>Ga0181520_10007083_pt1 | contig 16725 bp, 18 predicted proteins | sample PEATcosm2014_Bin_29_FD_132451 | JGI IMG/M metagenome (GOLD analysis project Ga0181520, IMG submission 132451) | Peatland microbial communities from MTU Mesocosm Facility, Houghton, MI, USA - PEATcosm2014_Bin02_30_metaG | ecosystem: Environmental > Terrestrial > Soil > Wetlands > Peat | place... | reverse complement strand
TACGCCACCGGTGGCAGCGGGAACGGTACTGCTGGCGGTGCCGGTTCCGGTGGCAGTATCGCCAATGGATTTGGCATGCTCGGTAATTCCGGAAGTGGCACATCGCCCGGTGCTGGTCAGTTCAGTGCATCCCAAGTGGGAGGAACAGGAGGAAATGGTGGTGGTGGCGGATCGGCTGGCGGTGCCGGAACAGCTGGAACTGCAGGTTTAATGATTATCTGGGAATGGTCGTAATCTTTTTTTTATGAACACACAAAATTGATTGTGAAAATGTTAAAAATTTGTTCGGGTTTTCCGGTTTTTCATTTGTACAATTTTTTGTAACAAGAATAGCAGACAGGTTTTTCAACAGATTGCTTTGAGTCTTTCCCGCAGATATGACAATATTTTTCGGGGTATGTTATATCTGAATACTTCGCCCATATCGAATAGCATTTTGAGCAAAGGGGTTTATCGGGATTAATTTCCATCTGGGTATGGCAACGGATACAAAAACCCACATCACTTTTTTGAGAAGGCAGGGATTGTTTCTTCGGAGTCTCCCCTTTCTGTGTTGATGCTTTCTCCACTCTCTTGATTTCGTATTGAAATTCAGGGCTGTTTCGAACAATTTTTTTTACAGTTTCGTTGATTTCCTCATATAATTTCGGATCTTGCTCTAATGTGATTTTTAAACCCATTTCTGTGTTATTCAATTGAGAATACTCGTAAAGGTTCATTGAAGTAATGATCGCGGTTTTTTGATTAAGGTAGCATTTTGCATGAAGGTTCTGATGAGTATGAAGACTAATTTTCAATTCCTGTAAAAAATTAATATCGGCGGGGTCGTGACTTTCTCCTTCACGGACAACAACGGTAATTTTGGTGTTGAATTTTACTTGATCTTTGATATTATCCTTGAATTGTCGAGCAATTTTCAAATACGGGGTTACTAAAATTATTTTCTCGCCATTGGATTCATTGATAAGTTTTTCAATTTCGCTCGTAATTGCCGCCGTTGATGCGAGTAATTCAACCATTCCTTTCCCTCAATAGAACTTGTTTCGCACAATAGGATAAAGGTATCATTTATCCGTCAATGCTGCTTTATGGTGCCTTAATAAACATAAATAGAGAGAAACTGACACACATTTCTTGTATTGGCAAATTCAGACAAATTGTTGAACAAACTAGTACGTAGAAAAGAGAATGTTCCCAGCTAAGGTTATAACCCGTTTAGGCTAATATCCGTTCAATAAATTACTAAATGATTGTGAGAATATGAGCGAAAAGCCGGAGTTAGTTTGGGAAGTCTACCAGTCATTAGAAGATGAATTCCTTAATTATCTCAAATATGTCCCTCTAACGCCGAGTCATTATGAGGTATGGTCAACTCCTCTTGCTAATTTATTAAACAATATCGGAAGTAGTGTGGATTCCTTTTTTAAAAATGTTCAAAGTTAAGTGCCCTCTACTTTGTTTTTTTGTTTATCGACGTAAAGGGTATCCTTTTTGGCATTTTTGATAATTTATCTAAAATCGCAAAGTGCATACCCAAAAGCGATTATAAACATAACAAAAGGAAGGCAAATTACTATCTAATTTATTATCCTTTTTGAATTATATAATATGTTCAAAAAACGTGATCAATGTGGTCTTATGCTCACGCACCTATATCCCTGTGGCAATTCTGCGAGAAGTGCGATCTCATGCTGCCGGACTAGAAAACAAACGAGGTACGACCGCTTTATCCGCGTTCTGTTGGCAGATCACATCAAAAACCATACAACTATACCCCAAAATGAAAAGAAACGCTGTTTTACGACGTGGTATAGCGACGAGAAAAATACAGACGGATTTTTTCATATATTGATAATTATTTTTCTAAATTTATAACATTTATTATTCTATTTCACGGGAAAGTTATAGTAGGGTTGAAATTTACTGAATCTTTTATCTGATTTTAGATTATACAGACTTTAAACAGCTCAAATGTAAATTTCCATTACTATCACGAACCCATGTCATAGGATAGTAATACTTTTTTATCACGTTCTGTTCGAAGCGATGAAATATATCCTGTATTCTTTCGGTATGAGTTGTGCCATATTTTTCAAATACTACGTTGGTTGGTTGCATATCTGGTTTTAATCTCGGGAGAGTTAAACCGGGTTTTACCCGAAATGGATCTCCTAACAACCTAAATGTTATTGGAATTTTAGGTTTATAATCAGGTTTCGGTTCATTATATGTCCATGTAATAACTTGATTAAATTGATTTATAATGGAGTTTTCTGCTTTTTTCAGTTCCAACTCTCTTTTAGGTGTAATCCCTCTCTCTCTCTCTCTCTCTATCGCTAAAGGATATGAGCTTACGGTTATAAATTCATAAAAATCTTGAGGTATCCGGTATCCAAGATTCTGAGTATCCATTAAATCATACCAAATGTTGCGAAAAAGCAATCCAGTATGTTCACCAGATATTAAATCCCAGTTTAGATTATGATAAAACAGTGGTTTTCGGATATCAAAAGGTGCTGTATCCTCGTTTTCAATAGCATCTACCATAATTAATTTTATCCAGTTTTTAATATTAAATGTTCTGATAACTCATTTGATGAGAGATTAGGCAAAAAGTGCAGTTTTAGGCTTCAGATCCTTGTTCTACAGGTCGGAATTGTCTTTCTCCTCTTTCCATCCTAAGTATACTACGTTATATAATAGAGGAAGGAAAGCCAAGTTCTTGTGATGTTGAAGAACAATAATTGATCAAACACCATTTATCATGATTTAATTATGTTAAATTTATATATAAAACAACAAAATCAATAGTCATGTCAATTATAATATCTCGTGTTAGAGAATTGTTAGAGAAAAAAGGGTTTAATCCGATCAATACGAAAAACGTTGAAGATCAAATTCTTTTACCCGGCGTGAATTTTAAAAATGGCGGAGGATATAATCTTATTTTCAATGGAAGAGATTTTTCAAATGACAATCTAGCGGCATTTATATCACTAACAGCATTTCCTATTAAAGTCCCTCTCAATAAAAGAGAGAAAATTTCAAAATTTTTAAATGCTATAAATACCGGCGGTTTGGCATCTTGGCTTGCGATCAATATGGAAGAAGGGGAAATTATCTGTAGATCGGGACTTTTTTCAAAGTCAAACGATGCCATAAGTGAAGACATCATTGATCCCCTTATATTTTCTACTTCAGGGAGACTCGATAACTTGCAACCCTATATCATGGAACTAATTTATTCAGAAAAAACGGTAGAAGATATCCTCAAAGAAATGAGTCAAACAGCAAAATAACATAATAATTGAAAGAGGGAAATTTATGCCAGAAAAACCCGATTTCAGCAATCGAAAAAGTCGTGAGAAAATGTATAATGCTTATTTATGTAAAAACAAGCCATTCTGGTATTATTTTCATAAGGGTTTCTATATATTAGGTATACTTTCAGGAACTGCGTTTTTGATTATTTTAATAAATAATACCTATCCTGAATATCTTGGCCTATCAATTTTGATTCTCATCGCAAGTCTTTCGGCAATGGCATATTGTCGTTATAGAATGGATGGCAGTCTCCTGAAGCCTTGGTGGGAAGTTTATTAAAAGGCCGCCAAACATAGCCCAAAAGCCCCGAAATCCAGTCATGCTTCATACCCTAGTTCTACGATCCTTTGGTATCTCTCTTATCTCTTGCTGTCTTGTAAGGCAAAGGCAATCAACACCATCATGTCGCCATCTATCGCAGTCTTGTCCCCTGCACGGAATCAACCCACAGTTATGATTGGGATCTCGCAAGCAGTCGGGTATCTTGTTGAGCCTGGAACACCATAGGGTTTCCATGAAACTAGGTTGTAAATGCAGATGATAAAAAGAGAGTTGACGGTGTGAAAGTGGATATTCAGGTCTGATGACAGCAACGGAATGAGTATACCCCCAACCGAAATTATTGGTGCTATTGTTCGCATGGCAGTGCGGGTTGATTTTATAAAATTAACCTCGAAGCGCGATAGCCAATTATAACTCATTTCGTGTCAAATATATATTTATGAATACTATGAAGTGCCCCCTCTTTGGGTATGAATGGGTTCCAAGACGCCCAGCGCCGAAAGAGTGCCCGAATTGTAAAGCAAGATTTGTAAAGTGTGTGAAGGCAGGTGCGGAATGACAACAATAATAGCACAAACAAACTTTCCGTTTGAATTGACAGATGTAAAAATTCCGTTTGAACTTACTGAAGAAGAGATAAAGATAAAGAATTTGTTTCTAATGGAAGATGATGAGAGAGACATTGATGTGTGGGATGCGTTCGAAGCGCTGTTTGTAGATGAACCCAGCGATATTACGTGGTTATATGAAGCAGACTGGGGACTTCTCATTGAAGATATTCGTGCAATGCCACCGGAAAAGATAAAAGAATTGGCAGAGCACCACAGGGAGTCTATTCAGAAGTTAAAGATGCGGGATACCAGTAGAGTTCACCACACCTGCCTGTATATGGGTGCAAATGTGATCAATCAAGAAAACGCGGGAACGGGGCCGTGGAGGCATAATATCCCGTGAAGAAATGACGCTCTCCTCTCGTTATTCTCTAAGTGATAAGCATGAGCGGCAAAATATGTAGTTAACATCGTAACAACATCCTTATCCTTCGGAATGTCAAGAACTGATTATTGCATTAAGGGGTGGGGTGATAAGTCATGGCGAAGTTCTGTCCCAAGTGTGGAGATCCCATTAACGATAGTCAGGCATTATTCTGTTCGAAATGTGGGGCAAAAATTCCTATTCCTTCATCCCAATCGCAAGCTCCCATAAATCAACCATCTGTAATTCAACAGTCCCCACAACCCTCCGGGTATATCCCGCCGGTAAGCACAGCTCCGTTAGAACGGACGACCGGAAGTATACCAAAGAAGAGGTCTGCCCTTGAATGGATTGCTATATTCTGTGGGGGGTTTATTTTACTGGTTGTTGTGCTGGTGTTAATAGGTGGCATCATTAGTATGTCACAACAGAATTCTAGTTCCCGCACCCCAGCGTTGACTAGTACACCCCCCGCTGTGCCCGGGCATTGGACGGAGATGACCGCAAATGCAGGGTGGTCGCCAAGATATCCTTTTAGTAGTGTTGTTATGCCGGATGGCAGTATTGTTCTCATAGGTGGATCTACTGGTGAAGGTTCGAGTGCTCCGTTGAATGATGTGTGGCGATCTACTGATAACGGCGCGACATGGACGGAGATGACCGCAAATGCCGAATGGTCTACACTAATTGGTATGAGCATTGTGGCAACACCGGATGGCAGCATCGTCCTGATGGGGGGGATATTTCGATGCGGGTATCAAATTTGCCCGAGCAATGAGGTTTGGAGATCGAAGGATGATGGTGCCACGTGGACGGAGATGACAGCACATGCTGAGTGGGCGCCAACATCAGGGAGTCAACATAGCGTTGTGAAACCCAACGGTAAAATCGTTCTTATAGGTGGTGGGGGTATCGGCGGTGGTGTATTATCTGCCAATGAAACATGGCAGTCAACAGATGACGGCACAACATGGATGCTGATAACTGCAAATCCTGAGGGATTATCGTCACTATCTGGTGATGGTTTTGTAGCAACGCAGGACGGCAGTATTGTCCTGTTGAAGAATGGTTATCCCAACAGTTCCGTGTGGCGGTCAACAGATGACGGCGTAACGTGGACGGAGATGACAGCACATGCCGAGTGGTCAATTGGACATGGAGGGGGCGAGAGCGTTGTGGCAATGCCGGATGGCAGTATCATTTTGATGGGTGGTTCTAACTATAACGACAGAGAGCAACTCGAATATTTCAATGACATGTGGCGGTCAACAGATGATGGTGCCACGTGGACGGAGATGACAGCACATGCTGAGTGGTCTGGACGAACGGGCGAGAGCGTTGTGGCAATGCCGGATGGCAGTATCATCCTGATGGGTGGAAGTGGTAGTGGCGGCGTCATGAACGATGTGTGGCGATACACACCTGCCTGATAATCTCATCTGTTGTATCCTTAAATCATGCAAGGTCAGAGTGGTGCAACCGATTGCGGGGCTCTCGACAGATCTATCAGTGTGCAAAGAATAAGATTGGTGATTTAAAGGTATTTTTTTATGAGCGAGGCTTACTAATGACGCGATACAGTACTGAGCGTTCTGACCCGATGACATTGGCTTCCATCGTTCTGTCTGCGACACCAGTTGTACTTCCTTCTTCAGGTTGATCCATCAAGGTTTGAAATACCTTTTTATGTCCTGCGAAAAACTCTTTCCATTTGCTTAAGCATTCGTTAGCTAATTCGAATGCATCCCATTCCTTTCCAGATTCTGATGTTATTCTCAACACTCTTTGAACTGGTGGATCATCAACAGTCTCGTCAATATGAACTTCATTACGAACTCTTATGGTTTCGCCAAAATGGAGAGGTTCATTGCGATAAAGGTGTTTTGCGCCATTGCATATGTCAGCACATAATTTCAAGCAATCGTAACTATCGATAAAATGAACAACTTCATCTCGTAATCTACAATATTCCGGGTGATCAGGATGTCCTTTCTCAATGTAAAAATCTTGTATAATCCAATCTTTTAGATGGTGACAGTTCATGAAGAATCCGAGCATGTCATCATACTGTCCTTCAAACGATGAACCTTTTTGGCGACCATCATTGATCAATTTGAAACGCTCGTAATATCGAAGGACGCGGTTATATTGTTCTATATGTAAACGTCCTCGTGGTAAATTATGCAATTGAACTCCTTTGCTCGTCTTTGTCGAATCAGCGGACATCGTCATACAACTATCTTATCTCCCACGAATTCATATAACCCCAATACCGTGTGAAGTGAAAGTGTCTCGGTGGCGTCCTCTCGCAATCCTTTAGCGCTTTTCGCCTTTAGAGGGCGACATAATATCAAAAAACCGGGTTCAATCAAGAACGGCTCTCTCGATGATGTAGTTATTTTAAATAAATAATTTCTTTAGTTTTTCTATATATTTTATATAATTTTTTCCCATGTGAAAGTGACAGTAAAGGAATCGTCAATACTTTCTAGAGAAAGAAACGATATACGAGCTCCGCCATGCCCCTACAATCGGTTTTTTTTCACGTGATGGTATGTTTGAACGTTTCGACCGAAAAATCGCCTCGTTTCCGATGTAGTATAGTGTGGAAAAAAGAGAGACTTAACCGACCCGAAACAGCCCGCTGATATAACGCGGATATTGGCGTGACAATAATGCTTTTTCATTCTCCTTTTTCTTCAAATTCCACACCTTCATTATATCATTTTATTGTTTTTCTTCCTTTATTGTTGGAATATCATTAGGGATACGCCCTTTTTCCCCATCGAAATCGTGATTTTCTTCCATTAAAACACTCGCAAGTCTCGATTTTCTTCCTAACGCTTTACATGTTATTGCGTACGTGCCGATCAGCCCGATAACGAGGGTTACCAAGTAAATTGGCATTATACTACTAATAGGAAATTCTAATAGCCCTAATAGCCCCCCTAATATGCAAGCTATAAAAAGAATGTAAATAACAAAATAAAAGGCAAATTTTTTGGTTTTCACAATGATTTCCTCTAATGTCCGGGTTTCAATTGCTATTATAGGGTAAACACCTTCTCCGTTAAGGCGTGTAGCGGGCATTTGGGGACTTGCCACACGATCATAAACCCATTTTCCTATCATATAACCAATATACCCAAAAACAATCATTACTAATAACAGGGCAAACATCCCAGATGGGCCGCCGGTATTTTCAGAAATCATACCCAATGTAAAAGCAACCCACAATCCCCAGTAAAGCCAAAACCAAATTGAGTGTTCTTTCATTCAAGCATCGGTTATCTTTTATTTTACATACAATAATAAAACTGCCGATTTTTAACAGGATTCATGAGGAAGTCAATCTGCCGACAACTTGACAGAACTGAAGCAAGCTTGGCAAGCGATCCCGTGACAATGGTGTGACAAGTGGGGTTGATGCTGCCGGATTTGGATGTGCATGGACTGCGGGCAGATGATAAGAAATTAATCCACCAGATACTATCCCTGCATACAACCCATCCTCGCTTCCCTCTACATCGAGGGGCAGAGATCACATTTTAGATAATGCCAAAACTAAAAAAAAATATCTTATTCCACCCTAAAGTATGTGGCGTTAGCAAAGAGCAATTTTCCAGATCCACCTATCATATTTAGTTGATACCTACCGTCACGTTGCTGCGAGCCCACTATTAAAGAGTATATAAAATGATTATTGTCTGTCATAGTTATGTATCCAGACGTTCCAGCTCCTTTGTTAATCCAAGTGTACGTGCCATCTCCAATATAAGTTGTCTGAATATCCAGATACCCACAATCATTTCGCCCACAACCTGTGGTATGTCCAGTAGTTGGATCATTAAATACCAACTGACTAGAAGTGTATTCTATAAATATTGCCGGGCCGGTTCCAATGGGTACATTTACCATAGACCACGTTCCTATTATAGACGTGCTGGCAAAACTGTTAGGCGTTGGTGTTTCAATGGGAGTTAAGGTCAAAGTTGGTGGTGTCAATTGGATTTGTGTTGGAACAACCGTCGCAGGTGTAGTCGTGTTTAAAGATCCCGTGCCCGTACATCCGGAAACGATTATTGCCCCGAAGCAAATGATCAGAAACGTGATAACTATGCGGTTCTGCATCTTTTCCAAATTATAATTTATATCTGTTAAATATTGCTATTTGCTTTTTGAAGTATCACACCATCTTCCTCTGCCAAAATTGCGCTATGACCCCATCTAGGTGTATTCATATGGCTGCACACCGGCCGTTGCCCAAAATGCCTCACCTTGTGCCGCCGTATAACAAGCATTGGTAAATCCATCGTGATTGAGTCCTTCAAACACACAGTGCCCACCACTGGAGCAAGCAACAGCTCCTGCAATGTGGGGATAAAGCATGTTGTATTTATGACCCCGATCTGACATCCATGCGTTAATTGCATCCGTTTCAATGCCAGAATAGTACCTACCGCTTGATGGATATCCATACGCATTTTCAGCTATATATTCATTTGAAGTTAAACCGAATTGTGATTTTATTGAAAATGCACATGTTCCCGTCTGCGGATTTGTGTGATCAAGATACCCATACTTATCCATATCATTAACCCGGGCTAGAGCAAGATTGTAAACCCGGTTATCAAATTTTATCGGATTTACCCCGTTGGCCGCTCGAATACTATTAATATAATCTATATCTTTCATTGATTCGTCAACAGATGTGAAAGTGGGTTGATTAAATAAACTCTCATGGGTGGTTTGTATGGTCACATATCCGACTGTGCTTGGTACAGCTGTTGGTGAGACATATTGAGAATTCGAACCGGGATTTGTTGCTGATTGCAAAGCATTATTCATATTATTAGTGAATGTTGCAGTTCCTGCAGAATTTAATACCATAATTGAAACAACGAGCAATCCAATAAATGAGTATGATAATTTAGGATAGAAATAACGGTATGATTTCCTGGGTCTTTTGATCGCGTACCTCTCGATTCCTTGCTTCATCTTATCACATGTATATAAAAGGATTGCAGAAACGATTACAAAGATACCTAGCAGGAATGAAAAATAGAAGAGAATAGTCATCAGGGAATCAGGTATTTTCGATGAGGCAGCCGAATAAAAGAGCAATGGCGTGGAAATCATAAGAACAGCACAAATCTTATGTCTCGTGCCCCAGCATTTTACGGCATACAAGATATATGCAAGGATGAAAAACAAAACTCCAATTTCAAAAGAATATTGAAATATCGTTTGATAATCTCTCATTGGAAGGTACTTGGGTAAAAATCCAATTAGCATCAGCAAGACAGATAATATTGTGAAATTTTTCAACGTTAGACTTTCCCGGATTTTTTCTAAGAGAAATTTAAGGGAGGTTTTTTTCTTCGGTGATGGGTATTTTTTGTGGTAATTTGGTTTCATATAATCGCGGTCTGCTAATCCCACGTTTCTCACCCGTTCTATTAGCTATTTTTTTGGACTGATAATTATTATAACAAATTTATAACCTTTACTATTTTGTTTCATGGCCAGTAAAAGACTAATTCCGAAGACAAACAGAGGCAAGGGGACTGATATACTGGCTTTGCCATGCGTTTCTGTTGGCAGATAAATGATAGGGTTGGTATAATTCATCGTTGCTGATGAAAACAACGTTGTTTGTTATCCTACAGAAATAATTCCAGTGATATTCTGGTTGTCGGATAAGACGTAGGTATAGATGCCAGGTTTTTCAAAAAATGTATATTGGGAAGATCCACCAGGCATAATATTACTGAGATTGGGCATGCCCGGATAACTCCAGATCGTTTCGATTCCATGCGGAATGGTGTCATCATTTACCCAATTAATGGCGGCTCCCGGATGTACGATATCATACTGAGGGATAAAGCCGGTGCTAGTTATTTGAATTGTAGGACTGCTGCCAAAATCGGAAGTGAACAGGGGTGTTGGAGTGATGGTCTTAATTGGTGTAACTATACTGGTGGGTGAACCGGAAAGTACGGTGCTTGATGCTATAGAAACACCCATAATACTTACATTATATGTTCCAGTATCTCCGACATCACACCCTCCGGTGTAAGGAGTACTGAATTGATACTTGGCTGTACCATATGTTGGTACGATTATAGAATCGTATAATGTTGAGCTAGCTACAGTCACCGGTACATTAAAAATATCCGCTTCCATATCAACTTTAAGCGGGTATCTCGATTTTGAATCAACTGAACCATATATGTACAATGTGCCGGATGTGGAATATGTGCAAATATAATTACCACTTGATTCAATTCCCCTTGAATCAGATTGATAATTTGACCCAGTGCCCGAAATTGTTAAGTAACTTGCCAGTGTTGTTTCGTTGGGTTGCTCAATTGTTGGTGTGGTGGTGATGGAAACCGGAACAGAAGTCACGGTATTAGGGGTTTCTGTCGTAAAGGGGATATAGGCGGTCACGCTTGGCACAGTTGGTGTAGGGACTGTAGTTGTCTGAGTTGTCGCATTTGATGATCCCGCACTTGTGCATCCAGCAGTAACTATTACCTCTACTAAAATAACTAGCAGAATGAAAATTATACGTTTCTGCATATCTGCTTGATTATATCATAATATGATAATAATTTCGATGTTGTTTTCTGGAGAGAATATGATATGATAATGCTGCCGAATCAAAATCATTAAACTTCAAGTTCTATATCTAGTCCATGCCAGAATATTGCGCACCCTATTATAGTAACGCAGATTCCCTCTATAATTAGTAAAATAACTGGTTGTGATGCAAATGCAGATTTTTCTACAATTGTCGTTGTCTTTGTTTCCGTACATTGTCCAGTTTTAGCTGAATTATCACAATTAAATGAATATTTATACGTTGGACTTGGTTCTTGCGGATTAGCAACATATAAATATAAAATTGTAACCCCGACTAAAGCAATTATAATCCCAAATACAACATAAAATGGTTTCATATTACTCCGGATCGTGTGTCAATTCTACATAAAGCCAATAAATAAACCAACCTAATAAACTTAAATTCAAGCCAAAGAAATAAGCCCAGTTTCTATTACGGTTATGTGCTTCTGCAATATCTACGGTATATAATCCGGTGTAGTAGTACCCTATCAATGCTCCAATGGGAAGTGTAATTACTGCTACAAAATTTCCATGTAAGAGTTCCGAGAACATTAATAGCGGGAACATTATTACGAAGTACCACTGATTCAACCAGTTTACAGAATCCCAGACCTCTCGTGGAGTATGGTATTCATCATCTGATTTATTAGTATTTTTTTTATTTTTTCTTAAAATATATACATTCTTTTGGCATGTATCTGCTTTCTCTCGATCATTAATTCCAATATAGGCATTGCATAAAGTATTCCATAAATCCGGATCCTGTGGGGAAAGTTTTACCGCCTCATTGCCCGCTTTTACTGCTTCATCGTATCTTTTTAATATGTTTAATACATCGCATTTATTGTTCCAAATATCCGAATCTTTATCGTTATAGGATATGGCTTGATCATAAGCCATCAATGCTTTTTCATATTCCTCAGAGTCTGAAAATTCTACCCCTCTATTATACCAAAGATTTGATAGAGCTATATTGTCTTGTTCGGGATTTTCCTTCAGTGCAGCTCCACAAGCCTTACAGAACTCCGCGCCCTCCTTATTTTCAGCTCCACATTTCTGACAGAACATATTTTTCCCTCATGAATTCACTGTAGTAAACGATTGCATTATTCCAACAGAGTTATCCGCATCGGCTTGGTTTGCCCCGGTCATTGCGCCGTAATATTCAACAAAATACTTATCCCCGTGAGCTATCATATAACAATTCCCGGTAAGCAGTTTTCCATTTATATCCGTCGTCATAATTATCCTCCTTGCCGGATTTCCATTAATCACATAAAGGTGTGTATCCGGTTCAACGGATGAAATCGAAGTTGTAATTTCGCCCTTAATAGTAGTGAAACTACCCATGTTTTGAAGTTGTGAAATCCAACTATTATATAAATCATCAGAGATTTGGTTAGTTCCTTGACCCGAATAAAGCGAATACAACGTGCTGGTATAATCTTGACCCGTTATCATTACAAACCCAGTTAGGGATGGGTTGAAAATATACACAAAATCCGGGAGTTCTAATTTAGCATTACTTTGCGCGTTAGTAGAGCTATTATATTTGGAGTCAATCTGAGATGACGTTAGCGTTTTCACAGTCCAGCTGGATGGCTTGTAAATTGTAAACCCGTCTGCGTCATCTGTATATGGAACCCAATCTGACGGTACGTGAGCACTCACATCAAGAGATGGGGGTGCTAATGTTGGTATTAAAGTATACTGAACAATTGTTGGATTCTGGACTGTGTTTCCAGCCATGCCTGATACAAATGCCGCTATAACCGCTATAACAACAAATGCAACGATAATACTTACAAAGACTAACGCAGCCCGAAATAAAATTCCATGTTTTTTCGACGGTGATGCTTGTTTAGATTGAATTAATGAAGTCCCACATGAATTACAAAAGGAAGCATCTTCGTCATTTTTAGCTCCGCATTTTTGACAGAACATATTCCCTAATTTTTATTCTGATATCATAAATATTGCCTTTTAATTTTTCAATTTTACTTGACTCTATATCTGCTAGGAAAAGATTTCCGATGAGGCCTTTGCCCTGCCCTGCTTTTGGCAGATAACCGGGTCTGATGTGGTAAACGTATATCCCGAATAAAAGAACGCAAATATATCTAAGCTATTTACCTAATTTAAAATATTTTTTCAATTGTTCCAATATTGGACTTGCTTCTATTACTGCCTGTTTCAATATCGGATCAATATCTGGTAAAGCATCATGCCTGTGCGCTCTTATCATAGCATTAACACCAACTAACCGATCATAAAATCTATCCAACTTATCTACCAAATCTGTGTCAAAAATATACATCTCTTTACGAAGAGCGAAATAAAGTCCATTTTCATGATAAAGATAACCAAGTTCCTGAAGATGATTATTTGGAATACCTACACCATATTCAATTTGAAGCGTTTTTATCTCGTTATAAAATGCCTTTGCAATTTTTTCTTTTTCATTTTTGTTACCCAAATAGGAATGAACAAAAGGGACAGTGATCCCAGAGATGGAAGCAATTATGGCACCAATAATAAGATCAGATAGTTCCATGTTTTCCATTCTTTCATTCAATTAAAATTAACATTCCTACGTGATAAAAAATCACTCCCAGAAAAAAAGTTTAAAATAATCCCGATTTCGGGATTGAAAGTCGCACGAGTTTTTGATCACGGAGAGGATACGCTTTTTGCACATATTTTTCTCGCTTCCAGATCGTACCAATCAGCCGGTTTCCGCCTCCGCGCCTGATGTCGTCGCTGCTTTGAAAAATAAACCCGCTGGTGTGCTTCTTACCAAAAAGAGTCGGTCGGTTTTCGGGTCTACCTGCGAAATATACCATTAATTCCCTCTAGCGCCTGCCACCGTACCAATTACTTTTAGTGATCATATCGCCGACGATCATTTCCGTTCCATACCTGTGGACGTTCTGCCGGTGCATTTCTCGCTGTGCGATAAAGTTTGCGGCTGCGTTTCCCCCAACAAAGACGATTGCCGGTGCGGGGTGGTTTTGGTTCCTGTGATGAGACATGTCTTTCTCAATGTGCTAAAAGCACACGGACTTTATATAGATTGTTCACATTTTTCTATGGTTTCCACAGACGAAAAAGGTTTATTTTTCCGGTGCCGGTTTTGGTTCCGGTGCCGGTGTTGATTTAGGAGAAAACATCGTGAGCGGTGCGAGATCACCCAAAACTAAAAGCATAGGACTTATGCAAAAAAGCGCCTCTGCGCATTCTCCCTGTGCTGCGCTCTCCTGTTGTCCCATCATAAAAGCGCGTGCATTTTGGCAGTGTGCTTTAGCTCTAAAAATCGCGCGACGTTCGACGGCGCACATAACCCTTTTATTTTTTTTCTCTATCTCCGTTATGCAAAAAGCGAGAGAGCTGATTGCCGCTGTTAGGTATCCGAGCGTAGCGACGGCTGAGAAGCTTAAAACACTCCCTGAGTACGTTTCTCCTAAAAGTTTACGCATGGTTTTTGGTACGCAGTCGATGCAGTCGACTTCTATCACTGGGAAAAACTGCGCTATCTCCTGATCACTCATTGTCGTGTTAAGCGGGAAAAGGGGATCGGATAATAGTATCCGCTGTTTTCGAATAAGATCAATATCGGTCACGGTTTTGCCTCTTTCTTTTGTTTTGAAAATTCTAAACACGGTTCGCGATAAGCATGTATAAACAAACATTGAGAAGAAAACGCATGGACAACCGGGCGCGAATGTTCCGGATTTCTGTAGATCATCGCCGCACCGATAACACGGTTTATTGTTTCACCTACCGGGATCATTTCCCTCCGGGAGAAAGAAAGGACCAAAATGTTTTCGGTTTTTGCACTTGCATTGGCACACTCTGAAACTGAGTCCGCGATCTTGTTTCGGGATTCATGGCATTAATGATAATTGGATCATGTTTTCCATCGTTGGATGCTTTCGTGCTCACACACCGGGCGCAGAGGCGAATCATCGCGTTAAGGGCGATATCCTCATTGCCTTCTATCTGAGCTTCTATCAAGCAGTCGTCGAACTCCCGTAAAACTTCATTTCGTCGAAACTCGTCAAAACTTGCTAGGGAAACCTGCTTCATAATCCGTGCAGTCCATATGGCAAAATCCGCATGTCGTGCGGCGTATTGCTCCTCCTCTTTTCCTCCGTAGGGATCGATTAAATATCGAAGCTGCGCCTCAGATGGTGTCGACGGTCGTGCACTCGGAAAACGATCAGTACCGTCTATGTTTCTCTGTAACATTAAAGAGCGGACGTCCGCCTCAGCTTGCTGCCTATCTATTTCTTCGATCTCTGCTTGCGTTATCGCTCTGTGTGTTTCAATTTCATCATTGATTGAAGCGAGCGAGTTTTCGCCTAAATTATTTCCACCCCACAAGGGTGGCGCATAACCGGGAAATCCCGGTGGAATTCCTGTTCGCGCCATTATTGTAAAACTCCATGTCCTAAAACCCGTTTGAATTATTTAAAGCAGTCAGACGGTAAAGTATAGTGTGGTATGACAGTGTTTGGTTTGATTTGTTGTGCTGCAAATATCAAAAAACACTATCTGAATAACTTTATCATAAATACATACACGATAATCACTAAATAAAAAACACATAAATCCCTTCTATATACGTTTCGAAAACGGGCGAATTCCGGAAAAAAGGGTAATTAGAGCATTTTAATTCATTTAAATTAAAACTCGCCTGCAAAATCCAGTCATATACAAAAACCTCGCATTAGTACAAAATCCAAAACACCGCTAAACAACAACCTGTATATTCGGCAGGGTATTAAGCCTGAGAGCGAGCCGGGAATAATACATATCCACATTGGCACCAGGACATAGCACACAAGCGGATGGGGTCTGTCGCGTTTGTAGGGCACGATAATAGTTGAATGATGGAAAGTTATTGGCAATGAAAAGAACAACGCTATATCAATCTGAAAAAAGATTACAGCGCGTCCGGATCTGTATCATCTCCGTTTGTATACCGGGAGGGCGGTCTGGAAGCAGTCCTGATGGCTGCCCGGCTTGCAGGACTCTCGCCAAATCTTGCGTCCCGGTTCACGCCAGGAACACTCATCAGCAGCTATGAGGTCTACGAAGCAGTAAAACGAGGGATCGCGGTACCATTCCGCAAGAGCGATCCGGAGCAGAGTCGTAAGCTCTCAGCTCTCCAGGCTGCTGACCGGGGCGGTATGATGTTCCAGCCGAAGCCAGGCACGTTTGAGAATGTCGAGGAGATCGATTACACCTCCATGTATCCCACAATCATCGTAAAAGCGAACCTCTCGCCGGAGACGGTCGGGCATCAGGAGCGCGCGGGATTTCTTCCCGCCGTTCTCAAGCCGCTGCTCGAACTCCGTATTAAAACCAAGAGGCTCAAGAAGACCGATCCACGATTTGCCGGTACTGATGCAATCCTCAAGTGGATGCTCGTCACCTGCTTCGGGTACACGGGCTACAAGAATGCAAAGTTCGGGAGAATCGAAGTGCATGAAGGGATCACCGGCCACTCCC
>Ga0181520_10007082_pt1 | contig 16728 bp, 11 predicted proteins | sample PEATcosm2014_Bin_29_FD_132451 | JGI IMG/M metagenome (GOLD analysis project Ga0181520, IMG submission 132451) | Peatland microbial communities from MTU Mesocosm Facility, Houghton, MI, USA - PEATcosm2014_Bin02_30_metaG | ecosystem: Environmental > Terrestrial > Soil > Wetlands > Peat | place... | reverse complement strand
TTCGGGCGGGGCGCTGGTGGATGAGCGGGGCAACGTGATCGGCATCGTGTCGGCCAAGCTGGATGCGGGGGCGGCGCTGGCGGCGAGCGGGGCGTTGCCGGAGAATGTGAATTACGCGGTCAAAAGCAGTCTGCTGTTGAGCTTCCTCGAATCGGTGCCGACGGTTTCGGCCAAGCTCAAAACGCCAAACACGAAGGATGAGAAGTTTGAGGATGTCGTCAAGTCCGCCCAAGACGCTGCTGTCCTCGTTCTCGTTTATTGAACAACAAAGGAACGAAGGAACAAAGTTTTGCCGGCTTGGTTGCTTTGTTCCTTTGTTGTTAAACCAAATATCGGCGGCGGTGCAGGTGCTTGTGTATTGAGGTGGCAGGGACGCGCTGCCGCGCGTCCGGCTGACCGGCAGGTCAGCCCTACCGAATCAGAGCGGACTGACGTTCGCTGCCACGGGAGAATCACTTCACCAGCGTCCGGCAGAATTTGTCCAGCCGGGCCAGACCCTTTTCGATGTTGGCCATGCTGGTGGCGTAGCTCAAGCGGATGTAGTCGTCCGCGCCGAACGCGATGCCCGGAACGGCGGCGACTTTTTCCGCTTCCAGCAGCTTCGCGCAAAAGTCGGCGGACTTGAGGCCGGTCTTGGAAATGTTCGGGAACAAATAGAATGCGCCCTTCGCATTCACGCAGGAAATGCCCGGAATGGAATTCAATTTCGTGTGCGCGTAGCGGCGGCGCTTGTCGTATTCCGCGAGCCAGACGGGCAGATGATCCTGCGGGCCGGTGAGCGCGGCGACGCCGCCCTTTTGCGCGAATGAAGTCGGGTTGCTCGTGCTGTGGCTTTGCACGGCGTCAATGGCCTTCGCAATCGGCTCCGGCGCGGCGAGAAAACCGAGACGCCAGCCGGTCATCGAATACGCCTTCGCCAAGCCGTGGACGATGATGGTGTGCTCCTGGTGCGCCGGTGAAAAACTGGCGACGCTCCTGTGTTTCGCGCCGTCGTAAAGCAGGTGCTCGTAAATTTCGTCGCTCATGATGAGGACGTTTTTCTCAATGCAAATGTCGCCGAGCGCCTTCACTTCTTCCGGTGTATAAACGCTGCCGGTCGGGTTGCTCGGCGAATTAAGGACGAACAGCCGGGTGTTCGGCGTGACGGCGGCGCGCAGTTGCGCGGGCGTCACCTTGAATTCCGTCCTGTCCGTGGTCTGCAAAATCACCGGTTTGGCGCCGGCGAGCTTGACCATTTCCGGATAGCTCAACCAATACGGCGCGGGAATGATGACTTCATCGCCCGGCTCGCAGGTGGCGAGAATGACGTTGCAGCAGGAATGTTTGCCGCCGCACGAGACGATGATTTGCGACGGCTTGTAAGTCAGCCCGTTCTCGCGCTTGAACTTGTCGGCGATGGCCTGGCGCAATTCGGGTATGCCGCTGCTGGGCGTGTATTTGGTGAACCCGGCGGCGATGGCCTTGGTGGCGGCGTCCTTGATGTGTTGCGGCGTGTCAAAGTCCGGTTCGCCCGCGCCGAAGCCGACGACATCCTCGCCCGCGGCCTTCATGGCCTTGGCCTTGGCGTCAATGGCCAGCGTGAGCGACGGCGACAATGATGCGGCGCGTTGAGAAATTTTGTAATTCATATCTTGGCGGCAAAGAATCTACGCGCAACGGGCTGAAATTCAAGAACGGAATGGCTTGCCAGTTCAACCACGGGTGGACACGGATGGACACGGATGGGAAATGAATCCGCGAATTTCCGCCAGTTGGTTGTCATTCACGAAAATTAGCGCAATTCGCGGATATAAATCGGTGTCTAATCCGTGTCCATCTGTGTCCACCCGTGGCAAGAGTTTTTTCAACGCATCGTCCCGGTCAAGTTGAGATGGCCATTGGCGCGGCAAATAGGGTATTATGAATTTGCAGGCCGGTGAAAACGCAGTCCGATTGACGCGGGTGACTCATGCCTTATCAATTGCTCAATCTTGAAGAAGCCGCCAGATATTTGCATCTGACCAGCGCCGATGTCGAGCGGCGGGTCAAGGACCGGGAGATTCCCTTTGAAAAACGGGGCGGACGGATCGTCTTCCGCAAACGCGACATGGATGCATGGGCTTCCCAGCGCATTCTTGGCCTGAAGGAGCAACCTTTGGAGGACTATCACCGGAAAACCACGCACGGGACGCGGGAATTTCTGCCGCAGGAAACCATCCTGCCGGAGATGCTCGACCGGGGCGCGGTCAATTCGGCGATGACCTCGAAGACGAAAGCCTCGGTGTTGCGCGACCTGGTGGCGCTGGCGGAAAAAACCGCACAACTCACCGATCCGAAGGAGTTGCTGGAGAGCCTTGAGACGCGCGAAGAGCTTTGTTCGACAGCCCTGCCCGGCGGGATTGCGATTCCGCATCCGCGTTTCCACCAGCCCTACCTCTTTGAATCGTCGTTCATTGTGGTGGGGCGGCCTGTTCAGGAAATCCATTTCGGATCGCCGGACGGGCAGCCGACGGATTTGATTTTTCTGCTGTGCTGCCAGGACGACCGGATTCATCTGCACACGCTGTCCCGCCTCTGCCTGATGGCGCAAAAGACGGAAATGCTTTCGCAGCTTCGCGCCGCGCCGGACGCCACGGCGATGCGCGATTGCATCATCGCCGCCGAGCGGGAGGTGCTTGCGGCCGGAAAGCCGTCCGCCTGACGATGCCGGAAATCTCCGGCCTCACTTCACCAGATAATAATTCCGCGTGTATTCCTTGACCATGCGGTCGGTGGTGAAGTGCGGCACGAGCGTCATCATCGCGTGGCGGACGCGCTGGAGCCACTGGCGCGGAATGCCCTGCACGTCGCGGTTGTAAAACATCGGCACGATTTGTTCCGTGAGCACCTGATAAAGGTTGGCGCTGTCCACGCGGTCCTGCTCGGCGACGTTGGCCGGGTGCGAATCGCCGCCGATGGCGAAGCCGTTTGCGCCGTTGTAGCCTTCGCGCCACCAGCCGTCGAGGATGCTCAAGTTCATGCAGCCGTGGCAGCCGGCCTTCATGCCGCTGGTGCCGGAGGCTTCGAGCGGGCGGCGCGGGTTGTTCAGCCAGATGTCGCAGCCGGAAACCATCTGCCGCGCGACGTGGATGTCGTAGTTTTCGAGGAACACCAGATTGCCGGCGAGTTCGCTGTGCTTGCTCAAATGAATGATCTGCTGGATGAATTTCTTGCCTTCGTCGTCGCGCGGATGCGCCTTGCCGGCAAAGATGAATTGCACGGGCCGATGCTTGTCGTGAGCGAGCTTCACGATGTTGTCGAACTGCTGGAAGATGAGCGGCGCGCGTTTGTAGGTGGCGAACCGGCGCGCGAACCCGATGGTCAGCGCGTCGGGATTCAGCAGGTGGTCGAACCGGATGTAATCGCCCGCCGTGACCTGGTAGCTTTGCCGCGACAGGCGGCGCCGGGCGAATTCAATCAGTTCGCGGCGCAGCCGGTAGCGCAGCGCCCACAACTCCTCGTCCGAAAGAAATTCCGGGTCCACCATGCGCTCCCAGAATTCAGGTTTGTGAATCGTCGCGGCCCAGTCGGCGCCGGCGCGTTTGCTCCAATCCGCCGTGCCCTCCGGCATGTCGCCCGCCATGCCGCTCGTCAGCTTGTCCCGCCAGAACTGCCGCACCGAGCCTTTCATCCAGCCGAGCAGGTGGATGCCGTTGGTGATGTGGCCGATGGGAACGTCGCTTTCCTTTTTGTCCGGATACAGCGCCTGCCACATGTGGCGGCTGACTTGTCCATGCAATTCGCTCACGGCGTTGGCCGCGCGCGACAATTTGAGCGCCAGCACCGTCATGCAAAATGGTTCGTCGGCGTTTTTCGGATCCACGCGGCCCAGCCCCAGGATGTCCGTCCACGGCACGGGCAGCAGCGCGCGGTAACTGTGCAGCGCGTAATCCATCATGGCCGGCGTGAACCGGTCGTGCCCGGCCTCCACCGGCGTGTGCGTGGTGAAAATGCAATGCGCCTTCGTCTCGGCCAGCGCGTCGGCGTATTTCTGGCCGCCCGCCATCTTCTCGCGCATCAATTCCAGCGTGAGAAACGCCGCGTGGCCCTCGTTCATGTGAAACACCGAGGGCTGGATGCCGAGCGCGCGCAGCAGCCGCACGCCGCCGACGCCCAGCAAAATCTCCTGCATGATGCGCGTGGTGCTGTCGCCGCCATAGACCCGCGACGTGAGGTTGCGGAAATGTTCGTCGTTGTCCGGCAGGTTCGTGTCGAGCAAATAGACCGGCACGCGCCCGACATTGACGCGCCATGCCTGGAACGTCACGCTCTCCATGTTGACCTCGACGCTGCACACGAGGCGTTCGCCCTCGGCGTTGAGCACCGGCTCGAGCGGCACATTTTGCGGGTCAATCAGGTTGTAAAACTCCGTCTGCCAGTTGTTCGTGTCAATCGCCTGCTGGAAATAACCCTCGCGGTAAAACAGGCTGACACCGACGAAGCCGAGGTCGAGGTCGCTCGCGGACTTTGTGTGGTCGCCCGACAGGATGCCCAGGCCGCCCGCCGAAATCGGCAGCGATTCATGCAAGCCGAACTCGGCGGAGAAATAGGCGACCGGATTTTTGTGCAGCTCCGGCGCGTTCTTGCGGCCCCAGGTGTTCTTCTCGTTGAGATACTCCTCGAAATTGCGGAGCACCGCGCGGGCGTGCGCCTGGAAGCCCGCCTCCTGCAAATGCACGCGCAACTCGTAATCCGACACCTCGCGCAGGATGGCCACGGCGTTGTGGAACAGGTTTTGCCAGGCGCGCGGCGACAATTCCTGAAACAAATCCTGCGCCTCCTGGTTCCATGTCCACCAAAGATTGTGCGCGAGCTTGTTCAAGCCCGCGACCAGCTCGTTCAACTCCGCGCCCGACAGTGGTTTTCTCGTCATACGTCGTTAAAACAAATTATACGGCGGCAATGAAGTAACGGGATGCGCGCCGCTGCGCAATCAAATTCATTTGTCCATCATGCCGGCAAACATTGCTTTTGGCGTTCTGATCATTAAACATTGATCACGTCAAAGAAATGGCATGAAAATGAAAATCATCCGCGCATTTGCCGCGCTCTGTTTTCTGGCTTCCGCCGCCTGCTTCCCGGCGTTTGCCCAGCAATACTCGGTTGACTGGTATAAAATCGCCGGCGGCGGCGGCACCAGCACCGGCGCGACGTATCAAGTCACCGGCACCATCGGCCAGCCGGATGCCTCCATGGCGATGAGCGGCGGCAATTATTCGCTCACCGGCGGTTTCTGGAGTTTGATTTCTGCCGTGCAGACCGCCGGCGCGCCGATGCTTTACATCAGCCAGTCTGGCAACACGGTGACGGTGTTCTGGCAGGACGTGTCCGGCTGGAGCTTGCAGCAGAACAACGACCTGTCTTTGCCCGCCAACTGGTCGCCCAGCGGCGGCGTGACACCCTCCAACGGCACGAATTATCTGAACATCGTCTCGCCGTCGGGAAACCTGTTCTTCCGGCTGCAGCATCCATAGGGACCAGGCGGCCAAAAGCCCTCACGATCATGCAGGAACGCGGCAATGAACCGCGTCCGGCGATTTTGTTCTTGCAATAGAGCCTAATCGGAACGATTAGTGAATGTTAGTTTAAGATTTTGGCTCTCTCCGGAAATGAGCCGTGCCTTGGAGGAGGCCTTAACCCGTTACACCCGCAGTCACAGGAGAAGATTATGAAAACTCGCATACGAAATCTGTTTGCCGCGCTGGCCTTGCTGGCGCTGCCAACCCTCAACCCTCATCTCTCAACGTGCTTCGCCCAGGGCACGGCGTTCACGTATCAGGGCCAGCTCCAGAACAATGGCAGCCCGGCCAGCGGCACCTACAACCTGGCCTTCTCGCTGTTCAACACCAACGCCACCGGTGTGTCCACCGCCGGGCCGGTGACCACCAATGGCGTCATCGTCAGCAACGGCCTGTTCACGGTGTTGATTGATTTTGGCCACGGCGTGTTCACCGGCACGAATTACTGGCTGGAGATTGGCGTGGAGACCAACGGCGCCAGCCCCTTCACCACGCTGGCGCCACGCCAGCAATTGACGCCAGTTCCGTATGCGATTTTTGCGGAGAGTGCCAGCAACCTGCTGGGCTCCGTGCCAGCCACGCAATTGACCGGCACCCTGCCGGGCGGAAGTTTGAGCGGCACGTATGGCAATGCGGTAGCGTTGAACAATGCGGGCGACATCTTTTCCGGCACATTCAACGGCTCCTTCTCCGGCATCTTCTCCGGCAGCGGCGCCAATCTCAATGTCAGCACGGCGCAATTGACCGGTGGCGCAAATTATAACGTCTTTATCGGCCCGGCGGGCAATTCAACGACGACCGGCGGCGACGACACGGCCAGCGGCTTCCAGGCGCTTCATGCCAACACGACCGGCTCCTCCGACACCGCCAGTGGTTATTTTGCGCTTCACGCCAACACGACCGGCTCCCTCAACACGGCCAACGGTTTGGAGGCGCTTCAAGCCAACACGATCGGTTCCCTCAACACGGCCAACGGCTATCAGGCGCTTCAAGCCAACACGAGCGGCTCCCTCAACACGGCCGATGGCGGTTCAGCGCTTAACTACACCACATTCGGCAGCTACAATACCGCCGATGGCTTTGGGGCGCTTTACGAGAACTCGAGCGGCTCCAACAACATCGCGCTGGGGTATGAGGCCGGCTTCAGCATCTCCACCGGCAGCTCCAACATTGACATCGGCAACGTGGGCGTCGCTGGAGACGCCAACATCATCCGCATCGGCAGCGGGCAGAGCCAGACGTTCATCGCAGGCGTCATCAACGGCAACGGCGGCGGACTGACCAATCTCAACCTCAATGCGGCGCAATTGACCAGCATCGGCAATAACAACTTCTTTGTGGGTCCATCGGGCAATCTGACCACGAGCGGCTCCGGCAACACGGCCATTGGTGTTGACTCGCTGCTGGGCAACACCAGCGGTTCCGACAACACGGCAAATGGCTATTATGCGCTTGCGAACAACCAGGGCGGCTCTGGCAACACGGCCGATGGCGCTGTGGCGCTTCTCGACAACACCAGCGGCTCCAACAACATCGCGCTGGGTTTTGCGGCTGGCGACCAGATCAGCACCGGCAGTTTCAACATTGACATCGGGAACCAAGGCCTTTCGACCGACACCAACATCATCCGCATCGGCGATCCAAACTTTCAGACCACCACCTACATTGCGGGCGTCATCAACGGCAACGGTGGCGGGCTTACGAACTTGAACGTCGCGGCGTTGAACGGGTTGAGCGCGACGAATTTCTGGCAGACGACGGGCAACAGCGGCACGACGCCCGGAGTGAACTTTGTGGGCACGACTGACGGCCAGCCGCTGGAACTGCGTGCCGATGGTCTTCGCGCCTTGCGCCTGGAGCCGGTCGTAACCGGCTACCAAAATTTTGTCAATGTGATTGGCGGTTCGTCCGTCAACTTTGTGGCGGGTGGAGTTGGCGGCGCGACGATTGGCGGTGGCGGCACGAAGGGTGGCAATGTCATCCCTGCCTCCTCCAATAGCGTCACTGCTATTTTTGGAACGGTGGGCGGTGGCACGGCCAACACCGCCAGCGGCGGCTACGCGACGGTGGGCGGCGGGACATTAAACACCGCCGCCGGCGGCGGTTCGTATGTCGGCGGCGGTGGTTATGATGGAACTGCTTTTGCTGGCAACAGCGCTTTTGGAGATGCATCAGTCATTGGTGGCGGCTTGGGCAACACCAACAACGGCTACAGTTCGTTCGTCGGCGGTGGCAGTGGCAATTTTATCGAAGGAGGCCTTCCGCCCGGTGGCGACTACTACGCGGTTATCGCCGGTGGCCAGCAAAACCTCATCGAGCCGAATACCCAGTTCGCCACCATTTCGGGTGGCGGCTTCAACACGGTGGATCCATTTGGGCTTGGACCGTCGGTGCAGTTCGCCACCATTTCGGGCGGCGAATCGAACATCGTCGCCGGCAGCTACGCGACGATTCCGGGCGGGGCCACCAACCTGGCCACGGGCGCTTTTTCCTTCGCGGCGGGCGATGAAGCCCAGGCCACCAACGATGGCGCGTTCGTCTGGGCGGATGCGGAAGGAGCGCCGTTCGTCTCCACCACCACCAACCAGTTCAATGTGCGGGCCAATGGCGGCGTGGTGTTCGTGACCGGCGGCGCGGGCATGACGATTGACGGCCAGTCGGTGTTTTCAGCCTCGCAATTGAACAGCATCGGCAATAGCAACAGCATCTTTGGTTTCAACTTCTTCGCCGGTCCCGCTGGCAATTCGACAATGCGCGGCGGCTACAATACCGGCATTGGCTATTACGCGCTATATTCCAACACGACCGGTGACAACAACACGGCCAATGGTGCTTGGGCGCTCGAAGCCAACACGAACGGCCTCGACAACACAGCCTATGGCACCTTTGCGCTCGAAGCCTGCACGAGCGGCGTCGCTAACACGGCCATCGGCGAACAGGCGCTTGACAACCTTGTTGTCGGCTCCGGCAACATCGCGCTGGGTTATCAGGCCGGTGACAATTTCTACGGGAATGAAAGCGGCAACATTGACATCGGCAACGCGGGAATCGCCGGCGACAACAACATCATTCGCATCGGCAGCGGGCAGACCAGCACCTACATCGCGGGCGTCATCACCAACAGCGGCACGCTGACGTTGCAAGCGGGAACAGACATGGATTTGGCAGCCGCCAACAATCTGAATACAACGCTTGGAGCAGATATGAGGTTGACGGCCCACAACTTGACGGCAACGCTTGCGGCAGATATGAATTTGACCGCCAGTGGGAAGGTCAATGTTACTGCTGACACTACGATGGATTTGGAGTCAGGAACCACAATGACGGTTAAATCAGGAGCAGCAAGCCCGATGCAAATCGTGTCCGGAGCGGCCTTGAGCCTGACGGGAACGCAATTGGCACTGACCGGTGGCAACGTGGGCATCGGCACAACCACGCCCGGATACCTGCTGGTGGTGGGCAGTTCCGGCAGTCCCGCCTATTGCGATGGCACGACCTGGCAGAACGGCTCGGACCGCAACTCAAAGGAAAACTTTGCCGCCATCAAACCCGCCGACGTTCTGGCCAGGGTCGCCGCGCTGCCCATCACGGAATGGAAATACAAGGTGGAGCCGGACGGCACCGAACATCTCGGCCCGATGGCGCAGGATTTCCACGCGGCCTTCGGCTTGAACGGCCCGGACGACAAACACATCGCCACCGTGGATGAGGAAGGCGTGGCGCTGGCGGCCATCCAGGGCTTGAACCAGAAGTTGGAGGAAAAAGACGCCAAGATTAGCGAACTGGAAAAACGGCTGGCGGAACTGGAAAAAGCCGTGCAATCACTCGCGGAAAAGAAATGAGAAAGCCATGAAAACCCAAACCTTCAAAACCAAATCCGGCGGACGATTGGCGCGCAGCGTCTTGGACTGCGGTGACGTGTCACCGCTTTGGAACACGACGACGTATCGCCGTGTGGGCAAGCGCGGACTTGTCCGCGCACTTCCAAAGCTGCTGGCTTGTTTCTTCATTCTTCATTCATCCTTCTGCCTTCGGGCATTGGGGCAAAGCTACTCGATTGACTGGTATAAAATCGCCGGCGGCGGCGGCGCCAGCACCGGCGCGGCCTATCAAGTCACCGGCACCATCGGCCAGCCGGATGCTTCCATGGCGATGAGCGGCGGCAGTTATTCGCTCACCGGCGGATTCTGGAGCCTCATTTCCGTGGTGCAGACCGCCGGCGCGCCGGCGCTTTACATCAGCCAGTCCGGCAGCACGGTGACGGTGTATTGGCAGGCCGTGTCCGGCTGGAGCTTGCAGCAGAACAACAACCTGTCTTTGCCCGCCAACTGGTCGCCCAGCGGAGGCGTGACGCCCTCCAACGGCACGAATTATCTGAACATCGTCTCGCCGTCGGGAAACCTGTTCTTCCGGCTGCAGTCTCCGTGAGCAGGGGAAGAAGAATCTGAAATGCTGAAAGCGGAAATCAGAGGTTGCAGTGGAAAATGGACCACCCGAAACAATCCGGCAAATCCTGCTCCATCCGTCTGAAAAATCCCCGTCCGGGCGGATTGGGTTTGGTCTTTCCGGCGGGAAGGGTTTAGACTGCGCCTTCGATGATTGAGCCATTAAGCAATCCGCAGATCCGCCGGTTCAAGGCCGCCGCCCAGCTTCTGGAGCCGATGCTGAAAATCGGCAAGGCGGGGTTGAGCGGCGGTTTTGTCCGTTCCGTGGACGAGGCGCTGTCGCAGCATGGGCTGGTGAAGATAAAATTTGCGGAGTTCAAGGAACAGAAGAAGGAACTCGCGCCCCAACTGGCGGAAAAGACCGCCAGCCACCTCATCATGCGCGTGGGCAACGTGATGGTGCTGCACAGGCCAAAAGCTGAACGGGCGAATGCGGCGGCTCCGTGAACCTTTTTGCCCGCACGGAACAATAAACATCACTGCCAGTCGGACACGGTGGCCGAATCGGCTGAAATTCAAGGGGAATACGAGGAAAACGGGTTTGGCATGGCACTTGCATTGCAGCATCCATTGGGATGGTTAAAACTGCAGCATCCACACGCAGCTTCAATATTCCAGTCCCGGCCGGCGGGTCACCCACCCGGCCGGGACTTTTCTTTGAGGGGATTCGTTTGCCGTCGAGACCGCATCATCGCAAAACCGCCGGATGGTTGCCGCCATCAACCGCTCTGGCGCGTTCGGCTCTCCCCCTTCAAAATCTCAGCTTTTCTTGAACTGCTTTTCTTGATCTTGCCTCCGCCCCGTTTCCCGCGCACACTTGCGCACCGATGACCTCACAGGAACGGGGATTTCAGGAATTCGCCGATTTCGCCTCCAAACTCAAGGGCGACGAAAAAAGCGAGGCCCAGACGTTTTTGTTTCATCTGCTCGAAGCCTTCAACCATGACGCCAACACGCTGCCGGAAGGCTCGACCTTTGAATATCGCGTCCGCTTTCCCGGCCAGAAAACCAAATACGCCGACTTTGTCTGGCCGGGCCGTGTTCTGATTGAAATGAAGTCGCGCGGCGAGAAGCTTTCCCGGCACTACCAGCAGACATTCGATTACTGGCTCAATCTCGTCCCGCATCGCCCGCCTTACGTCGTGCTGTGCGATTTCGACGAGTTCTGGATTTACGACTTCAACACGCAATTGCACGAGCCTTTGGATCGCGTGCCGGTCAAGGACCTCGTTGCCCGCCATGCCGCGCTCAATTTTCTCTACCCGCAAAAGTTCGCGCCCATTTTCGGCAACAACTGGGTGGAAGTCACCCGCGAAGCCGCCAGGGATGTCGCCAGTGTTTTCAATTCATTGGTCGCGCGTGGCGAATCCCGCGAAAGCGCCCGGCGTTTTGTCCTGCAAAGTGTCGTGGCGATGTTCTCCGAGGACATCGGCCTGCTGCCGGAAAATATGTTCACCAGCCTGCTGGATGAATGCCGCAAGGCCGAGAATCCCACCGCCGCCAGCTACGATTTGATCGGGAATCTTTTCCGCCAGATGAACGACCCCAGGCCCGCGCGCGGCGGACGTTATGCGGGCGTGAAGTATTTCAACGGCGGCCTCTTCGCCAAAGTCGAGCCGCTCGAACTCCAGCCCGCCGCCATCGGCCTGCTGTTTGAAGCCGCCAAGGAAAACTGGTCAAAGGTCCAGCCCGTCATCTTCGGCACGCTCTTTGAAGGCAGCCTCGGCACGGACGAACGCCACGCGCTTGGCGCGCATTTCACCTACGAGGCCGACATCCAGAAAATCGTCCGCCCCACCATCGTCCGCCCGTGGGAGGAACGCATCGCCGCCGCCAAAAATGTTGCCGAACTGCTGGAGCTGCTCCGCCAGTTGCGCGCCTTCCGCGTGCTCGATCCCGCGTGCGGCAGCGGCAACTTCCTGTTCGTGGCCTACCGCGCCTTGCGCGAGCTGGAGCAGAACCTTCTGCTGAAACTGTTCGCGCAGGACAAGCGGCAGTTTGAAAAAGTCGGCACCGCCGGCGGCATTTCACCCAAACAATTCTTCGGGCTGGACGTGAATGACAACGCCGTGGAAACCGCCAAGGTCACGCTCATGCTCGCGCGCCGCCTGGCCGCGCGCTCGGCGCATGAATTTTGGGACGCGCACGCCGACGTGCTGCCCGGCGGCGACACCCACGCGCTGCAATTTGAGAAGGATTTGCCGCTCGATAATCTGGACGACAACATCCGCTGCGCCGACGCACTCTTCACGCCTTGGCCGGAAGTGGACGCCATCATCGGCAATCCGCCTTTCCAGTCGAAAAACAAGATGCAGCAGGAATTCGGGCCGGCTTACGTTCAAAAACTCCGTCATGCTTACCCGCAAATTCCCGGACGTGCGGATTTCTGCGTCTATTGGTTTCGTCGGGCGCATGACCATCTCAAACCCGGCCAGCGCGCCGGACTCGTCGGCACGAACACCATTCGTCAAAATTATTCGCGCGAAGGTGGATTGGATCACATCGTCAACGACGGCGGGACAATTCTTGAAGCCGTCTCGTCGCAGCCGTGGCCGGGCGAAGCGGCGGTTCACGTTTCAATTGTGAACTGGATTAAAGGCGAATCGAAAGCCACGAAGACGCTGCAATTGCTGACCGGCACAGACCGCGAAGGCCCGTGGGAAAAGGTGGTCGTGCCGCAAATCAATTCGTCACTGTCATTCGTGACTGACGTTGCCAGCGCGAGGAAGCTGGAAACGAACGCCAGCGCGAAAGCCTGTTTCCAAGGTCAGACCCACGGGCATGAAGGATTCTTGCTGACGCCAGAAGAGGCGCACAAAGTCATTAAAGAGGACGGGCAAAATCGGGAAGTGGTTTTTCCGTTTCTCACTGCCGACGATTTGCTTTCGACCTGTCCGTCCTCGCCCTTGCGTTACGTCATAGATTTTCATCCGCGTGATGTTCTGGCTGCCGCACGTTTTAAGCAGCCGTATGCCATCGTTAAAAAGCTCGTGCTGCCCGCACGCGAGGCGGCAGCAAAGAAGGAAGCCGAGCGGAATAAAAAGGTGCTAGAAGAAAATCCCGAAGCGAAGGTGAATCATCACCACGCAAATTTTCTAAAGCAGTGGTGGTTGCTTGGCTGGGCGCGTGCCGAATTGATTCAGCAAATCAGCAAGCTGCCGCGTTATGTTTCCTGCGGCCAAGTGACCAAGCGTCCGATTTTTGAATTCATTTCATCGGACATTCGCCCGAACGCGGCGTGCATGGTTTTTCCGTTTGCCGACGATTATTCCTTCGGCATTTTGCAATCGGGGATTCATTGGGCGTGGTTCAAGGCCAAATGTTCCACGCTCACCGAGCGTTTCCGCTACACCTCGGACACGGTGTTCGACACGTTCGCGTGGCCGCAGTTTGAAATGGGGAGCGCAACCGTCCCGGTTGCCGAATCCGGCGTCGCGCCGGATTCTCGTCCCACTAAAATCTCCCCCGCCAAAATATCAGACGAACGAAGTTTTCGGCGCGACGCCGAAAACCGCAGGCGGGACGCCCGCGCTCCCCAAAAGGAAATTGAAAAAATCCGCGCCGTGGCCGAAGCCGCCCGCGCCTTGCGCGCCTTGCGCCATGAAATCATGGACGCCAACAACTGGTCGTTGCGCGAACTTTACAAATCGCTCGAAACGCCCGGCGAAAACCGCCTGCGCGCCGCCCACGCCGCGCTCGATGCCGCCGTCCGGCGTGCCTACGGCATGAAACCGGACGAGGACATCCTCGCCTTCCTGCTGAAACTAAATCTGGAACTGGCGGAAAGAGAATCAAAAGGCGAACCCATCACCCCGCCCGGTCTGCCAATATTTTATCCCGACCCGCAAAAACTGGTGACGGAAGATTGCATCAAACCGGAAATTTTATAGGTCTTTGCCGCGTTGGTTTGTAGCAGCCGGCTTGGGCCGGCTCAAATGGCCATACAACAAACAAGTTATCCGCGAAGACGAAAACGCTCGCCGAGGCTGCCGTGGAAACGGGGGCCGCGCGCATGGGAAATCGTGCAACGGGCGGATGGTATTCTCGAAACCTTGAACGACACCCGCCGGGGTTTTTACAGTTTGCGGCGGACGGCGAAATTGCTGGGCATTTCCACCCAGCCGGTGCGCGATTGGATCCGGCTCGGTCAATTGAAACGCGACGGCCCGCGCCGGCAGATCAGCCGCACGGAGTTGAAGCGGTTCATTTATGAATTGATTCGCCGAGCCGAGCCGTTTGATCCCGGCAATTATGTGGACCGGATTGAGCACAATCGCAAGCACCCCAGTTGGCCCTGGCGCAAGCTCGTCATGGCTGATTTCACCTGGCCCAAAGGGCGTGACCTGCTCACCCCATCGGAACTGGCCGGACTGATCGGATGCCATCCTTCCCTGATCATCAAGGCTATCATGGCCGGGCGGGTCAGCGCCCATCGGCGAACCCCGGGTCGCTGGGCAGTCACACGGCGATCCTGGCGACGGCGTTTTTTTTGAAATTTCCACTTGACACGGCAAAAAGGCGTATTGGGCTGCAAAAGGGGTTAAGGGGGGATTAATACCCCATTAAACCCCCTTTGACAAGAATTCCATAAATCACGTTTTATTCATTTCTACTTGAATTAAAACGATATGGTTGAAACCCGATAATAGGAAAACCGGTTTGCTAGATTTGTGGTGATGAAAACACCTTTCATCCAGACAACGCGCGGACCAATCCAAAAACCGGGTTGGCCGGGCAGCGGGTTTGAACCGGAATATTCGCGGTCGTTAATAATGAGGTTGCCATGAGAAAACCAATGAACATCACTCCCGAAAAATTGGAGGCCAACCGGCGCAATGCTGAAAAATCCACAGGCCCCAAAACGGAGAACGGCAAGACCGTCTCCAAATTGAACGCGCTCAAACACGGTTTGCTGGCGCAAACCGTCGTGGTTTGCGGTCATAAACTGAAAGAGTCAACGAATGAATTCAAAAAACTGTGTCAGGACTTTTACACGGATCTGAACCCGGTCGGGCCATTGGAAGAAATGCTGGTGGATCAGATTATTTCGTTGACGTGGCGGTTGCGCCGCGCCCGCACGGCGGAATCCGGCGAGATCGCCTTGAGCGTGGATGGCGGTTGGTGGCAAAGGGAAAAGCATAATCCGCTCATGGACACCCTCGCCTTCCCACAGCTTTGCGGCACGGAAGGACTTGTCAGGAAATTGCAGCAGTCGGTGTGGGGCTGCCGTTACCTGATACATTGTCTTTCAAACTTGCGGTTTGAGGTGGAGCGGGATGGCGAATTGACTGAGGCAGCATTGAAGCAATTTACGGAACAAAATCTGCGGGGGCAGCCGGAAAACCTGGGCGAAAAGCTGGAGCAGATCCGCATCTGGACGGCAGCTAATCCCGAAAAACTGGAGCCGGAGGCATTACGCACCCGGCACAAGGAGAAGGTCTTGAAATGTCTGAATCCAGAAATCCGTGATGCGGAGTATTGGCTGGAACGGAATGAGAAGCGGGAGCACGCGGAGGAGCAGGCGCGGCAGTCGGCGGCGGTGCTGCCATCGGCGGAGATTTTGGAAAAGATTCTGCGCTACGAAACGGCTTTGGAGCGGCAGTTGTTCCGCGCCATGAATCAGCTTGAGCGATTACAGCGGCGGCGGCTGGGTGAAAACATCCCGGCGCCGGTGACCATGGATATTTCCGCGAGGGCGCAATGATAAAAATTACGAAACGAACCCAAATCAAAAAATGACAATCACCCTGTCAATTCAAGGGATTGCCGCGCTTTTCCCATCATGCCCGAACAAAAACGAACCCAATTTAACCGGATGATAATCCGTCCGCATGACGGCCCCCCGCCAAAAGGCCGGCCCGAGGAGACGCCCGCCCGGTCACAAATGGTTGAGAGTTGCCGCCGGTTGTGCTTCATTGGCGGCGCACGGATGAAAAAATACTGGCACGTCATCGGCATCGGCATCCAGAACAACCTGACCTACCGCGTCAATTTCCTGGCGCGGACGCTGTTCAGCTTCATCCCGCTTTTCGCCATGCTGTCGCTCTGGCGGACGATTTACGCCGGGAAAGCGCAGGGGAGCGCGCTCGGCGGCTACACGCAGGCGGAGATGATTTTTTATTATCTGCTCGTCGCCGTGGTGGACGTGCTGACGGCGGTGAACGAGGATGACTGGCAGATTGCCGCCGACATCCGCGAGGGTGCCATCAGCCAGTTCCTGCTCAAGCCGATTGATTACCTGTGGTATCGGCTCTGCCTGTTTTTTTCCGGGCGCATCGCGTTCATCTCCATGGCGTGCGTGCCGCTGGCGGTGTTCCTTTTCTTTTTCCGCGATTATGTCGCGCCGCCGGCCAGCGGGACGGCGTTTGCGGCGTTTGCCGTTTCGCTCGTGCTGACGGCGCTGCTGCAATTTTTTGTCTCCTACACAATGGCGATGCTGGCGTTCTGGATGCTCGAAATCTCCACGTTCATTTTCATCCTGTTCGCGTTTGAATTCATCGCGAGCGGGCATCTTTTTCCGCTGGATTTGCTGCCGCCCCTGCTCCAGCACGCCCTGTATTTCACGCCGTTTCCATCCATGCTTTACACGCCCGTCGGCATTTACATGGGCAAGATCGCCGGGGCCGGCATCTGGTCCGGCCTGCTCATGCAACTGCTCTGGCTTTTCCTTGCCTACCACCTTGCGCGGTTCATGTGGAGCCGCGGCATCAGGAAATACGCCGCGTTTGGCGGATGAGGAGTTTTGG
>Ga0181520_10007081_pt1 | contig 16729 bp, 15 predicted proteins | sample PEATcosm2014_Bin_29_FD_132451 | JGI IMG/M metagenome (GOLD analysis project Ga0181520, IMG submission 132451) | Peatland microbial communities from MTU Mesocosm Facility, Houghton, MI, USA - PEATcosm2014_Bin02_30_metaG | ecosystem: Environmental > Terrestrial > Soil > Wetlands > Peat | place... | reverse complement strand
GCCATCGAGGCTCCGCCGCAGCAGGATGTCGATAGCCCCGCTATCACTGGCGCTCTCCCGGCGCCCCTCGCAGAAAGCCAGCACCGCGCCTCCCGGTGCGACGATGATCGCCGGAATGCGATAGGTGTCGTACCCGCCAAGGCTACCCCTGAACAGAACCGTCTCAGTCAGCCAGCTTGTAGTCATTATGTGCCTCAGGGGGGTGTCGTTTGCCTCTCCCCTCCCATACCCGCCGCAGGCGGCTCCAGCGGGCGGGGTAGGGCCGTCCTGCCGTCTCAGTTCAACTCGTCTCCAGATGGCGGCTCTGAGACGGGCCATCGGCCCGTCTCTACGGTCAGGCAGCTCTCGTCCTTGCTGGAAGCCTCCAGCATCTCGACAAGCCCAAACGACGACCGCCCAGCATATCCCCTGACGATCTCCTCAACGAGTCCCTCGTTCCCATGATCCGCCACAGTGCGATCCTCCTCGCCTTTGCCGTCGCCGTCTTTGCCGTTATTTGCCGTTTCTCGCCGTAGATTCAGCGTTCAGCGTTCAGCGTTTTGCGTTCAGCGTTACCCGTACCTCTTCCCGGTGTCGATCATCGCCCGCAGGTTCTCCTCTGGCGTGTCGTGGCCGACCTGGTCGCCGGTGCCGAGGATATAGCCGCCGCCGGCGGCTGCGGCGTCGATGCACTCGCGCGTCTGGGCGATGACATCCTCGACGCTGCCGCGGATGAGCGTCTCCACCGTGTGCACATTGCCTTTGAGCGCGATGTCTTTGCCATATTCGCGCTTCACGTAGGCGAGGTCGGTCACATCGCCCCCGGGCGGGCGCTCCAGCGGGCAGACAACGTCGACGCCAGCCTCGACGATGTCCCGCAGGATCGGCATACAGCCGCCGTGCTGGTGCAGGTGCACGATCTTCCCGTGCTTGTGCGCCGCGTCGCAGACGGCCTTGAACAGCGGCGCGTCGTACTTGCGCCAGAGGCGCTCGCCGAGGATCTCCAGCGAGGCGTAGCCGCAGCCGATGAACAGCGCGTCCACCTTCGCGTGTTGCGCCATGTGCTCGGTCTGGCGCACGCAGTGGTCGACGAACCACTCGAACCACTCGTCGAAGTAGGCCGGGTGGTCGATCACATCGTAGATCGCCTGCACCATCCCACCCTCGCGCATCCCGGCGATGTAGTCCATGAAGCTCCCGGCGACGTAGGTCTCGACGATCCCCTGGTCGCCGCAGGCGTCGTAGCATTCGGCGATCTCGGACAGGTCGAGCTGCGAGAAGTCTTGCCGGTAGAAGGTGCGGAAAGCCTCGTAATGCCGGAATTCCTTCACCGGGCGCTCGATGGGCCACCCGGCGTCATCGGGCGGATAGACGGAGGCGGAGGTGAGCTTCCCGAACGGCGTCTCCATCTCGCCGCGCACGAGAATGCGTCCGCCGTCGATGACCTCGTAGGTGCTCGGATCAGGCGGCTCGCGGCGACTTCGCCCCGGCCCGGGGACGAGCCACGCGGCGACATCGTAATGCCGGGCGCAGTTGAGCTGCGCCTCCCAAAGCGGGATCGTCCCGACGGGGGAGGCGACCTCATAGAAAGGCTTGCCGGTGAGCTTGGCGGGCACGAGATACCAAAGCTCCGGTGCGACCGGGACGTGATCGGGCTGTTCCCGGTGGTAGGCGGCGATCATGCGTTCTTTGTGGGTCATGGGGTGTGCTTTCCATGCCCGCAAGCAGGTTTCCTGCCCGCCAGCAGCGCACTTGACGTACGAATCACCTGCGACATCAACCGTTAGAGACGAGAGAAAGATGCCATGTTGACGCGAACGCTCTTCATGTGGAGATATCAGCCTCATTTCTGTGACAGTGTGCAAGAAGGAGCGGAGCAGGTTTTCGAGCGGCTGGCACCGGGCGTGGAGCCGCGAGCCGTGCTGATCGGTATCCTGAAGGATCAGAATCCGGAGAAGTATCCTGTTTGTATTGAACCCGAGCCACGGGGAAGTGACGGCATACCGTTGGACGCGTTCCACGATGTCAGAGAGCAAGCCGAGCGCCTGCGCGAGCAGGACCCAGAGCGTGGGGTCAAGCACACCCTTGAAGAGGCGCAGAGAGGCCACGACGAGTGGGTCAGGCGCAGGGCCTTGCTGAATGCGATCGCCTCTTGTCTTGACGAGCATGCTCCTCAGTCAGAGTACTTTATCGGCGGTCCGCAGCCAGTCGGAGACTACATGGTAAGCACGGTCATCTGTGTAGCACGCGAGCAGCTTAACGCGCGATTCCGGCTGTCCAGATCGGAGATTGCCTATGGCCGTACATGGTGGATTCCAAAGTCACTCCTGGACGCTGCCATTCAGGAACTCTTGGAGGTCTGCGCACAAGCCCTAAGCCCTGATGCGTCATCGATCAGCATGGATGCCGATGAGGTTATACGGCGTGCCGGCAGCCAACTGATGAGTGTTCCCGCCAGTGCGGCAGCCAGGAGACCGACGTCGGGTAGGGGCTTGCTTGAAGCCTGCAACGTCGTGTCCATGATGCGATATGAGGGCAGCGAGGGGAGGGGACGCTTGGTGGTCGCCCGAAAGGGCCATCCTTGTGTGGAAACCGTCGTCACCTTGCGCCAGCCGGTGCTACTGCGCGAGCATAGGGCTGTCCGAAAGCTTGTGCAGATCGCAGGTGGGGACCTCCACTTGCTGGCCGACGATCGACAAGCCTATGGTTTCGGCAGGCTCGCAGGTCTGTACGACTCCACCCAAGAGGATCTGTTTGAGGTCGAGTTCGTTGGCTACTACGAATGGGATCTCAACCATGCGGGCCAACGGCTGATGAGAGTATCGTATGGGCGTCCTTGGCTCCCAGCCCCTCGCCTCGCGCGCGCTGGCTTCGACGACGTTTTCGCACGGATTTTCCCTGACATTCCGTTGGACGCAGCTAATGTCGTGTGGGGGATCATAGGGGCTGCGATGGAACAGAAGCACGGCACGACCATTGTGGTGTCCGCCGCCGCAGCCCAAGAGGCTAACAGACTCAGCAGCCAGTCAACGCCGATTGAACCAACCATCATGACACCCGAACTGGTCAAGCGCCTGAGCTGCATAGACGGAGCAATTCTGATCGATCCACGTGGGGAAGCCCACGCCGTAGGTGTCATACTCGACGGTCAGGCAACGCCCAAAGTTACGCCGACGAGGGGGGCTCGCTATAACTCCGCGGTTCGCTACGTCGAAAGTGTCAATGGAGGACCGTACACCGCTTGCGCAGTCGTGGTGTCTGAGGATGGGAGTGTTGACTTGCTGCCCAATATCCGACCACGCGTCAATGGGTCGGTTATTCAGGCGCTAGTCGCTGAGTTGGCCCTCGTGACTTCGCCGGATGACTTCGAAGCGTTCGGACGATACCACGAGATCATGCGCGAGCTGGACGATAGCTTCCGGTTCTATCTTTCATCCGAGCAGTGCGACGTTGTGAATGCAGCACAGGCGCGCTACCTCAATCGACCCTATGAACTCGGTGAAATCCGGGTACCTCGCCCCGCGTTCGAACCTGATCCGATGATGGACTCCTTCTACATCCTGCCTGACTAAGCTGGCCGCTCGAAGGAGTTCGCGCTTTCCTTGGCGCACTACTCCTCCATAAAGCCGTACCAACGAGACTACGGAGGGTCATCCCCATGCAAATCCCCGGCTTTCATTTCGGACTCGGCGGCGTGCCGTTCCTGGCCGACGCCAAGACTCGCTCCATCAATGCTGAGAATCCGCGCGGCGAGAAGGCCGGCGGGGCTAAGTCCGTGCCCGATCAGGGCAGCGCCGCTCGCGATTTGGGCAAAGGCTGGAAAGTCACCCCCTGTATCACCCTGCCCGCGAATTCCACCACCACCCTCGCCGAGATCGACGGGCCCGGCATCATCCAACACATCTGGATCACCGTTGAGCCTAAGGCCTATCGCGATTGCATCCTGCGTATGTATTGGGATGGCGAGGGGACGCCCTCGGTCGAGGTTCCGCTGGGCGACTTCTTCTGCAACGGGCACTGCACCCGCGCCAATGTGACCTCGCTGCCGATCGCGGTGAACCCCTCGGGCGGGTTCAACACCTACTGGCCGATGCCGTTCCGCAAGGGTGCGGTCATCACCATCGAAAACCAGCGCTGGGAGGACATTGGCGGGTTCTTCTACCAGATCACTTATGCCCAGACCGCCATCCCCGACAATGCCGCCTACATGCACGCCCAGTGGCGCCGCTCGAACACTACGCGCGAGTATCCCGAGCACCTGATCCTTGACGGCATCAAGGGCAAGGGGCAGTATGTCGGCACGTATCTTGCGTGGGTGCAGATGTCGGACGGCTGGTGGGGCGAGGGCGAGATCAAGTTCTACATGGACGGCGACACGGAGTATCCGACGATCTGCGGCACCGGCACCGAGGACTACTTCGGCGGCGCGTGGGGCTTCTATGGGCCTGAGGGGCGTGAGGAGCGCTTCAGCACCGCGTTCCTGGGGATGCCGCTGGTGCAGCACGAGGCCACCCGCGTGCCGAAGTTCGGGCTGTACCGCTGGCACATCATGGACCCGATCCGGTTCGACGAGGACCTGAAAGTGACCATGCAAGCCCTCGGCTGGTGGCCGAACGGGAAGTTCCAGCCACTGACCGATGACATCTCTTCGGTGGGCTACTGGTATCAACTGGAGCCGCACGCCACCTTCCCGGCGATGCTGCCCCCCTGCGACCGCTGGTCGAGGTGAATACGGCTGCGGAGGCCAGTGCTGCGGCGTGGGACACGAGCCAACAGGGATGCCACTGAGGTGATCGAGTGGTTATTGCGTTACGCGATCTACACAGCGACTATGCTGGGTTCGAGCAATTAGCGACCATCGCGAACGCTCTTGAGACCGTCGTGTTCGAGACCATCACGATTGACCTATCCGGTGTCCAATGGATCGATGCCAATATGTGTTCCCCTCTGGGCGCACTGCTCTGGCGGGCCGGGCGCAACCTGAACGCCATCGCCCTGGCGAATGTCCCGGGGCCGGTGGAGACAATCCTCGCGAGGAACGGGTTCCTGGCCAACTACGGCGCCGCTCATCTGCCTGACAACTACGAGACCACGATCCCGTATCGCCGCTTCGAGCCGCGGGACTATCGCGATTTCTGCACGTATGTGCGCTCATACCTGGTCGGCAAGGGCTTGCCGGTGATGACCTCGGCTCTGCTCTCCAAGCTGCAGGAGAGCGTCTTCGAGATCTTCGGCAATGCAGCAACCCATGCGGAGACCCTGCTGGGCATCTACTCCTGTGGCCAGTTCTACCGTAGCAAGCACCGCCTGAGGTTCACCCTAACTGACCTTGGCATCGGATTCCGACGCAACATCGAGTCGCGCCTGGGGCTTGTACTCTCCGGCGAGCAGGCGATAGACTGGGCGATGAACCTGGGCAACACATCCAGGGTCGGACCTGTCCCAGGTGGCCTGGGGCTCAAGTTGCTGCGCGAGTTCATCACCAAGAATGGCGGCAGACTCCAGATAGCCTCAGACACGGGCTACTGGGAACTCACAGAGGGTCGATCCGAGCGCAGCCAGTTCCCGTGCGCGTTCCCAGGGTCGGTGGTGAACATCGAATTCAACACCGCAGATACGAGTTCGTACTACCTGAGTACCGAGATACGGCCCGAGGATATCTTCTGAGCAAGAGGCTTGAAGTCACGATGCCTGAACAGCTAGAGATGAGAGTATTCGAGATGACCGGCACGGGGGTCTGCGTCGCCTCCGATGACGGCCAAGTAGTCTACGAGCAGATCGCCGCCGCCCTGAGGGCAGGGCATGCGGTGCTGTTGTCCTTTGCCAACGTCGACGCCCTGACCTCGGCGTTCCTGAACGCTGCAATCGGGCAGCTATACGGCGAGTTTGGCGAGGATGAGATACGGGAGGGGCTCCTGGTATCCGACATGGCGCAACAGGACCTCGTGCTGCTGAAACGTGTTGTCGAGACGGCGAAAGCCTACTTCAAGGACCACGACCGGTTCGTAGCCGCGAGAGCGGAGGTCCTGGAGGAAGACCATGAGTAGGACCGCCCTCGCCATCGAAACCTATCAGTTCACAAAGGCCGACGCGCTGCTCGTCGACGCCAACGTGTGGCTGTACGTGGAATGCCCTCGGGCGCAGCACGACTGGGCGACACCCACGTACTCGCGAGCCCTGAAGCGCATCATCGCCGCTGGTTGCCCCGTGTTCGCAGACATGCTCGTGCTCTCCGAGTTCGTCAACCGATACAGCCGCCTCGAGTACGGCGCTTGGAAAACACCGGGCGGAACAGAAGGCTTTAAGACGTTCCGCAGCAGCGATGCGTACCCGTCTGTTGCCGAGAGCATTGCAGGCGCTGTTCGCCGCATTCTCGCCCGCACACAGTGTGTGGAGAGTGGCCTGACCTCAATTGACATGGGCCGACTGCTTGATGGCTACGCGTTGGGCAAGTCAGACTTCAACGACAGCATCCTGGCTGAGCTGTGCCGAACCCGTTGTCTGAAGCTCGTGACGAACGATGAGGACTTCGGGCAGTACGATATCCCGGTCCTAACAGCCAACAGAAGATTGCTCGCCTGATCGTGGCCGCATCCTTCTCGGCGATGCTCGCCCCATGTGACCGCTGGTCGCGATAGGGGGAAATGAACGGCAGGAGACCACTGAGACGCAGAGAGCGCGGAGAACGGGCAACGTCCCTGGCCTCACGACTCGATCGTACAAGCCGTTCTCGGTGTTCTCGATGTCTCCGTGGTCAATCGCCGTTCAGCCGTCCGCAGATTGGCTCATCACTGCAGATCGGAGGCCCGACTCATGCGCGCTACACTCGCCCTATGCCTCGCCATTACCCTCTGTTGCCTCGCCCAGCTCACCGCCCTTGCCGACGGTCTGGTGAAGGAGGCTATGATCTGGCCCGTCCTGCAATGCACCTGCAACGATAACGGGGTGCACGGCAACGTCATCATCACCTACGCCGACGGCGCCAAAACGCCGGTCACCAGCGGCGGGATGTGCGCGCAGGTGAGGATCAGCCCCGACGGACGCACCGTAGGCTGGCTCACGGGTGTTCATCGCGACTTGTGGAAGGATGGCGAGATATCGTTCGTGCCAACCGCGCTGGTGCTATGGCGCGACGGCAAGCTCTTCCGTCACATACCCGGCACGAACGGCGACATTATCGGCTGGCAGTTCTGGAACGGCGGCGCACAAGTCGCGCTGAGCGTTGGCGACGTGACTCACCGCCCGTACTGCTACTTCCTGTATGATATCGCCACCCTCCGTAAGGATGCCCGCGGCGAGTTTTGGGGCCGCGATGGCGATGGCGTGGCGCTCCCGCCGGAATGGGCCAAGGCCATCGCATACGGGGAGCCGACGATCCTGAAGGCTGTTGCGCCGAAGTAGGTGCCCCGGCTCGAGAAAGAGGGGATGCGTCCCGTGCGTAGGCTTTGTATCCTTGCGGCCTGTTTGGCGCTGTGCGCAGCCGGCTTCGCCGCGCCGAGCGCGAGCATCGAGAAGGTGTTCGTCTGGCCGGTGGAGTGCCACGTCTGTGACCCGGGATTCCAACACTGGGTGATTTATCCCCACGGAGACGTGACGGTCGTCTATGCGAACGGCGCAAAGGCCCAGATCACGCACTGCGGGACCTGCCGCGCCGCCAACGTAAGCCCGGACCACAAGACCGTAGGCTGGCTGACCGGGGACGCGCACGTGGAGGGCGAGCACGGCGAGACGATCCTGCTCACCACCGACCTCGCCCTGTATCGTGGCGACAGCGTGTTCCGCGTCATCCATCGCGACGCATTCATCCACGCTTGGCGGTTTTGCAGTGGAGGGCGGCAGGTGGCCATCGCCTCAGGCCCTCCGCGAGACATTCGGTTCTATACGCTCTATGACGTCGCCAGTGGCCGCCTGCTCGCCAGCCAGCAGCGGTGGGTGGAAGGCGAGGAGATTACGCCTCCCTGGGCACAGGGGCTGGCGGAATAGCTCGACGCAGTGATGATATTCAAACCAACAGAGGTGCCATTCATGCAACGCATCGCCGTCATCGGCCTCGGCATCGGCAAGGTCCACGCCGCGGTCATCAACGATCTCCCCAACGCCGAGTTGTGCGCAATCTGCGATCTAGACGAAGCCCGCCTCGAGGAAACCTCGAACGCGACCGGCGCGAAAGCCTATACCGACTTCATTAAGATGCTCGACACGGAGAAGCCCGACGCCGTCAGCATCTGCACCAACCCCAAGACTCACCTCCCGATGGGCGCGGAGTGCGCGAAACGCGGCATCCACGTGCTGTGCGAGAAGCCGATGGGCCCGACAGTCGAGGACTGCCTCGCCCTCGCCCAGGTTTGCGAGGATGGCGGCGTCGTCCTCCTGGTCGCGCAGAAGAAGCGCTTCGCCCCCGCCGTCGCGTTCCTCAAGAGCCACATTGGCGGCGACTTCGGCAAGCCCATCTCGGCCAACTACCGCTTTCATCTCGGCCAGGTCGGCCACAACTGGTTCTGGATGGAAGACGACGGCGGCGGGCCGCTCGTGGAGAACGCGGTCCATGCGATGGACACGCTGCGCTGGCTGCTGGGCGACATCAAGTCGATCCGGGGCATCGGCGGCAACCTGTTCGTGAAGGACCGCGCCCCGCAGATTGACATCGCCCTCGGCCTGTTCGAGTTCGTATCCGGCGCAGTGGCCGCCGTCGAGGTCGGCGCGGCCTCGGAGTGGTGCATCGCCGACGAGGAACTGTTCATCTCGTGCGAGAAGGCCGTCTCTCGAACGCGCGGCGGCTTCGACCAGCCCTCCGAAATCCTGTACGTGTACCGCGACGAGCAGCAGCCGAAGACCGAGCTGATCGACTACGCGAACGGCCACCGCGATTTCATCGCCGAGCTCTCGCATTTCATCGACTGCATCGAAAACGGTGTCGCGCCTTTGGTCCCCGGTCGCGATGCCGCGAAGTCCGTCGCCGCCTGCCTCGCCCTGAAGAAAGCCGTGCGCGAGGGGACGGTCGTGACACTGTAGCTCGTAACGGAAGGTTGCTATGAGACTTTACCGCCATCTGTTTGTCGCGTGCGTATTCGTGATCGTTGTTCTGAATGTCACCCAAGCAGCCCCCGCGCGCACGATCGCCCGGCTGCAGTACCCGCCTGCGCGTCAGTCCGACCAAGTGGACGACTACTATGGCATCAAGGTGGCCGACCCTTATCGCTGGATGGAGGACCTCAGCTCCCCGGAGACTACGAAGTGGATCGCTGCGGAGAACCGCCTGACGCAGGACTACTTCACAAGCTGCCCTGAGCGCGACGCGATCCGGCAGCGCATCAGGCGGCTGGTCGACCGCGAGCGCTGCGGCGCGCCGGTCAAGGAGGGGGGCCGCTACTTCTACCTTTGCAGCAAGGGTCTGCAGAATGAGGACGTACTGTACGTGACATCGTCCGCCACGGCCGGGGCCAAGGCACGGGTGCTGGTCGATCCGAACATCCTCTCCGCCGATGGCACCGTCGGGATCGACACCTGGGCTCCGAGCCACGATGGCCGCTACGTGGCCTACGCCCTCACGCACGGCGGGTCGGACTGGCTGGAATGGCACGTTCTCGACGTCGACACCGGCAAGAACCTCCCCGACCTGCTCAAGTGGTCGAAAGCCTCGGATTCCCAATGGACTTACGACGGTCGCGGCTTCTTCTACGAGCGATTCGCGGAACCCAAAGCCGGGCAGGAGCTTGTCGAGAAGACCACCGATCAGAAGCTTTACTATCACCGCATCGGCACCGCTCAGTCCGACGACGTGATGGTCTACGAGCGCCCCGATCATCCCAACTGGTACCTGGGCGCCTCGGTCACCGATGACGGGCGGTACCTGGTCATCTCCGCCAGCGAGGGGACGGACCCCAATAGCCTGATCTTCGTCAAAGACCTCAAAGACCCGAAGCAGCCGGCCGTCGCGCCCGATAGCTCGCCGGTCACCGAAGTCCTCGGTCAGGGGGACGCCCTGTACTCGCCGTTCGCCAACGACGGGCCGCTGTTTTGGATGTGCACCGACAAGGACGCGCCGAATCGGCGGGTCATCGTGGTCGACATCCGCAACCCGGCGCCGGCCAATTGGCGCGAGGTCATCCCGGCAGCGCCGGAGGCGCTCGATGCGGTGAGCATTGTCGGCGAGTACATTGTCGCTCACTACGTGAAGGATGCCCACACTCTGGTGAAGGTCTTCTCGAAGGACGGAAAGTTCGTGCGCGACGTGGACCTGCCCGGCCTCGGAACCGCCTCCGGCTTCGGGGGCAGGCAGGGCGATCCTGAAACCTTCTTCGACTTCACCAGCTTCACTTATCCTGGGATCATCTACCGCTACGATGTGGCGACGGGCGCTCGCGCGGTTTTCCGCGCGCCACAGATGCGCTTCCGCCCGGATGACTTCGAGACGCACCAGATCTTCTACAACAGCAAGGACGGCACCCGGGTGCCGATGTTCGTCGTCCACAAGAAAGGCCTGGCCCTCAACGGCAGGAACGCCACCCTCCTCTACGGCTATGGGGGTTTTGGCGAGGTCATGTCTCCCTCGTATTCATCGGATGTGCTGGCGTGGCTGCAAATGGGTGGGGTCTACGCTCTCGCCAACATTCGCGGCGGGGGCGAGTACGGCGAGGCATGGCACCAGGCTGCCGAGAAGACACATCGCCAGGTCGGCTTCGACGACTTCATCGCTGCAGGCGAATGGCTCATCGCCAACCACTATACTTCGCCGCGCAAGCTTGCCATCGAGGGCGACAGCAACGGGGGCCTGCTCGTCGGAGCCTGCCTCACACAGCGTCCCGAGCTTTTCGGAGCGGCCATCATCGGGGTGGGCGTGCTCGACATGCTGCGCTTCCCGAAGTCCACACTGGGCTGGGGCTGGCAACCCGAGTACGGATCGCCCGACAATCCGGAGGAGTTCAAGGCGCTATACGCCTACTCCCCCCTGCACCACGTGCGCCCGGGCGGCCACTATCCCGCCACCTTGATAATGACCGGCGACCACGACGACCGCGTCGCGCCCTGGCATAGCTGCAAGTTCGCCGCGACCCTCCAGGCCGCCCAGGGAGGGCGGCAGCCGGTCCTCCTCCGCGTAGACACACAGGCCGGCCATTCGTCGAGCGGCATCGGCAAGTTCCTCGAGGAATACACCGTCCGCCTGACCTTCCTCGCGCATGAACTCAGAATGGAGGGGGTTCAATGACCGCATCGTTCCGCGCCCGCCTTCTCGATGAGATGCAGTCCATCCGCACCGTGGATTGCCATTCGCATACGGTCTCTTGTGAGGGTTACTACGAGGCCGGCGAGAAGAACCTGTTCAACCTGACATCGTACTTCGAGCGCGACTTTCAAAGCGTCGCCGGGGTGAGTTCGGACCGCGTTTTCGGGAAATGCGACAATGATACCGAGAGATGGCGGGCTCTCGAGAGGGTATTGTGGCGGTCGCGGAACGTGTCGTACTGGCGGCACAACCTCACGGTCTACCGCGAGTTGTTCGACCTAACCGGCGACGAACTCACCGATGAGAACTGGTCGGCGGTGAACGAGGCGATCAAGCGCAAGACAGCCGACCCCGGCTGGTACGACCACGTCACTCGCGACCTGTGCAACTTGGAGACCCAGGTCCGCAATGTGCCGTGGTTTGAAGACTGGGACCCGGCGTACTTCACCGCGATCCTGCGGATGGAGCCTGCTCTCGAACTGCACAACTCCGACGTGCGCTCCGGTCTGGAGCGGCGCCTCGACCGCGAGATCGGCTCTCTCTCCGACGCCACCGACGCCCTCGCGGCGCTCGCGGCGGAGTACCGCTCGCGCGGCGCGGTCGGGATCAAACTCGCCCACGCCTACAGCCGCACTTTGGCGACGGAGAACGTGCCGGAGGCCGCCGCCGCCCCGATTTTCGCCCGAGCGCTGAAAGGCGAGAGGCTCTCCGTGGGCGAGACGCGCGCGGTCCAGGACCACATCATCTACTTCCTGGCCGGTCTCGCTGGCGAGATGGGCCTCGTCTTCGAGATCCACACCGGCGTCCAGGCCAACTGGTGCAACATCCCGGAGTCGAATCCGCTACTGCTGATGCCACTGATCCTCGATCACAAGCACACGCGCTTCGATCTCTTTCACGCGGGCTACCCTTTCAGCCGCGAGATCGGCATGATGGGCAAGCACTGCCCGAATGTGTGGCTGAACATGGCGTGGATGTATGTGGTGACGATGGAGGGCAGCCGTCAGTCGCTCAGTGAGTGGATCGATCTGGTTCCCGCTGAGCGCCTTCTCGGCTTCGGCTCGGACGTTGTCTGGCCGGAGTTCATCTGGGGGCACCTGGTGATGGCGCGCTCGTGCATCGCGGATGTTCTGGCGCAAAAGACTGAGCGCGACTTCCTCAGCGAGGCCGCCGCGCTCGACTTGGTGAGCATGTTACTGCGTGACAACGGCCTGCGTCTGTACACCGCCTGACGGATCGGGCGGCTGCTTTTTGCTCCGAAAATCGCCGTTTGCCGAGCGAACGGCGACCTCACCCCCGGCCCCTCTCCGGGCCGCGCAGAGCGCGGCACAGCGGAGAGGGGAGAACAGCAGTTCCCTACTGCGCGAGAATTGCCGTTTGCCTCTCCCCTCCCGGAACGGGAGGGGTGGCCCGCCGCCTTTTCATCGTTTCAGAGTGCCGGAACCCGGCATGACGACTGCCTCGAAAATGAAGTGGGCGCGACAATCCTGTCGCGCGTGGGGCGGGCGTCTCGCCCGCCGACGTTGTCGTTAGCCATTTCCCTCCCGGAACGGGAGGGGGGCTCGCGCTGCGCGGTCACGGAGCAGGGCCCTCACCTGTGGCACGCCCAGCAGTCCACCGTCGCCTTGTACTCCGGCTTGCGGTGGCAGTCCACGCAAAAGCCCATCGTCAGCGTCTGGTTGATGATGATGCGGTCCATCGACTTCACATCCCCGTGGCAGACCCCGCAGTCGACGCCCTTCCGCAGGTGCGGTTCGTGATTGAAGTACGCGAAGTCCGAGACCTTGTACACGCGCGTCCACGGGATCGGCTTCGCGGTATCGTAGTATTGGTGGAGATTCGCGATAGGCTGGAAGTCCGGGACGATGACGTTGTGGCACAGCAGGCATTTGCCGACCTCCGGCATCCCGGCGTTCGACGACCGGTCGGCCCCGGGGTGGCAGAAGAGACAACTGATCTGCTTGTCGCCCGCATGGACCCGGTGACTGAACGGGACCGGCTGCTTCGGGCCGACGGTGACCGGATGCACCCCGTACCAGGCCCCCAGGCCGAGGCAGATCGCGATGAGGACGGTGGCCAGCCACCGGGCCGCGAATAGGCCGAAACGCCACAGGCGCGAGCGCATCAGTGCTTCGCCTCCCTCTGCTCGCCGCGCGCCCACAGCGGCCCGTACCGCAGCACGTACCAGGCGAACGCGGCGAGAAAAGCCCCTCCGAAGCCGACTGCCGTCAGCACTTCACTCGGCCCGAACGCGCTGCCCCTCGGCTCGAGCGAAGGTATGACCAGCAGATAGCGCTCCACATACATCCCCACGAGCACCAGCGCCGCAACCGCACGCAGTGTCACCGGATTGCGCTTGATCTCGGTCAGACACATCAGCAGGAACGGCCCGAAGTATGCGCCGGCGATCACGCACCAGACTACGGTGCGCCACGGCTCGTGATGGAAGCGTGCCAGGAGGAAGCTCGTCTCGTGCGGCATGTTGCCATACCAGATCGGTATGAGCTGGCTGAAGAACATGTAGATGGTCAACATGCCGAAGGCTTGCAGCAGGTTCCCTATATCGAGCCACTGTTGCCGCTGCAGGTGCGCGCCGAAGCCCAGGCGCGGCCCCAGAACGCTCGCCAACACGACGATTGCCGCCATCCCGGCGTACATGTTTCCCACGAAGAAGTACCCGCCGATGAGTGTGCTATACCACGGCTGCTGCAGCCCCATGATGAAATCGAAGGCCAGGATCGAGTACACGACCGTATAGACCAGCGGCACAAGCACCGCCAGCACCGAAGTGCCCCTATCGCCGTTGTCGCCGTCTGTAGGAGCGCTCTCCAGAGCGCGATTGCCGTTCCGGCTGTATGTCCCGCCGTTTGTCGCCAACCGCCTCCGCACATACGCCACGCTCAGCCACAACATCACCACCAGCCCCACCGCGTTGCGCGCAAAGATGCCGGACGGGTTCACCCACAACGTCCGGTCGCCCATGTCCCGCCCGGCCCACGGAAGCACGTAGTCCTCGCACAGGTACAGCACCCCGAATGGGATCAGCGCCAGCGGCAGAAAGGCCACGAACGCCTCGCCAAGGCGCTCGGGCGCGTGGCTCCAGCGCGTACGGCACAGGCGAAGCGTCGCGGCCCATACGACGCCGGCCTGTGCGAGGCCCGTCCAGTAAAGGAAGTTGACCAGCAGGATCGCGGCGGCGTGGGGTCTCGTGGCGTGATTACCGTAGATGGGTGCCCAGGCGGCCAGCCCGGCCAGCGCCAAGGCCGCGCCGAGCCATGGCAGCCACCTCGGGATGCCGCCCGCCTGCCTGTTGTCCGTCGGCGGCTCAGGACTCACGGATTTCCACCGCTCCCGATGATCTGAACGTCTCGGCGATGCCCCCGGCCTGCTCGTTGTTGCACGGCACGCAGATGCCGAACTGGTCGGCGCTGAAGCTTCCGTCGTACTCGGGCGACAGTGCGCGGGGCCGCAGGCGCGAGAGCACGAACACGCTCGCGACGGTGCAAAGCGCCGCCGTGAGGATCGTCAGTTCGAACCCGATGACGCAGTACGGCACCCACGCGACGACAGGCTTGCCGCCGACGATCAGGTTGTACAGCTTAGCGCTCCCGATGCACAGCCAGAACCCCAGCGCGCATCCGGTGAACCCGGCCAGAAGCGACACGACGCGGATTGGGCTGCCCCGGCGCGGCATGAGGTCTTCGTACTCGGTCAGCTCCACGGGCGAGTACACCCGGAAGTGCTTCACGCCCTCCGCCTTCAGCGAGCGGAGCGCCGCCAGGAACGCGCCGAAGTCGGTGAAGACTGCCGTGATCGTCCGGGCCGCACCCGCTTTCACTCCGCCATCACCTCCGGCGTGGCCGTCGGTTCCTTCATCTCGCTGATCGCCACCGCCGGCACGATGCGGATCGCCGTCAGGAACGCGCACAGGAAGAACGATGCCGCGCCGATGACGATGCTGATCTCGACCCATGTCGGCTTGTAGACATACCAGATGTGCGGCAGGAAGTCGTGCGCCATCGAGGTCACGATGATGACGTAGCGTTCCAAATACATCCCGAGGTTGATGAGCAGCGAGATGACCATAAGCCACGTCCAACTGGTTCGTATCTTGCGGAACAGATACAAGAGCGGTACGACCGCGTTGCATAGGTTCATCACCCAAAAGTACGGCCAATACGGCCCCGTCGCGCGGTATATGAGCATCCCGCGCTCGAACATGTCGCCGCTGTACCAGGCCATGAACGCTTCGACGGCGTAGGCGTAGAACACGATCATGCCGGTCAGGATGTTGAAGATCGCCATCGCCTCGAAGTGCCGAAGCTGGATCAGCCGCTCGAAGCGCAGGACCTTGCGGATCGGGATGAGCAGCGTGATGACCATCGCCAGGCCAGAGTGGATCGCTCCGGCGACAAAATACGGGGCGAAGATCGTCTCATGCCACCCCGGCATGTTTGCCATCGCGAAGTCCCATGACACGACGCTGTGGACCGAGATGACCAGCGGCGTCGCGAGGCACGCGAGGCACATGTACGCGCGCATGTAGTGCCGCCACTGGTCGTGCTCGCCCTGCCAGCCCAGCGCGAGCAGCCCATAGAACCACTTCCGTCGCCCCGTCGTCGAGTCGCGCACCGCCGCGAGATCGGGGATCAGGCCCATGTACAGGAACAGCACGCTGACGGTGAAGTAGGTCGAGACCGCCACCACGTCCCACGACAATGGCGACTTGAAGCTTGGCCACAGGTGCCGCTGATTGGGGTAGGGGAGAAGCCACCAGAAGACCCACACGCGCCCGAGGTGGATCATCGGGAACATCCCCGCCGTCATCACCGCGAACACGGTCATCATCTCGGCGCTGCGATAGATCGCCCGTCGCCACTCGATGCGGAACAAATACAAGATCGCGGAAATGAGCGTCCCCGCATGGCCGATCCCGATCCAGAAGACGAAGTTGGTGATGTAAGTCGCCCAGCCGATAGGCAAGTTGAGGCCGGTGACGCCCATCCCGGTCTGAACCTGGTAGTAGAAGCACACCGCCCCCCAGCCGATGAAGCAGGCCAGCACCCCAAGCAAGCCAAGGTACCGCCGCGTCGGGAACGCGAGGGACTGAAGAACCTCTTGGTTGATCTGGCGAAATGGTGTGGACATTGTCCCCTATTTTGAAAGTCGCGTGGGGCAGGCGTCTCGCCTGCCAAGGCCCCATTTTCATCGTCTCAGAGTGCCGGAACCCGGCATGACGACTGCCTCGAAAATGCACCTCACCCCTATCCCCCTCTCCACTCGTGGAGAGGGGGATGACTGCACGACGCCGTTGTCGTTCTCCCCTCTCCGCTTGCGGAGAGGGGCCGGGGGTGAGGTCGCCGTTTTCATCGTCTCAGAGTGCCGGAACCCGGCATGACGACTGCCTCGAAAATGCACCTCACCCCTATCCCCCTCTCCACTCGTGGCTATGCTTTACCCACATCTTGTCATGTGGCGAGGGCGGCTCCTATGAGCATATATTGAAGTTTGGTCAGGCCGCGCCAG
>Ga0181520_10007079_pt1 | contig 16730 bp, 11 predicted proteins | sample PEATcosm2014_Bin_29_FD_132451 | JGI IMG/M metagenome (GOLD analysis project Ga0181520, IMG submission 132451) | Peatland microbial communities from MTU Mesocosm Facility, Houghton, MI, USA - PEATcosm2014_Bin02_30_metaG | ecosystem: Environmental > Terrestrial > Soil > Wetlands > Peat | place... | reverse complement strand
CGCGCTGGTCGCCCACGACCCCTCGCGCCTGCCGCTCGTCAAGGGCGCGCGCTACACGGAGAACGGCCAAGTTCTGAAACTGGGCGATGGCATGTGGGGCGTGGCCAACCGCGTGCGCGATTACAAGCTGTATTTCGCCGACCCGGCAGCCGGCCAAGTGGGCTTCTTCGGCGTGATTGAAGAGAACGGCCACCCCCAGATCACCGCGCTACGGCTGAAAATCGACGATCACGCAATCGCCGGGATCGAGGTCATCGTGGCGCGTAAGGAAGGGCCGCAATCCTGGCCCAAACCCGACGATCTGGTCGATCATCCCATCTTCCGCCAGCCGCTGCTCCCCGGGGAGCGGCGCTCGCGCGAAGAACTGGTGCGGATCGCCAATTCATATTTCGAGGGTCTCGAGCAATCCACCGCCAGGCTCACGCCCTTCGACCCGCAGTGCACGCGCGTCGAAAACGGCAACATGACGGCCAACAATCCGGGCGGTTCGGGCATGCAGAAGATGACCTGTGCCGAACAGTTCGCCACGGGATTTTCCAGGTTCATCACCCGGGTGCGCGAGCGGCGTTTCACCGTGGTGGATGAGGAGCGCGGCCTGGTCTACGCGCAGGTCTTCTTCGACCATGCCGGCATGGTGACCACGGTGCAACTGACCAACGGCGAAACGCTCAAAGTGCCGCCGCCCTACGATACGCCCTACACCTGGCAGATCGGCGAGCTCTTTAAGATTCAGGATGGCCGCATCACCCGCATCGAAGCGGTGCTGGTGTCGGTGCCTTATGGCATGCCCTCGGGATGGGCGAAGTAAGTGAGGAGCGATATGCGAGCAGCTTTATTCTCAGGATTTCTGCTGGCCGCCGCGGCCTTCGCGCAGAGCGGCAATACCACGGGCCCGTGCGGCCGCGCCTGCCTGGAAGGTTTCGTCAATCAGTACCTGGATGCCGTGGTGGCGCACAACCTCGCGTCCGTGCCGATAGCGCCGGGCGCCCGGTTCACCGAAAACGGCCAGCGGCTCCCGCTGGGCGATGGCCTCTGGAACACCATGGGCGCCAGGGGCAAGTACAGGCTGTATGTTTCGGACCCGCGGGCCGGGGAAGTGGTGTTCTTCGGCTCGGTGCTCGAAAACGGCACGCCCGCCCTGATGGCGCTGCGGCTCAAAATCGAGAACCGGCGCATCTCCGAGATCGAGAGCATCGTGGCACGCGGCACCGGGGGCGGCGCCCGCGGTGAAGAAGGAGCGCGCATTCTGGACGGGATCGGCAGCCCGCATCCTGTTTTTCTTGAAGCAGTGCCGGAGGCCAAACGGGCTTCCCGGGATGAGCTGCTCAAGACCGCGAACTACTACTTTTCGGGTATTGAGAAGGATGACGGCAAGGGCATCTACCCGTTCACGGACGATTGCAACCGCCTGGAAAACGGCCGCCTAACCACCAACAAGCCCGGCCAATACAGCTCTTCGCAGAAGGGCGGGTTCGATCTAACGGCGCTCGGATGCAAGGCGCAGCTCGAAACCGGCTTCTTCCACTTCGTCACGCGCGTGCGCGACCGCCGCTTCGTGGCGCTCGATGAGGAGCGGCAGTTGGCGCTGGCCTTCGTTTTTTTCGATCACGCCGGAAACGCGCAACCGGTGACGATGCCGAACGGCTCGGTGATGCCGGCGGGACCGCTTCTGCCCTCCACGTGGGAGATTGCCGAGCTGTTCAGGATCGAGGGCGGCAAGATCCGCCGGATCGAAGCCGTGCTGGATGCCTGCCCTTATGGCATGAACTCGGGATGGAGTAATTGGGAAGACGGCCTTTCGAGCCGCATGCGCTGGGCCGGCGGAGCTTTGAAGTGAGAGACGCAGCCGACGCAGGCCCGCTCTACTGCCCCGCGAGCGTGCTGCGCTTTCTTCCGTACGGGAAGTAGATGGCCAAGCAGATGATCAGCCGCGTGAAGAAACGCAGCCATGTCGGCAGCGATAGGCCCGCCATCAGAATCAGGCAGGACGATCGAGATCATCGGGAATAGCGGAACCAGGGGAACGCGGGCCCCACCGACACAACCGCACGTACTTCCTCACGCATTACACGGCCGCCACAGCGATGATGGCGCAGGACAAAGGAGCCAACGTCACCGTTCGATACCCTTCTGCCCCGGGCAGCGGTGCCACCCTCAAAGAACGGTCCGATGTTTGAAGAACTATGGTGTCGCCGGCCTTTGTCCCAGGCAGGCGGGCATGCCTGACGTTCAACGTCTGCTTCTGTGTCGTCCAGTTTGCCAGCACGATGCCAAACCGCCCGCCCGGCGCTTCCCAGGCCGCATGGAACACCGACGGCACGCGATGCTGCTGCTTCTCATATGTCCACTCCATCATCTGAATGCCGTCCACTGCCGCAGGCTTGAGCATTCTCCCAAACAACAGGAAATCTTTCCCCGGCCCGCGCCGCAATGCCGTTACCGTGCGGACCATTTCAAAAGCGTCCTCGTCGCTTCCACCCTTGGGTTCCCACGCGGAAAAGTGCGGCGTGTCCTTATTCAGGAATGTGCCATCGCCCGTCAACACTCCTCCCGGTATCGCCCCCCAGACGCAACTGGCGGCGGACTTGATCTGCATATGGTAGGGGGCGGCCGCGGAGCCGAACATGCAGGTGATGACAATGCATTCGTGAAACAGGAATTGATACAAGGGAATGCTTTCACCGTTAAGGTATCCGGGCGACGCCAGCCGGGAATCCGTCTCCTGGAACAACGGCAGACAATACTCGTTGACCCCCTGCTCGGCGGATTGAGTCACTCCACGCGCCCCAGCCCCGTCCGACGCTAGCCGGAATTCCGCCATGGTTTCTTCCATCTTCCCGGTCATCCACTTGCCGGGTCCAGGCGGATGTTCGTGATTCAAAGCGTAACAGGGAAATGTAGCTGCGCCAACGTTCTGATCGAAGAACTGGATGGGCTCGAAACCCCAGCCGATCATGCGCGTTACTTGATCGACCGCGATCCGCCGTGTCAGGGCCGCCCCCAGACAACACTCGTAGCTGGAACGAAACATCCGATCCCAATCCTCAAGGACAGGATCTCCTTTGGGGGTGCGACACACGCAGTCTGCACCCCCATGTTCCTTGAAAGAGGCGCCACCGTCATATCCGCTAAACTTATGACGGAAGACCCAGCGGCTGCCGTTGCAATACGTCCCAACGCGCCATCCGCGATCGCGCGCCAATTTCACGGTGTTCTTCAGGGAGTCCTCGCCACCAATCCAAGGCATACTATCGGGATATGACCATGCTCCCGTCCGCTCCCAACCCATCATCATGACCGCGAGCGGCGCCTGGACCTGGTCCGCTATTTTTTCCAACAGCGGAATACACTTTTCGAAAGGCAGGAATTCCTTAGGAATCACCGTTGGCTTGCTCAAATCCGCGTCCCATTCGGGATGAACCGAGACGTGTACGGGCGAATCGAGTAGCCACGTTGGAACATCAGTTCGCTTGTGAAGAGGGGTGGCCCATTTCTGCCGAAGCGACCACGCGCGGTAGATTTCGGCCCCGTCGTACCAGTCGCCGCGGAAACTGCCGAGAACAATATCGTAATTAAGGCGCCGACTTCCGTGATTGGGCCAGTCGCCAAAATGGGCAACCCCAAGACGAAGTCCTGGGGGCCGATTAAGCACCTTTAACTGCTTAACGTGGCCATCCGTGTCCTCGCAGGCGAGATAGATTCCCGCGCGATCGTTGTAGTACGCCAGAAACTGAGCGAGCTGTTCACCCGGATAGTGATCCGTGCCGGACGTCATGTGCCACGCGTCGGCGGAATCATTTGGCAGTGAACCGCGCTCGCGATCGATCACCGCCGCACCCGTTTTGGGGGGTGCGTGGCGAATCAACCGCCCGCTATCGTACATGCTCGGCAATACCAGTGATACGCTCTCGCCCAAGCCCCCCAGCTCGAAGGCGCATACGACAAACGGAAACTGCACACTCACCACCTGAATCCCTGCGTCGTTGGTTAGTGTAAGTGACCACCGGCTGAACTTCTCAGTGGGCCGTGCCTTGACTTGAAAGGCGACTCGCAGGTCAAGGTCCGCGATGCGTCCAAATGCCGCCGTCAGCGTCTTGCCAGCCCCATCGCCGTCGCAGGTCACTTTGACCTCGCGCGCCTGGGCCGATGTGAGTTGCCTGAACTCCCGTTTTTCGTCCAGGTAATCAATCGTGAAAACCGGGTCCTCTTTCGCCGTTGCCATGAACTCCTGGTCCGTCGCCGCACGGGAACGGTAGGAGACCAACTGGCCGTTGCTGGCATCAAATTGCAGTACCTCTCCCAGAGTCTCCAGGGTGTACCTTACGGCGGTCTCCTTCCCGCCACTCCCGTCGTTCTGGATCCGGCCTGGTTCGGAGGGACTACCCGGGCCGGCCCCGGCAAGGAGCTCGAATTTCGCCCCCGCCCACGCTCCCAGTGCATAAACGCTCTGAATGAAGGTGCGACGTTTCAAGCTGCCCTCCCTGGGAATCTGCGATTCCAGACGTTCAATCAATCAGTATCTCAGGTGACGCGATTCTCGGGTGGGCCGGCCGCCGCGCGCTCATTCATCTATCTCAGAGCCGGGGCGGCTTGAAAGCCAGAATCCCCTTGCTGACCAGCATCTTGGAATGGCAAATTCCAACTTCGCCGAAATTGGCCGCTGTTGTCCAAACCTGATCTCGTGGAAAGGAGAATTCTCGACCCCAACTTCGGAATTCAGGCTTAGTGTCAGTGCGCCAGAACCGAATCGGCAGCCGAAGGGGCCGAACTCCAACGACGACAACATCACGCTGGCGATGATGGGATTTGCTTCCGATGCAACTGACGATCTGCTTCCGAGAACACTCTCCGGCCAGCGCCCCGACGCCCGATTTCCCGGGCGGGAATGCCGACGACGATCGCCAGCGGAGGGACTGAACGTGTGACCACAGCGCCAGCGCCGACGATGGCTCCTTTGCCAATCGTGACTCCCTTCAAGATCACGGCGTTCGCACCGATCCAGACGTCGTCTTCGATCCCGATCTCCGCTACCGTGCCAGACTGACGCCTCATTGGCGTGCCAAGGGCGGCTCCATGATCGCCGTCGATAAACCTGACGCCGGACGCGATCAGGCATTCGTTGCCGATCATAATTCGCATTCTGATATTGAATTCACAATTCGATCCGATAAAGCAATCATCCCCGATGATGATGCTCGGCCCTTCCTGCCAAAGGCCGTCGAACTTGAGATAGACGTTCTGTTCCAGGCGACATCGGGACCCGAGTCGCACCTGGTGCGGCCACGTTATCCAGAGAGAACCGAACACGGCGCCTTTTCCGATCCGCATTCCCTGGCTACGCCAGTACGCTTTGCGAAGCGCAAGCACCGGAGCCGCAATCGCCCAGTGTCGAAGCCTGAAGAACAGTCTGTCGAATAGCGACCGTACGCTCATACCGGCTACCGCTCCCACTAAGAACCGGTCGCTTGGGCATTGCGGGTGGCCGGCGGAGGAGCGGTCAGACGACGCTCAATGGTCAGCCATGCCGGATCGGTGGGAATGTCACCGATTCTGCCGATCCAGCGGGACCCATCCCACGATAACCCGCTCTTCGGGTAGAGTTCGCGACAAGGCTGATTGTATTGCGTCTGCCGGTAGTGCCCAATGATTGAATCGTCGGCCGATGCCAGATGCTTCACGGCGTTCAGGAGCGCGTATTCGATCCCGAATCCAAAAGCCCGGCAGCTCAGCACAAAGATCGGAATCTCCACGCACCCGGGCTGTCGATCGACTTTCATAACCCCGACCACGCCCATGCTCCCAAACTTATCCTGCGCCGTTGCGGTTACGATCAAATGCCGCGAGCCCACCCCCCCCTGCAAATCCCGAGGTGTCGTGCGGCTTCCGCAGAGGTTGAACTGGTTCGTCCGATTGATCAGTTCGACGACGCGTTTGAGGCCGGACCGGCCGGCCTCTTCCACCTTTACCGATATCCCCAGCCGGCGCAAGGCGGCCGTTTCGTCCTCGCGCGCCTCGACCGGCTGCGATTGGCTGGCCAGAAACTCCTCCCGCGCCATACGCTGTCTATAGAGCCCGGTCCGATCCTCCTCCTGGTCCAATGGCAATTGCGCCGCCCAATGCGCCAGAAAGCTCCAGGTTTCCGGATTCTGTGCGTTCAAGGTGGCGATTTGCGGGAATGCTCCCTCCATCCTCTCCAGTTCGTCAGGGCGATCGTCGATGAAAACGCACTCCTTCACTTTCAGGTTCAGCTCCGTCACGATCGCGGCCATGTTCTCTACTTTTGGCAACCAGTTGATTCGCGGCGCGACGAAGTCATCCGGCTGCAGCGCGCCTCCGGAAAAGTGCACGTTCTTCGGATCGTTTTTCGAGTTAATCGAAAGGAGCACGCCTCGGTTCCTCAGATCCTTGAGAACCTTTTGGCGCTCGATGAAATGCGTGACCGCGCCCTCGCCGATCACGCCGTCCCAAAGGGTATTATCCAGATCGCAGACGACCACTTTCTTGCCGGCCAGGAACGCCTCCGAGTAAATGGCCGCAAAGCAGGTGCGCCGCCCCAGTTCGAGCCCCAGCCGAGTGGGGTGAAACAGGTCGCCCCGGAAAAGGACCTTTGCCAGCGTCCAGTCGCTCCGCCCATCCCGCACGGAATTCTCGTCCAGCAGTCGGACCCGGCCCTCCAGCTCAGGGTCACCGATGTACCGACACATCCTCTGGTGAATGATCTCGCGAGCCTGGCGCCGATTCCGCCACGAAATCATATTCTTAGCCCAGCCGACAGAGACCCCGAAAGTCTGGATCGTCCCGGCTGTGTTGTGAACATAAATCGGACAGTCCAGACGCCCAGCCAGCGCTCGAATAGTGGAAAGGACGTCCTCCAGCAGCTCATCCAGAAACCCGCAGAAACGGGACCGCCTCCACACTGCGGACTCGGGCCTGAGCAATTCCGAGTACTCAGCAAGGAATGTGTGCGTGAATGGGCTAAAGAACACCAGGTCGAATTCGTTCGCCTCCATTTCACGGATACGGTTTCTCAACACCGCCTGCACCTTTTCGTGGATCATGACGGGTGCGAAAGCGATCTGCGCTCGCGCACACGGCCCCGCGAGCGCCGCGATGACCTCATATTGGAGGCAATCGCCAATGAACAGGACTCTCAAACCCTTGCGCGTCGGCCGCGAAAGCCCGCCGATTACCCGATCCATGCCTTCGGTCAGAGTTTGCGCCGCCGCTTCGTCGATCCTCGATTCAAGGAACGATAGCCATCGCGCTCTTGCGCACTCCAACACTTTCGACGGGCCGCACCGCTTCTCGCTGCCCCGTTCGGACCACGGCGCCATAAGCCGGGAGTGAACCCACCCTAACAATAGGTCTTCCCACTGTTCACTTCCCGAGGCAAGCCACTTACCCGCTATGTCGACCGCGGCCAGAAAGTGCGCCCGTGCCCACTCATCCAATTGCGCCAGATCGCTCTCACAATCGAAGCTCGCCGGCTCAGCATCGCGTACTCCATCAAAAAGAGCCGCCGCGAGCGAAAGCCGATGGTCGCGAAAGGCCCTCGCCAATTCTCGCCGCACGGACCGCGATCTCGGCGTGGAACAAACGCTGCGTGAGGAGAGTTTGAGTAAAGACGCTACGGTGACTTTCATAGACTACCGATCGACCGATGAAGTTATTATACGGGCGCACCGCGTCAAAATGAAGTTACAAAACTGCCACGGAATACCAAGTGCATATAGAGTAAGTATCCCAAAGATCATGGCGTGCTTAAGTTAACCGTTTTATGTAATCTCTTGAACAACGGCCGATTGACTGCTAAGCCCTTATGCTATAGTTCACTCCCAAAGGATGGCGCTTCGGTCATGAGTGTTATCAAAGCGTGTATAAGAGCATTCGCGGAGATCCTCCCGAACAACGACCGGGTCGTGGACGCCCTCCAGGCCTTTGCACTAAGCCCGTCGTTCAAGGCGTGGACAAAGAAGTACCGGTCTTCTTCGCTTGCCTCCTTTGAGAAGCGGGAAGAGTTATGGAACGACATCATTGCTAAGCACATCAGATCCCAACCGGTGTTGTACCTCGAGTTTGGGGTATTCGACGGTTATTCGATTACTTTTTTTGCGAGACACCTGTCTAACCCGGATTCACGGTTCATCGGCTTCGACACCTTCACCGGGCTTCCAGACGACTGGGGCGGGCTCAAGGCCGGCACTTTCGATCTTTCAGGGAGGACGCCGCGAATCGATGACGACCGGGTTTCGTTCCACCCAGGCCTATTCCAGGAGACGCTGCCGCAGTATCTTAGGGGCGCCCGCATAGACGGGCGGCAGTTAGTAGTCCACTGTGATGCCGACCTATACTCTTCGACATTGTTCGTCCTCACACAACTTGCCTCGATCATTGACGGCGCCATTGTAGTGTTTGACGAATTCAATGCCTTGCCGCATGAGTTTCGAGCGCTACGGGATTTTTCTCTCGCGTACCGCAAGCATTACAGCGTTATCGGGAATGTGAATCCCCGTCTACAAAGGGCGGCGATCCGGTTCGCCGGAACGACATGCGATTTATCCGATGCTCCGTGCGCCTGCTTGCAACGTCGGCCAAGTCCGCTGCACATCTCAGGCGCTGGGATTTAAGCGATGTGTGTGGTGCAGGACTCTTGGCGGTTGACTTCAGGAGACTGCGTACCAGATACTGTTGACTTAGAATACACCAGACTTACAATACCAACGACCGTTTCTCCCATGTTGAGGCTCCAGTATCCTCGGTAATGCGCGGCAGTTCACCGAAATAACTGCCAAGTAGTAGGCTACAGCTTTCAGTAGTAACTCCCCCTGTACGGGATTTCAGTTGCGGCGGATCGCCCACATTGGCTGCTAACTAGTAGGGGCAGCCTGATCGCAGGGAGCGCCGAGTAGGGGGCAGAGCTTAGGTATATCGGCAGTAAACTCCCATGGGACTTTAGTGGCGGCAGCGCGCCCGCAAGGGCCGGCGTTACCGTCGCAGGCACTGGAGAGCATGTCGTGCAATTATCTATCAACAATACTTTTGTAACTTCCGGAGGGCGAGCGGACGACTCGCCAATGAAAATGGATGGCCTTCCGTGGTATGCCATCCGCGTTCAATCAAAATTCGAACAGGTCGTCTCCCAGGCTTTGCGCTCCAAAGGGTTTGAAGAGTTTCTGCCCCTTTATGCGGCGCAGCGTCGCTGGTCCGACCGCATTAAGCGTCGCGACATGCCTCTGTTTCCGGGGTATCTCTTCTGTCGTTTGGACGTGCGGGACCGGTTGCTCCCGATCCTCACGACGCCGGGCGTCATGAATATTGTCGGCGCCGGTAGGACGCCGGTGCCCGTTGGCGAAGAGGAGATCGCGGCCGTCCGAAAAGTGCTCCAATCCGGACTCGCGGCACAGGCGTGCCCCCTCCTGAGCGCCGGCTCAAGAGTCTACATTGCGAGGGGCCCCTTGGCGGGGCTGGAGGGAGTAATTGTGCGCGGGGACGTTGCCTGCAAATTGGTTATCTCAGTCAGCCTCCTTCAGCGCTCGATTGCCGTCGAGATCGACCGGGAGTGGGCTCGTCCGGTCGTCGCCGATTCGCATGTTGACGCGGCTTCTGGCGCGATCGGAGACCGGCGTCACGCCGGCCGAAAGGTGGAGGGATCCCTGTGAATTATGTCGCAACCGCGATCGCCGTCGCGACAGCCGCGGCCATTGCCTGCGCGCAACCATCACACCCGGCCGCGGAAGAGCTGCAAAACGCCGGGCTGCCGGCCCAGAAACTCGCTCCCGAGGACCTGCTGCACGTTTCGGTCTATGACGCGCCCGAACTTACCGGACCGGTTCGAGTGGGCGACGACGGAACGATCCGGCTGCCGATGTTGCCGGCGCCTATCGAGGTCTCGGGCTTGTTGCCGCGCGAGGTGGAACACGCCATCGCCGCGGCGCTGAAGAAGGGCGGGGTTCTGGTGGACCCGGTAGTGGCCGTCTCCGTTATCGAATATCGGAGCCACCCCATCAATGTTATCGGTGCTGTGCGGACTCCCTTGACCTTTCAAGCTTACGGCCGGGTGACGTTGCTCGATGCCTTGACCCGCGCCGGGGGGGTAACGGAAACTGCCGGCGACTATATCGTCGTCTCTGAATCGGTCGCGGATGGCGACAACCCCGGCACCGCCTTGCCGATGCGTAGGATCGCGCTGAAGAGGCTGCTAGATGGAACCAATCCCGACGCCAACCTCGTGCTGCGGGGCGGAGAAGAGATCCGCATCCCCGAGGCCGCCAAAATCTACGTCGTGGGCAACGTGCGGAGACCCGGCGCGTTCGTGGTACAAGACGGCACACGGCCCTCGGTACTGAAAATGCTAGCCCTCTCCGAGGGGGTAACCCGCTATGCGCAGAAGACGGCTTACATCTACCGTGGAGACGCCGGATCGCGTGGCAAGAAAGAGATACCTGTAGAGATCAGCAGAATTCTTCAGCGCAAGGCTCCAGATGTTCCACTCGAGCCTGACGACGTACTCTACATCCCGGAGAACAGCCGCAGTCACGGGTGGAGTGTTGCCCTCAACACGCTGCTGATAGTCGGCGGAGCTGGACTTGGGTCGGCAGCCGTTTACACTCTTACGCGCTAGTGATAATTATGTCTGAACCCAGGTTGACTCCATTTGCGGGATCCGCCTGCTCGCTTCAAAGCCCGGACGCGGGCCCGGCGCCCACTCCTATCGCGCACTACCTCTGGATATTGCGCCAGCACGGCTGGAAGATCGCGCTTTTCATGGTCGTTTGTGTTACCGCCTCCTACATTTTGTCGGAGCGGGCCAAACCGGTGTACGAATCTGCTGTGCTCATCGACGTGGACCGACAGGCTCCCTCGGCCGTGGTGGGACAGGATGCAGACCATGGCGGCGGATTTACGGGTATCGACCAATTCCTCTCCACTCAGATCAAGATTATCGAGTCGGATAGCGTCCTCAGGCCAGTGGCCGAGAAGTACCACCTGCTCCTGCAGGAGGGGCAGATCAACTCAACTAGTCCCGCGGCCGCGCGGCGCTTAACCAAAGCGCCCGTCACCCTAACGAACCTCAGGGTCAGTCGTCCCCTGGACACGTTCTTATTGATGATTAGTTACAGGTCCCGCGATCCGCAGGAAGCGGCCGACGTGGCGAACGCAATCGCACAGTCCTATCTGCAGACCGCCCTCACATTGCGGGTGCGGTCCTCGACTGAGCTTTCCACTTTTATGGAAGAACAACTGGATGGGCTAAAGGGCAAAATGGAACGGTCTGGCCGGGACCTGGCACAGTTTGAACGGGAACTCAATGTCATCAATCCCGAGGAGAAGACCAATATCGTGTCGACACGATTGCTTCAACTGAATACCGAATACACAAGCGCCCAGGCGGACCGGGTCCGCAAGGAGGCTATTTGGAACTCCGTCCGAAGCGGCTCGATCGCGTCGGTCGAAGTGTCTGGCGAGGCCGCCTCTCTGGCCCAATTGAACCAGCAACTCAATGGGAGCGAGCAGCATTTCGCACTAATTCGGACGACGTACGGCCCGACACATCCCGAGTACAAAAAAGCGACCTCCGAAGTAGTCGAATTGAAGCGTCAAGTTGAGGAGATGCAGCGGGACATCGCCGAGCGCGTTCGTGTGGCGTATGAGCAGTCCGAGCGTCGCGAGCAGATGTTACAGGCCGCCGTCGCGCGGATCAAAGCCGACTATGACAACCTGAATGCTCGGTCCTTTCAATATCAGGAACTGAAGCGAGATGCCGAAGCCGACCGCAACCTATACGAGGAGCTGAGCAAGAAGATCAAGGAGACGGCCATCAACGATGGCTTTAACGGTCATACAATCCGGATTGCGGATTATGCCCGTCCCGCGGCTATACCGCTATCGCCCGCCACCCGCATGAACGTGGCGCTGGCATTTCTGTTCTCGGGTGTATTCTCGCTTGGGGCTGCTTTTGCCAGAGATGCGCTGGATTCCACGGTCCGGGATCCCGGACAGGTGAAATATCTGGGAACGGACGTGATCGGGGCACTGCCCGCCGTCAGAGAGGTCACAGAGAACACCATGCTGGCCGCCCCGCCCGGCGGCCAACTGGCGCCGGCAAGCGGCCGCGGCATGAAATTCCGCACGCGCAAATCGCGGCGCTATTGCACGCTGCCCTACTATGGGGAAGCGATCCGGACACTTCGCAGCACCATTATTCTGAGCGATAGAGACGATCGGCTGAGATCCATTCTTATCACCAGCGCAGGGTCGGGAGAAGGCAAAACGACCACCGCCGTCAACCTAGCCATTGCACATGCGGGCCAGGGCCACAGGACGCTTATCATCGATGCCGACCTGCGCCGCCCGAGCGTGCACCGGCGGCTCGGTATCCCACAAGACCCCGGGCTTTCCGATGTGCTGACCGCCGGAGTTCCGTACGGTGAGACCGTACGGCAGGTGGAGCGGATCCGGGAACTCTACGCGATTCCGGCGGGACCGCCCTCGCATCGTGCGGCGGACCTGATCGGGCCGCGGATCGGCGATCTGCTGGATGAGGTTGCGCGAGAGTTCGACCTGATCATCATCGATGCTCCCAGCCTGCTCGGACTGTCAGACCCGCTCGAGATGGCCAAAGCCGCCGATGGGGTCCTGATCGTCGCTGAAGCCGGCGTGACCCGGCGCGACGCGCTCTCCCGCGTGATTTCCACCCTGACACGGGTGCGCGCCAACGTGCTCGGTATCGCGCTCAACCGCGTGAGCCCCGATACATCGACCGCCTATCCTGACGCCTATGTGGAACATCGTCGCGCTACGGCGGTTTAACGGCGCACCGGCCCCTGGTTCCCTGCGACGGTGGAGCGCCTTGCTGGTGAAGGTGGGGACGGTCCAGGCGATTGTTCAGGCAGTTCAGATCGGCACTGGCATCTGGATCATCCGGCTCACGTCAAAGACCGAGTATGGGTACTACACGATTGCGAATTCGCTTTACTTTTCGCTGCTTCTTCTTGCCGACAGCGGCGTCACAGCGTCGTTATGGGCGTCCGGGGGCAAGGCATGGCAGGATTCAGGGCGTCTGGGACAACTGCTACGAAGCGCCCTGGTGGCGCGCCGTCATCTGGCGCTGGCCATGGCCGGCGCTGTCATTCCGGTGCTGATCGGTCTGCTGATCCGGAACGGCGCTCCGTGGAGCCGAGCGCTCTTCCTGGGCGGTATTGTCGGTTTCACGATTATCGGCGAACTGACCACCCATACTTACATGGTGATCTTCCGCCTGCGAAGCCAGTTTCGATTCACGCAGCGGATCGCGCTGATTGGAGCGATCGGCCGGTTGCTATGGTTGAGCGTCTTTTCTCTGGGCCGTCTGTTCGCCGAGCCGGCATTTCTGGCGTCGACGGTGAATACGGTAGTGCAATGGGTCCTGCTTCGCCGGCGAATCGGCGAACATGCGGAGTTAACGGCCATACGGGATCCGGAAGCCGAGAGGGAAACCAAGGATGTCGTGAAAAGGCAGCTTCCTCTCAACATCTACTACTGTCTGCAAGGGCAGATTGGGGTGTGGCTCGCGAGCGTGTTCGGAACTGTCCATGAAGTGTCGGATATCGGGGCGCTGGGACGTTTAGGCGCGTTGTTCACGGTAGGAATATGCACCATACGAGAGGTCGTCCTGCCTGCGTTTGCTAAGACCCAGTCCCCAGAAATGGTTCGAAAACGGTATTTCCAGATCTCGGGCGGATACATCGGCATCCTATCGTCGGCCGTGCTGGTAGTCTTGGTCTTCCGGCAGCAGGCGTTGCGCATCCTCGGACCCCAGTATTCCCAACTCGGCGCTGAACTGCTTCTGGCCATGGCTTTTGCCGCTATTACCGCGCTCATTCAGGTCCTCTGGGAATTGAACTACAGCCGCGCGTGGATTGTCTCTCCAGCGCCTTACATCGTCGTCACGACGGCCCTTCAGGCTGCTCTATTCCTCACTATGGATGTGAGTACGGTCCGCGGCATCTTATGGTTCTCTATCCTGTCGCTGGCTCCCTCGGCAATCTTTCCAGTCTGGCTGACGATGCGTAAGATTCGGGCCATCGAAACGGAGAGCGCGGATGCACTGGTGGAGACGCAAAGTGTGTGATCGAAGAGCATACGATGCGCCCGCGGGAGCGCTAGCCATGGCGAGCACGCAGGATGCGAGCGGGCTGAGCGGCGCAGCGGCCGAGCGGACGCGCCGGCGCCTGGTGTTCCTCATTTCGTCTATTTATTGGCTGTTGATTTTCGAGGGCTGCCTTCGCAAATGGGTCTTCCCTGAATATGAGCGAATTCTGTTCTTCGCACGGGACCCATTAGTGCTTCTGGTTTACGCGGTGGCCCTAAAAGACGGCTGGGGACCGAAGCAATCCCTGTTTCTTTGGCTCGGGATCTTGTTTGCGGCGCTCTCACTGCCTTTGATGGCTGTGCAGTACCTCATCGATCCGACAAGATTCTACTGGGTGCTGGCGCTCTACGGCTGGCGGAACTATTTCATGTATCTCCCGCTGTGCTTCATTGCGGCCTCCTGTTTCAAAGTGGCCGACCTGGAGCGGCTCATGCGCCAAACGCTGTGGCTCACGATCCCCATCGCGATCCTGGTGTATTTCCAGTTCAGGTCCGCGCCGACGTCGCCGCTAAACCAGGGATTTGGGCTGGATAGCGATCACAGGTTCTCGGGCCTGGCTCTGGTCAGCGGGAAGATCCGCCCGCTCGGCACGTTCACATCGAACCAGGGTCAGAGCCCGTTTGTGGTAGCGACGCTGGCGATGCTCTTGATTGCCTGGATGACGCCACCGATGCGCGCACGCATGACCTGGATAGGATTGGCGGCGGTCAGCGCCGGTCCCCTAAGTTGCCTGGCGCTCAGCGGCAGCCGGACGGCTGTGATGTGGTCCGGCTTGGTAGTCGGTGCGGCGGTGGCGGCGGCTCTCTTGACGGTCCGCTGGCGCTCGCCCGCGGCGCTGCTGCCGCCCGCGGCTCTGGTGGCGTGCGCGTTGGTCATATTGCCGGTCGCATTCCCCGAAGCAACGGATGCTTTTGCCGAGCGCTGGAGAGAGGGAGACCATGTCGAGACAGCGATATACGGAAGCGGCGGCGTGTACTCCCGCGCGTTCGCAGACTTGTTCAATTTCCGGGCACTGATGAATTCGGACCATCTCCAGGGATACCAGGTCGGTTTTGGGGGAAACGCAGCGAATCTGATGGGCGCGCAGCAGGAGTTCCTGTCGCATGCGTCCTTCGAGCAGGGCATCGCTCTCGAATCCGAATGGGGCCGGCATATCGTCGACTTGGGGGTGCTGGGCGTAATGTTCATTCTTTATCGCGTGACGTTCGTCGTCTGGCTCTGCGGGCTATGCATACGGGCGGTCTGGCGCACCGGCAACGTTCATCCGCTGCTGCTCTTCGCGTTCGCGGGCATGCTGTTGTTCAACGGCCAGATTACCGGCCAAGGCGCGCAGAACGGATTTGTGTGGCTGTTTGTCGGATTTACCATGGCGGCCTGTAACATGGGCCATCAACAGGCGCCAGGGCGCGTTCGCGAGCAATAAAGAACGGGCGCGCTCCATAGGGAGTTGGGAATATCGCCGTGCCGGAACCCTACACAATCAGCCGAATGGCCGCCTGCGCCGATGCGAGCCCGTTTGCCCCAGGAAGCAGGAAAGGCGTGCGCGTATGCCATTTTCACGGCAACCCGAACAGCTACAACGCCGCAATCAGCTTCCTCGATGCGGGCGATCTGATCCGTTTCCACACGTCCTTGTATGCTCCGGCCGGAATGCGCCGGCGTTTCCACCGCGACTTACCGAAAGATCGCGTCACGACGCACCCGGCATGGGAAGCGATGCGGCTGGCTGTGACCCGTATGCCCTTCAAACGGTGGAACGGGCACCGGCAAGCATTCGTGGATCTGGTCGCCCGTAAGTTCGATGCCGCTACCGCCAGGGCGGTCAGAGAAACGGATGGAGCGGTGTACTGCTACGAGGATTCCGCCTCTATGACGTTCGCGCGGGCCAGACATCTGGGGGCACGGCGCATTTACGAACTGCCGATTATGCACTATCGCGAAATGCGCCGGGTGTTTCAATCGGAGGTCGATCAGCATCCCGAACTGGCGCAGCATTTCCAGACCTTCCACGAACCGCAGTGGAAGCTCGATCAGAAGGATGAGGAACTCGCGGCGGCCGAAGTGATTGTAGTGCCCGCCACCTTCGTGCGCGACTCGGTCGAACGCTTTCTGAGCGTTCGGGCGCAGTTCGTAGTGGTCCCGTATGGCGCGGATGTTTCGGCGGAACAGAAACGATGGACAACGGCGGATGCGGAGGGACCGCTCCGTCTGCTCTTTGTGGGAATTCTAGGGCCAAGAAAGGGCCTCCACCTTTTGTTCGAGGTCCTGGCCCGAATGGGTTCCCGAGCCATTCATCTGACGTTAGCCGGAAGATGGCAGCCGGGATTCCGGGAATGGCTGGCGAGCCGCTATCCCGTGCCATATGACTGGGTGGGATCGCTCGATGAAAGAGGGGTGAACGCGGAATATCGAAAAGCCCATGTGCTGGTCCTGCCGTCGCTGGCCGAAGGTTTCGCGCTGGTGATTTCCGAGGCGATGGCCAGCGGCATCCCGGTGATTGCGACAGAGCGAAGCGCGGCGCCCGATTTAATCGACGACCGGATAGATGGATGGATAACCGCCGCGGGCGATTCGGAAGGATTGCAGGCGCGCATCGAGT
>Ga0181520_10007077_pt1 | contig 16733 bp, 11 predicted proteins | sample PEATcosm2014_Bin_29_FD_132451 | JGI IMG/M metagenome (GOLD analysis project Ga0181520, IMG submission 132451) | Peatland microbial communities from MTU Mesocosm Facility, Houghton, MI, USA - PEATcosm2014_Bin02_30_metaG | ecosystem: Environmental > Terrestrial > Soil > Wetlands > Peat | place... | reverse complement strand
CGACGGCGACACGGCTTCCATCGGCATGGGCGGGTTTGTGCATATGCTGCGCCGCAACCTGCCCATGATCTACATCATTGAGGACAACGGCGTTTACGGGCTGACCAAGGGCCAGTTCTCCGCCACCGCCGATCTCGGCTCCAAACTCAAGACTGGCGTGGTCAACGACCTGCCCGCCATCGATACCTGCGCCCTGGCCATCCAGTTGGGCGCGACGTTTGTGGGCCGCTCGTTCTCCGGCGACAAGAAGCAGTTGCTCTCCATGCTCAAGGCCGCCATCGCCCACAAGGGAACGGTGATGCTCGACGTCATCAGCCCCTGCGTCACGTTCAACGACCACGAGGGTTCGACCAAGAGCTACAAGTTCATGCAAGAGAACGACGAGCCGATCAACGAGATCGGTTTCGTGGCCAGCTTTGACGACATCGAAGTCGATTATGACTCCGGCCAGGTCTATGACGTGGAGATGCACGACGGCTCAAGCCTGCATCTGCGCAAGCTGCTGGAGGACTACGACCCGACCGACAAAGCCAATGCAGTGCGTACGCTAATGGAGTCCCAGCAGAACGATGAGATCCTCACTGGCGTCTTCTACATCAACACCGAGCAGCCCACTTTCATCGACCTGCTGAACGTGGTCGATGAACCGCTGGCAACGTTGCCCGAATCGCTCACGCGGCCTCCGAAGTCGGCGCTCGAAGCGCTGATGGCCAACCTGCAGTAAGAACCTCTGTACCTCGCCCGATGACACGACGGCCCCTCGATTGCGAGGGGCCGTCGTGTTTGGTGCGCATGGTTTGGGAGGATTTCGGGGCAGCGTCTCCATCTTTCGACGGATGCGCTGGTTTTGGCAGGTCCTTTAGAGTGTCTTGAGTTTGGGCGATAAACGCTCTTATCGTTTGGCACAAGGGGCACAAACAGATGACGATCCAGACAGAGCCGATCGGCAGCATTCCCCGCCCGGCGGTGCTGCTTCAAGCCATCGCCGGCTTCGATGCGGGAACCATGGAGCGGGAGGCGTTCGACGCTGCCTGCGATCATGCATTGGCCGACACCATCGCACGATTCGAGGCCACCGGCTCCCCGCTCATCACCGACGGCGAGCAAACCAAGCCCAGCTTTGCTACCTATCCGCTTGCAGGCTTGCAAAACCTTGCGCCCGATGGCGTCGTGATTCCCTTCGTGGACGGCCACACCCGCCAGTTGCCGCGGTTGACCGCTGGCCCGTTTCATTACGCGACCCATGCCGGCGCCTACCTGGTTGCAGCCCAGGCGTATACCGAGAGGCCCTTGAAGCAGGCCGTAATCTCCGCTTCCGCAATCAGCCTGATCTATCCGCAGCAGGGCCTGGCGGATTATCCCAGGGAGGCGTTTCTGGCCGATCTGGTCCGAGAGGCCGAGGCGGACATGCGCGGCGCATTGGACGCTGGTGCGGCCGTGGTGCAAATCGATTTCACCGAGGCGCGCCTGTCGTTGAAGCTTGACCCGTCGGGCGGCTTGCTGCGCTCGTTCATCGCCCTCAACAACCGGGTGTTGGACCGTTTTGATGGCGAGGAAAGGTCGCGCATTGGCGTACATGTTTGCCCTGGCGGAGATCGGGATTCCACGCACAGCGCGGACATTGACTACGCGCTCCTGCTGCCGGATCTTTTTCAGTTGCACGCCGGCCGGTTCTACCTGCAAATGGCAAGCGAGCCGGACCCTGCGCGGGTCCTGCGGATTGTGCGCGACCACGCCGGGCCGGACCAATTGATCTTTGTGGGAGTGATCGATCCGATCGATCCGCGGCTGGAAACGCCGGAACAGGTGCGGGACCGCGTGCTTGCCGCGGCGGAGATCATTCCCCTCGATCAGCTTGGCACAACGGACGACTGCGGTTTTGCGCCGTTTGCCGACGATACATCGACCGGCCGGGACCTCGCCTTTGCCAAAATCAAGTCCCGCGTTGAGGGGACCGCATTGGCCGCAAAAAAATTGGGTCTATAGGGCAGGCTGCTCGTCCCAGTGCGAACCCGCCCCGCAATACCTATAGCGGTTCCAGGATTGCTGTACCTCGAAACCACAGAATCCGAGTTGACGCGACCAGCAGGGAGCGGCAACCCCGCAGCGCGCCAGAAAGGGCATACCTATCCTGGAACCGCTCTAGTGGGCAGCCGCTACCCTCACGCCAAGCGCGTTCAGCTTGGTGCGGGCCTGGGAGGCTTCGGGGGTTTGCGGATGGCGCTGAATGAGCAGGCGCAACTCGTGGATGCCCGCGTCCTTCTTGTTGATCTGCAAAAGCGCCAGTCCCTTGCGGAGCTGCGCGGCGGGCGCCTTGGGGTTGCCGCTGAATCCTTCCAGAACAGCGTTGTAGCTCTTGATCGCATCGGCGTAATTCTGCTGCCGGTAGGCGATTTCGCCCAGGTAAAACTGGGCAGTGCCAGCAAGGTCGTCGAGGGGATAGTAGTGCAGAACATCCTGGAATTCGCCGGCGGCCACTTCGTACTTGGCAGCGTTGTAGTCGCGCACGCCGGCCTGGAAGGTCTCCTGCAAGGGCGGCGTCTGGTTTCCGGCTGGTCCGGCTGGTCCACCACCCGGCGCCGGCGAATTTGTCGCAGCCGGGGCTCCGCCCGCGGATGGATTCTGGACGTTCTGCAACTGCGCCTGCAAATCCTGAATCGACTTGTCGAGCTTGGCGATGCGCGACTTCAACTCGTCCACCGAGTCGTTCAGCGACTGCACCTGGCCGGAAGTCGTATCGAGCTTGCCGCTGGCCGCTTCGCTCTGAGCGTTGATCTTCTGTTGCAAGGCAGTGACGGTCGCGGTCATCCGGTTGGCGTCGTCCGCGGTCTGTTCGGCAAGGTGCTGCAGCACGCCGAAGCGGGTGTCCAGCGTGGACTGGATGCGCTGCACCATGTCCAGGAGCTGCTGCACCTGCGTTTGTAACTCGATGATCTCCTTCGACGTGGCGTGCGCGGGCACCGGCGCGGTGGCCAGAAGCAGGGCAAAGGCTGCCCCCGCCAGGAGACGATTGCGAAATGTGTGTGTTCTTAGCATTGTTCACCCTTGAACTTGAGCCGCGGCCAACAGTCAACAGTTGACAGGGGCACTAAAAAATCCGCTGTCCCAGGCCTCGATATCGAGACCCGGGACAGCGCGTTGGCCACTGCACTGTGTTCCCTGTCAGCTGTTAGCTTTTGGCTATCAACTGCATTCTACCGATCCAGCGTAAATCCGGCGCGGCGGTTCTGCTGCCAGCACTCCTCGGTCGACTCAGAGCAGAAAGGCTTCTCCTTGCCGTAGCTGACGACGCGAATGCGGCTGGCCGCCACTCCGGCGGTCACCAGGGCATTCTTGGCCGCGTCGGCACGGTTCTGGCCCAGCGCCAGGTTGTATTCGTTGGAGCCGCGCTCGTCGCAGTAGCCACCGATCACGACCTTTACGTCGGGATGGCTTACCAGGTAGGAGGCGTCCTTCGACAGTGTGCCCTGCGCATCCGAGCGGATGTCGTAGGTGTCATAGTCGTAGAAGATGTCCTGAACGTTGGCCTTGAACTCCTCTTCCGCGCTCATGGTGTTGGTGGGAACCACCACGGCCGGCGGAGCGTTCACGGTGACCCGCGTCGAGGCTTCAGCCGTGCCGCCCTCGCCGCGAGCTACCAGGTGATAGCTAGTGGAAGCCGAGGGAGTCACAGTCTTGACGCCTGAGGTGGGTACATCGCCGATGCCATCGATCAAAACCGAGCTGGCATCTGTGGTGCGCCAGCTCAGTTGGACCTGGTCTCCGGCGGAGATCGATGTGGGCGTTGCGGTGATTTGCGCGGTAGGCGCGGGCGCAGCCACGGGGGGCGGCGGCGGGGCTGCCTGCGGCAGTGGCTTCTTTTTCGCGCAACCTGCAACTGCGACCAGAGCTACCAGCAGGGCAACGGGTACCATAATGCGATTAAGTCGGTTCAATGGGTTACTCCTTCCGCAAATTCGAGCGTATCATCCGGGCGATTTGACCCTTTGTGTCCCTGCACCCAACCGCTCTTTCCTGCCGTTTCGGCAAGCCGGCCTGCTGGCTTGAGAAAGGCGTCGACAACGGGCTGAAGTGCATTGAATATGGTGTGCATCCGCTCGGTAAACGTTATCGTTGTGGCCACAACGCGTCTCTCTTTGTGAGATAACGCGAAGCCGCCAAGCCATTTCGCCTTAACCTTTCAGCGCAGCGCGCCTTTAGGTTTCGGCAACGTACACATGATAGTTCAGAAAGCCGGGATGTTCCATGCGGCCACTCCAGCGACAGCCGGTCATTCGCCATCTGGGACTCACTTCCAGCTCCAGTTGGGCATGAAGTTGTTGCCCGTGTGCGTCAGTTGATGCTGCTCCGTGCCGTCGGCCAGCATGGACCAAATCTGCGTGTGGCCTCCAATGGCGCGCTCGAAAACGATGTGCCGGCCGTCCGGCGCCCAGGAGGGATAGTCGTTGCTGCCCGCCTCGTGAGTCAGTTGCAGCCAGCGCTTGCTGGCAATGTCCATGACGTAGATGTCCTGCCCGCCGGGTGCGCCGGGGCCGTATTTGCGGTTCCAACTGAAGGTCAGGAATTGCCCGTTAGGCGCCCATGAGGGCGAGATGGCATAGCCTCCGTCGGTCATGCGCTGGATGTTCGCGCCGTCCTGGTCCATGGTGTAGATCTGCGGCAGCCCGGTGCGGCCGCTCACCCAGGCAATCTGCGCGTTGGTGCGCGGGTTCCAGCAGGGCGCAACGTCGGGTCCGCGGAAGGTGGTGACTCTGCGCAGGTTGCCGCCGCTTGCATCCGCCACGTAGATCTCCGGATCGCCAGACCGTGAAGACGAAAAAGCAATCTTCGATCCGTCGCCCGACCAGGCCGGAGACTGGTTGCTGCCTCCCGCTGTGCCCGCGGGGAAGTTGACCATGCGTCCCAGTTCCAGGGAATACATGCGGACGGCCCATCCCTCACGCCCCAGGGAAGCGAAGGCGATCCGCGAGTTATCGGGGGAGATGCGCGGCGAAATGGAGATGGTGCCGAGGTGGGTGACGGCGTGTTCGTTCTGCCCGTCGTAGTCCATCTCCCAAATCTCTTTGGTGCCGCTGCGGGAGCTGACGAAGAAAATTTTCGTCTCGGCAATGCCGTTGATGCCGCCGCCCAGCCGCAGGATGATTTCATCGGCAAACCGGTGCGCCACGGTACGCGCCATGTCCTGGCTGGCGATTTCGTTGTACTGCTTGCCCAACACCTGCGGGCTGACCGTGTTGCGGGCATCGAAGAGCCAGCCGTAAACCACCAGGCGGCCGTTGGTGGCGGAGAGCGCGCCGAAGGCTACCATGGCCGCATTGGACGGCGCGGCCGCCCACTGCGGCAGATTGATTTCCTGCGGGGAGCCCGGCGTGACCTGGGGGATGAGGCTCTTCGACACCAGGTCGAAGATTCCGGCGCTGTTCAGGTCGCTGAAAAGCGTGGCGTCGAAAGCTGCTTTCAAGGCCGGCGTCTGCGGATCCTGGCCCACCGGCTTGAAGTCCGCTGTGGCAATGCGAATGCGGTCGTTGCCCAGGTTGGTACCGGTGTGCACCCAGTCCTGGGCGGACAGGCAAATTGGGAAGCAGGCCAGAAGCAGTGAGACAAGGGGAAAAAGCCGGAAGCGGGTGTTCATGGATTGGGCAATCCTTCCTCGATCAGGTTGGGAAACGCGCGCAGCCCTGGCCGCGCCCCAGAACTCAATACGTACAATCATAAGTGACGTCGAGCCAGAGATCGTTGGAGCCGGCCGGCAAACCTCCAAATGTGTCAACGCGCTGCGTTGCCCGCAGACAGGAACGGTCAAGCGTTGGGCTGCCGCTGGAAATGTTGACCTTGAAGTTGGACGGCACGCCCTGACGGCTGACCCTGAAATAGACTTGCGTCAAAGACCCTCGCGGCGTGCGGGGGTCCACTTCAGCGCGGAACCAGTTCTGGTCGACCTTGTGCTTGATGACTTCCACATACCAGCCAAAGCGGCTGCCGAAGTCGCCGTTTCCCACGGTTACCGGTCCGTTGGTGGATCCGTTCGCCATTGTGGACCGGGGCATCGACGACCCCGACTGCTCACCGTACCGGGCCCGGTTGTCCTGGTTCGGCTGGGGCTGGTGCTGCGAAGTCTTGGATGCAGCCTGCTTTTGCGGCGGCTGTGGCTTCTGCTTGCTGGCAATGGGAATCGCGGTTTCATCCACCGCCTGTTTGGCCTTGGGGGTGGGCTCAGCCGGCGCCTTGCTGGGCGTCTCCGTAGCCAGCACATTCTGATTCGGTGGCTGGTCCGAGGGCAGGGGCAGGGCGTTGCTTACCAAGCTCACCTGGATCGCCCCGCCGCTGCCCGGATTGCCCCACAGGCTGTGATGAAATAGCCCGCCAATAATGGCATAGGCGAACAGGCAGGCGGCCAAAGCGCCGTGCAGCAACAGCGATCCCATAGCCGGCGCCGCAATTGGCTCCGGCGTGAGTTCCCGCTCCAGTCGCTCGCCGTCATTCCACAGTTCCATCATGCCCTTGGCTGAGACTCTTTCTTCATGTGCCTCTGTTGAAAGGCCTTAGTTCCCGCCCGCCGCTGAGGCCTTGGTTTCAAGCGGTTGGGTGACAATGGAAATGTTGGTGATTCCGGCCTGCTTGACTGAGTCCATCACGGAGGCAAATGCCCCGAAGGGAACCCGTTCATCGGCCCGCAGGTAGATCACCTGGTGTGCGGGATCGGTCCCCGACTGATGCAGCTTTTGCGCCAGCTCGTGAACATTGACCGGCTGATCGCCCAAAAATACCTGCTGGTCGCGGTCGATAGTCACCACCAGCCGCTGTTCGGTGATCTCCTTCACCGTCCGCGTCTTGGGCACTGCCACTTCAATTCCCGACTGCAGCACCGGCGCGGTAATCATGAAGATGATCAACAGCACCAGCACCACGTCCACCAGCGGTGTAATGTTGATGTCCGCCAGCGAGGTGCGGGTCTGGCCGGTGCTACTTGTAAAGGCCACGTTCCACCTCCCGGGTGGGGTCGGGGCTTGGGACTCGCGGCGGTGTCACGCGCGCCGGAATCTCTTCGAGCGAATTCAGCAGCTCGCGGCAAAAGTCGTCGGTGGCTGCCGCGAACACCTTGATCCGCGCCGTGAACTGGTTGTAAGCCACTACGGCTGGAACGGCCACAAAGAGGCCCGCCGCGGTGGTGATCAGCGCCTCGGAAATGCCCGGCGCAACCGCCCTGAGCGTTGCCGCTCCCGCTGTGCCCAGGCCGTGAAATGCGTCCACGATGCCCATGACGGTGCCAAACAGGCCCACGAACGGGGCGACGGCCGCAATGGTCGCCAGCCAGGTCATCCGCCGCTCCAGGGTGGTCACAGCTTCGCTTGCGGCGGTCTGCGCCGAGCGCTCGAGAGGCGCCAGGTTCCGCGGCGGTCCCGAACCGCCGGTCTGCCGCTTGTAGGTCTCATAGACATCCTCGAAGACCTGCGCGAGCGGGCTGAGCCTGCATTCCACGGCAAGCGACGCAATCTCCTGCAAACGGCTGGCTTTGCGGAAAGCGCGGATAAACCGCCGGCTCTCTTTGGTAGCCTTGCCAAAGGTGGAAATTTTGCCCAGAATCACAGTCCAGGAGTAGATGCTGGCAACAAGCAGCAGTACCAGCACCGCCATCGCCACCGGGCCGCTATTGGAAATCATCTCAACCAGTGCGCTCGAACCCTGGGCCAGCGACGGCGTTCCCTGGGCTGCGCCGCTGTCAGGCTGCAATTGGAAGACGAAGGCAGCAATAAAAATCGGCGTTCACCTCAGCTTTTACGGTATCAGACGGCGTACCACGTTCCAAGTTATCGATCTGGTCCCCCGGGCCGTTTTTGGGACGATCGCCAGACCCGCAGGGCCGCCGTTCATGCTATGCTGCGCTCGGATTGTGTGGCGCAAAACGCTATCTGGCAGTGCCCCGGTGATTGAAAGGGTGTTGAAGAGGTTCGCTAAACATGCTCGTCGAACTGCGCGCTGAAAACTATGCCGTCATCGATCACGCCATTGCCGTTTTTGGCCCCGGGCTCAACCTGCTAACGGGCGAGACCGGCGCCGGCAAGTCCATCCTGGTGGACGCCCTGGCCCTCCTGATGGGCGGCAAATCCTCTGCCGAAGTGGTTCGCCACGGCGCGGACAAGGCCGTGGTCTCCTGCGTTTTCGAGTCCACCTCTGGCGCGGAGACGATTCTTGAAGAAAATGGCATCGACTCGGGTGGCAGCGATGTCATTCTGCGCCGCGAGATCCTGGCCACGGGCAAGGGTCGAGTATTCATCAACAACCAGCCGGCGACCGTGGCTGTCCTGAAGCAGCTTGCCCCAGAGCTGGCCCTGGTGCACGCCCAGAGCGAGAGCCTGTCGAGCTTCGACCAGGTTCAGCAGCGCGTCCTTCTCGACCGCTTTGGCGGCACCTCAACGGACTCTGTTGCGGAGGCTTACACCCGCTGGCGCGATGCGTCTGAAAAACTCGATGAGCTGCTTCACGGCGAGGAGGACCGCCTGCGGATGGTCGACCTGTGGAGCTACCAGAGCAAGGAAATCAAGTCCGCCCGCCTCGAAGCCGGGGAGGACGAGGCTTTGGAAACCGAAAAGCGTGTTCTGGCCAATGCCGAAAAGCTTTACTCCGCCGCCATGGGGGCTTTCGATCAGCTTTACGAAGATGGCGCTTCGGCCGAGGTCGCCCTGCGCGCGGCCCTGCGCAACGTCGAAGAACTGGCGCGCTACGACAACCGCTTCAATGAGGCGGTTCAGCAGCTTGGCTCTGTCCGCGCCATTCTCGGCGATGTGAGTTCGAGCCTCCGCGATTACGCAGAGAGCATCAATGCTTCGCCCGAACGCCTGGCCGAGATCGAAGACCGCCTCGCCCTGCTTGACCGCCTCAAGCGCAAATATGGCAAAACCCTAGCCGAGGTGGTCGCCTTTGGCGAAGAGGTCGCGCGCAAACTTTCGGAGGTCGAGGACCGCGACGAGATCATCAAGACACTTCGCGCGGCTCTCGTTGAAGCGGAATCCGCCTATCGGAAAGCCGCCGGCGCGCTCTCCGCCGAACGCAAGGCCGCCGCGCACAAACTGGCCAAACTCGCCGAGGCGCAGATCAATTCGCTGGCCATGAAGGTTCACTTCGAGGTCGCTGTAACGTCCGCTGAGGATCAGTCCCACTGGACCTCGGCCGGCTGGGACCAAGTCGAGTACCGGATTGCCACCAACCCCGGCGAGCCGCTGAAACCGCTCCACGAAATCGCGTCCGGGGGCGAAATGAGCCGCGTCATGCTGGCTCTCAAGGTCAGTGTCGAAGAGGGCGCGGCCAAACCGAAGCGGAAAACTCCCACGCCACGCACCCTGGTCTTTGACGAGATCGACATCGGCATAGGCGGCCGCGCGGCGGAAGCTGTGGGCCAGAAGCTCAAATCTCTCAGCCGCGGCCAGCAGGTTTTGTGCGTCACTCATCTGCCCCAGATCGCCTCGTTTGCCGACCAGCACTTCCTTATCGACAAGCGCGAGTCCGACGGCCGCACCAGGACACAGATTCGCCTGCTCGACGACCGCGCCCGCACGCACGAAGTGGCCCGCATGTTATCCGGTGCCACGGTTACTGAAACCAGCATGCAGCATGCCGCCCAGATGATCGCGGGAAGCCGGTAACGGCCTCACATCCGCATCCACTTTCACTTCCGTGCGGTGATCACTTGAATTGGCTTGCCGGGGAGGGATCCGCGACCTTGAACGAAAATGGGCACTCCACACCACAGTATCCCTGGTTTTGCCCTGGGCTCAGATGTTTATTGAACGACAGCGGTCAACCGGTCGTTTACCGTTCGGTACCGGCGACGCGCTCGGGTGGTGGTGTGCGTCTTCTGTTCTTGCTTGTTTTTGAAACCTCATCTGAATTTAAGGTCCGGATCGTATGCTCTTAGTTGTGACTATGCGGGGTTGCATTCAGCGAGAAGAGGCACGACGCTATGGCAGGCTCCTGTCCGGCACAATTTGTGCGGTGCTTCTGTTGGTGACGGCCATCGCTTCCGCCGGCGGTCAGATGCCGGCAGAGGTGGCGGCGCAGAGTCCCTCAGTCCCGGTCACGCCCGTCAGCATTACCCTCGAAGAGGCGATTCGGCGCGCGGAGGCCAACGAGCCGTCGTACGCGGCTTCGACGGCGGAGAGCAAGGTCTCGTCTCTGGATCGGCCCATCGCTCGTGCCGGTCTGTTGCCCAGTGTGGCCTACCACAATCAGGCGCTGTACACCCAGCCCAACGGACAACAGAATCAGGCCGGCCAGGGCGTGGGAGCGCAGCCTTCTCCGCGGTTCATCGCCAACAACGCGGTGCGCGAATACGCCAGCCAGGCGGTGGTCAACGAAACGCTGGGATTGGGACAGTGGGCGGCCGTTCGCCGGGCGGACGCCGAGGCAGCGCGCTCCGCAGCAGAGTTGGAGATTGCGCGGCGCGGGCTTGTGTCGGCCGTGACTGGCCTGTTTTTTGAATCAATTGCGGCAGACAACAAAGTCGTTGTTGCCGACAGAGCTCACGCGGAGTCTGCCGACTTCACACGTCTGACCACCAAGCGCGAACAAGCACGCGAGGCTGCCCACGCTGACGTGGTGAAGGCGCAACTGGCGGAGCAGCAAAGGGAGCGCGATTTGTCGGACGCCAGGGTGGCCGCGGAAAAGGCGCGGCTGGAGCTGGCGGTGCTTCTGTTTCCCGATCCGCGCACGCCGTTTACGTTGACTCGGCCGGACGACGCTGCGCCGCTTCCATCGCACAGCGACGTCGAGCAAGCGGCGGCAAAAAGCAATCCCGAATTGAAGAGTGCGTTGGCAGCTTTGAGCGTGAGCAACGCGGATGTGCAGGCTGCGCGGTCAGCCTATCTGCCCGACTTGGGGCTGAATGTAACTTATGGCATCGATGCTCCGCAGTTTGCGGTGAACGGCCCCGACAAGGTGCACAATCTTGGTTACTCGGCCAGCGTGACTCTGGACATTCCGGTCTGGGATTGGCTGGCTACGGAACACAAGGTCAAGCAGAGCGAGATACGCCGCAACGCGACACGGGTAGCGTTGACAGCGACGCAAAAGCGGCTGATTGCGCGGTTGGAGGAGGCGTACTCAGAGGCAGCGACGGCGCGTGAACAGCTTGCCTCCCTTGATGCGAGCGTCGCGACGGCGCAGGAAAGCTTGCGACTCACGAAACTGCGCTATACCGGCGGAGAAGCCACCGTGCTGGAGGTGGTGGATGCGCAAGGCGCCTTTGTCAGCGCTGAGAACGCTCGCGAAGACGGACGCGTTCGCTACCAGGCAGCACGCGCCGATCTGCAAGCGCTGACGGGAACGATGTGAGCCGATGACGAAGATGAAGGGGAGCATGAACGGACACCGAGCAGCCGCTTTGTTGATGATGCGAGGGATTTTGCTGGCTTCTGTGGCGTTGACTATTGCCGTTTTGCCAGGTTGCAAAAAGGAGGCCCCGACCGAGGCTGTCGTGACAGTACAGGCCGAACATCCGGAGCAAGGGACTATCGCGGAGCGCATCACCGCGGATGCGGTTCTTGCACCTTTGGCGCAGGCGGCCATCGCGCCCAAAATCAGCGCGCCGGTGCGCAAGTTCTACGTGCAGCGCGGCGCCAGGGTGAAGGAAGGCGAGCTGCTGGCTACCCTGGAGAACAACGATCTGGCCGCGGCGGCGCAGGACAACAAGGGCTCGTATATGGCGGCTGAGGCCGCGTATGCCACGGCGACGCGCGCTCAGGTGCCGGAAGACACGCAGAAGGCCGAGCTCGACGTGGCGCAGGCCCGGGCCAATCTCGACTTGAATTTGAGCATCGTGAAGAGCCGGAAACAGCTTTTTGCCGAGGGTGCGATTCCGGGCCGCGACCTGGACACTGCGACCGCCGCGCTGGTGCAGGCGCAAGCAGCGTATGACGCGGCGGCGAAGCACCTGGAATCGGTGCGCAGCGTGAGTCGCGCCGCCGCTCTGAAAGCTGCCGAGGGGCAGTTGACATCGGCGGAAGGCAAGTACAAGGGAGCGAAGGCTCAGGTGAGCTATTCGGAGATTCGCAGCCCGATCAATGGTGTCGTCACCGACCGCCCTCTATTCGCCGGCGAAACCGCGGCCGCCGGAGCGCCTCTGCTGACCGTGATGGATACCTCAAGCCTGCTGGCCAAGGCGCACATTGCGCAGAGCCTGGCCCAACAAATGAAACTGGGTGACGATGCGTCTGTGCAGGTTTCGGGGGTGGCCGATCCGGTCGCTGCCAAAGTTACTTTGATCAGTCCGGCGCTTGACCCGGGAAGCACGACCGTGGAAGTTTGGCTCAAGATCGCCAACAAGTCCGGAACGCTCAAGGCGGGGACGCCGGTGAAGGTGTCGATTGCGGGAAGGACCGCCGCGCAGGCTTGGAAGATTCCCGCTGCCGCTGTTTTGACCGCGCAGGACGGCGGCAAGTTTGTGATGGTGGTTGGAAGCGATGGCACGGCGCACCGCAAGCCCGTGACGCTTGGCATCACAGACGGTAAAGCGGTGCAGGTGACTGGCGGGCTTGCGCCGGCGGACCTGGTGATCACTGGCGGCGCCTATGGGCTGGATGACGGCACCAAGGTGAAGGTAGGTGCAGCGGCGGATGACGACAAGGCGCCGGCGGCCGGTAAGGACGGGGGGAACGGCTGATGCACGACGAGCAATTCGGCCCTTCTTTTCCCGCCAGCCCCAGCCAAAGGCCTTTCTGGCTGGCCCGCTCTACGCGCACCATCTTCTTCTTTGCCGCGGTTCTCACAGTGGCCGGCATTTACTTTGCATTCCGGGTACCGATCTCCGTCTTTCCCGAGACAAATTTTCCTCGCGTCGTCATCGGCGTCGATAACGGCGTGATGCCTGTGGAACAGATGCAGGTGACGATCACCAAGCCGATTGAAGACGCGGTCAACTCTGTGCCGGGCCTGTTGACAGTGCGTTCCACCACCAGCCGCGGGTCGGCGGAGATCAGTCTATTCTTCGATTGGAACCAGGATATGTTCCGCCAGCTTCAGTTGGTGGATGCGGCGCTGGCCAAGGTGGAGCAGACCCTGCCCCCTACCGCCAGGGTGACGACCAATCGTCTGACCTTTGCCACGTTTCCAATCCTCGGCTACAGCCTTACGTCGGACACTGTGCCGCAAACCCGCCTGTGGGAGATTGCCACATACGATCTGAAGCCGCCTTTGAATCGCGTGGCGGGCGTGAGCACGGTCGTCGTGCAGGGCGGCCAGGTGCCGGAGTTTCATGTAGTCCCCAACCTCGCTCTGCTGCAGACGGCAGGCGTGACGATTCCTGACCTGGTGAACGCAATCCAGGCTTCGAACATTGTGGACTCGCCCGGCCTGTATGAGGCGAATCATCAACTGATTCTGGGACTGGTGGGTGCGCAGGTGCATGACGCCGACCAGTTGCGGCAACTGGTGGTGAAGACCACGCCAGCCGGCGCCCCGGTTCGATTGGCAGATGTGGCCACAGTGGAGCAGGCAACCATGCCGGTCTACACAACGGTCACCGCGAACGGCAAGCCCGCAGTGCTGTTGAACATTGCGCGTCAGCCCGCAAGCAACACGGTGGCCGTGGCCAACGCCGTGACCGCGCAAGTGAAAGAACTGCAGCGCAAATTGCCGCCGGGAGTGAGGCTCGAGCCGTTTTACGATCAGTCGCAACTGGTGCGTGACAGCATCTCCAGCGTGCGCGACGCTATCTTCATCGGTCTCATCCTGGCTTGCGTCATTCTCTTCCTGTTCTTGCGCGATTGGACTTCCTCTCTCATTGCGGGCCTCGTCATCCCAGTCACCATCGCCGTGACCATTTTGGTTCTCTGGCTGATCGGACAGAGCTTCAACCTGATGACGCTGGGCGGCCTCGCTGCCGCCATCGGGCTGGTCATCGACGACGCTATTGTCGTGGTGGAGAATATTGTGCTGCACCGCGATGCGGGCGAACACCGCGCCGGTGCGGTGCGCAAAGCGCTGAGCGAAATCACTACGCCCCTGATCGGCTCTACAATCACGCCTGTCGTTGTGTTTCTGCCGCTGATCTCAGTGACCGGCGTAACCGGCAGCTTCTTCAGGGCGCTGGCTGTCACCATGGCCGCTGCGCTGCTCACGTCGCTGGTGCTGGCGCTTACCTGGACTCCAGGGCTGAGCCTCGTGCTGTTGCACGAGCGGCGCAGCCATGACGCACTGCAAGACCACCAGGCGGGAAAACTGATGAGCCGCGTGGTTCAGGCTCACCGGCGGATTCTGGATTGGTCACTGGCCAAGCCGCTGTGGCTCGGGGCGGCATGTTTGCTGCTGGTTGTGGGCACATGGGCAGGCTACAAATTACTTGGATCCGATCTGCTGCCGGAGATGGACGAGGGCGGTTTCATTCTGGACTACATCATGCCTGCCGGAAGTTCCTTGAGCGAGACCAATCGAGTTCTGGAGCACGTGGAACGCATTCTGCGCGCCACTCCGGAAGTGGAGAGCACGTCGCGGCGGACCGGCTTGCAGATGGGACTGGCAGCGGTCACTGAAGCCAACACCGGCGACTTTACAGTGAAGCTGAAGGCCAGTCGCGATCGCGGCATCGACGAGGTGATGGAGGATGTGCGCACCCGAATCAAGGCCACCGAACCGGAGTTGGACATTGAGTTTACGCAGGTGCTGCAGGACATGATCGGCGACCTATCCAATGCGCCGGAGCCGATTCAGATCAAGATATTCGCCAACGACCCAGTGCTGCTCGAGCAATTAGGTCCCAGGGTGGGCGACGCCATCGGCAAAATCGACGGCGTCGTGGATGTGCAAAACGGCATCGACAACACGCTCAGCGGACCGGCAACCAGCTTCCAGGTCGATCCGATTGTCGCTGCGCGGATGGGCTTCACTCCAACCGAAGTTTCCGAAGATGCAACGTCGATTCTGGATGGAGTGACCACCACCGATCCACTGATCTCGAATGGCCGCCCCTACACGATTCGCGTCCGGCTGGGCGACGAGCATCGCTCCTCCCTCGACGCCATTGAGAACACGGTATTCAACAGCAGCTCAGGCCGCACCACAACGCTCTCTTCCTTGGCCACCATTGAACAATTGTCGCCGCAGAATGAGATTCGGCGGGAGAATCTGCAACGGCTGGTGGTTGTGACCGGGCGCCTGGAAGGATCGGACCTGGGCAGTGCAATGGCCAAGGTTCAGCAGACCGTTGCGGGCCTGCATTTGCCTTCTTCCGTGCGCGTCGAATACGGAGGCACCTATGAGGAACAGCAGAAATCCTTCCACGATCTGCTGCGGGTTTTGCTTCTCGCTCTTGCGCTGGTCTTTGGCGTTCTGCTCACCGAGTTTCGCAACTTCCCCGCGCCCATTGCGATTCTCACCTCGTCGGTGCTTTCCATCTCCGGCGTGATTCTAGCCCTGCTGGTAACTCGGACGAGCTTCAACGTAGCCTCGTTCATGGGACTCATCATGGTGATCGGCATCGTGGCCAAGAATGGCATCCTGCTGCTCGATGCCGACGAGAAGTTTCGCGCCGCGGGTTCTTCAGCCAAGGAGGCGATGGTTAGCGCGGCGCAACGCCGATTGCGGCCGATTGTCATGACGGCCATAGCGGCCGTCTGCGGTATGCTGCCACTTGCCTTTGCCCTTGGCGCAGGTTCGCAGATGCTGCAACTGCTGGCCATCGCGGTCATTGGAGGTCTGGGCGTTTCCATGCTGCTCAGCCTGGTGGTTACACCGGTGGTTTACTTCCTGCTCACCCGCAATCGCGAGACCGCTTTTGAGGGATCGGGCGTCTGAGAAAACATGCAAAGTGTGGGGCCGTCCAGTAACATTTTGCGGTCTCGCACAGAGGGGCTCGATTTTCTTGCACGGCCATCAGGCAAGAGTTCCTTTCCAGCCCTGAGCTGGACGTTTCGCGCCAGCGTGGAGTGCTTCCATCTGTATAGTTGAGAAGCACGGCTGCTCAATGAAAGTCGTGAGAGCGGATATCGGCGCTGGGGATGTCGAGCGGAGCGACCGTCTGCGCCTTTACGTGGATTACTCCATCCTGGTTTTGCAGCAACCCTTCGATAAGCAGAAAGCGGCAGCGTGTGACGATCATGCGGTCGCGCTCGAAAACATCCGGCGCAAGGATCACATTGGCGATGCCGGTTTCATCCTCAAGCGAGAGAAAGACAAACCCCTTTGCTGTGCCGGAGCGCTGATGTGCGATCACGCAGCCAGCGATGCGGACTCGCTGATTGCTGCCGCGTTGCGTGAGTTCCTCAGCAGGCAGAATGCCTTCCTGACGTAGAGCCTCGCGGTGATAGGCCATGGGGTGGGGGCCTGTTGTGAGGCCTGTACCGGCATAGTCGGCGGCAAGGCGCTCGCCGGTGGTCATTTGTTGCAGGGGCATTGGGTGTGGGCGGGCGAGCGCGCTGTCCATATTTCGCAAGAGCGGACCAACGGTGCGGCCAGCTTCTTCCACTTGCCACAGAGCATCGCGCCGGTGTTCGACTTCGCCAAGCGAGTTGAGCGCGCCGATCCGGGCAAGTGCGACAAGTTCCTTCCGGCTGAGAGCTGGCACTCGCCGGGCCAGGTTGTCGACGGAAACAAATGGTCCGTCAACATTCCGCGTAGAGAGAATCTGGCTCTGTTGACATCCTCGGTACATGGGTATTGTGTACGGCAGAAAACGGGTTAAGCTGAAACTGCTCTGGCTCTTCGCAGTCCCTATGGCCGAGGTTGGACTGGTACGTTTTGCCCGT
>Ga0181520_10007075_pt1 | contig 16736 bp, 12 predicted proteins | sample PEATcosm2014_Bin_29_FD_132451 | JGI IMG/M metagenome (GOLD analysis project Ga0181520, IMG submission 132451) | Peatland microbial communities from MTU Mesocosm Facility, Houghton, MI, USA - PEATcosm2014_Bin02_30_metaG | ecosystem: Environmental > Terrestrial > Soil > Wetlands > Peat | place... | reverse complement strand
GTCGGATGTAACAGATGCGCGCGCGGTCGGCGCGCCGAGACAAACCAGCGAGACCGATGCAATGAAAAGCGGGAGACGCCTCATGAAGCCTCCTCGATCAAGATACGTCGATATCCTATACCGTCGCGCGCCGCATATCGTTGCCGGACTGGCCGGGTTACATCCGGATGCCAATTGACAGCCAGGGAATGCGCCACCGGCCGCGTTACCTTCAGTGACTTACGGCGTGTCTTCCGCTGGTTGCAAGACGAGAGCCATGTTGATGGCCGGCAAATACGATATTATCGAGCGATTAAGTAGGGAATTCCCCGGCGGGCCCAATTTGGCGCGCCCAGATTCGACTCGGCCTGGCTGAGTTCAGACTTTTCAGCACATCTTCGAACTTTTTCGAGACATTTGGCGCGTTTTTTCGTCGCAATCGGGAGGCGAAACCGCGATATTCGGCTGGGAATGCGGGGTGAGCCCGCGTGCAGTGAAGGGGCGTTCTTGTCGTAAGCGTCTTACGGTAATGGACTTGGAGTCGAAAAACTTGTTTGCCGCCGCGGCCGTGGACGTGGCCTCGGATCGACAATCGGCCGATTCCGGCCTATTCTATTGGTCCATCGCTTTCAGCGATCAAACGGCAAGAGGTTGTCATGGATTTGCAGTGCAATACAGGCGGCGGGCGAAAGCGAGTGGATCAGCTTACCGGCGAACAGATCAATCGGTATAAGCGGCACCTTATTCTGCCGGAGGTCGGTGTCGAGGGGCAGAAGAAACTCCTCAATGCCCGCGTGCTGTGCATCGGTGCGGGGGGGCTGGGTTCGCCGATCAGTTTGTATCTGGCGGCCGCGGGCGTGGGGACCATCGGCCTGGCGGATGTCGATGTGGTCAGCCCGAGCAATCTGCAACGGCAGGTGCTCTTCGGGCAATCGACCATCGGGCAGGACAAGGTGAAAGTCGCGGCCGATCGACTCAAAGACCTTAATCCGGATATCGACGTTCGCCAGTACAAGACGGTGGTGAACAGCGGCAATGTGCTGGAGTTGCTGGCCGATTATGATCTGGTCATCGACGGGACGGACAATTTTCCGACGCGGTATTGCGTGAACGACGCGGCGGTGATTTTGAAGAAGCCGAACGTGTATGGCTCGATATTCCGGTTCGAGGGGATGGTGACGGTGTTCGCGCCGCACCTGGCGAATCCGGGCCGGCCGGGCGAGCGTGGGCCGTGCTATCGGTGTTTGTATCCCGAGCCGCCTGATCCGGGGTCGGTGCCCAGTTGTGCCGAGGGCGGAGTGCTGGGCGTGTTGCCGGGGATCATCGGCACATTGCAGGCCAACGAGGCGATCAAGCTGTTGCTGGGTGTGGGCACGCCGGTGATCGGACGGCTGGTGACGTTCGCGGCGCTGGACATGGAGTTCAGGTCGTTCAAGATTCGTCGCGATCCGAATTGCCCGGTGTGCGGGGATCACCCGACGATCACCGCGCCGATTGATTACGAACAATTCTGCGGCGTGCCGATTCTGGATCCCAAGAGCGCCGAGGAAACGGCGGCCGAGGTGCGGGCGGCCAAGTCGCCGGCGGGCAAGGCGGTTTCCGATCCGGCGCTGAACGAAAAGGGGTTGCCGCCGGCGTATCGGCTCAACGCGGAATTGGAAGTGACGCCGCGCGAGGTCAAGGCGATGCTCGATCGCAATGAAGAGTTCGTGTTTATTGACTGCCGCCTGCCGGAAGAGGCGGCCATTACACGGATCGAAGGCGCGAAGCTGATTCCGTTGCAGCAGTTGGCGCAGCGATTCGGCGAGTTCAAGGGACGCGAAGGGCAGAAGATCGTGGTGCACTGCAAGAGCGGCGGGCGATCGATGCAGTTCACGCAAGTGCTCAGGCAACAGGGGTTTAAGGACGTCAAGAGCATGGCAGGTGGGATTCTGCTCTGGAACAGGGACATCAACCCCGGCGGGCCGCAATACTGAACGCGAGATGGCGGCTCAGGAACGCTCGGCGGATCAAGCGTTCTTATTGTGCCGCCAGCGCAGCGTGAAACTCTTCATAATTTTCTGCATATATTACATGTAAAGCGTATTCCCCAAGTTGCCACAGCGTTATAATGCGCGGGCGCGGGGCACGGAGGTAGGCAAGTCATGGATGCACTCGATCTTTCATCGCTCGATTTCAACGGGCTGATCCAACGCGAATGGCTCATCGCCAGCGGCAACGGCGGATACGCCGCCTCGACCATCTGCGGACTGAACACGCGCAAATATCACGGCCTGCTGGTCGCCGCCATGTCGCCGCCGGTGCGACGCATGGTTATTCTTTCGCGCATCGACGAAACCGTCCTGGCCGACGGCAAGCTGTATCCGCTGTCCAGCAACGAATATCCGGGGACGATTCATCCGCTGGGATATCCGAATCTGCGCGCGTTCAACAGCGATCCGTTCCCGCGCTGGGCATTTCAGGGCGATGGATTCACGCTGGAGAAAGGGCTTCGTTTTGTGCCGGGACAGAATACGGTCTGCCTGCAATACACGTTGCTCGGCGGGGCCAGTCCGGTCGAATTCGAGCTGCGACCCATTCTCGCCCTGCGCGGCATGCACGAGTTGACGTATCAATGGAACGGCCGGCTCGATGCGCTGCCGATTTCCGATTCGCGCGTGCATATTCCGGCCACCGCGCGCACGCCGGAGGTTTTCTTCGCGCACAACGGCGCGTTCAAGGCGGAATCGGTCTGGTATCTGAACACGATCTACCGCCGCGAGCAGGAGCGAGGCTACGCGGGCCTGGAAGACGTGCTGATGCCCGGCGCGTTTCGATGGACGCTGTCGCCGGGGCAGGCGGCGAAGCTGGTCTGCTCGACCGATCCGGTCGATGTCGAATCCGCCTTTGCCGAAGCCGATCGTAAAACCGTGCTGGTGTCCATTCCGGCCGATGTCAGCCACGATGGCGAATTTGCCGATCTGGCCCGGGCGGCCGACACGTTTGTTGTGCAGATTCCCGACGGCAAACCGCCGGTGACGTTGCTGACGCATCTGCCGTGGAACGCGCCATCCGGCCGGGCCGCGATGATCAGCCTGCCCGGTCTTTTTCTGGTGACCGGGCGATTTGAACTGGCCCGCGCTCTGCTGGAAGGATATGCCCAGTTCCTCGACGAGGGATTGCTTCCCAGCGTGTTTCCCGAGGACGGCTCCAGCCCGATCTATCACGGCGCGGACGTTTCGCTGTGGTTCATCAACGCGGCCTATCAATACATCTGCTACACCGGCGATGGCGAGTTTGCCCGCAAAATCCTGCCGAGTCTGGAATCGATCATCCACCATTATCAGCGGGGCACGCGGCTGGGTATCGGCGTCGATGCCGACGGATTGCTTGCCAGCCACGAACCCGGCGTGCCCACAAGCTGGATGGACGCACAGGTGGTCGATTGGGTCATCACCCCGCGCCAGGGCCGGCCAGTCGAACTTAATGCCCTTTGGTTCAACGCTCTCAAGGCGGTGGCCGAACTGTCGATGCACGTCAACGGCCCGTCCTGCACGACGGCCGAACCGCTGCGCGAGGCGGCGTCGCGGGCCTATGTCGCCTTCAACCGCCGGTTCTGGAACGCCGATCGACGCTGCTGCTTCGATTGCCTGGAAGACCACGGCACCGATGCGTCGGTCCGCCCCAATCAGATTCTCGCCATGAGCCTGCCGTTCCCCATCCTCTCCCTGGACAGGTTCGAGCGGGCATTATCCGTCATCACGGCCGAGTTGCTCGTCCCCTTTGGCCTCCGCACTCTGGCCCCCAGTGATCGCGCCTACCAGGGTCATTACAGCGGCCACGTCATCGCCCGCGACCGCGCCTATCAGCAAGGCTCGGCCTATCCGTGGCTGCTGGGCCCGCTGGTGACGGCCCAGGTTCGCGCCTACGGCCGAGGCTCGGATAACCTCCGCCGCGTCCGCGCCTGGATCGACGCCCCCATCCAATTCCTCCGCGGCCAGGGCGTCGGCCAAATCCCCGAACTCTTCGATGGCGATTACCCCCATCACCCCGGCGGTGCCCTTGCCAGCGCCCCGGCCGTGGCCGAAATCCTCCGCTCCTACAGCGAAGACATCCTCGGCCGAAGACCCGAGACCGCCGCCCGAACAAAAGCCGTCTCATCAATCCTCGCCCCGCCCGACCCGGTGGCGGCGTCGGGGGGAATATGAACAAGTACATGCACAATCCCCCGCACCCCGGCGAAGTGATTCGCGAACTGTGTCTTGAACCCCTGGGCCTTTCCGTAACCGCCGCGGCGAAGGCGCTTGGTGTAACCCGCAAGGCCCTTTCCGAACTCGTCAACGGCAAATCCGGCGTCAGCGCGGAAATGGCGATTCGGCTTTCCCAGGCTTTTCGCACGACGGCCGAGTCCTGGCTCGATCAGCAGATGCAATACGATCTCTGGAAAGCCCGGCTGAAAATGAAGAAAGTGAAGATCCCGCCGATCGCGGCATAAGTTGTCGCGCGAGGCGAACTTCTCCCAACTGGCTTTGCGGACTGTACTTACGCCGAGATCGGCGGCTATTCCGCCCCGGCGACACCCCGCTTTTTGGCCGGATATCGGGGTTTTTCCAAAAGACGCGACAAAAAAACGACCTAAAAGTGGCTGAAAAGTTCGAAGATGTGCTGAAAAAGTCTGAACTTGGCGCGCCCGGGTCGAATTTCGTGCAGGCCGTGTCATGTCATTTCGGCAGTTTCGCCAGCCGAACCCACGTCCGGCTCCATCTCCCCATCTCCCCGGCCCGCGGTGAGCTTGTCGAACCGCTCCCCCTCTCCCCCGCTTCTGCAATGCCCCAAAATGCAACCGAATGCAACACAGGGGGGGTGGGGGTGTCCCGAATGTCCCCGAATGCCCCGGAGGGGGGGTGGGGGTGACCCGGTTCGGCCGGTTCGGCAAGCTCAGGGCAGGCAAGGTGACTTGGTGACAGGGTGACAAGGTGAAAATCCGCAGGCCGGCCCGCCGGTTGCCGTTATCCACTATCCACTGCCCGCTATGCACTGCCATATTTCCTGACTTTAACCTAACTGTGGATTTCTTGCAAGGGAAAAATTTCGCGGAGCGGTCGGGTGCTCGCCCGTGCGCTTGGGCCCGCACATGGCCGTAAACCGCTCACATACTGGTTTCATTCGCCGCGTCGCTGCCTCAGTCGCGCGTTACGGCCCGTACGCCGCCACCGGGCAGCGTGTCGGCCTCGCGGGCAACTTTGAGATGTCGGTCGTTTTTCAGTAGGCGAGGCTGGCCGGAAGCCTTTCCCGCCAGTTGTTTTCCAGCATTAGGTCGAATCGGATTCGCTGCTTCGCGCCGCCGATCAACAGCTCCCCGACCGGGACCGCGCTTTGGGAATACTGCGTCAAAAGCTCGAACAGCCTCTCTTTGTACGCCGTGTCCTCGTTTCCCTTGAGGTGCAGGCCCTTCGTTTCCAGAACCCGAAACTGCATTGTCCCGTCGCCGTTGTCATGCAGGCAGGCGAGGAAATCGGGGTAAATGCGGCCGCGTTGCCATCCTTGTAAATGCCAATCCTGCTTTACGGCGATCCGGTGCCACCATTTGACCGCCTTATCCCCATCGAGATACCACGCAACCTCCCTCTCCAACTCGTTGACCTGCTTCTGGTAGATCGGTTCAAGGAAGCTCTTTTCGAGCGACGCTCCATTCTTGCGCAGAAGCACCCTGTCTTCGTCCGTGATTTCCAGCTCAAGCGTTTGCGCAAGCTCCCAGTTCAGAGCAGGATCCCCGGATGAAACAAGTTGGAAAGACAAATCGCCGTCGGCCAGCATCCGCCGGAACGCGGCCTCGCTTGCATCGTTGATCTGTGTCCTGACGTTTTCCTTGATCGCCTTCACGAGAAAAAGCCGGTTTGTGAAGATGCGGTTCTCGGATAACCCGCGCGCCCGCAGTGCCGTTAGCGCCTCGCCTACAATCCTCGCCCCCTGCCACGGGTTGGGCACTACATCGAGGAGCAGCCTCACCATCGCCGGAACGTCGATCGCGGGATCGCTTTCCTCCGTCGTGACCGTAGCCCCGGCGAGGAGATCGGCGTCCTGTTTGCTGAGATCGCCGACGTCTACGCGCACGCGGGTACGATCGAGGCCTTCCATTTCGTCCGGCGTGAATACATCGCGATCGGTATAGCGGTATGCGTTCCAATCCAATCGCGGCAGCATGTCGCGTTCATAATCAAACTCGCGCCACTCGCCGGTTGCGTAGTGTTTAGAAAGAACCCGCGGCATGAACACGTTGACGCCCCTGAACGCCCGGCGCCGCCGGAGCGTCTCGGTGCGAGAACCGGCTGCCGCGCCTTTGCCAGCGGCCGTGACGCTGGCGGCTAGGTCGCCCAGGCCTTCCTCCTGGAGTCCCCGGCGCACGTTGTCCACTGCCGCATGCACGTCCTGATCGTGCGTGAATACGTAACACTCGTTTAACTCGGGTTCGCCGGTCCATTTCGCGTCGGGCTGGCGCAGCACGCGTCCAACCATCTGCGTCAATGCCACCGCGGCAGTGGTGCGGGACAGCACTGCGAGTACGTACGCGAACGGACAGTCCCAGCCTTCGCGTAATGCGTCCTTCGTGATGATATAGCGCACCGGGCAGAATTCGGACAACAGCCCTTTGCCCTCGTACTCCGGCCTTTTGTCCACCTCGGCCAACTCGTCCATTTCTGCGGATTTGACTTTAATTTGATCCTTGTCCGCGCCCATCTTGTCGATGAGGTATTCGCGCACATCCTCGGCGTGTATCTCCTGCTTGTCGCGCTGGTCCCTGCCCGTGCGCTCTACGCGAACGAGGAGAATCGGGCGTATGTATCGGCCCTCATTGTTCCGCACCCACGCCGCCACCTTCTGCAGGTCGTCAAGCTTCTCCTTCGCCGCCGCGAGAGCGTGCTTCCATTCAGCGCGGCCCTCGTTGATCACGTTAATCGGGAGCTTAATCATCGCCTCGGCTTTAAGCGCAGCGCCGGTCACGTCGACGATTATATTACTGACATGCTCCTTGGCGTTAGGCGTCGCCGAAAGCTCGAGAATAAAGCGGGGACTGTGGCTTGCGATAAATTCCATCCGCGTGTTCGTGTAGGCCTTATGTCCTTCGTCGATGACGACCAGAGGGCGGACGATCCGTAGCACGTTGCCGAGGCTCTGCTTGGCCGAGAGCCCGCCGATGCGGAAGCCCTCATCGGTCAGGTCGTTTACGTCGAGGTGCGGGAACTTCCGCAGTAATTCGGCATTCCCCGTGGCATCGTCCACGTCGGGGAAGAAGCTCGGATAGCGCCCGCTATCCTGGAACATCTTCCGCGCATCCTTGGACTCTTTGCGCACAGCCCCCGCCTGGAGCATCATCAGCATGACGCATAACTGGCGGTCGACATCCTGCCGCGTGAACGCATCCCCCTTCTCCAGCAGCCGCACCCGACCGCCCGACGCACGCTCGAGCATCTGGCGGTACGGGTGCTCGCGGTTCGCGAGCGCCTTCCACGTCTGCGCGTAGATAGCGTCGGAGGGCACGACCCAGAGGAGGAAGCCCGATTGGGTCTTGAAATACTCTGTATTGATTCGCTCCACGGCGATCGTTGCGAGAAGCGTCTTGCCGCCGCCCGTGGGGACTTTCAGACAAATGTTGGGGATCGCGCGGCCGATCTTGTCCTTGCGCGCGATGTATGGGAGGACGACCCTTCTGCCGTCGCGGGTCTTGACGCGGGGCAGCGCCGTTTCGAGCGCGGCCCACGTCTGCTGGCAGTAGTCCGCGAGAGCCACGTCACGACCCTTCGACCGCTGAAACTCGACGAACTCCTCCGCTTCCTTGCGCTTGGTGCTTAGCTCAGCGAGGTAGGCGCTCAGGTCGCTCAGGACGTCGGTCTGGTAATCCTTCAGTTGCATCGGCGCTCAATTCCCTTGGATGCGGTGAATGGCATAGGGCAACTGGCAGAAATCAACACCGGCGCGGGAAAGCTCACGTTGCCCCATGAACTTCGCGGCCGCGAACACGAGCAGTTTCTTCTTACCTTTGTTGGCGGCCAAAAGTTTGTCAACGATCCTCTCCGTCAGCGCGGCTTCGTTGCTCTGGAGCCACTTCTTATCCGGGCGGTAGAGTAGGTGGACACGATAGAGATCATTTTCGCCAATATACCCAAGCTCCGCGTCCCTGTTCTTTGGCAGCTCGGTCAGCCGACTTGCCGTTGCCGTGTAGAAAACGTATTTGGCGAGGGCGTCGAACGTGGGCAAGCCGTCCGCAAGAAGTTTGTCCAGGGACATTTCCGGGCCCAGCGTGGCGAATGTGAAGCTTCCCCCCAATCCCTCCACCTTCTCGGTGACTTTCCTTTCGCCCGTTACGACCAAGTCCCCGGCCTCGACGGCCTTAGTGATTCGGTCGAAGCGACTCTTTTCGAACATCTCGAAGCTCTCCGCCTTCTCGATCAACTCGCGCGCCCTCTTGAGCTTCGTCCACGTGAGCGGCTCGCGATGGAGTTCCTCACGCTGCACGCCTGCGGAATCGTATCCTTTGATTACCCGGCGAATTCGCTCGGCGGTAACTTCGTCCGCGTAGTGCTCCATCTCTACTAGGATGAATCGTCGGTTACCCCCGTCCAATCTGTTCAGCGTCAATACGGCCTGAGCGGTCGTTCCACTCCCAGCGAATGAGTCAAGGACGATTGAGTTTTTGTCGGTTGCGATCTGAAGTATGCGCGACAGGAGCCCCAAGGGCTTTGGATAGTCGAATGCCTTCTTGCCCATGATGCGTTTTAGCAATTTACCTCCCGCCTCGGTGTTCACATCCCTCGCAAGCCACATGGACTTCGGCTTCATCGTCCGTTGGCCGTTGGCGCGGTCAAGGTAGTCTTTGATGAAGATGTCGAACTCACCCCGACGTGAGATCTTGCGGGCGTACACCCGAGCCAATTCCTCTGCCACTTTTTCCGCGCCCCACATCCAACGACCTTCCCTGCCATCCGATTTTCTGGGTATGACCTTGGCAGTGTGCTTCGCATCTTCCTTGAGGGTAACGCTACAGTCGTCGGGATTCACGAAGAGTGGAAAGAACATTTCCTCGCGGTCCTCGCGGAGCGAAGCGGCACCGCGCTGTCGAAGGCCAAGCTCTCGCCATCGTGCGCCGTCTGTGTCGCTTTGGTCGAAATCCTCGATGTCCTCCGGGGTGAGTGGAAGGCCGTTAAGCCGGAGGTCGTCCGGCCGCTTGGAGTAGCAGACTATGTACTCGTGCAGCGTCGCCACATATTCGTCCGACTGTCGGCCGCGCGGGTTAGCCTTGATCGCGAAGGACGCCACAAAATTGTCCTCTCCGAACGCCTCATCCATCAGGCCTCGCAAGTGGGGTGCTTCATTGTCGTCGATACTGACAAAGATCGCCCCGTGATCGGCGAGAAGCTCCTGCAATAGCTTGAGGCGTGGCCACATCATGCAGCACCACTTGTCGTGTCGTTCCAAATCCTCCCTATCTACGGGGTTCGCGGATTCCTTGACCCATTCGCGGATAAGCGGACTGTGAACATTGTCGTTGTAGCACCAGCCCTCATTACCGGTGTTGTACGGCGGGTCGATGTAGATGCAGTCTACGTTGCCCGCGTATACGGGCAGCAGCGCCTTGAGCGCGTGCAGGTTGTCGCCATGGATGATCAGGTTGTCGTCGAGCGAGGGTTTCTGACCCTTGGCCGGCAGTGATTTCGCGGGATCGACGATCAGCTCGCGAAAAGGTACCGAGAGGTGGTGGGCGTAGACGAACGATTTGCCTTTGAAATCCAGCGTCGGCATGTTTGTCCTCTAAGACCGGGTCGGCAACCGCCGAGCATGCGCCGCCACTACCACGAACCCGACCAAACCCGGCAGAGCCTGCGGAAACACAGCCAACTAGCGGCGTCGGCAAATTTCCGGCCGGCTGCCAATAACGATCCTGATCCTGTACAACGATCCGCGCTTCATCGCCAGTTGGCTGCCGAGTGCGGCCTCGAGCCTTATCGCATGGTCCTTCCCGGATTGGCCGTGGGTAGAATACCGCCGGGGGCGGGGGAGGGGAAGAGCAGTGGAGCAGTGAAGCGGTTCGACCGGTTCGGCAAGCTCACGGCGGGCATGCTCACCACAGGCAGGGGAGCGGTCGAACGGCCGCTCCCGAAAATTGGGCGATCGTGGTTATTGAGCCAACCGCCCTGTCCGGCGACAATCACCGCCCGTGTACCGCGTTGCCCTAGCCATGCTCGTTCGGGATCGGGGGAAATACCTCGGCGTTGTCGCGGGGGTGGCGTTTGCGGCATTGCTCATCAATCAGCAGGCGGGGATCTTCATGGGCGTCATGCGGCGGTCGTATAGCGCCATCACCGATATCGCCTATCCCGATGTCTGGGTTATGGACCATAACGTCGATTTTCTGGACAACGCCACGCCGCTGCGCCAGACGCAACTGCAACGCGTCCGCAGCGTGGACGGCGTGCGCTGGGCCGTGCCGCTTTATCGCGATGAGTTGCCGGTCCGGCCGGAAGGGGGGCGGTTTGAGGGGTGCATCGTCACCGGCATCGACGATCAGACACTGATCGGCGGGCCGCCTCAGATGATCAAGGGACGAATCGAGGATTTGCGTCGGCAGGATGCGGTGATTGTGGATCAGGCCGGTGCGGCGGGTGAATTGGCGCGGACGGTCAACGGCAAATCGGTTCCGCTGGACGTGGGGGACTCGGTGGATATCAACGATCATCACGCGATCGTGGTCGGAATCTGCAAAGTCTCGACGGTCTTTGAGTCAAATCCCGTCGTCTACATGATGTACAGCCGGGCCGTCTCCGTGGCTCCGCCGCAGCGGCAGTTGCTCACGTACGTATTGGTCAAGGCCCGCGACGGGGTCGATCCGGCGGCGCTGTGCAATTCCATCCGCAAAGCCACGGGCCTGGCGGCATTGACACGGCGGCAGTTTCAGGACATGACTTGGAGTTGGTATTTCGATTACACCGGAATTCCGCTCAATTTCGGCATCTCCGTGTTGCTCGGTTTTCTGGTGGGGCTGGCCGTGGCTGGAAAGACGTTTTACAACTTCATCCTGGAAAATCTCCGGTCGATCGGGACACTGATGGCGATGGGAACTGGGCAGGATGTGCTGCTGCGGATGGTGCTGGTTCAGGCCGCCTTCGCCGGGGCGGTCGGATACGGGATCGGCCTGGGCCTTGCGGCGGCGTGCGGGTTGTGGCTGCGTCAACAGGGCACGCTGGCGTTTGTGTTGTCGTGGCCGCTGGTTGTCGATTCGGCGGTGGCGGTCGGATTCATAAGTCTGGTCTCGGCCGGCAGCGCTGTGTGGCGGCTGCGACGGCTGGAGCCGGCGATCGTGTTCAGGGCGTGAAAGGGCTGCTTTGTCGATCATCTGGAAATACGGGCTGCCGGGACTGGCGATCGCGGGCGTGATTCTGGCCGCTTGCGTCGTCACATTCACCAACCGCGACGTTCCGGCGGTCGCGCCGGGCGTCGATCCGCCCGATCCGCCGTATGCGTCGTATATCTGGGGCACCGGGATCATCGAGGCCGGCACGCAGAACGTGGCCGTGGCGTCGCCGGTCGATGGACTGGTGAGCGAGGTGCTGGTGAGCGTCGGTCAAACCGTGGCCAAAGACCAGCCGCTGGTGCGTTTGGACGATCGCGTGGTTCAGGCATCCATCCTGGTGCAGAACGCGACGATCGCCCTGGATGTGATTCGCGTTGCTGAAGCCCAGGCCGCCGTCAACACGGCAACCGCCGCGTCCCGCACGGGAACGGCGCCGGCCGATGATCTCAGCGCCGTCCAGGCGCGGCTGGATGAGGCGAACGCTCAACTGGCATTGGCCCGCGAGCAACTTCGGTCGTTGCAGGTCGATCTGGCCCTGCTGACGATTCATTCCCCGGTGGCCGGACAGGTGTTGCAATTGAACAAAGTCCCCGGCGAATTTGTCGGAGCGGCGGCCGGGCCGGTGGCGATTGTCGGCGACAGCGAACATCTGCGCGTGCGCGTGCAGGTGGACGAGAGCGATGCCTACCGCGTGCATGCAGGTGCCAGGGCGATCGGCTCGCTGCGCGGCGATCCCGGCGTGCGAACGCCGCTGGTGTTCCAGTACGTTCAACCGATGGTGGTACCCAAGGTCGAGCTGACCGGCGACAGTTCCGAGCGCGTCGATACGCGCGTGCTGCCCGTGATCTATACATTTGACCGCGGAACGCTTCCGATCTACGTCGGCGAGCAAATGGACGTCTGCCTGGACGCGTCGGGCGGCGGCGCGACGCAACCGTCTCGATGAACCGTGCCGCGGGGCTGGGATATGACACCTTCTACACGCCACGTCGCATTCAGGCTCGGACTGTTCGCGCTCCTGATCGTGCTGATGCCAATGGCCGCACCGGCGCAGACGGATGAGCACCTGCTTCTCGATTCATGGGATCCCGGCCAGCGCATCAGCGGCGACAGCAATGCCACGGTGTTTGACGGCGGCAAATTTCGGGCCGATCAATCCAATGTGCGGCTGGACGAAGGAGAGACCGAGGCTCGGGCCCGCCTTATGGAGACGTACGATCTGAACCCGTCGATCGGGCTCGATTGGCAATGGATGAATATGCGCGATGCCGATCACCCCGTGCCCGGCCAACTCAACGACCTGTCGCTGGCGTTCGCCAGTCCGATCGCTCAATCCGGGCCGTGGTTCGCCATCACGACGCTCGGCGGCGGATACTGCGGCGATGGGGCATTCGCCGACGATCGGGCCTGGTACGGCCTGGGGTCGTTTGGCATAGGCCGGCAATTCTCCAGCGGCGCGGATCTGCTGCTGCTGATCGACTACGACGGTTCCGGCGGGTTTATGCCGGACGTGCCGCAGCCCGCGGCTGAATTCCGCAGCCGATTCGGCCCGACGCTGGAATATGTCGTGGGTCTGCCGGAATCATCGCTCAGTTGGAAACCCAATGAAAAGTTCGATCTGGAACTGACGTACGATCTGCTGAACAACGTGCAGGTTCAGGCGCAATACAACCTCACAAAGCAATTTGCGCTTTTGGCCGGGTACGACCGCAACGAGCAGGCGTTTGCCGACAGCCAGCTTCCCACCGACCGGCGGCTCCTGTTCATCGAGCAGCGTGTCGAGGCTGGCGTGCGATACGATCCGATCAAGGCGGTCAACATTGACTTGGGCGTGGGCTACGGCTTCGGCCAGCGTTTCGCGACCGGTTTTGACGACCGCAGCCTGACCAATGTGACAACCATCACCGACCGCGCCTATGTCCGCGCGGCGGTGACGTTCGCGTTTTGAATGGCGATTGCCTCGCTGGAAGAACAGTCCAATATCGCAAAGAACCTCATTTTGTGCCGGTCGGTGCGGCCGGCGGATTGAACGCTTCGCCGAAGAGCTCGTTCATGGCCGCCCATGATCGCTGGTCGGCTTTGGCGTTGTATTTGATATTGGCGTTGCCGACGGCGTCGCTGGCGGGATTGGTAAATGCGTGGACGGCCCCGCCGTAGATCTCGACCGCGTAATCGACCTTCGCATCCTTCATTTCCTTCATGAAGGCGCTGACTTGATCAGGGGGAACGCTGGCATCGTCGGCGCCGGTGCAGACCAGCACTTTGGCCTTGATGTTCTTGGCATCGGCCGGATTGGGCGTGTCCAGCCCGCCGTGGAAACTGACCACCGCCGCCAAATCAGCTCCGCTGCGGGCCAGTTCCAGGGCCATGGTTCCGCCGAAGCAGTAGCCGATGGCGCCGAGCTTCTTCGGATCGACTTCCGGCCGCGCCGCCAGAACCGCCAGAGCGGCGTTGGCTCGGGCGCGGAGAGTGGGGCGATCGTTCTTGACGACGGAGAGTCGCTGTGCGTCGGCCATCGTCGTGGCGATCTGTCCGTCACCATAAGGATCGGCCACGAACGCGACGTAACCCAGCCCGGCCAGTTGGCGGGCCCGGCCCTTGGGATAATCGTTCAATCCCCACCATTCCGGGCAGATGAGAATCCCTGGCCGGGGTGTCTTGACCGCATCGTCGTAGGCGAGATAACCCTTCATCGTCAGCGTGCCCAGCTTGTAGTCGATGGTCTGGGTCTTGATCTCGGCCCCGGCGACGGCGGGCAGCAGCACGGACAGAACCACGCAGAAAAATCCGAATCGGTTCATGGATCGACCTCCGTTGAAATCGCGCGACATTTCTCCGCCTTGGCGCACATGTGCGGTTGAGGCAAAGTACGATTACGATAGGGCGAGCGGCAGGATGAAGGCAAGGATTACGAGCAAGATATAGAACCACCGCAGGATGTGATAGCGTCATGGACAGGGTTGAAGGACTGGACGGATTACGGCAGACACCGCCGGGCGGCGTGCTCGCGGTCGGCAATTTCGATGGGATGCACCTTGGCCACCGGGCGATCATCGACGAGGCGATCCGGCTCGGCCGCCAGCACGGGTCGAAAGTCACTCTCGTGACCTTCGAGCCGCATCCGCTGAGTGTCCTGCGCCCCGATGCCGTCCCGCCGCGACTCTCGCCGGCGACGCTGAAGCAATCGCTGATTGAAAAAGCCGGCGTGGACCGACTGGTGTTGCTCGCGCCATATCCCGACGTGTTGTCGATGACGGCCAGGCATTTCTGGGAGCTGGTGCGCGACGAGGTTCGACCGGCGGCGTGGGTGGCGGGGGATTCGTTCACATTCGGCAAAGGCGCCGCCGGGACCATCGAGCAGCTTGTGGATTGGTCCAGGGGCAGCGGCGTGGCCGTGCATGTCGTGCCGCCACGGCAGGTTGTCTTGATGGACATGCAGATCGTGGCCGTCAGCAGCACGCTGGCTCGGTTTCTGATCAGCGAAGGACGCCTGCGTGACGCGGCGATTGTTCTGGGCCGGGCGTATGCTTTGGTGGGCCGGGTGGTTCATGGCCGCCATCGCGGACGGACCATCGGGTTTCCGACCATCAATCTCGATTGTGCGGATCAAATGATCCCCTCCGACGGCGTGTACGCCGGCCGATGCCGAGTGGGGGATGCGGCATATCCAGCCGCCGTGAATATCGGCCCCGCCCCCACATTCGGCGAATCGGCCCGGACCGTGGAAGCGCATCTGATCGGATTCTCCGGCGATTTGTATGGCCAGACGCTGCAACTGGAGTTGTTGGATTTCATTCGTGATCAGCGGACGTTTGCCGGGACCGAAGCCCTGCGAATTCAATTGAATCGCGACGTGGCGATGGCGGACGGCCTCAAGAATTTCGATCCCGCGCGCCCGCTGGCGCACATTTGACGCCTTCAATGGCCTTTGGCGGCGGGGGCTTTTGCGGTGCGCGATTTGCCCTCCGGACAATACGGCAGCAGCGGGCAATGCGAGCAATCGGGATTTCTCGCCATACACACGGCGCGGCCGTGGGAGATGATCTGGTGGCTGAATTTGCACCAGCGATCGGCCGGGATCAGGCGCATGAGGTCTTGCTCGATTCTGACCGGGTCAGTGTGCTTCGTCAGGCCAAGGCGCTGACTGAGCCGGGCAATATGCGTATCGACGACCACTCCCACATTGATATTGAAGGCGTTGCCGAGCACGACGTTGGCGGTCTTTCGGCCGACGCCGGGCAGTTGCACAAGGTCATCCATCGTGCCGGGAACCTTGCCGTCGTGGTGTTCGACCAAAGCCGCCGCCATGGCGCGGATGTTCTTTGCCTTATTGCGAAAGAACCCGGTGGATTGGATATCGCGCTCAAGCTCGTGGGGCCGCGCAGCGGCATATTGGGCGGCCGTGGGATATTTGGCGAACAGTGCCGGCGTCACCATGTTCACTCGCTTGTCGGTGCATTGCGCCGAGAGGATCGTCGCTATCAGAAGCTCAAGCGGATTGGAATAATCCAATGAGCAATGGGCATCGGGATAGAGCGAATCGAGAATCTTCAGAATCGCGGCGACATCCGGCCGTGCCTTGCCCTTTGACTTGGCGGCGGCGGGCGATCTGGATCGTGGTCGGGGCATGTCACTTAATGATATACGTGGCCGCCGCGCTGATGCCGGCGCTGAAGAGAATCATCCCCAGCAACAGGAACAGCAGCACGCTCAGAAGCGTCACGCTGTCACGATGATATCGGTCAAACCGATCGATCGCCGGATTGGCGATATCCGGCTCATCCGCATGGTCGAGATACTCCTGGCGGCTCTGGCGAATCCGCGGCCAGACCACCTGCGAGTCGTACAGCGCCACCACGATCGCGGCCAGAAGCAGCAGCGTCCGCAGGGCGCAGGTCGTGGTGACCCATTTGTCGCTCAGGTCGAGTTTGAACCACTGGACGACAATCGCCGCGACCAGCACGATCGCGCAGCCGATTTCAAATTTGAACAGCATCGCCAGCAGGTTTCCGACGATCGTGTTGGCCAGCAGCGTCGAATGCTGGCCCTCGAGATTGACCGAAAGCACTGTCGGAATCAGCGGATTGGTCTCGCGGACGGTGCGGAAAATGATCGGCACGCTGGCCGCTATGAACAGCACTCCGCCGAACCAACTGGACAGCGCCAGCCAATACGCCATTTGCATGAACGCGAAGAACATTCGGAAGGGCAGCGTACCGGAATCTCGCGACAATCGCCATTGCGTCATGTGGGGTGGGCATCGCAAGAGTGCCCGAACTTCCGGGCAACCGCCTTTTCCTCCTCCCCATGTACTCAGGGGGAGCGACTGTCTTGAAAGTCAAGGCTTTTTCGTAGATGGGAATCTAGGGGCTCTGCCCCTAGAACCCCGCCTCATTTCGCTCCGCCGCCTGTGGGCCTTTTTCGGTGGCTT
>Ga0181520_10007074_pt1 | contig 16737 bp, 14 predicted proteins | sample PEATcosm2014_Bin_29_FD_132451 | JGI IMG/M metagenome (GOLD analysis project Ga0181520, IMG submission 132451) | Peatland microbial communities from MTU Mesocosm Facility, Houghton, MI, USA - PEATcosm2014_Bin02_30_metaG | ecosystem: Environmental > Terrestrial > Soil > Wetlands > Peat | place... | reverse complement strand
AGCGATGGTTTAAGGCCATCATGCTGGACATTTGGCAGTCGAATTATAAGCGTTTCGATGTTGCAAACGGCCAGCTCCGAAAAGAGATTGATAAGTTGGAGCGGGATAGGCAGGAAGTTTTTGATCTTCACCGCTCCGGCGTATATAACGACGATGAGTTCTTGGAGCAAAAAAATATGGTGAATCAGAAGATACGCGAGAAGGAGCAGTTTGTGAACGAGAACCGCGTTGAGGAGTTCGATATGGACGAGGCCCTAACCTATTGCTTCCAATTCGTTCGGGCCAGCGCAAAGACGTGGAAGCGGCTACCCTATATGTCCAAGATGCGTTTCCAAAACAACGTTTTTGCCGAAAAACCACGCTTCGATGGGAAAAAGTTTGGAAACACGAAATTGCGTAGAGTTTACGCCATCAATCAGGAATATGACGGCAAAAAATCTAATTTGGTAGCCCCACGGGGAATCGAACCCCGATTTACGCCGTGAAAGGGCGCTGTCCTAACCATTAGACGATGAGGCCAAACGGTCGCGGCGGCCGCGCACGCGCGGATAAAGTGCGGGAAGCGGAGCCGGACGATGATGCTATACTATAATAAAGTAAAAGTTTTTGAAAGGTCGGGGCGGCAACGCCCGTCAACCGTCATCAATTATTTTCAAAACCAAAAACAATGTCTATGCTTCTTTTCTGGTATGGGGGATGGGGATTCGTGATCCCGCGCATCATCCTCGGCGCGCTGCTTATCACGCACGGATGGCCGAAGATAAAAGACCTGCGGCAGAATGCCCGTAATTTCACCGGCATGGGGTTCAAGCCGGGCGTGTTCTGGGGAACCATCGCGGCGCTCGCGGAGTTCTTCGGCGGCATCGGACTGGTGCTCGGGCTCTGGGTGCCGTATCTCTGTCTCATCCTGATGGTCGAGTTTGCGGTGATCATCATTTGGAAGTGGATAAAAAAGATGCCGTTCGTAAGCGGATGGGAATTGGACACGATCGTCTTCGCGCTCGTGCTGATGTTCTTTACGCTCTATGGCGGATTCTTTTTGCTCTCCACCGGCGGGCTTTGATCGCGGACTTTGATTTTTGACCGAACGATGATAGCCTTGAGAACGTTATGAAACGCTTCTTTGAAATGCTGCCGGGAATATTGGCGTGGCTCACGCTGATTTTTATGTTTTTATTTTCGTGGCTGCTGCCGGTGTGGGTCTCTATTTTTATCATTCTCTTTGATATCTATTGGGTGTTGAAGACGGTTTACTTATCGCTGCACCTGCGCGCGACGTTCGTGGAAATGCGGCGCGTGATGAAGATCGACTGGCTCGCGCGCATACGCGAGGAGCTACCGGGAGCGGGTGCTGCGAGCGGCACTGGCGTCGGGGCGGTTGCCGGCGCTACCAGCACGTCAGCGATGCCGGCGCTGGACGACATCTATCATCTCGTGATGCTGCCGATGTACAACGAGCCGTACGAGGTGGTGCGCGAAAGTTTCGAGTCGCTCACGCGCGTGAATTATGCAAAAGATAAATTACTGGTGGTGCTCGCGCTCGAAGACCGGGCGGGGGAGCCGGCGCGCGCGGTGGGGAAAAGACTTGAGGCGGAATACGGCGCGAGGTTCGGAAAATTTTTGGTGACGCATCATCCGATGGGATTATTGGAAGAGATCCCCGGCAAGGGGTCGAACGAAGTGTGGGCGGCCAAGCAGGCGAAGCGGGAGATCATCGACGTGACGGGTCTTTCGCCGGAGAACGTCCTCGTTTCCGTGTTCGACATCGACACGCAGGTCTTCCCGGAATATTTCAGCAGGCTCACGTATGTTTATTTGAAGGCGGAAAACCGCACGCGCGCGATCTATCAGCCGATCCCGCTCTTTACCAACAACGTGTACGAGGCGCCGATGCTCGCGCGCGTCGTCGCGTTCTCGACGACATTCTGGCAGATGATGCAGCAGTCGCGGCCGGAGCGGCTGACGTCGTTCTCGTCGCAGTCGATCCCGCTCGCGACCCTGCTCGACATCGGCTGGTGGGACAAGAACATCGTGTCGGAGGATTCGCGCATTTTCTGGCAGGGGTATTTAAAATATCACAGCGATTTTCGCGTCGAGCCGCTCTTTTATCCGGTCTCGATGGACGTGAACGTGGCGCCAACGTTTTGGGCGACGATGAAAAATATTTATAAGCAGCAGCGCCGGTGGGGATGGGGATGTGAGAACATTCCGTACATGCTTGAAGGATTCCGGCACGATCCGCAGATCCCCGAGAGCAAGAAGCGCTATTGGACATTCAATTCTCTCGAAGGATTCCACTCGTGGGCCACGAACTCGCTCATCATCTTTGCGCTCGGTTGGCTGCCGCTCGCGCTTGGCGGACGCCACTTTGGCCACTCGGTGCTGTCGTACAACCTGCCGCACATCACGCGGTTCATTGTCGCGCTCTCCATGGTGGGCGTCGCGAGTTCCGCGGTGCTCAGCGTGATGCTCATGCCAAAAAAGCCGGGCGGCCTGAACGCAAAGGATTATGCGATCTTCGTTCTGCAATGGGTGTTGATGCCGTTCACGCTGATCATATTCGGCGCGTTCCCCGGGCTCGAGGCACAGACGCGCCTGATGCTCGGCGGAAAGTTCCGGCTTGGATTTTGGGTGACACCGAAAGGAAGGTACGGTATCACAAACAGCACTTCCGATACCGGCGTATAAGATCGTCCTCGCAGGGCTGTGGCGTGAGATTTTTGAATGGTATAATAAACGAATGACGAATCGCCGGAGCGGTTTTACGCTCATTGAACTTTTGATATTCAGCGCGATCTTTGCGCTCATCATCGGCGCGTTCATTACCATCCTGCTCGTGATGGTGGGGGTGCAGTCCAGCCAGTCGTCATCCAACGAGGCGCAGCAGCAGGGCCAATTTCTTGATCAGCAATTGCAGTATTATATCGAATCAGCGCGGCTGGTGGACATGACGCAGGACGTTTCCGCGGGCACGCTCGTGCTGCGGGAATCCCTCGCGTCGTCGTCATATGATCCGACGACATTCACATTGAGCAATGGAACGGTCTACCTTCAACAGGGGGTGGCGGGCACGCTCCAGCCGCTCACCTCGAACAAGGTCACGATCTCGAATCTTTCGTTCACCCGCCACTATAATATAAATTCTTCGTCTTCGCCGCTCGGCACGGATTCCGTCTCGTATTCATTCACCGTGAGCGCGGTCGGCGGCGCTGCGTCGCAATATTCCCAACAGTTCGAATCTTCCGCGACCGTGCTTGCGCCGGTCCCGGAAGTCGCGCTTATTCAACAGGCGAAGGTGGAGAATAACGCGCCATCCAGTGCAAGTCTGGTAAGAGCGTTTTCGGCTCCCAACGAAAGTGGCGATATGCTTCTTGCTGTCGTTGCATATCAGGGAACGGGGACTTCTTCCATTGCAGATACGAACGGGAACACATGGAAGCAGATCGCAAGCACGACGACCATGGCGCCCTCCGGCACGGTCGCGCTCTACGCCGCGCTAAATGCTGTGGCCGGTGCGAACACCACGACCGCCAGCTTCTCTTCGTCTGCAACGTACACGTCGATGTTTCTCTATGAATACCGCGGCGCGATTACTGCGTCTGCATTCGATGCGTGGGGCGCGCAGGCACAAGGAGGCATGACGACACCTTCCAGTCCGTCGGTGAGTCCGACATCAAGTGTTGAGCTGCTGTTTGGCGTTGATGATAATTCGACTCCGATCAGCGCCACCTTTTCTCCAGGAACGGGCTACACGTTGGAAACATCGTCGACGGTTGGAAACAATACCCAGGTATTCGTAGAAGATATGAATCAAGACATTGCCAATCCCGTCGCTGCTTCGTGGACGTCGGGCGTGCTTACGAGTTCCACTGCGATGATCGCAACGTTCTTGAGGTATACGTATACGCCGCCAAGCCTTAATCCTGTAATCCGCGGCACGGGGATACAAGCTTCATTCGCGTCGAGCTATACGGTTTCATGGCCGGCGGGAACTCAGGCAGGGGATCTGGCAGTCATTACTTATGGCGGTGGATACGATGTGTCGTCAGCTCCGAGCGGGTGGACGGAAAACGAGACAACGGGGAATTCCCCATGGTGGGGAGGCACCGTCCTTTCAAAAGTTTTGACGGCGGGCGATATCACCGCCGGTTCGGTAACAGTAAGTACTCTTGGTGGATATGACGGGGTTGTAGGAATCGTCACTTTTGTCGGTAACACAGCGGGAATACGCGAAGTTGATTTTGCTCAAAACGGATCGGGCGCTTCCACGGTAAATGTTAGTTCGACAAGCGGTCCGCTTACTACCGATACGGCGATTTACTTTAGTTCGAACCGCGCCGCTTCGACCGACACAATCAATCCTGGAGTATTGCAACGCCAGGCGAATGACGGCAGTGCGGCATCAGGGGCTCTCTATACTCAGACAATAACTTCAGCTGGACAGTTCGGCATCACGGGTACCTATAGCACACCGGGTAGCGGCTATTATCAGGCGATCGTGGTGGTAAAGGGGTTATAGGAAGCGTGGTATCATGGAGCCCTATTCCTGGTGCACCAACGCGCGGAACTCTTCCACTTTTTTTCGAAGCGCGAGATTCTTTTTGAACTGCGGATCGGCGGTGACGGCTCTGATCGCCGCCTCGCGTGAATGTTTGACGAGCTCCGGATCGCGGAGCGCTTCCATCGCAACGTCGGGGAGGCCCGTCTGCACGTTGCCGAAAAATTGCCCGGGGCCGCGCAGCGCGAGGTCCTTTTCCGCCAGCTCGAATCCATTCTTGGCTTCGAGGATGGCTTTGAGCCGCGCGTTCGCGATCGCCGCCTGCGAGTCGGCCATCAAGAAACAATACGATTGATATTCGCCGCGGCCGACGCGCCCGCGGAACTGATAGAGCTGCGCGAGGCCGAAGCGATCGGCGCCCTCGATCATCATGATGGATGCGTTCGGCACGTCCACGCCGACCTCCACGACCGACGTGGCGACGAGGATGTCGAACTCCTTGTCTTTGAACTTTTTCATCACCTCTTCTTTTTCTTTCGGCTTCATCTGGCCGTGCAGCATCGCGATGCGCAGGTCGGGGAAGATCTTCGTCGATAGTTTTTCAAATTCTTCTTTAACAGATTTTAATTCCAGTTTTTTTGCCGCGCCGGGCTCGGCTTCCTCTTCCGCGTCGATGCGAGGGCAGATCACGAACGCCTGGCGCCCTTCTTTTATTTGCGCCCGGATAAAATTGTATGTGGCGGTGCGTTTGAGTGGCGCCACGATCTCCGTTTTTATTTCTTTTCGCCCGACGGGCAATTCGGTGATGAGCGAAAGATCGAGGTCGCCGAACACCGAGAGCATGAGCGTGCGGGGGATCGGCGTGGCGGACATACTGAGAAAGTGGGGGATCGGCGCGCCGGCGACGCCGTTTCCGTTGCTCGCGCGCGTGCCGTTCTTTCGCGCGTTCAGTTCCGCGCGCTGGCGCACGCCGAACCGGTGCTGTTCGTCTATGATCACGAGTCCGAGCGCGGCGAACTCCATAGCTTTTTGGATGAGCGCATGCGTGCCGAAAATGATGGCTACCTCGCCGGCGGCGACCTTCTTATAAAATTCCGGTTTGGTCGTCTTTGATTCCAACTCTTTGCCGTAAAAGATATGCGCGCTGCTGCCGGTGATGAGCCCGATGACCGGCTGATCGTTGCCGAGCGCCAGCGCCACAAAGAATTTTTTCATCGTTTCAAAGTGCTGGCGCGCGAGGATCTCCGTCGGCGCCATGAACGCGGTCTGCAGCCCGTTCTCCGCGGCGATCACCGCCGCCACCGCGGCCACCACCGTCTTGCCCGATCCCACGTCTCCCTGCAGCAACCGGTTCATCGGCCGCGGCTTTTCGATATCCTGGATGATCTCCCAGAGCGATTGTTTCTGCGAATGCGTGAGCTCAAAGGGGAGCTTGGCGAGCATCGCCTTCACGCGCTCGATGTCCGCTTTGATGACCGGCGCGGATTCCTGCGCGAGCCGCATTTTCTGCTGCATGTTCAGGATCTGGAGCAAAAATAATTCTTCAAACGAAAATCGCGCCCGCGCGGCGGATGCATCTTCGATCGCGCGGGGGAAGTGGATGGAGTGGATCGCCTCGTTCAGTTCCGGAAAGGAGAACTCGGAAAGCACTTCGCTCGGGATCCATTCCTTGAACGCGGGTTTTTTCCTGAACAGTATCTGTGTGACATAGCGGATCCCGCGCGAGGTGAGACCGCGGGTCTCGGGATACACCGGCACGAGCCGCGCGGTGTGGTTCATCTCCTGATGCTCGCTGTCGCGCGCGCGGATCACTTCATAGACGGGATTATTTAAATAAATTTCGCCTTCCTCCGACACGGATGCCTTGCCCGCAAAGTTTGCGTCACGCCCGGACTTGAGCGCGTTCGCCACGTACGGCTGATTGAACCACACCGCGCGGATCGATCCCGATTCATCCGCGATCGTGGCCTCGACGATGCTCATGCCGCGCCGCCAGCTGTGTTTGGATTGCACTTCTTCAACGATGCCCTGGATCGTGGCCTGTTGCCCGGGCTCGAGCTCGGCGATGGGATAGACTTTTGTGAAATCTTCGTAGCGGGTGGGGAAGTGCCAGAGCAAATCCCGCACGGTCTTGATGCCCATCTTTTCAAGACGGCGCAAAGCGGGAACTCTCGCTCCCACTACCTCAAAAAGCGGCGTGTCCGGGGCAATCTGAAGCATTGATTTGCGAATAGTATACCACAACGGACTTCGGAATGACATCACGCACACCTTTTCGGGATATATTCGCGCACTTGACAAAGTTATGAAATAGGTATACTATGTATCCAGGCTTCAAAACATCGTGGCCAATTCAATTTGAGGAGAATCAATTTTGCCCCCTAATTGGGAAAAACTCCACTTGAATAATACGATGAATTTTGCCTCTGCGGCCTGACCCGGCCCCGGCGCCCGTGATTTTCATGGGACCATGCCTACATTTCCACCCGCTCCAAGTATGCGGGTTCGAAGGAGGAAGCGATATGCCTGGTTGACAACGCAACGGTCAAAATTTTTTGATCACCGATTGGAAGATCGGGTGGTCGAAAACTTGAAGGTTCTCAGCAGAGCACCAGAAGTTATGACTTCACTGGTGGCAGGTCCTAAAAACTGCAATCAAATGGAAGCTTCTCGTCGTGTCACGGGACATTTGACACACAACGCGGCGCATCGTCTATCTTATGATCATCATATTATGACGATGCGCCGCTTTCTATTTTTATGATCATCGAAATAATTTTTGGAATTAAAAAATGGCGCGCCCTTTTTGTGGGCGCGCCGGTTACTGAGTTCCGAGGAAGGTGCGGGGAAGACGATCAAGAAAAGCCGAGCTGGAGTGTCTCATCGCGAATACGCCTCAACCTTGCCAGGTACGCGCCGGATAATTGATCGAACCGAGCACGCTCGAACGCGCCTCTTTGTACAAGATCCGTCACCGCCTGGTCAGCGAGTTCCTTCAAACGTTCGTCATTGGAATCAGACACTACAAAGCGAAATAATATCGCAGCAGCCCCTGGGTTGAGTTCGTTGATGGGATATCCCCAAAGAGCCAAGAGTGGATACAGATGGCTGTCGGGATCCGTTTCTGCTTTCCTTTCGATTGTCATAAAGCTCTCTCCCTTTTTCTTTTGCCTAGATATAATACAGAAAAATATCAAAGATATTACTTGGTTCGGGATCGTGCGGAATGATGTTAAAAATAAAAGCCGGCGAACCTTGTGAGGCGCGCCGGCGGGAGTGGGAGGGGTGAGAGCGAGAGATCTGTCAGTCCTCCATCTTTTGAAGTGCACGGAAGAAAGCGATGACGAGCCAATAGCACTTGTCGAAATCCAGAAAGATATTGTCGTTGACGATCTTCTGGGTAACCTCGCGTGCGAGATCGTGGATGGCGGAGCTTTCCTTCAATTTCAACAACGAAGAAAGAAGTTTGGTTCCCTCCTCAGGGTTGGTGGGAATCGTTTTAACTCCCAAACATTCGAGAGCCAGGGGCCAGCAGGCGTCCGGTGTAAATGTCTTTGCGGCAGATATCGCAATGCTCATTTTTCTCCTTCGCGTATTTCCTTACCGGGGATAACGATATGACAAATCAACGGATTTGTCAAACAAAAAAAAGAAATCGTTCCCGCCGATATTCGCGGTGCCCCCACGAGGACTCGAACCTCGGACCATCTCCTTAAGAGGGAGTTGCTCTACCAACTGAGCTATAGGGGCTTTATTGCCAGTCTAAGTATATACGGCAGCCGATAATTTTCAACCTCCGTTCAGAAGAAAAGATGTGGTGCCCCCGCAGGGAGTTGAACCCCGACTTCATGGTTCGAAGCCATGCGTGATATCCGTTTCACTACGAGGGCTGATGCGCCGCGGATGGCCGCGCGCGTTCCTACGCTCTAATGCTACAATTACTTCTATGACTATTGCAATCATTGTGTTCGAGTTTGTGGTTCTGCTCTTTTCCGCGGTGCTCCACGAGGTGGCGCACGGCTATGAGGCGGAGCGGCTGGGGGATGATACCGCGCGCCGTGCGGGGCGGCTGACGCTGAATCCGCTCGCGCACCTCGACCCGTTCATGTCGTTCCTCATGCCGGTCGTATTATTTTTGACGACGGGATTTTTCTTTGCCGGCGCAAAGCCGGTGCCGTACAACCCGAACAATCTCAAGAACCCGCGCACGGGCGCGGTGAAGGTCGCGCTCGCCGGCCCCATCACCAACCTGTTGATCGCGCTCGTGTTCGGCGTGCTGAGCATTATCCTGCCGGTCGCCGGCGCAGCAAAAGACGCGCTCTTCAACGCGATCGCAGGCGGCGGCACGCCGATGTTTACGGGAACATTCGATGGCATGTATTTTTTCTTTTTGATCGTCGTCTATATTAACGTGCTGCTCGGCATCTTCAATCTTGTGCCCATCCCGCCGCTCGACGGCTCCAAGCTTTTGTTTTTGATCCTGCCGCCGACGCCCGCCACCTATAAGTTCATGTACTTTATGGAGCGATGGGGATTGATCCTCGTGCTTATCTTTGTGTTCTTTGGATTCCAGATCATCTTCCCCGTCATCAACTTCTTCTTTGCCCTCTTTGCGGGACGCTTTTTTTAGGATATAAATAGAAGGACAAAATTTGGGCCTGTAGCTTAGTGGTAGAGCAATCGGTTTGCATCCGATAGATAGGGGTTCGATTCCCCTCAGGTCCACCGCACAAAATATCCTCATCTTATATCTTTCTCGGGTACGGCGTTCCGGTCTGCTGACCGGCCGCCTCGGCACTCGGCGCCTTCGCGCCTCCGTGACGCCCCTCGAAAGATATAAGATGAGGATATTTTGCGTGGTGGACGCTTCGGTGATAGAGCGATGAGGAGAAGATTAAAAAATCATGAAAAAGTTTTTGACTTTATTTTTGGACGAAATAAAATTAGTGCATGAACATAGACAAATTGGCGATTGCAATTCAAAAAGATTTTGACAAGGTCAACGAGAGGTTTGATAAGGTCGACGAGAGGTTCGCCAAGGTCGACGAAGAGTTTGGTAAAGTCCATGCTGAGATCGCAGAGATAAAAGTCACGATGAGCGGGATGGCAACAAAGGAGGAGTTGAAGTCATTTAAAGATGAAATTCTTGCCGCTATCGCAGGGGTACGCAAAGTCGCGGATGGCATTGATGCGCGTTTTTCCGCGTATGCAGTACGCACAAACGAAGATATCTCCAGACTTCAGTCCGCCGATAAGAATATAGACGTCCGCTTACGCGTGGTAGAGAGGCGGGGATAGTTACTGCACTTTCTTCATCAAATCAACACCAACATCGGCGTATCCGAGGTGCTTATATATCTCGTGGGCATTTTCATTGAATGTATTAACGCCGATGAAAATATATTCACATCCTTTTTCTTTTAAAAACTCCTCCATTTTTTTGATGAACATGGATGCAATTCCTTTTCCGCGATATTCTGGTGCGAGGTAGAGCTCTTCAATCCTTCCACGCCGAGTGGGGAATATACCAAGCAATTCTCCTTCGCTGAAATCTTTCAGCATGAACGCGACACCGAAACCGATTGGCTTCTCGCCATCGAGGGCAATGTATATGATCCCTCGATCATCCTTTGTATTTTCTAATTCCTCGCCGAGTGCAAACGCTCCGTATCCTGGCAGTCGCCGGTATCGTCCGTTTGGATCGATTGTAATTAAATAATCACGAAAACTATCCATCAGTTCTGCAACTGCTTTCTTATATTTATCCCCAAACGGCACAATGTTTATATCCATCTTATTGTTTTTATTATATCCCAAAAGACAAAGGAGTTATGCTAAAAAGGGTTTCTCCGTGCCACACATCCCTTAAAGGGCGTCTCGGAGCCGCGAAGGCGGCGAGAGCCGAGGCGGCCGGTCAGCAGACCGGAACGCCGTACCTTTAAGGGATGTGTGGCACGGAGAAGTTGTTTTATTTGACATAACGCACGACCTCGCTTACAATTCTTTGGTATTAGCCATGCCAACTATCCGTCAACTCATAAAAAAGGGCCGAAAGCCGCTTGCCACAAAGAGCAAAGCGCCGGCTTTGGCGTACTATTTTAATTCCATTCACAACCGCCCCGTGGATTCCACATCGCCGTTCAAGCGCGGGGTGTGCGTGAAGGTATTTACCCAAACGCCGAAGAAACCGAACTCCGCTATACGCAAAGTGGCGCGCGTGCGCTTGACGAACGGCATGGAGGTGACGGCGTACATTCCGGGCGTCGGCCACAGCTTGCAGGAGCACTCCATCGTGATGTTGCGCGGCGGCCGCGTAAAGGATCTCCCGGGCGTTCGCTATCACATCGTGCGCGGCGTGCTCGACACGACCGGCGTTGAAGGCCGTAAGCAGCAGCGCTCAAAGTACGGCGCAAAGATCGCCAAGAAGAAATAACATGAGAAAAAAGCGTATATATAAAAAATTCCATCAACCCGACGTCGTGCACGGCCGCGTTGAGTTGGGTCGCTTTATCAATTACGTAATGAAAGACGGAAAGAAATCGACTGCCGAAAAGTTGGTCTACACGGCATTCGATAAAATAAAGGAGACCACAAAAGAGGAGCCCCTCGTTGTTTTTGAGCGTGCGCTCGAGAACGTGATGCCGCTTTTGGAAGTCGCTTCCAAGCGCGTCGGCGGTGCGAACTATCAGGTGCCGCGCGAGGTTCGCCCCGAACGCCGCTTCGTGCTCGCGCTCAGATGGATCATCGGCGCCGCCCGCGCCAAGAAGGGCAAAGGCATGGCCGACAAGCTGGCCGAAGAGATCATCGCCGCGTCCAAGAACGAAGGCAGCGCCATCAAGAAGAAGCTCGACATGCACCGCATGGCGGAAGCAAACCGCGCATTCGCGCATTTTGCACGATAGCATTCAATCCGACATTTCGCCGAAATTATTGATTGATCGATATGAAGGCGATCTCACGATTTATAGCAAGTATTGAGAACGCCCCCATATCCTTTTTTTCTTGGGCTATCGGATTTCTTTCGATCGTCGCCATTCGGGTTTTTTTGGAAATTTTTTCGTCTTCGGTGCCGGAGATTTCTCCTATACCGTACGGCGTGACCTTTTTCCATGACACCCTGTTTTATGTAGCGGAATTTCTTGTGTTGGCGCTGATACTCCGTTTTATAACGCGCGAGGATATTATCCGCGTTTCGAAAGTGCTTACTGTGGGATTTTGCATACTGTGGATCGCGCCGATCGCCGATCTTATTATCTCTGGCGGTAAGGGCATTGTGATGTCGTATCTCTTCTTGCCGCCATCGGGGATCGGTAGTGCATTTTTGATGCTGGGCGGAGGAGGTCTGACATTTGGGATAAGGATGGAAATGGTCGTTGCGATGATGCTCTGCGGAGGATATGCGTATATAAAAACGCGAAAGCCGGTGCTCGTCGTCATCGCCGCATTTTCAGCATATGCGATCGCTTTTGCCTGCCTTGCCCTGCCCGTGTGGCTTACGGTTATCGGAAAGATATTTCAACCGGGACAGGGGAGTTACAGTGCCCAGATCTTCCTTGCCGAGGCATTTGCCGCGTCTCGCGCCGGTATTAATACTATTGCGCAGGGATTGGGCGCTTCGCTGTGGTCCGGCATGGAAATTTCGTTTGATGCCGCGATGGGAATGATATTCTTTTTGATCGATGCGGTGCTCGTTGTGTGGTGGGCTATGCGCGCACGAAGCGGCATGGTAAAAGCAGTGTTCCGAAACCTCCGCCCCGAGCGGATGGCGCACTATATTCTGATGGTCATTGCGGGCAGTGCGTTGGCGGCGTTTCTTCTTCATCCGGATTTTACAAAATTTGATGGTGTCGCTTTTGTGGTGCTTTTACTCTCATTCGCTTTGGCATGGTGCTTTGCGGTATGCGTTAATGATGCGACGGACGTGGCAATCGATGCGATCTCGAATCAAGGGCGGCCGCTCGTCTCCGGGACGCTTTCCAAAGAGGAGATGAAAAATATCGCCGGATTTTTTCTTGCGGCGGCGCTCGTTGGAGGATATCTTTCCGGAGTGTGGGCATTCTATTGCATCTGCACATTCCTTGCAGTCTTTTATATTCACGCCACTCCGCCGCTTCGGCTAAAGCGCATTCCGCTGCTTGCATCATTCCTCATTGCAATTGCCTCACTCGCATCGGTGCTCGCCGGATTCTATTTTGTGGATGCCAGCCACCTTCTTGCGGATTTTCCGATAAACATCATGGCGCTCATCCTTATCAGCTTTACGCTGGGGCTGAACTTTAAGGACATGAAAGACGTCGCGGGGGATCGAGCTGAAGGAATTATGACCATTCCGGTGCTTTTCGGAGAAAAATATGGTTCTATGGCCACGGGTATTCTCTTTGCATGCGCATTTTTTGCAGTACCCATCATCCTGGGATCATGGGCGATCTTTTTACTGTCATTGATCGCGGGCATTGTGGGCTATATTGTTATTATCATGGAACCGTATCGCGAATGGAGGGTTTTCGTGCTTTGGTTTACATATCTTTTTATATTGTTTTTTATTTTGCGATGAAATACTCCCGCCGTATAACATTTGCAGTCACTAAAAAACTGTGATAATCTAATCAACGTCGCTCAGGCGATTTTTATTCTACTATTAATTTAGGCAACTCTATTTATGCCCCGGCAATACTCCATCGAGAAGACCCGCAATATCGGCATCATCGCGCACATTGATGCCGGCAAGACCACCGTTTCCGAACGCGTGCTTTTTTATACCGGCGTTTCGCACAAGATCGGCGAGGTGCACACGGGCGACACCGTGATGGACTGGATGGAACAGGAGCGCGAGCGCGGCATCACGATCACGTCGGCCGCGACGACCGCGTTCTGGACGCCCACGTATCACGCCGCGTCCCCCGATCACAAAAAGTGGGAACATCGCATCAACCTGATCGACACCCCAGGACACATCGACTTCACCGTAGAGGTGAAGCGCTCGCTTCGCGTGCTCGATGGGGCCGTCGTTGTCTTTGACGGCGTCGCCGGCGTGGAGCCGCAGTCGGAGACCAACTGGCGCTACGCGGATGACTACAAAGTGCCGCGCATTTGTTTTATCAACAAGCTCGACCGCGCGGGCGCGGACTTTGAAAAGAGCTTCAAATCCATCCTTGACCGGCTCACGCCGAACGCGATCCCGATCCAGCTCCCGATCGGCACGGAGAGCAACTTTAGCGCCGTCGTGAACCTACTCGAGAACAAGGCCTACGCCTTTGAAGGCGAGCACGGCGAAAAGATCGTAGAGATCCCGATCCCGGCGGATATGGCAGAGACGGTGGCAAAGCACCGCCACGATCTTATTGAAAAGATCGCGGAGAACGACGACGCGGTGATGTCGAACTATTTAGATGGCAAAGAAATTTCGCTCGAGGATTTGCGCAAGACGTTGCGCAAGGCGGTCATCGCGAACACGATCATCCCGGTGATGTGCGGCTCCGCGCTCAAGAACAAAGGCGTGCAGTTCATGTTGGACGCCGTCATCGAATACTTGCCGTCGCCGGCGGACATGCCGCCGATCATGGCGCACAGCGAAGCGACTGGCGAGATCGTGCCGGTGAAGCTCACCGATGAAGAACACTTTGCGGGATTGGCCTTCAAGATCGCAACGGACCCGTTCGTGGGGAACCTCGCATTCTTCCGCGTCTATGCCGGCGTGCTCAAGCGCGGCTCGTATGTATACAACTCCACCAAGGGCCAGCAGGAGCGCGTCAGCCGCATCGTCCGCATGCACGCGAACGACCGCGAAGAAGTGGACGAGATCTACTCCGGCGAGATCGCTGCGATTGTGGGCTTAAAGAGCACCACGACGGGCGACACGCTGTGCGATCCGGACCATCCGGTCATTTTGGAAAAGATCACATTCCCTGAACCAGTCATCGGTTTGCGCATCGAACCGAAGACCAAAGCCGACCAGGAGAAGATGGGCATCGCACTGCATCGGTTGGCGGAAGAGGATCCGACATTCCGTGTTGAAGGCGATAACGAAACGGGGGAGACGATCATTAGCGGCATGGGCGAACTTCACTTGGATATTATTGTTGACCGCATGAAGCGCGAGTTCAACGTCGGCGCAAACGTCGGGCGTCCTCAGGTTGCGTACCGCGAAACGATCACCGCCGAAGCCGATGGCGAAGGTAAGTATATCAAGCAGTCCGGCGGCCGCGGTCAGTACGGTCACGTCAAGATCCGCGTAAAGCCGGGCGCGCCCGGCTCGGGATTCGTATTCCTCGACGAGATCAAAGGCGGTTCGATCCCTAAAGAGTTTATCAACCCAACGGAGAAGGGCGTCAAAGAAGCGATTGATAAGGGTATCGTCGCCGGCTACCACATGGTGGACGTCGAGGTGACGCTCTACGACGGATCGTTCCACGAAGTGGACTCTTCCGAAGCGGCGTTCAAGATCGCGGGCTCGATGGCATTCCAGGATGCGGCCAAGAAAGCCAAGCCGGTCATCCTCGAACCGATCATGAAGATCCAGGTCATCGTGCCGGACAGCTTTATGGGCGAGGTGACGGGCAACGTGAGCGGCAAGCGCGGCGCGATCGAATCGATGGACGACCGTCCGGGCCAGCTCAAGGTGGTGAACGCCAAGGTGCCGCTGTCCGAGCTTTTTGGGTACGCCACGGAGCTTCGCTCGATGTCGCAGGGACGCGGTTCGTTCACTATGGAATTCGATCATTATGAGGCTGCACCACGCAACGTGACGGAGCAGATTATTGAGGGGAAGAAACGCTAAAAGCATCCTGCCTCATATGTTTTTCGGGTACGCGTCCCCGCCTGCTGGCGGGGCGCTCCATCTCGGCCGCGGAGATGCTAAGGGATCTGGCCCGATGCTCCGCCCGCAACCGATCGACGATTCGACACGGTGCGAAATCCAACCCTTCACGGGGAAGATGCTTCTTATGCTCAACTGCCGTGTAGGCGGTTGTTTTTTTGCTCTTTGACAACCTGGGTCGAATCAATCATTAATTCATTAATCACTTAAATTATTATGCAAATAAAAACTGGTTTGAAGACGGCAGAGTTTGTTTCGCCTCGGCATCCGGATAAATTGTGCGACCTCATTGCGGATTCGTTGCTGGATGCGTATCTGGCGGGGGATCCGTCGAGCCGCGTGGCGGCGGAGGTGATGGGCGGTCACGGGCACATCACGATCTCGGGGGAGGTGACGAGCGCGGCGCAGGTGGACGTGGAGGCGATCGTGCATGGGATCGTGGGATCGTCGTACGCGGTGCACGCGTACCTTACGCGGCAGAGTCCGGAGATCGGGCGGGGCGTGGACACGGGCGGTGCGGGAGATCAGGGCATCATGATCGGCTATGCCACGCGCGAGACGCCATCGTTCCTGCCGCTCGAGTACACGCTCGCGCGAGAGCTGTGTGAAAAGTTATATGCCGTGTATCCGTATGACGGCAAAACGCAGGTCACGGTGGATGGCGATCGTGTGACGTGCGTGGTTGCGAGCTTTCAGAACGCGCCCAGCGCTGCGCTTCTTGCGCTCGTGCGATCGTCCATCGCCGCGGACGAGTATCTGATCAATCCGGCGGGCGAATGGTCGCTTGGCGGATTTGATGCGGATTCGGGGATCTCGGGGCGTAAGATCGTCATCGATAACTACGGGCCGGAGATCGGCGTGGGCGGGGGATCGTTCTCGGGCAAGGACCTTACCAAGGTGGACCGGTCGGGCGCGTACATGGCGCGGCGCATCGCGGTGGATTACCTCGATCGTTTTCCCGCCGCCCGCGCAGTGCGCGTAAAGCTTGCGTACGCCATCGGCAAAGCGGAGCCGGTGATGGCCGTGGCGGAGGTGGACGGAAGTGTGGTGCCTGTCGAAGGCTACGATCTTACGCCTTCCGGCATCGCCACGCTGTTGCGGTTCGATGCCGTGCGCTGGGCCGACACCGCCGCATGGGGGCACTTCGGGAGGGAGTTCAGCTGGGGATAGAGATCTGCGCTGGCAGCGAGTGTATCAGATAACCGTCATGTGGCGGTTATCTGATTTAATATATTTTTAATGTGGGTGTGCTATGGTCTTTTTACAAAAGGTCGAATTTGCGTAAGATAAGGGATGAGGGCTACGATAGTAATATAAATACCGGCGCCATGAAAAAGAAAATGAAAAATCCAAATATCGCAGAGATCACGAAACACTATGTGAATAAGTGGGTTGCCTTGTCTGAAGATCACACGAAAGTGCT
>Ga0181520_10007072_pt1 | contig 16741 bp, 13 predicted proteins | sample PEATcosm2014_Bin_29_FD_132451 | JGI IMG/M metagenome (GOLD analysis project Ga0181520, IMG submission 132451) | Peatland microbial communities from MTU Mesocosm Facility, Houghton, MI, USA - PEATcosm2014_Bin02_30_metaG | ecosystem: Environmental > Terrestrial > Soil > Wetlands > Peat | place... | reverse complement strand
TGCCGGCAATGGCGCATCATGTTCATCTCGCCTTCGCAGGAGTCCTGCAGCAACTTCAACTCCTGCGCAGTTGGACCGCGCGTCCCGTTAAGCCCAAACACAGTCCCGTGCTCGGGTGCTGAGATCAGCGGCATGATGTTATGCAGGAATGCGCCGCGCGAATTCACTGCCTTGTTGACCGCGATCAGATGGTGATCGTTGATCCCGGGAATCATGACCGAATTTACTTTGCAAAGAATGCCGCGCGCGGTCAGCATCTCCAGGCCAAGAAGTTGCCGTTCGCTCAAAATGGCTGCGCCTTCCTCGCCCGTATATCGCTTGTGGTTGAAGAAGACCCATGGATAGATTCTTGCGCCGATCTTCGGGTCGATCATGTTAATCGTGATCGTGACATGATCGATGTTGAGGGCCTTGATGGCGTCTACGTAATCGGGCAGCATCAGTCCGTTGGTCGAAAGACAAAGCTTGATATCGGGAGCGGCCTTGGAGACAATCTCGAAAGTCTTGAAGGTCTTCTCAGGATTCGCCAACGGATCACCGGGACCGGCGATGCCAAGCACGGTCATCTGCGGAATGGCGGAAGCCACCGCCAGGACTTTCCTCGCTGCCTGCTCGGGCGTGAGGCGCTCGCTCACCACGCCCGGCCGCGATTCGTTTGAGCAATCGTACTTGCGATTGCAGAAGTTGCATTGGATATTGCACGCCGGCGCTACCGCTACGTGCATGCGCGCAAAGTGATGGTGCGCGGCTTCGCTGTAGCAAGGATGATTCTTGACCTTCTCCCAGACTTCAGCCGTTAGATCGCCTTGTCCGGCAGCCGAGCCACAGCTGGACTTGCCGCTGCCGCTCTTCGATCCGCATCCGGTCGAACCATTGGCGAGGGTCGTTGGCGGCATCACCAGCAACGGTGCGAATCCTCTACGATTGCCATGCTCCATTGCATCCCCCCCATGGTGTTGTCGAATTCCGGACTGCGGGTACTGCTCAACAACATTGCAACCCGCGTGCCAAAGCTCAACTTGCTTACAGGGATGGAGTTAGGGGTGTTTTATCTGGTGTAGCAATTGCGACAGACTGCTGCAGACACGACGAATTTGTCGCAAAGCGTCCATGGCGATCAAGGGTTTGATACGAGTTGCCTTCGGAGAGAAGACCGGAGATGGAGTGCCAATAGTTGTCGCGAAGGGCGCGGAGCAAGCGTCAGAATCGCTTGATTTCAACACTGTGCTTGCGCAAGGCATAGCCCATTTGGCGCGGCGTGAGGCCAAGGATGCGCGCCGCTTTGGCTTGCACCCAGCCCGACCGCTCCATGGCGTCGACCAAGCGCTGTCGCTCGGTCGAATCTGCTTCTTCGTTTGCTGCGCCCTCTGCAGGCTGGCTTCTTCCATTTCCATTTCCTGAGGAAGTATCCGCTGGTTCAGCGATTTTGCGTACCGGCCAGGAGCGATCCGGAGCAGGCGAAACTGCCTGCGGAGAAACATGGATCGCGTCTTGCGATCGCACTTTGTTCATCGACTTGCCCAGAATCAACGAAAGGCAACTCTGGTTGCTACACGCAAAGTCTTCTACAACGATCAGTGAATTCTTTGCCAGGGCCGCCGTGCGCTTCACGCAACTTTCCAACTCCCTCACATTGCCCGGAAAGTCGCAGGCTCGCAGCACATCCATTGCCCGATTGCTCAGTGTAAGCGAGACTCCGTGCTCCTCATTGAAGCGATGCAGGAACTCCAGAGCCAGCAGGTCCACATCCTCGCGCCGTTCCCGCAAGGGAGGAAGAAATATCGGCACCACGCTGATCCGATAGTAAAGATCGGAGCGGAACTGGCCTGCCAGAACAGCGGCTTCGAGATTTCGGTTGGTGGCAGCCACCAGCCGCACATCCACTTTGATGGTGCGATTGCCGCCCACGCGTTCGAATTCGCCTTCCTGCAGCACGCGTAGAAGCTTCGATTGAAAAGCTCCGGAAATTTCGCCAATCTCATCCAGAAAAAGCGTGCCTCCATCAGCCAATTCGAACCGTCCCTTGCGCAGTCCGACGGCGCCGGTGAAGGCTCCCCTCTCGTGACCGAAGAGTTCCGACTCAAGCACGGTCTCGGAGAGTGCTGCACAGTTCAGCCGGATGTAAGGCTTCTGACTGCGTGGAGAGTACTCATGAATGGCGCGCGCAAATAGTTCCTTGCCGGTGCCCGATTCGCCGCAAAGCAGCACAGGAAGGTTGCACCGAGCTACTTGTTGTATCTTCTCCACCACTTCGCGTATCGCCGCACTCTCGCCAATGATCCAGTCGATGCCCGAGTGCTTTGGCTCGCTTCTTAACTCCAGTTCTTTTTCGAGCCTATGGCGATCGCTCATCAACCGCTCGCGGTCTCTGGCCACCAGCGTTTGCAGAGCGACGGCCTGACCCACAAGGTTGGCCACCATTGAAAGAAACCGCACATCTTCGTCCAATGTATGCGGAGAGGAGTTACCATCGAGCCGCTCGATCATGATGGTGCCGACCGTACGGCTCTCTCCTTTGATGGGAACGCCGACGAACGATCTCTGGATCGAAGAATCCCCTAACTTCAGCTCGCTCCAATCGGTAAACAGCGGACTCTCAGTAATATTGCGCACCACCAGGGGCATGCCGGATACGACGATTTGACCAACGGCTTGCTCGGGCAGACGCTCAAAATGTTCCCTCGCCGATGCCTCGCTCCAACCTGCGCCGACAACCATGGACGTTTGGCCATCTTCATCCAACAGCGCAATCAGACCGTTGTTCATGTCGAGAAAACTCGCCAGCAGGTTGATAACCCCGGAGAGCGCTATCTCCAGCCGCGCAGGCCGAGTGAGGACCTTCGAGATCTCATAGATCCCGATCAGCGCAGAACTCGCGCGGCCACTCGACTGCATTGCACGTTCCAGACTCGCTACCTCATACTGGTTCGACACACCCTCCTCCTTTCGGTTGTAGACGAAAAGGAATGATGGCGGACTCTGCAAGACTGCGCTGGATTGGTGAGACGCCGAAAACGGGAAGTCGCGTGCCGTCTGGCTTGTGCGTACCAGATGCAAATACTCTGCAACCACGCCGGTTCGTAGCCATATCTTGGCAGAAAATTGATCGAGGGTCAAACGGACTTGGGGACCAAGCGCCCCTCCGCGCGCCCCTGACCTTCAGGCAAGGCCTTATTTTTCGCGTATTTGAAACCAAATAAGCGACGCAGAATTCAGACAGATCGAGGCAGGCCTGTCCCTCGGCCTGCCTTGATGCTTCCCCACCCGCCGAACTGAGGCGTCGCTAGTTGCTTTCGGCCTTTTCTGAATTCCTGCCGATTGAACCAATCCTGCCGTCAGCCGGTCGATCCTGAAGTATGTTCGGCCTTGACTGGGCGCCGCGCGATGCAGAACCGAATCGAGGCGAGGGTTTCACTGCGCTGCAATTGAAAATCCATGACTTCGAAAAATCGCAAGCGTGGCTGGATTCCCCAGAAACTCTAAAAATTTCTGCGCTGCCTCTTCGCTGTGGCTTCCCTTCACCACAGCAACGGGGTAGATGATGGGATCGTGCGCCGACTCGTCGCCGGTTGCTACGACGCGAACCTTGCCTGACGCCTGAGCGTCGGTGGCGTAGACGAGGCCTGCATCCGCGTTGCCGGTCTCAACATACGTAAGAACCTGGCGGACATCTTTTGCCAAAACAATCTTGGAATTGAGTTTGTCGAGCAAGTGAAGCGCCGCAAGTGTCTGGCGTCCATACTGCCCCGCCGGAACACTCGGATCGCCCAATGCAATGACGCGAACCGAAGAGTTCGTGAGCCCTTCGAAGCCCTTGAGCGGCGAGTTGGGTGGCGCAATCAGCACCAGGGTATTCCTCAGCAGATTCCGCCGTGTCCCTGCAACAATCAACCCCTTGGCATCGAGTTCGTCAATTGGTTTGGCAGCGGCAGCAAAGAACACATCCACCGGGGCCCCCTGCTCGATTTGCCCGGCAAGCGTACCCGAGGATCCGAAGTTGTTGGCGAAATCGATGTTGGCGTGGCTCTGTTTGTATGCGGCCTCGGCCTCCGTCATGGCTTCCTTCAGGCTGGCGGCGACTGAGATGGTGAGGCGTATCTGTTGCGGACCATGGCAAGCCGTAAGCAAGGCAAACACCGAAAGAAACACGACGCGGTAGCACTTCGACAATCTCTTCCCTCCTTCAAATCGAATCGATCTCAACGCTTTCTTCCTTTCCGGCACACGATTTTGTGATGCGCTATCACCAGGCATTCTAGAGCCGGCACAGGCTGAAGCAGCAGTGGCAGACATCTTCCAACACTCGCCATCGGCCGCATTGACGCGCAAATCCCGGCGCCTGGGAGGACAGGACAACTCCGAGGCCGGCGCCATTCGATATAGGGGGCTCACCGAAAGACCGCTCTGACTAGACGCCGATCATCACGTTGGAAGCCTTCACGATCGCGCTGACCTTATCGCCATTCTGCAAACCCAGCCTTCGAACGCTTTCCTTCGTGATCGAGGCAACAATCGAGGTTCCACCTGAAAGCTGAATCGTTATCTCGCTATTCACCGCACCGTCCAAGACGCTCGCCACTTCGCCTGGGATCACGTTGCGCGCGCTCAGAAGCGATCCATCAATACCTTTGCCGACTATAACCTCGGAGGCCTTGATGATGGCGCAGGCCGTCTTTCCCGCCTCCAGGCCTAGCGAGTCGACGCTGGTGTTGGTAATAATGGCGACGATATTCTCTCCACCCGGCAGGACCAAAACCACCTGCGCGTTGACCGCACCCCGGGTGACAACCTGCACCTTGCCCTCAAGCACGTTGCGTGCACTGATTTTCATTTTCCTCCCTGTGACGGCCGCTGAACTGGCCGCGATGTCGGATGTACGTCGAGTTTCTGGAATATCAGCAGCATACACTACTTCGAACATCCGTTCATCGCAAGCTATCGGAACTCTCCGAGCGACGAGAACAAATGGAAGCTTTGGAACCTGCGGATTCACCGGAGGAAGCCGAAACTAGTTCGGTTCAGCGTCACGAGCCTAAGGGGCTTCCGTGACACTGGGATCCTGGCTGAGGCCATACTACGGCGTGTCTTTTGGATCTTCTTCGATAATCGCCACGTCCCACGGAGCCAGCGTCAATTCGGCATCTTTCAATGCCGGTTTGCTGTCAAGCAGGCTTGTTCCGGAAGGGTGCACGTAATGAAACGTCACTTCCGCACTGGAATAGTTGAAGTAATAGTGAACCCGTTTGCCCATGCGGTTGATGCCCAGCTGCGTGTGCACTGCCGCAGGCAGATTTTGATCGGCGCCAGTAAGGCCGAGTCTGCTCAAAGTATCGCGCAGCACGGCGGTTTGCAAAGCGCCGGAGAGATAGGTTCCCTCATAGAGCAGCGAGCCTGCTCCAAACTGATTCTCTGTAATCGCCGGCCACTTGCCGAAGAAAGGGTGGTCATAAAACGCTAGTGGCTTGGCACGTTCCAGCAATAGGAACTCTGCCCAATGCTCGACTTTGTTCTCGCCGCCTGCGTGAAAAGGATCGCCCTTCAATGCAAGCGGGGCTTCGAGATTTGAGAACTCCTGATAGTTGAAGCCCGCGGCTTCGCGCAGCGGTCCCGGCGCGCGCACCCAACGCACAGCGGAGTTCTCGTTCGCGAACCCGCTCTTGAACGTCATGATCGCGTGACCGCCGTTCTTCACATAGTCCGAGATCCGCTGCAGCAACGCGTCGTCGGCAATATAGAGCGCGGGTACGATGAGCAGCTTGTAGGCAGAGAAATCCTGCGTTGTCGGAAACACAAAATCCGAACCTACATTGAGATCGTAAAGCGACTTGTGAATCTGACCCACCAGCGAACTGTAGTCGGCTGTTGGCCCTGCAAAACTCCACTGTCCACCCGAAGAGGTGAAGGGCATGAAGCCGATGGCATTGGCCGAGTCGCGACTCCACAAGATGGCTACGCTGTTATGGATCTGCAAACCAACAAGATGAGGCCCGATCTTCTCTAACTCATGCGCCGTCCGGCTTACTTCTGCATAAGCCCGGTTAGGTTCCAGGTCATGCGAAAGAACGCCCTTCCAATAGGTCTCCTGATTGGCCGGAATCGAGGCCCAATGCCAGTACTCCACCATGTTGGCGCCGTTCGAAAGATGGGTATAGACGTCCTCGCGCAGTTGCCCGTCATAGGGCGGATACTGATACGCCGAAGTCCAGTCCGTGCTTTGCGCATTGGTCTCGGTCACCAGAAAGTTCGAGCGCTTCAGCGAGCGGCTGAAATCGCCTTGAATCGACTGCGCCGATCCATCGTAGCGATTCTGCGAGCCGTGATAGATATTGTCCGCGACAATGTCCAGAGACCCGGCGATGGCTTCTTCATTCACGTCGCGTTTCATCATGCCGCCGTAATCGGTGGTGACGAATTGGCTCTGCCCCGCGCACTCGCGTACCAACGTCGATTGCCAGTGAAGAAAGTCGGTCACCCGCATCTGGCTCCAGCGCGACCACTCCAGTTTGTACCCGGTGCTTTGCGCGCCGTCGCGTGTCGGCAGATCCTCCCAGGTATGGAGGTTCTGGCCCCAGTAGTTGAGGAACCAGGCTTTGCTCAGCGCTTCGGGCGTTCCAAATTTCTTTTCCAGGTAATGTTGGAACCCAATGAAAACATCGGGGTTCGACGCTTCGTAACTTGCCGTCTCGTTGTCCAACTGCCAGCCGATCACCGTGGGGTTGTTCTTGTAATGGGCCACGATGTGCCGAATCAGCCGCTCGGCGTAAAAACGATAAGCCGGAGAATCGGTGTCCATGTTCTGGCGCATGCCATAAGTACTGTCGATTCCGGGTCCGCCGAAGGGGCCGGCGTTCATGCGCCGAGCCAGCATCTCGGGGTGTTGATGAGCCATCCACGCTGGCACCGAGTAGGTCGGCGTACCCAGGATCACCTTGATCCCCGCCTTGCCCATCGCATTCACGACGCGGTCCATCCATGCGTATTCGAAGCGCCCGTCCTCCGGTTCCCAGAGGCTCCAGGTCGACTCACCCATGCGGACCACGTTCAGCCCCGCGTCTTTCATCAAGGCAACATCTTTTTCGAGCCGGTCCGCCTGATCCCCGGGCATGTACTCGTTGTAGTACGCCGCACCGTAGAGGACCGTGGGAAACTGCACGATCGAAGCGGCCGGATCGGCGGCTTCGTTTTGCTTCCCGGCCTGCGCGCCACAGACAACACCCCACACCAAAAGAGCGATTGCGATCGGGCCGCCAATCCGATACTTGAACACGTTCATTGCTTTGCGCCTTTCCTCTGACCGTTGCCCACCCTGAGGCATCCCTGTTGCCACAACGAAGCTCGACGATATTGGTTCGCGTCCGCTCCCGGTAAACGCTTACAACCGTCCCGACGAAGCATAGGGGGCGCCAAGAGGGGCTGTCAACAGGTCTCGAAAATGCCATCTCCCGGCTTCGCACCGGCGCCCTCGCCCCTGTTAACCTTTATGCCATCTCCCCGGTGACTTTCGATTTTAAGGACTTTCTAATTATTGGCCGATAAAGGGAATGTCTACTTGGGGAAAGCTCCCGTTTTGGACACTCGATGGTTGTGGGGGCCTGTATGCATGACGCGATTTTGAGTTCTGGCAGGGACACTCTTCTGGTGGCAATTCCTCTGCTCGTTTTGTTGATGATGGGGGTGCTGCGTCTCGATGAAGTGATCTTCGCCTCGCCCAAGGGCGCCTTGAAGCGCCATCGCGCCATGTGTGGAGTGGATGAAGACGGTATGCCGATTTTGACCGATCCGGACGGACGCGAGTGGAAAAAGTCGGGCTCTCGCCGATAGATTGCGGATCGCGACGGTTTGCAAGGCCCCGTGTCCCTGGATTTCGGCGGGGATTGGTTAAACAATGGCCGCAGTTTCGGAGTTGTTTCATCTTCGATCGCTTTGTTTTTCGCGATCCTGGACCGCTCGCGCCTGCCGCAGGTTGCTTACCATGCTGATGGCAAACAAGTTAACTGCCTCGGTCCAACTGCATGCGGGCAATGGTTCCCGGCCTCGGAAAACTGCGAAAAAACTATTGACCCGAATGGCGTCTGGGTATAGATTCATGATTGCCACCCCTAAGGGCAGTCTGGGCAGTGAGAGTGTGCGGGAAGAACCGCCTTTCTCCGCATCCCACTGAATCGTGGCACACCCGCTCATGACCCGATGCGTTGGAGTCTTTCGGAAAAGGGAATACTAGGCGCGTGGATACCCAAAACGGCACAATGCACCCTTGACAGTTGAAGAATGTGGTACCATCCCGCGCGAAAGTGCGTCAAGATTTTTGAACTAGACGGCAACATTGTGCGTCTAAGACTTGAAGAAGGAATTTTGGGCAGCCCGAGATCCACTTGGCTTCCCTGATTGCCTGGTACGGCCCTCAGGGGCTGCCAGGCCGCAATTGAAGAAGGAGAGACTCGTAATGCGTTCGGATTTGGTTTTTGGGGCACTATCTCATGTGTCCAATCGCTATCAGCTGTGCCAATTGGCCAGCAAGGCCACTCGCAAGCTGCACAAGCCGAATACACGGCTGCAAGACACCACCAATGAAGTCCTGTGCCGCTTTCAAACCACCAACCCTGGTTCGGTCACGCTGGTTGCAGCGCCCACCGCCCAGCCCGTCGAACGGCGCCGCGCAGCCTAGCGGTCATCCACAAACGGTATAGTTGAGTAAGGCAACGGCTTCAAGGCAGCTTCCCCCAGGGCGGCTGCCCTTCTCCGGCGTTTCGGCATTCCTTTCGAATCCGGGCGATGCTTGAAGTGCGGTTCACCTACGCTGTTGTTGCATTCCCTCCCGGAGTTCTCTGGAGCACTTTCCCCCGCTCGCCATCCTTCCACAACCATCCCGCCTTATTGCAGGTGAATATGACCATCGCCGAGTTAAAAGAGAAGAACATCACCGAATTGAGCCGCATCGCGCGTACCTTGGAAATCCCCGGTACCAGCGGCCTTCGCAAACAGGATCTGATCTTCAAGATTCTCCAGGCACAAAGTGAAAAGGAAGGCCACATCTTCGCCGAAGGGGTTTTGGAAATCCTCCCCGACGGCTATGGGTTCCTGCGCTCTCCCGATTACAACTACCTGCCCGGACCTGACGACATTTATGTCTCCCCCTCGCAGATTCGCAAGTTCGACTTGAAAACCGGCGACTCGATCAGCGGCAACGTCCGCCCGCCCCATGAAGGCGAGAAATACTTCGCCCTGGTCAAGATCGAGGCCATCAACTTCGAGTCCCCCGAAGAGACGCGCAACAAGATCCTCTTTGACAATCTCACCCCGCTCTATCCCCAGGAACGCATCAAGCTGGAAACGGTGCGCGAGGCCACCAGTGGCCGGGTCATGGACCTGTTGACGCCCGTGGGCAAGGGCCAGCGCGGCCTGATCGTCGCCCCGCCCCGCACCGGCAAAACCATGCTGCTGCAGTCGTTGGCCAACTCCATCTCCACCAACCATCCAGAGGTGGTGCTCATCGTCCTGCTGATCGACGAGCGCCCCGAAGAAGTCACGGACATGCAGCGCTCGGTCAAAGGCGAAGTCATCAGCTCCACCTTCGACGAGCCCGCCGCCCGCCATGTACAGGTTGCGGAAATGGTGATCGAGAAGGCCAAGCGCCTGGTGGAACATAAGCGCGACGTGGTCATTCTTCTGGATTCGATCACCCGCCTGGCGCGCGCCTACAACACCATCGTGCCTCCTTCCGGCAAGGTGCTCTCAGGCGGCGTGGATTCCAACGCCCTGCAACGCCCCAAGCGCTTCTTCGGCGCGGCCCGCAACATCGAGGAAGGCGGGTCGTTAACCATCATTGCAACTGCTCTCGTGGACACCGGCTCCCGCATGGACGAAGTCATCTTCGAAGAGTTCAAGGGCACCGGTAACATGGAAATCATCCTGGACCGCAAGCTGGTGGACAAGCGTGTCTTCCCGGCCATCGACATCCAGCGTTCCGGAACCCGCAAGGAAGAGCTGCTCATCCCCAAGGACGACCTGTCCCGCATCTGGGTCCTCCGCAAGGTGCTCAACCCGCTGTCGCCGGTCGAAGCCATGGAACTGCTCATCAGCCGTCTGGAAAAGGTCCGCAACAACGCCGAATTCCTGCAGAACATGAACCAGCTCTAGCCCCTGCGGTGCGGCTGGCCGCGCTTCGGCACCTGCGGTGCGACAGACGCGCTTCGGCACCTGCGGTGCGGCGGACGCGCTTCGCGCCATCCCTGCATCGTATTGCTGCATCGCTTCTTAACCAGAAAGGGCCGCCTCGATGGGCGGCCTTTTCACTTCGCTCCACCGGGAGTCCGCCATGAGAACCCGCTTAGCCCTTTTTGTCCTGGCCTTGGCCTGCGCCGTCGGCCTCCATGCGCAGCAGCCGGAAAAAGGCTCCTGGCGCGCCGCCAGCAACACCGCAGCCAGCATTACCGGCGACATCGCCATCTCCGGCTCCAAGATCTCTATCAACTTTGTATCCTTCCTCATCTCGCCCGCTCGCCCCATCAAGCCCACCGAAGTTGCAGCCGTCTTCGACGAGGCCATCGATACCGCCGGCAATGGCCAGCTCTACCACCTCAAGATCCCGGCCGCCCGCCGCTTCGTCGGCCACAACACGCTCTGCGGCACACAGGACACCGAATGGATGGTGGTCTATGTCGCCAAACCCGAGCTCAAGGTCGCGTTCTTTTCCGGCGAGGAAGTTCCCCTGCTGACCTTCGATGCGCTGCAGAAATCCACGAACCTCTGCGGCACCTTCACCTACGTTCGCTAGCCGCTTCAATGCAAAGGTTGAGAACATTGCATTGAAGCGTCGGCCTCCTGGCCGGCTGTCGCGTGGGTCTCCCGACCAACGCCGGACACTGTCTCCTCCACCACGATGTCCGCAAACGCTATAAATAAACGACGCACCGCCAACCGGCGCCGGCAATTCCCGGCGAGCTTTGAAAATCCAAGTGGTATGACCACTTGGATTTTCCGGCGTATGATGGGTCCTGTCAGCCATGCCTGTTTGAATGGGGAACCCGTATGATTTCGTGGAGATTGCCTTCGTATCGCCTCTATTCCGTGTTGGCTTTGGCTGCATTCCTCCCAGCCATTACCGCAAGTGCCCTGGCTTCCTCTCCCAGTTGCGACCCGCGCCTCTTCGGCGCCAAAGGGGATGGAATCGCCAAGGACACGACGGCGATCCAGGCAGCCATCGATGCCTGCGAGAAGCGGGGCGGCGGGACGGTCCGGCTCAACGCCGGCACTTACCTCAGCGCGCCGATTGTCCTCAAGTCCAATATCACCTTGCAACTCGACAAGGGCGCCACCTTGCTTGGTTCCGCCGATCACGCCGACTATCCGGCCATGAACTTGTTTCATCTGGCCGATTCACAGCCGTTGGTGAGCGCCGCGAATGCCTCGAACGTCGCTATTACCGGCGAGGGCACGATTGACGGCAATGGAGAGAGTTGGTGGAAGGAGGCGCGCAGCCTCAAGGATCATGGCGTTCTCGGCCATGGGCACCCCAGGCCGAAGCTGGTCGTCTTCGACCATTGCAAGCATGTTCGCGTGGAGGGCGTAACCATCCAGAACTCGCCGATGTGGCAGCTGGTTCCTTACTACTCCGACGATGTGGTGATTCGTAACATCAAGGTCCTGGCTCCTGCCAACTCGCCCAATACAGACGCCATCGATCCTTTCTCTTCGTCGCACGTGGTCATCGATCGCGTCTTTGCCGATGTGGGCGACGACGACATCGCCATCAAGTCCGGGCCCATCAATTCTCCAGGGCCGGACGATCCAAGCCGCGACATCGCCATTACCGATTGCACGTTTCACCACGGACACGGACTCTCCATCGGCAGCGAAATCGCCGGCGGAACGCAGAACATACGCGCCGAGCGCATCCATTTCGAAGGCACCGACAACGGCATTCGCGTAAAGGCCAATCGCGACCGCGGCAACGACGTGAGCCATCTGCTTTTTCGCGACATCGACATGAAGGACGTGAAGAACGCGTTGATTATCAGCGAGTATTACCCCAAGGTTTTGCCGCCGGAAAACGAAACGGCGCAACCCATTACGCGGCTTACTCCGCACTTCCACGACATTGTGCTTGAGAATGTAACAGCCACGAGCAGCGGCTCGGCTGGAGCCATCGTGGGCTTGCCGGAAGCGCCGATCCTGGGTGTGGTGCTGCACAACGTGAAGATCGAAGCCAGGACGGGACTGACAGTCGCCTACGCCGAAGTGACCGGCGACAGCGTGGTGGTGCAGGCCGCCGAGGGAGAGGCAGTGGTCAAGCAAGTGGGAGCCAAAGTCGCGATTCATTAGCTTGGGACCAACAAATCCTGTCGTTGGCGTCGTAGCAAAGTCGAGCGAGTCGAGAGGCAGTGCGTCGACTCAAGAGGAGCCTCCCGAGCCCAAAACAGCGTCACCCTTCGCGAGTCCCGCGAACGATGACGCTGTCAATACCGGCAAGCCCCCCACTAACCCCTAAGCCCTGACCCCTAATTAAAAAGATCCTTCATCTTCTCAATCAGGCTGGGCGAAGTCGGCTGATTGTCGACAGACAGGCTATCGGCGAGCTTGGTCACCAGTTCCCGCTGCGCGCGCGACAGCTTGCGGGGGATCTGCACGATCACCTTCACCACCAGGTCGCCGTGCCCCTTCTCGTTGAGGAACGGCACGCCGCGGCCGCGTACACGAATCTCCTTGCCGCTCTGCGTTCCCTCGGGAATCTTCAGGTTCACCGGTCCGTCAATGCCTGGAATCTCGATTTCGGCACCCAGCGCCGCCTGCGGAAAGCTCACCGGAACGATGCAGTGCAGGTCGTTGCCGGCGCGCTCGAAGAAGTCGTGTGGACGGATGGAGAGGACGACGTACAAGTCGCCCTTGGGTCCGGCGGTCCTTCCCGCATCGCCTTCGCCGGCATAGCGGATACGGGTTCCGTCTTCCACGCCCGGGGGCACCTTGACGTTGAGCTTTATCTCGGCCGTGACGCGCGTCTCACCGCGACAGGCCTGGCAGGGGTCGCCGATGATGGAACCCGTACCGCCGCAAACGCCGCAAGTGCGCGCCACAGAGAAGAATCCTTGCTGGTAGCGAATCTGCCCGCGCCCGCCGCACTGGCCGCAGGCGGTCGGCCCCCGCCCAGAGGCGCTGCCGCGACCATGGCAGGTGGAGCAGACCTCGAGCCGGCGAATCTTGACCTCGGTCTCGGTTCCGAAGATGGCGTCTTCAAAATCGATGGCCAAATCGAAGCGCAGGTCGTCGCCGCGCTGCTGCCGCGAGCCGCGCTGCTGGCCGCCGCCGCCCACGTTGAACATCTCGCCAAACAGATCGCCAAAGATATCGCCGATATCCACGCCACCGGCAAAGGGCGAGCCGCTGAAACCCTGCCCATTTCCGCCCAGGCCGGCATGGCCGTAGCGGTCGTAGGCGGCGCGCTTGTCGGCGTCGCTCAGCACCTGGTAGGCCTCGCTGGCCTCTTTGAACTTCTCTTCGGCCGCGTGGTCGCCCGGGTTGCGGTCAGGGTGGAACTTCAGCGCCTGCTTGCGGTAGGCGCTCTTCAGTTCCTGGTCGCTGGCCTCGCGGCTCACTCCTAGTATTTCGTAAAAATCGGCTTTACTCACTCTGGAACTCATTCGCCTATCTGTTTGGGGTTGGAAGCCACACGCACCAGCGCGGGGCGCAAAAGCCGTTCACGAAGCTTGTAGCCGCGACGAATTTCTTCGGCCACATGTTGATCGGGCATGTCCAGACGCTCCACCGTGCCCAGCGCTTCATGCTGGCGGGGATCGAACGGCTCGCCCACGGCCAAAACCGGGTTTACCTGCATCTGGCGCAGAATCTCTTCCATCTGCTTCACAATCAGTTCCACGCCCGAGCGCAACTGCTCGGGCGAGCTGTTGGACTTGAGCGCCAATTCAAAATTATCCAGCACGGGCAGGAACTGCTCAACCACGCTGGCGGTCGCATATTCGCGATCCGCAACGCGTTCCCGCTCCCCGCGCTTGCGGGCATTCTCGAACTCCGCCTGCAAACGGGCAAGCCGGTCCAGAAGCTGGTCCCGCTCGGTCTTCAGTTGGTCGAAATCCGACTTGTCGACCTGCTCCTGTGGGGGAGGCACTTCGCCGCTGGCCACAAAGGGCGGATCGTAGAGCAAGTCTCCCGGCCCCAACACGTGTTCCGGCTCCGCTTCCAACGTCTCAAACCCGGTTAAATCTGTATCCTGATCTGGCATAGCTCTACGTATTCTCCGAAAGAAGTTCTCCAGCTGATTTCCAGCTGACTTCATGATAAATTCCAATCCGGCCGCCAGTCTCCCCGGTCTATCCTGGCGACGCGAAGGCAGGGATCTGGGGAACAAAAGGGCCGCTGCCAGCCCAAATAGGGAAAGATCCTAATCTGCGGGAACTTCCAGAATGCGCTCCGAGAGCCGCGCAATATACCGCACTGCCTGAATCATCTCCCGATATTGGATGCGCGTGGGTGCAATGACGGCGACCGTGCCCAGGTTGGCGCCGCCCAGCCGCGCCGGCGAACCGATCAGCACCAGGTCCTGCATGGCCGGGGAAGCATCGTCGAGCCCCACCACCACGCACACCTCCTGTTGGCTGCCGTCGACATATGCCGTCAGCAACTCCACCAGCCGTTGTTTGGCCTCCAATGCCAAAAGCATCTGCCGCAGCCGCTCGTGATCCAGTTCCGCGGAAATCAGATTGGCCATGCCTTCCACAAAAATGGCCGGCCCGGACCCTTCGCAGGCCAACGCTCCCTTGCGGCACAACTCCTCCAGCGAGGCCAGCATCTGGTGATACGCCGCGCGGTCCATCTCCGCCCGCCGCGCCACTTCAACCCGGATACGCTCCACCAGCCATCCGCGGAAATTCTCGTTCAAGTAGCGCGCCGCGGTCTCCAGTTCCAGCAGAGACAACTCCCGGTCCAGCGTCAGCACCCGGTCTTGCACCGCGCCCGCCTGGGTCACCAGCACCGCCAGCACCCGGCCCGCGGAAAGCCGCGAAAAGTGAATATGTTCCAGCACCTGGCCCGCAGTCGACCCGGCCAGCGCCACTCCCAGGCCCCTGGAGATAAGCGCCAGCACGTGCGAGGTACGCTCCAGGTACTCATGCGAGCTGGAAACGCCCGTAAAACTGTCTTCGATTTGTTCCACCCGGGCTTCACTCAGCGCCGGGGAGTCCAGGCCGGAGGGCCGCAGCACCCCGGAACCCAGCGCCGCATCTTCGGGCGATCTTCCGTCGCTGCCCCAGCGGCCGGATCCGGTAATTTGAGCCACATAGTAGCGAAAAGCCGCCGCCGTCGGAACGCGGCCGGCCGAGGTATGCGCCTGCTCCAGCAACCCGGCTTCGCCTAGCGAAGCCATCACGTTGCGCACCGTGGCCGAACTCAAGCCCTCGCGATTGGCGAACGTCCGCGCCACCGCCTGCGAAGCCACCGGCTCGCCGGTTGCGATGTACAGCTCGATGATGGCCGTAAGCACCAGCCGCTCGCGCGGACTGATGCGCGCCTCAAGCATCTTTCCTGCTCTCTCGATGGGTCTGCCGGAGGTTCGGAGGAGGGATTCTCCCCCCGGATCGACCGGCGGGAATCCACTAACTGCTTATGCTGTCTAAACTTGCATCAGAAAAGGAGTAGAGGTTTCCTCTTTTATGGTATGGACCTTCGATTGCTTCTGTCAAGGCGAACTCTCGTCCAGCACAAGATGAGCCTTGTGTGTGGCCCGATCGAGAGCGTTGGGTGGTTGGGTGGCCCCGGTCCCTAGCGGTTGGGGAGCGGGGAGGGGGAGTCGGACTGCCTGCAGCGCACCCACTCAGGCAATTGCCAACCTCTCTGTGCCGCCGTCCACCCCGATTCGATCTCCGCGGTTCCGCGTATAGCAGTCTGATAATGCCCAAAGCTCGACCACTTCCAATCCTCGGCCTTTGCCACCAGTCCTCGACGGACAGGGTTGCGGTGGATGTAGCGCAGTTTTTCTAGATACTTGTCGTGACTGGAGACATTGAAATCGTAGGAGTGCGCCTGCCAAAACGGCCTTTCCCGGCTGCGCATTGTGACGGACAACTTGAGGGCTTGAATGGCCCTGGATAAAAGCCCGCGCCCTGGCTCGTTTACCAGCAAATGGACGTGCTCCGGCATCACGACATAGCCGGCAATGACAAAGAGATAGCGGCAGCGAACGCGTTCCAGCGCATCTTCAAATAGCTCCATTGCCGCGGCCGTCGACAGGTAAGGACGACGGCGATAACAACTGAAGGTGAGAAAGTGAAACTCGCCCGTTTGCTGATAGCGGATGCGTTGGCCTTTCATGGAGTCCAATGGTACTTCGCTTCGGCTCGACGGGAAAAGTGCGGACACCCTCCCCGGTCCCCAAAAGCGAGGGACCGGGGGCACCCTCGCTTTTGGTTAGAGACCGGGGCCACCCGCCGATGTGCGCAGGGATGAGCAGCGGAGGTGCCGTGTCTACCTGATACCGATGCGGAGCAGCGCGGGGCTTTTGCCGGCTCACAGATCACGATGGGTGCCCCAGGTGCCTCGCCTTTGGGCACCTGGGAGACCTCGGACCTCAACTGACCTTTTCCCGGTAGCGCAGGTATTCCGGCAACTGGTCGCCCCGCCGCATCGCGCTCCACTGGGATTCGATCTCGACTCTTCCTTCGACTCCAGTCGCATAATGACAGAAGCTGGACCAAGCCCAGTCTTCGGGCTTGGCCGCCAGCCCGCGCACCACTGG
>Ga0181520_10007071_pt1 | contig 16744 bp, 18 predicted proteins | sample PEATcosm2014_Bin_29_FD_132451 | JGI IMG/M metagenome (GOLD analysis project Ga0181520, IMG submission 132451) | Peatland microbial communities from MTU Mesocosm Facility, Houghton, MI, USA - PEATcosm2014_Bin02_30_metaG | ecosystem: Environmental > Terrestrial > Soil > Wetlands > Peat | place... | reverse complement strand
TGGAAATGACCTGCCACCGTCAAGGTGGCTCAACTCAACCGGGGCCGCGTTAGCGACCCCGCTCAAGCCGCTTTGAGCGGCTCACATCGTAAAGCCCCCGGCTCTGCCGGGGGATACTTACTCCGTGCAGCCGCACGCCAATTGAGCGGCTCTCTGCCTCGGTAATGCATGCTCCGGGCGAATTGTCGTCCAACCGTACATGACGCCGATTGTCGAGTTCTGTCCGGAATCCCGGTGATGGCGCTCAGAGCTCGAATAGCGGCTCAACAGATGCTTATGGCGATTTGGCTTCTGTCGCGCTGAACTGAAATCGCGGATTCCGTGGCTATATTTTTCAACACTTCTCCGCGATTTAACAGCAAGGTCACTGCACTCAAATCACGGACTGGTGTATTTGAACGCGGACAAAGTGAAACCTGAACTTTGTCCGCGGTTTAGGTGCAAAAGTGGCAAGAATAGAGTCAGCCTCTGCCCCTCTCTGACTTTACATGCGTCATTCGAAATCGACAGCTATGGCCCTACCATCGGTTTGGGCCCCTAACGGTTTGTCCGCGATTTAACTGCAGCGCGACGGCTGTTGCTCCGGCAGGCGCTTACTGAGCGATGGGGGCACGATCCACCACCACGCAATCAGAGGGGCTGGCAGGATTTGCCGTCCCAGTCACACGTAACTTGAACGTGTGTGTCCCCTCGGATAGAGCCGGACTCGTCCACAGCAACACGTTGCCTTTGCGGACATCTTCCCCCTACCATCTGCTCCAATAGGCATTCCTCAGCAAGGCTCAGCACGACCCAACTCAGCTCAAGGAAGCACACTGCGGCTTAAAGGAGCTCAACCTCGGTGCCCGGGTAGTTTATGGAGCAGGAAAGCGCCCTGTCTCCAGAAATCCTGATCCTGCAGCCATTGTGGCCAGAGCTATATCGGTCAAGGCTACTCCAGCACCAGCGTGAGCAGTGCGCTCCCGTCCCAGTCAGAGGGCGTGAGGTCCGCGACCGAATGCGGTCTAACGTTGCGGGGCGGGAACTGGGAATTGCTTGAGAAATACATCCAAGTCGAACACGCGGGTCAGATTGAGGCAGTGTTCGACGTTCCTCCGCTGCAGATGAGTTGATGCGCCAAAGTCAAGGCCGTCGGGCGACGGATTCAGAAAGTCCTGGGCGGGCATTTCTTAGTTGCGCCATTGCATATGAAGTGCCTGCTCCCACTTCGTCTCAGCCTACGGCAGGCTCACGCAGTTCCAAAGTTCTACGATCGACGCCACCAGCATCACCTCCAAGAATTCCCGGCTGGCGCGCCGAATATCAAGATTGACCACATCGACGGCAATGTATTTCAGGGCTGCTTCGAAATCGGGATTGTGTACTTGCTCGCGTTCGATCACGACCTCATCAGGCCTGAGGCCAAGGGGCACAAGCCAATCGGATAAATCTTCTTCCCGGTCGCCGTTGCGGAAGCCAACAATTCTGAAGCCCAGCCAATCCAAACCGAGTTGCTTAACGAGTTTGATCAATGACTGGCCCAGCGCGGCGTCTGCATGATCAGTGAGGAGAATGCGCATCCGCTTTGAGGCCGTCATGCAAAATCCAAGTGCCACAAAGCGCGCCACCTTGGGATCGCTCTTCGAGACGTGCAACAGTTCGTGGCTCAATTTATTGGCCCGTTCGCGGGGATGCCCCTTCAAACGCAGGTCGGGAATCAATGCTTGTGAGTTTACCTGTTGGACAAAGAATCGGCGTGCAGGGCTGTCGATCAGTTCTGTCATACGGCGCTGCAAATGAGCCACCATCTGCGGGTCAATTTGAACCGTACCAGGCTCTGCTCCGAGCCTCCAACAGCGGATGATATATTGCTGTGCGTCCTGGAACCAGTTCGGGTCATCGCGTTTGGCGTAGGGTAGCGTTTTGATCGGCTCTGCCCAAACTCCGCTCTGGAGGAACTGGGCAGCCCTGCTCTGGCGTCCACGCTTTGTCGGGGTGCTATTTGCATCTGCTTGTGTATTGTTCTTCTTCATCTTGGGGCCCCTTTGCATCTTGCTGCGGCTTGCGTACTCTCCCACAGAGGTCATTCATCCTCGCGGCTACGAGCGCCGCCAGGTTTCGGTGCGGCGCGCTGGCAGTTGATGAGTACGGCGAACCTAAACTCCGAGCCGCAACAGCACGTCAATCGCAGGCTGCGCCAGAGCCACCCACTCTGGATACGACTGAAGGTCGATCGGGATGGCGGACGTGGTGCCGTCGGCGGCTTTGGACAGGCTCATCACAGAGACTAGGCGCTCGTGGGAAGCATCAATAGCGAACAAGATCTCGATCCACGCCACATTCGCGCCTTCTCCCGATGAAATGACGTGCTGGCGCACGTAAGCCGCCAGCGGACGCATGTTATCAGGAGGAGGAGCGGTGACTCCGATGCGGTGCACGATAGCGCAGAAGAGCCTGCCCTCCTTGCGCACCTTGAGGACGGCGCAGTAGCTGTTCTCCGTCTGTGCTGCGCCGCGGACATGCACGACGGTCACATGCTCGAACACGCGACCTGGACTAGTGGTTCGAGTCATTTTGCACCTCCCCGTCTGCCTTGTCGCCACTTTCAGTGCGCATCGAGTCAGAATTAGAGTTAACAGGAGACTGAGAATCGCCCTGCTGGTGGCGCACGAAGCGGTCGATGGTCTCGCGGCCGATACGGATGAACTTGCCAGCCCTGAGGGTTTCAACTTCACCGGTGCGCATCATCTTGGCCCCGGCGCCAGGCGGGACATGAAACCGCTCAGCGAACTGCGCGCAGCTGCAATATGACTTGGGATTATCCTGCATGATGCCTTCCTTGCCTTTCTTCCCAGCGCAGATATGCACGTCGGGTGAGGATAAGATACCTGAGGTGTGGGTCATACAAGAACCCCATGGGGAGCAGAATCGTCTTCGACCCCTAAAAATTCTGCGTTCTCACCACTACTCATCCCACCTCAGGTGGGCCGTCAGATGCGCCGCGGCGACCATCGGGATCACACGTTCTGCTCTTTGTCCGAATCTTTACGCAGTCATCGCTGGAAAGGGATGCAACCGTGGCCGCCGAGAATGGCCACTGTCTGTGGCCAGCGCCGGTCTCAAAGAATGCATTGCAAGCCGCCGGCCCTCTATCCCGCCGTGATCCCGACCACCCTCGCTCGGCGCTTTGCGAATTTAGCCGGCCTGTTGAGGTTGGCGCCTTTGTGGCGGTCATAACCGGCCGTTGTTCAACGGGCGCGTTGAATCGCCATCTGCAAATCTCTCCAGTAGGCCGAGCCTGCTCTGCGGCAGCCCAGATCTCTTGACTGATTTGGAAAAATCGGCGAGGGGCGCGACGAGAGCCAATTCTCGCAGACCGTGAAACTCCGCTTAGGTCCACCAATCCAGGATATGGATATAGTGCTCAACTGTCGTGGCTGCGGAGCCGTGCCCCATTAGCAAGGCGATGGCTTGGAGATCCGCTCCCCGGACCTTATCTGTCGACAGGAGGGCCATTCTGAATCCATCTGTATCCTTGATCAGACCCAGCGTTTTAGGGTGGTGGCGAAGGATTTGCCGGGCGACGGGACCAAGATGCGGGGAAAGACGCAACAGGCACATGTTCGCGAACGAGTGGCGAAGCAGGTGGTAATGAAAATCGGGCACTAAGGGCTTCGTTCCGCGACCGCGAAACGCTTCTTCGAGTAGTGCCATCACTCTGTCAAATTTAAGCACCTTCGAAGTGTCGCGGATCCCGGCGAACAAGTGTGCCTTGGCGCCGCGTTTGCGGGCCTTGTTGACGAAACGCAGCACGATCACGAGTTCGTCTGGCGGGATGAGCACTGCGAGCGGCAGGTCGCGCCGAGCGTTGGAAGTCTTCAACCTGTTCAGCATCCAGGGCCGGATGCGGAGGTGTAGATTCGCCGCCGCGGCTTCCTCGGGTACGACAGGTGGACCGAAATCGCAAACTCGCAAGTACTGGCATTCGGCGCGCCTGATGCCCAGCCTGAAACCCAAGATAAGTGCCGTCACGGCCGCATCAGCCAGGTAGCCCGCGTCGACGTCCGACCCGCGCAAATAGTCAAGCGCCAACCCGAATTCGTCGACCGTGACCATCGCTGATTCCACCCGCACAATGCCGCTGGAGGGGAGGAACGAACCCATGCCTCCCGGGGCCTGGTTGCGCTGATTCAGATACGTAACATAGCTTCTAAGAGCCCTCAAAAGCGGGCGCGAGTATTCGATCGGCGCTATCGCACGGTCTTCCGAGTATCTGCGTCGCCGGTAAAAGGCATCGTCATCAAGAATCTGCTCAACCAAGTCCTCCCATTTGTCCTCATCGAGACCAGCAGGGTCGGAGTCTTTCAGCCGGGGCATCAGGCGATTGGCGATCAGAAATGCGTAGCGATGGATTGTCGACGCTCCAAACTGTTTGCCATCAAGGTAGAGAACGTATTCGGCGACCCTCCTGCCGCAGACATCGTCGCCCTTTGCAAGTTTGTTAAGCTCGGGTGCTTCGATTCCGTCCCGTTTCACTGCTGCGCGAAGCTTGTTAAGCCAAGCCGGCGGTGGAACCTCATCTTCAGGGTCGGGATCTTCTGCATCGTCGACGGCTTGACTACCATTCCTTAACGTCGCTACCGGAAAGCGCGGTACCGGACGCAGGCGGCCGACCCGCTCCATGACGTCGAGGCGCAAAGCATGTGAGATTGTTATACCAGCGCGGTGAGCGACTACTGCGGTCGGCATGTGCAGGATAGCCAGTTGTCGCGCTGCTTCGATCAGACGATCCAGCGTAATCGGAATAGCATCGGCTCCAGCGTTTGCTAGCTCAGATTCAAACTCGGCCAAACCGTCATTCGGGGACCTGTGCGAGTTCAACCTGCGCAGCATCAACATAACGTCGTCATCACCGCGCAAATGGTCCAGCAGCTCACGTCTGTTTGCGGGAACAACGATCCATCGACCCATCGCGTGTTCCTGATGTCCGACACCCAGCGACACCGGAATGGCAACATGCCGATCCGTTGAAACAACGCGTCCGTCCCGCAGGGATTCCATCAGGGCGGAAATTGTATCTTTGCTCAGAACCTGAAACTCCACAACGAGCGAGACTACGAACTCGGCGAGGAGCAAGACGGGCGAAGCGTCGCCGTCTGGGCGCTGAGCGCGAGCCGCGGCCCGCCTTTCAAGCCAACTCCGTGCTTCGCGAAAGTCCTGCTCCGGCGAGCAGAAGCCATCCGCCAGGACGTTCTTGTATGTTGGGTATTGATAGGCGACTGGCCGGAATCGCACCGAGGCAGCCGTCGAATCGAGTTCAGCGATCAGGGCGTACGCCGCGGGTAACAGCCTGTCCAGCCGATGCGCCGGAGTAATCTCGTCAAGAATCGCCTTCTCGATTTCGTCGATATCTTCGACGGAAAAAGGCTCCGTGACCTTGTTTCGCAAACGCACAATTGCCGGGGTGTGCCTCTCTTTGAGGAGATCGAGGACAGCTTGCTGATGCGCATTCATTTCTTCCTCTCCCCCGGAACCCAGGTGAATCCCAGTTCCCTCACAATCTGTGGAACGGATGTCTCGAGCTTCTTCAGGTAGGCCGCCCACGAGAAGCTCGAGAAGGGAGACCACGGCTCGCGCGATTCCCACCAGTGGCCCATATATGTCTCGGCTTCTTCATGCGTCAGCCCGGCCAACCGCAGACGATGGCGCATGATTTTGCGCGGGGTGTTTACAGGGAACGGAAATTCCTCTTTCAACTGCTCCTCAATCGCTTTCGGTGTGACGCTCTGAGCGGCAATTTCGCCTCCTTCACTTGACAGGAACCATACTGGAGAATCCTGGGGGAACTCACAATCGGGAAGCTTCGCACGAACCCGCGCCAGACGCTCTTCCATCGCGGTCATGTGCCCGAGCAGACGGTCGTCCGCCCAGATGAGACGGGCTTTGTGCTTATCTTTGAAATCCTTATCGCTGAGGATGCTCAACTTTCGATCCGCAGAAAACAATGCCGCGGGCTGATACGCATCGCAGATTGCCCGCGTGGCAAACGTGAAAAACTGATGCCAGACTAGGTACAGTACCGCTCGGTTCAGGATCTCGCAATGGACTCGTGGATCGAACCGCCTCAAGTTGAGATGGAAGAAATCCTCGCTGCCCTGCATCAACTTACCGACAACACCCTGCACGACTTCGGGTCGCGGGTAGGCCCGGATCCCCACGATCTTTTCTTGATCTCCAGGGTACATCTCGCTCTCGCAGCCGGAGTTTGGATCGTGCTCACCCCAGAGTGTTTTAGCGCTCCTGTTGAAGAGCGTGGCCGCTTCGTTCGTTCCCAAGACTGCGTAGTGCAGCTCAACGGATGCGAGGTAGTCGTGTATTCCGAGCAGCAGGCAGGCGCTTGCCAGTTCGCCCCCGGTGAGTTCGTGCAGGATTCCCCACCGCAGGCGGGAGAGGTTTCGCGGCGTACATGCGCCGGATGGATCACGCTTCTTGATCCACTTGGCGACGGCCGCTTCGTAGTTCAGATCCTCACGGAACAACTTGCGCGATCGGATCTTTTCTGCCCTGCAATGTTTTTGAATAAGAGCAGTGACCAGTCTTGAGGCCCGGTAGCGCAGGTAGTTCGGCCGCGGCCAATCCAGTTCACTCGGAACATCGAGAAACTTCGCGTAATGCGGTTGGATCGGCTGCCAATACCACGTGCCGCAACCTTCATCGATGCTTGGCGGCGGCTGGAACGAGAAATCGGCATCCGGCGTGGACTCGACATGCAGTCGGAGTGCCTCCTCGATCGAACGGCCCGTTTCGATGGAGATGGCGACAAGGGTGGCTATGGCGAGATTGGGGCAGGGTTTTGTTGGGTCGGCGGATATAGCGGCAAGCGCCGGCAGAATCCCGGCGCGGAAGTCTTCAAGCCGAGCCTTGTCTGAACTCCACGGATATAATCTCCGCTCAATTTCAAAGCTGCGCGCCTTTGAATGCGCGACCTCCGATGCCTCCTTTGCACCGGACTTTGTGCCCGGTACCCGGGCCTTGATCAGGATATCGCCGTACGTAACTTCCGATGGGTGCAAGCCGAGCTGAAGCGCTTCGATTGCGCTCTTCGATGTTGTTTGGAGGGCCTCCTGCTGGACAGGTTCTGCTTTCCCGGGCGCCGTCCGAGGGACTCCAAGATAGTGCTTCCCGTACTCGATAAACTCCGGATACTTCGGCAGAAAGGGTACGTGTGTTCCGCTGCTGTGCTCCTTGCCCTCGCGCGCACCGTAGCTTCCGAAGAGGAGGTAGTAGATGGCGTTATAGTGGCTTCCGTAGTCCGGTCCCGGCCGACGCTTTAGTTTTGGAAATTGCTCTTTGAAAACATCGGGACGGCAAATGGGGTGCAAATCTTCGACAAGATCGCCGAAATTCTGGTTTGACATCCGGCGAATCGCGAGGGCAATATCGACGGTTCGCCTGAGACACCGGCTTCCGTGAGGATCTTCTTTTTGGAGAATTTCGAGAGGTGTGATGCCACTCTGGTCCGCCACCTTCTCGGCCTCCAGCCATCGTGCGTGCAGGATCTGCATTTGCAGAGACCCGTACTCGACTCTCCGCCGTGGGATCTTAATCTTATGATCAGCGCACAGCATCGCGAACAAGGGATGGTCTCCGATTCGTCCGTGCATGGGGTTGGCTGGTACCGGCTCGCCATTCACCATAATGTTCTTCGGGGCGGGGCGGAGGTGAACGCCAATCTTCTGTAGCAAATCGTCTCTGTTATCGACGATTAGCTGAGCCAGCGCATCCCATTGCTGGAAAGGCTCAACCTCGGGCCAGAACGCGGCGCTTGACTCGGCAAATAATCTGTTGAGATGTTCAGCAACGTATAGCAGGGCCAGAGATGAGGCACACTTTTGTGAAAGTAACTCGATCACGCAACGTGTCAGTCGTTCAGACGTCCGACCCTGATCGAAGTGTGTGCAGGTTGCAGCCCGCGTAACTCCCCGCGAATGGTGCTAAGGCTGGTGTGAGTTTCCAAATGCCAGTCACCGGGCCAACCTGTTCTGACCCACTCGACCCATCCAAAACAACCCACACCCATAAATTTTTATGGGTCGAGAGAAATAGTGCCTTCGTAGACGTTCCCGAGATTCTTCTCTTTGTGACATCGTGATGACAGTAATCAAAGTAATCACAATGAGGCCACTAACTATGAAGGATTTTAGCAACGACAACACGAACCACCGCTTCAATCAAAACATCAAGCTTGCTGGCGTCGGCGGAGAAGGCGAACAACTCATTTCCGCCACGTACGAGCCGTTCGTCAATGCGGACGATATCGCCTTTCTTCTAAAGGAGCCGCGCAAGAATGTGGTTCGATTGGCCGGTAAGGGAAAGATCACTTCCTATGATTTTTCCGGCACCAAGCGCCATACGTACAAGTTCAAGCGGTCCGAGGTTTTGAGGGACATCGAGAAGCTTCGTCGCCCTCCCTCAACTCCGCCGAATGACAAACCTCAACCCCACAAAAAATCTTCTCAGAAGAAGTAGGAGATGACCACCATGCCCCAAAAAGCCAAGGGCTGGCTTCGCCGCAAAACATACGCCGAGGGCGACGTATGGCTGTTCTGCTATGACGTGCCGCGCCCCGGCAGGCGTCCGGCCGAGAATTCACAACGGATCGGTCTGGTGCGCGACATCCCTACCCAAGACGATGCCTGGCGGGAAGTGCAGTTGAAAGGGTACTGGAAACTCGTAGCCCCCAGCCTTTCGATCTCGCCGACATTCGGCGAGATCGCCCAGCACTTCCGCCTTGAGGAATTGAAGCGCAATGGCCCTCTGTCCAAGCGCGCCAGTGAGACCATCACGGCGCACGAGTCGATGCTCGATGGTTACGTGCTGCCTAAGTGGGGATTGATCCGTGCCCTCGACATCACCGTGCCGATGATCGAGCACTGGTTCGAGGAGTTGGCCACCACCGCGAATGGCCGGGCGTACCCGGAAGGCAAGGAACCGCCGAAAGGCTATGTACCCAAGCCTCTCGAGTGGACGTCCATCCAGAAGATCCGCAGTACCATGTCGCTCGTCTTCTCCCACGCGCTCCGGAATCGTTTGCTTCAGGGCGGTAAGGAAGTCAATCCGTTTCGCAACCCCAAGACCGAGGGAGGAGTCCGCTGCATCACGGTTTCCGATTACGAAGCCACGGTTGTTACGCCCGAGCAGATGATTCTGATTCTCGAGTTCCTCAACACCGAAACCACGCAGATGGAGTGGGCGATGGCCCTTCTTCATGCCTGCACTGCAGTCAGGGGCGAGGAGGGATTTGCAATCAAGTGGAAGGATATCGATTGGCGGCTGGGTCAAATCAATCTCACGCGCGCCTGGTCGAAGGGCATGGAAACTGAAGGAAAGAACAGAGGGGCGCTGGTCCCGATTGCCATGCATGCTGTGCTTGGTGCAGCACTCTTGGAGTGGCGCCGCCAGTCGCCGTATCCCAACGACGATGACTGGGTGTTTCCGAGCCTGAAGCTCAAGGGCAAGGCTCCGCGGTCGGCGTCCATCGCGGCGCAGGACTATCTTCGCCCGGCGGCTGTCTATGCCGGGGTAATCGAGGAAGGCTCGTCCAAGAGGTTTGGCTGGCACAACCTGCGTCACTCACTCGCGACCTTCCTGGCCGGAGAAGTTGATCCGGCCATCACCATGAAGACCTTGCGGCAAAGGAAATTCTCGACGCTTGGGCGTTACGCACATAGCGTCTTGCCGAAGCAGAAAGCTGCGCAGGGACTTTACCTCGATGCCATTGGGCAGACGACGGCGCCAACGAGGAAATCGACGAGGCGCACACGGTAGTGTCCACGGCCTCTGCAGCAATGCCGCTTCCGGAGCGCGGCGTCAAGAACAATCATTCAGGCGTAGCGGACGTGAAGAGCCGCGGCACCTGTATCTCGATAGGGATATTGAGGAGGAGCAGTACACATGAAGAAGAAAGAGGAACCGTTCGTGGACGTCGAGGCTGTCGCCGGCTACCTCGGGGAAACGCGCCGTTACGTGCTGTACCTGGCCAGGACTGGCGTCATCCGGTCCTACCCGCTCTCCGGAAACGTGCGCATCATTCGAAAGTTCAAGATCTCTGAGGTGGCTCACGATCTGGTTGGCCGGAAGCGCAAGATCCGGGCCCCAAAGAAAAGCAAGGACATTCGGGGCAATGCGCCGAGACGCTGACCTTCATGCGAAGAATCGGCGGCCAGACGCCCTCCCATTCTTCGCAGATTGCCACGGAGATCCTTTCTCTCGAGATAACCCACCCATCACTTTTTTTCGCCCCCAACAATCTGCCGTTACATGGCGCACGCGCCGTGTAACTCGAATTGTACTTGCGTTCCTCCCGCTGCGTGCGCAGCCAGGAAGCGCGGGCGTGCGACAAACAACTAGCCTCCGGCGCACCGCGCGGTGATCGCGAGACTCCCCGCACCACGCCATTCACCCAAAACGATTCACGTTATGGAAGACGATTTGCCAGTATGGACTTCCACCCTGGACGGCCGCACGGATCTCCCTGTTCGGCCCCAAAGTCAGACGATTTGTTCTTCTTCCGCTGTCTCCCATCCATCCACCTTCACCGTTGGTCCAGAAGCCAGCACTCTGTCCTGTAAGCGTGCCTGCTCGCTGAGAAAGGTTGAAATGATTCACGTCATTACGCTCTACTCCGTCCGCGTCGAGGCGGTCGGCGCGTTCGTTCGCTCCATCGGAAGGGGAGGCCAATGGTACACGCTATCCCGTGCTGCCGCTCCTGCTGCTCTGATCGGCACCGACCTGCTCCAACACGAGCCCTCCGCAGCAGCCCCGTTCCTCTCGGCGTCTTCTGTGCTGTTCGTATGTATCGATTTCTGGATCTCGCGCGAGGCCTACCAGCGGGCGTGCCTGAATCCGGCTCTTCAGAGCCTATTACTCGCGCGCCGGCAAATGGCAGCCTCAGTATTTGAATTCGGCGCCTTCTCCTTCCCCAAACGGGTGGACGCAGAGATCAGCGGCATGCCGGTGGAGGTATGGAACTAACGGTGCCTAGCGCGAGGCCCAACTTTCAACTTCGAGGATCATATATGCAGAGAGAAAGCACTCCAATACACCGTCAGGAGACCGACCTCTTGGCGTCAGAACTTGCGCGCAACCTGGGGCGCAAGCTGAGGTATCTGCGGGCGATGAGAGGCTGGACACAGATCGAGCTTTCGAGAAGGGCAACAATGTCACGCGCCTACGTGGGCAGGCTCGAGAGAGGAAAGGTCCTTCCCCGGTACATCACTCTCGTGCGGCTCGCGGCCTGCCTTGGCGTTACCCCTGCGGAACTCGTGGGTACCGAAGCCCGAGCGGATTGTAACGGATCGAATGAGCTTCAATAGGCTCATTCGTGCGTTTTACGCCGGTTCTGCACCCCGGTTCCGTGGCATTCTTGGAATTGCCCTGGAGGGGCATGCATCATGGATGACACGATTGACCCGGCTGAGAACGAAGAATGCAAGGGGCCGGAAGATGGTACCGGCAAGCCTCCCGCTTCGATCAGTACGGAGGAATTGGAGGCGGCGCTTTTCAACGAAATCCAATACACATCGTCTGCATGCGATGGAGACACGGATGCCTACACGGAGGTTGATGAGAATTTCAGCGACGAGGAGGACTACGAAGACGACGACGAGCGGAGATGCTCGGTACTACGGGTTCTCGAAACCATGCGCTCGTAACTGGCAGATTTCCTCGCAGCGCAGTTCGACGAAGTGCAGAACGGGACTGTCACTTCGGTAGGACTGGCAGCGGCAATGACCTGATGGAACATAGGTCTGACCCCGATAACGCCCATTTGGCACAGGCAGCAGACCGCGACCAAGATTGCGGCTGTTCTCCGACTGGCGGCCTCCTTTTTCGGCATTGGGGAGGTCGCCGCTTTTTGCTTGGAGCACTGACCCACCCGGAGTTGCGTGTCGGGTAAAAGCTCCGACTCACCACATCGACAAAGAACGGAATGTATGAACACTGACTTTGCAAATACGGTAAGTAGAGTCTCGCGGATGTTATGGCGTCACAAGAAGAAGCACCTCAGCGAGAAACTGAACGCGATCAGCAACGGCAGGCTTGTCGATATGCAGCTCCCGCCGTTTCGGCAGTTTAATCAGATACTCAACAACGATTACCCCATGGTGATGACCAAAGCGGCGTATCAGGCGTGTGTGCAACTTCCAGGCGAAGCGACGAAGAAGGCCGAAGTGCCCGCAAACGCTCGCTGGGGGACTGTCTATCTCAGTTTCATGGAAAAGTATCAACATCGTGACGACGACCCGCACGAGGGCACCTTCGACGTGAGCGTTTTGATGCCGGGCGGGTTTCAAGTGCCAAAGACCGTGAAAGTTGTTGTGGAGGGTGACTTCGACGGGGAAAACGCTTTTCTCTTCATGCTGCCGAATGAGCCTTGGCCCGCATGTATTCACTCCGCTGAATAAGGCGGCTATGGATGCATTCACTGCGGCGGGCCCGTTGGGCCGGTGCCAAGCCGACCGATTTCATTTTCCCCAGCGTAACGCTCGCATTCAATGGGGAAGAGACCTTTCGCGACAGGGATGACAAGGTCCAGTTCGCGTCTCTTCAGGCCTTGAGTGTCTTCCTCTGGGATTACCACCGCGCATTCCAGTCCATCGTTTATTCGGAATTGGCTAAATGCATCGAAAACTGACACGCCAGCTGGAACGAGTCAGGACCATGGTGGTTGTGTTGGCTCCCTCAGCCTAGAAGCGCATCGTAGGCACGACAATGCCGGCTTTGGTCCTCTTTCCAACGTCCCGGAGGAGCACCAATATTTGGTGTTTTGTATCAAGCGCTTCGGCTATGCATAGCCGTTCATCTTCGTTTCGATCTGTGAATACAACCTCTCTGTCGAATGACATTCTGTTAGCAGGAATGACCGGCAATAAAGGATGAGTGCCGGTCACGGTCGAGCAGAGGACTTTACTGTCATAGAGAATCTCGAACGATTTCGACATCACGACACGCCGGACTTCTGCTGATCTCAGACCACGGGAGTCTGTTGTTGGTGGCTCAAGGATCACGACGCAGCATGCACAAGGGTTAGTTGTGACATAGCGGCGGAATGTCGAATACCGAGAAGCCCCGAACTTTTTGGCTAGGCCCATTGGAACTTTGATGCTGAAGCTCTGTTCATGTGCTTCGCTGGAGAAGACCTCACCTTGGAATAGAACCTCGGAGGCAAATACGTTCGCCTCCCTCTCGAATAGATCCGTGATGTCAGGGTTGATTGTTTCTTCGCAGTCCTGCATCAGTTGATACATCTTTTTCTGATGTGGAAGTGTGTTGTGGCCTGTCTCGTGAAGCTTGATGAACGGCACGCGTAACTTTGGTGTGTTTTTGTCGATAACGACGAGCCCATCGCATGGATCTAGCAACCCAAGCACCTTGCTCAAGGCGGATTTGATTACATCTATCCCTGTTTTGATGCCTGCGCGAGTCTTTCTGGTGAACTGCTGAAGGACGCTCTCGTTCAGTTCCTCGTCATCAACTACTGTCAACTTCGCACTTTCCAACAAGTCGTCAATCGGGGTCGGAAAGCGTCTGATCGCAGACGCCTCCCGCAGCAGGCGGTCGGCGTGCTTTTGAACAGTAGCGAGTTCGTGAGGTTGGAGGAGTGCGTCGTCTGGTCGAGTCACTTTCTCTTTTGCCTTATGAAAGCCAGGTATTCGAGCAGGCTTTGCTCCTCGTCTGGTGTGAGCCCTTGAACAGCAAATGTGGCAACTTTTGCCTGCCTTCGGCCGGACGCATCCTTGTCCGAAGACAAATACCCCGCCCGCCTCATGAGGTCCTCATATGAGGTCTTGTAAATGTCAGCAAGTGCTTCCAAAATGTTCGGAGAAGGCTTAGCTATTTTGTCGTTTTCCAATTGGCTGAGATATGCATTCGATACTTCCTTTCCAGTTTTTTCCTCGACCTGACGTAGTGAGAAACCTGCGGCTTTTCGCAACTGTGCAAGGTGCGAGGCGAGGGAAGACTCCGACGACCGACGTTCGCCAGTTTTTGCCATGACTAATCCTCCAGAGATTCTGCGGGATGCACTTCCTCTGTGATTCTTGGCCTTTGATGCGTTCCTCGTCAAGCACTGCTAAGCAAAAAGTATTTGCACTACAGGTTCACGTAGCCAACTAGAGGGCACCCAAAAAGTCTTGCCTAGTATGCTTGACAAACTTAGCGTCGCGTTGTACGGTATGCATATTGAAGCCCAGCACTCAGAAATACGGGCTTCGGAAGGAGTTTGCATGGAAGACATCGACGAAATAAGGCAGGCCGAGGCCGACTTGAAGAAGGCCGAGGCAGAACTCGAAAAGGCTGAGACGGAAGAAACGGCCGCACTCAAGCACGTCGAAGAAGCTGTGGAGGAACTCAAGGAGGCAGAGCATCACAGCCATGAGATCCACTTCAGCGTTGACGGTGAGGACTGCGTAACCGATCTGCGCGTCCTGACCCCAAATCAGATTATTCGCGATTTTGGAAAGAAGGATCCCGCCACCAACTACCTGGTGAAGATCCAAGGGACGCATAAGGAGAGCTTCCAAGGCAAGGGCGACGAAAGAATCGAGATCCATGAGCACGAAGCATTCCAGATTGTTTCGACCGGGCCAACCCCGGTTTCCGATGGAACCGGGCCAGCAGCCTTTACTGCTGGCCTTCGTGCTCTGGGTTACGAGCCGAGCCCATTGCAACAGGCTCCGGATCACGTTGTGCTCAACTATTCGGTTGAAGTCGGACGCTTCAAGGGGCAGACCGTCCGCCTAGGCTTTGTTGTGCCGCAGGACTTCCCCAATACGACACCTTCAGGGCCGCACGTCTCCCCCCAGATTCTTCCTATTCATTCGTCTAATGATGTACCTCATCCCGCCGGAGGCATACATCAGGGCATGTCTCCGAACTTCACTCAATATGCCGGCGGTGGATGGGAATACTGGTCCCGCCCCTGCCCAAATTGGGGACAAAGCAAGAAGACGGTGACCTCCTACATGGCCCACATCTGGCGCTTGTGGGAGACCCAATGAGCCGGGCCTCTTATAGTGTGGCGATGACGGGTGAGGTGGCAAACGAAGCGAGTTCGCACCTGCTCCGAACGGATCGCCAAGAAGACGTCTGCTTTGCTCTCTGGCATCCAAGCCGAGGTCGAAGCCGGACCACGGCTCTGGTATTCAAACTGATCTTGCCCCGACCGGGGGACCGCAACGTTCACGGAAATGCCAGCTTTGAACCGGCATTCTTTGAGCGAGCGGTCTCAGAGGCCGCGGCGCAAGGCGCTGGTCTTGCCCTTATGCACAGTCATCCCCGTGGGAGAGGCTGGCAAGGGATGAGCTTTGACGACGTAAGAGCTGAACAAGGACACGCTGGCGCTGTCTTCGGAGCGACACGTCTACCACTCGTCGGACTGACAATCAGCGGCGATCAAGCGTGGAGCGCTCGCTTTTGGATCAGAACAGCACCACGAATCTGGACACGTCACGACTGCGCCACTGTCCGTGTTGTCGGCCATCGCCTACGGGTCACATATATGGATAAGCTCGCTCGCTCACCTCTGGCAAACGAAGAGCAGATTCGCACAGTATCGGCTTGGGGAGAGGAGGCGCAAGCTGATTTAGCCCGCCTGCGGGTTGGCCTTGTGGGGGCGGGCAGTGTTGGCGGCCTCATTGGAGATGCTCTGGCCCGCACTGGCTTTGAGGACGTGATGCTGATCGATTTCGATCATGTTGAGAAGCACAACCTGGACCGGCTTGCATATGCCACACGGGCGGACATTGGGCAACTCAAGGTTGAGGTACAGGCCGAACACTTAAAGGCTTGCGCAACCGCGGACCCATTTGCAGTCGAGCCCATTATTGCTTCTGTGTATGAGGATGCTGGCTTTCGTGCGGCTTTGGACTGCGATGTTCTATTTGCGTGCGTTGATCGGCCCTGGGGCCGGTATGTCTTAAATCTGATTGCCTACGCTCACCTCATTCCTGTGATCGATGGAGGCATTGCTGTCCGCACCAATCGTCATGGAAACCTGGCGGCAGCAGATTGGAAGGCTCACACCGCTACGGCCGGCCGTCAATGTCTGCAATGTCTGGGCCAGTATGACCCCGGAATGGTTCAGGCCGAGCGCGAGGGAATGTTCGACGACCCAACCTACATCTCTGGCTTGCCCAAAGAACACCCGATGAAGACGCGGGAGAACGTGTTCGCCTTTTCCATGTCATGCGCCAGTATGCAAATGCTTCAAATGCTGGCGCTGGCCTTGGCGCCCTTGAACCAACCAAATCCCGGTGCCCAACTTTACCATTTCGTTGGCAACATCACAGAGCCACCAACATATGAAAGCTGTCATCCTGAGTGTCAGTTTCCGGCGCTCACTTCCTTTGGGGATGACTGCGGAATTGTAGCCACAGGAATCCGCAAGATCACAGGCGAAAAATAATTCTCTTCAGTGCGGTCTGGGCATTTCCGGGCGAACACCCATTCCGCACCTTCAAGCTGCACTTTCCTCAGCCACCCCGGACCACACGTCTGAACAGTGTAGCAATCTTTTGTCCGGGGCCTATACGCTGATGGCTCTTCCGCCCGGCCAATGAGCAACTCAATCGCCTTCGGTTGAGTTCGCTATTCCGGCGTGGCCCACTTTGACCATTTGATTTGGCCCACCTGGGTAGTGATATTGTGCATCATTGTTCCGGGTTTTGGTTTGACGGGTTTTGAGAGGCATTCACGCCCGTCG
>Ga0181520_10007070_pt1 | contig 16750 bp, 9 predicted proteins | sample PEATcosm2014_Bin_29_FD_132451 | JGI IMG/M metagenome (GOLD analysis project Ga0181520, IMG submission 132451) | Peatland microbial communities from MTU Mesocosm Facility, Houghton, MI, USA - PEATcosm2014_Bin02_30_metaG | ecosystem: Environmental > Terrestrial > Soil > Wetlands > Peat | place... | reverse complement strand
CTATGCCGGATTACCCCGCGCAGTTGAATGTGGAAGATCGCTGGGCGGTCGCGGCCTACATTCGCGCGCTGCAGTTGAGTCAGGCTGCCACGCCCGCCGATGTACCGGCAGGGGCGAAAGTGCAGGAGTTGAAGGCCATCGCCAAGGCGCATGGGCACGAAGAGTTTGCCGATCCGTGGCCCCGGCCGCAGACCGCGGTGCAGGCCTACAAGCCTATCGCGAGCGAAGGCACTCCGGGCATGGCTCCGGCCTATCCGGCAGATCCGGCGATCAAGACACAGACGGCGAAGTAGGGGATAAGTGGCTAAGTGAATCGCCGGCCTGGCACTAGGAACTAAGTGACTAGGGACTGTCAGAGTCCGAGGAAAGAAACGAATGGCGCACGAGACACACGCGAAAACACTTCCGGCTGACCTGAGCGCTCCTGCCTTTGTGGGCACATGGCGAACGCGCGCGCTGCTGGTGGCGGCGGTTGCCACCGCTGCGGCTGCCGCACTGGCCGTGGCCGATGGATCGCTGGACCACGTTCTGCGGGCCTGGGTGCTGGGCCTGATGCTCACCTTTGGCTTTGCGGTGGGCGGTCTTGCGCTGCTCATGGTGCAGTACTGCACTGGCGGCAAGTGGGGCCTGTTGTTACGGCGTCCTCTTGAAGCCATGAGCCGCACGCTGCCGCTGGTCTTTGCCTTCTGGGTAGTGGTCGCTCTCAATCTGAAGCGTCTCTATCTCTGGGCGCAGGTCACGGACGTGGAAGCGGCCTTCAAGAGCGGCTTCATCAATGAAGTGCAGAAACACGCCATTGAGTTCAAGCGCCCCATGCTCAACCCCACGGCCTTCATCGTCACTGGTTTGGTGTGCTTTGCCATCTGGGGCCTGTACACCTGGCGTCTGAACACGCTCGGCCTGGCGCGCGACAACGACTCTGCAGAAAACACACCTTACTGGATCAAAAAATTTGAAAACATCTCCGGCCTGGGCATCGTGATCTACTCGCTGACCATGACGGCCGCGGTCATCTACTGGGTCATGTCCATGGACCCCACTTGGTACTCGTCGGTCTACGGCCTGCTCTTCCTCGTAGGTCAGGGTTACACGGTGCTGGCCTTCGGCATTATTGTTGCCATTGCGCTCTCCAAAGGTGAGCCCTTCAAGACCATCCTGCGCCAGACCGAGCAGCACGACCTGGGCAAGATGACCTTTGCCTTTGTGATGCTCAATATCTATCTGGCCTTTGCGCAGTACCTGATCATCTGGAGCGGTAACTCGCCGGAAGAGATTCCCTGGTATCTGGATCGCATTCGCGGCAACTGGGGCATCATCATCACGCTCGACTTCATCTTCCATTGGCTCATTCCGTTCACGCTCTTGCTCTCGCGCGATCTCAAGCGCAACAAGAAGCGGCTCACGCGCGTTTGCCAGTGGATGATCTTCGCCAAGGCCTTCGATCTGTTCTGGCTCATCGAGCCCAACTTCAAGGATGCGGCGCGCAACCTGCACTTCAGCTACGGCATTCTGGAGTACATTGCGGTGCCTGTGGCCATGGTTGGAGTTTGGGTAGCGTTCTTCTGCACCCAGCTCAGCTCACGCGGTCTGGTGCAGATCAACGATCCGCACGTCGAGGAGATTCTGGAGGCCGAACATGCACACGCCTGATAACGGAGAACGTGAACCGGTAGACGCGTCGGCCGGATTTGAAAAGACAGATGTGCGCGTGGGCGGTGTGACCGTCTTCATCGTCTCCATGGCCATCTTTGTGGCGGTGGTAGCCATCGTGGCCTGGGGCCTGGGCAAGGCGATGAACGCTCATATGGCCAGCGTCGATCCCAAGCTGAACAAGTGGTCGAAGACGGTGGACGTGCGCGAGTTGGGCAACATGCCCAGCAGCACTGACTTGCAGAACAAGATGGGCGAGCTGACCAGGAACTTTCCCTCGCCGAGCGTGCAAAATGACGATGGTCTGCAGGACGTGGCCGATCTGCACGCGCGCGAAGATCTGCTGCTCGATAACTACACCTGGGCCAATGCGGATCATACCAAGGTGAGGATTCCCATTGAGCAAGCCATGCAGTTGCTCGCGCAACGCGGATTGCCTGTGGCGCCGGCCGTTGAACACGCCAAGCCGATGGCCGGTGACGGCGCGCCCCACGTCACCGCGCCGCAGACCAACGGATTTGCTCGCACCGCCTACGAGCAAGGCCAAAAGTAATTCCTCTGCTGCTGGAGGTGATAACTTCAGCAGCCGCGATCTACGCGCCGTTACCAATGGGGAGCATCACGCAACGATTTTGGAGCAATCAAGTCCTGAGTTTCATCCATTGAGATGGGAGAGGAGAAAGCAGTCATGATGAGTAAAAAAAGATCGATCCACATCGCGGGGTATCTTCTTTGGACTGCGATCTTCTCCCTGGCTTCCGCAGTTGCATGTGCGCAAGTGTCCAGTTACGGCGAAAAGCAGATGGGACCCACGCAGGACAAGCCTCCGGCCATTCTGGACAAAGTGGGCATTGCGCAGCACCTCAATCAGCAGTTGCCGCTGGAGCTGCAGTTCACCGACGAAGCTGGCAAGGCCGTCAAGCTGGGCGACTACTTTGGCAAGCATCCGGCCATTCTTGCTCTCGTCTACTATCAGTGCCCCATGCTCTGCTCGGAAGAGTTGACTGGACTCACTGGCGCTCTACAGATGGTGAACTTTATCCCCGGCAAGGACTTTGAAGTGGTGGTCGTCAGCATCGATCCCAGTGAGACGCCGGCACTGGCGGCTGCAAAGAAGCGCACCTACGTGAAGAAGTACGGACATGCGGAGACGGCTTACGGCTGGCACTTTCTTACCGGCACGCAGCCCAACATCGACGCGCTGACGCATACCGTGGGCTTCAACTACGTGAAGATCCCCGGTCCCGATGGAAAGCTCACGCAGTATGCGCATGCAAGCTCCATCCAGATTGTGACCCCCGAGGGCCGATTGGCGCAGTACTACATGGGCGTGGAGTACTCCCCCAAGGATCTGCGCATCGGCCTCAATGAGGCTTCGAATAACAAGATCGGTTCGCCGGTCGACAACATTCTCACCTACTGCTACCACTACGATCCGGGCATCAACAAACACTCGCTGATCGTGGCGCGCGTGGTGCAGTTGGGGGGGCTTCTCACGGTGGTTATGCTGGGCGGTTTCATGCTGGTCATGTTCCGTCGCGACGTCAAGAGCGCCGCTGAACCAGTGCCTGCAACCCAGCCGTCGAGAACGGCCGAATCGACAGACGAGAAAGAGAACGGATAACGGAATGGATCATATCAGTCCAGTACTCTGGCAGTTTCTCATCAAGTGGCTGACGCACTTTGCGGTGTTCCCACCGGAAGCGTCGCGCATTGCCCCGCAGTACGATGCGCTCTACTTCTTCATCGTGCTGGTCAGCCTCATCGGGCTCACCATCGTGGTGTTGTTGGTCGCGGGATTTTCCATCCTCTACAACAAGAAGCGCCACCCGGTTGCTGTACAGATCGAGGGCTCCACGCTGCTTGAAGCTACGTGGACCATCATTCCGCTCGGACTTTTTCTGATGATGTTTGTCTGGGGCGCGCTCATCTACTTCCGCGTCTTCACTCCGCCTCCGAACGCCATGAACATCTATGTGGTGGGCAAGCAGTGGATGTGGAAGGCCGAGCACGAGGGCGGACAGCACGAGATCAACACCCTGCATGTGCCCATCCATCAGGCCGTGCAGCTGACCATGATCTCGCAGGATGTCTTCCACTCGCTCTCGATTCCGGCCTTCCGCGTGAAGCGCGAAGTGATTCCCGGCCGCTACACCACGGTGTGGTTTGAGGCCACGCAGTTGGGCACGTTCCATCTGTTCTGCACGCAGTACTGCGGCACCAATCACTCGGTGATGACCGGCGACGTGATTGTGATGACGCCCGGCGATTACAAGGCATGGCTGGAGAGTTCAACCAGCGGCATGAGTCTGGCGCAGGATGGCGAGCGGTTGTTTGCGAGCTTGAGTTGCGCGGCCTGCCACAATACGCGGCCCGATGCGCGCGGCCCTTCCTTGGCCAACGTCTACGGCGCCAAGCTGACGCTTGCCAACGGGCAGAAGATCACCGCCGACGATGCGTACTTGCGCGAGGCGATTCTGAATCCCTCGCAGCACATCACCCAGGGATTTGCGCCGATCATGCCCACGTATCAAGGGCAAATCAGCGAGGAGGGCGTGGTGGCGCTGGTGGAATACATCAAGCATCTGGACTCGGATTACCGCGTGCAGCAGACCACAACCACCACCGTTCTGCTTCCTGAAGCGGAAGGCAAAGCGGCGTCGGCGCAGGGCAAGGCGACGCAGGGGCAGGTGAAACCATGAACGACGCCACCATCGTCAATCTTCCCGATCAGGCCACGGCCAAGATTCCGCGCGATAACTACATCACGCGCGAAAACGGCATCCTGAGCTGGTTGCTCACGCAGGATCACAAGCGCATCGGGATTCTCTACCTGATCTCGATGACCTTCTTCTTCTTCATTGGCGGCGCGCTGGCCGGGCTCATTCGCCTGGAGCTGCTCACCCCGCAAAGCGACCTGATGGCGGCGGACACCTATAACAAGGTGTTCACCATGCACGGCGTGGTGATGATCTTCTTCTTCCTGGTGCCTTCGGTGCCGGGCGCGCTGGGCAACTTCTTTTTGCCCATGATGATCGGCGCCAAAGATCTGGCGCTGCCGAAGATGAATCTGGCCAGCTGGTACATGTACATGATCGGCGGCATTCTCACGCTGTGGGCCATGATCACCGGCGGCGTCGATACCGGCTGGACCTTCACCACGCCGCTCTCCACGCACTATGTGAACACCAACGTCATCACGACAGGCCTTGCGATTTTCGTCGCCGGCTTCAGCTCCATCTTTACCGGGCTCAACTTCATCGTTACGATCCACAAGATGCGCGCGCCGGGCATGACGTGGTTCCGCTTGCCGCTGTTTGTGTGGGCCAACTACGCGGCCAGCATCCTGATGGTGCTGGGCACGCCGGTTCTGGGCATCGCCATTGTGCTGGTGGCCCTGGAGCGGACCTTCGGCATCGGCGTCTTCGATCCCACCAAGGGCGGCGATCCGCTCCTGTTTCAGCATTTGTTCTGGTTTTACTCTCACCCCGCGGTTTACATCATGATCCTGCCCGGCATGGGCGTGATCAGCGAAGTGATCTCCACCTTCAGCCGCAAACGCGTTTTTGGTTACACAGCCGTTGCGTTTTCGTCAGTGGCCATCGCGGTCTTTGGCTTCTTTGTGTGGGCGCATCACATGTTTATCATGGGCATCTCAAGCTACGCGGTGCTGGTGTTCTCGTTGCTGACCATGTTGGTGGCCGTACCTTCCGCGATCAAGATCTTCAACTGGGCCTTCACCCTGTACAAGGGCTCCATCACCTTTGAAACTCCCATGCTCTACGCCTTCGGCTTCATGGGACTGTTCACCATCGGCGGCATGACCGGCGTCTTCCTGGGCGTTGCGGGAACCGACATTCACCTCACCGAGACGTACTTCATCGTGGCGCACTTCCACTTTGTGATGGTGGGCGGCATGTTGATGGCCTTCCTCGCGGGCATCCATTTCTGGTGGCCCAAGATGACCGGCCGCATGTATCCGGAGAAGATTTCGCAGCTGGCCGCGGTGATCACCTTCATCGGTTTCAACTTCACCTTCTTCCCGCAGTTCATCCTGGGCACGCTGGGCATGCCGCGCCGATACGCATCGTATCCGGCGGAGTTTCAGGTGCTGAACGTGCTCTCCACGGCGGGCGCGACCATTCTGGGCGTGGGTTATCTGCTGCCCATACTCTATTTGCTCTGGTCGCTGCGTTACGGCAAGATCGCGGGCGACAATCCCTGGCAGGCAACCGGGCTGGAGTGGCAAACACAGTCGCCGCCATTGACCGAGAACTTTGCTGTCATGCCCATCGTGGATCACGAAGCCTACGACTACGAGTGGCTGGAACAAAAGACGGCTCAGCAGAAGGAGGCGGCCAATGTCCGATAGCTCCACCGCAGCAGCCCACCAACACGGCAGCGAACACGCGCCGTTCCTGCGTCATCACTTCGAATCGATGGAGCAGCAAAAGGACGCCACCAACTTTGCCATGTGGCTCTTCCTGCTCACCGAAGTCATGTTTTTCGGCGGCCTGTTCACCGTCTACATGATCTATCGCAACTGGTACTACGAGGCCTTTGTGGCCGCCTCGCATCAGTTGAGCGTGACCCTGGGCGGCGTCAATTCCTGCGTGCTCATTACGTCGAGCTTCACCATGGCACTGGCCGTCTGGTGTGCGGAGCGGAAGAAGAAGGCCGCGGTGGTGGCGCTGCTGGTTGCGACCTTCCTGATGGGCGTTCTCTTTCTCGGCATCAAGGGCGTGGAGTACCGCGAGAAGTTTGCCAAGCACCACTTCCCGGGCACGACCTACAGCATGGAGGCCTTCACCAATCCGGCCAGCGACGCCGAGGCGACCGAAGCTGGCGACAAGCCGCTACCTCAGGCCGTGGCCGAACGAACCGAGCTTTTCTTCTCCCTCTACTTCGCCATGACCGGGTTGCACCTGCTGCACATGCTCATCGGTATGGGTCTTCTGCTGTACATGGTCTTCCGTGCCCAGTCCGGTGCTTACACCGGAGGCCATTTCTCCTACCTGGAGTACTTCGGCTTCTACTGGCACTTTGTCGACATTGTCTGGATCTTTTTGTTCCCGCTGTTGTATCTGATTAACAGGCATTGAAGCGGGGTTAGCGGGGTTAGCTAGTCAGCAAGTCGGCGCGATTAGCCGCGCAGGAACACTAATTCTTCAGGGGATCTATCCGGTGTGAAGCTCCCACGGCTATCCGATGAACGCGCGCCGTAGGCGCAACACAATGTAGCCCCAGGTTTCAACCTGGGGAAGGCGATTCTCAGAACGAAGACAAAGTCCCGTAGGGACGGTACGAAATCCGTAGAATTCTAGCCTCTGAGAACGCGAAGTGGATGGCTGCATGCAATGCGTCCCGCAGCGACAACGCAAAGGGCTCTGCCTTTCAAGGAGTGGTAAATGAGCGAACAGAACACACAGGTCACATCGAGTCCCCTCGTCTACTTTGGCGTTTACGTGTCGTTGCTGGCCGGTGTGGGGCTCACCATCCTTGTCTCCCACATGAATCTGGGCAAGCTGAATGCCGTGCTGGCGCTGACCATTGCGCTTACCCAGGTCACGATGGTGGTGCTGTTCTCCATGCACCTGAACAAAAGTTCGAAGCTGGTGAAGCTCTCTGTTGGGTCCAGCATGTTTGTGCTCGGCATTCTCTACGCCATGGTGCTGCTCGACTACTCCAGCCGTGCCTGGGGAAGCTGGTAAGAGCAGGGACTAGAGACTCGGGACTAGGGACTAGGAACTTTGCGGGCCGCCTGAGGGCGGCCCTCTCTTTTGTCTCCCCTACGCGCTATGCTGGATTCATGGATCTCTCGGACCAGATCGCGCAAATCGAAGCACATCCCCACGTCACCGTCCGCCGCGCAGGTGATCCCCGCAAGGGCGCCAAGTGTGTCGTCTACTGGATGCAGCGGGCGATGCGCGCGGTGGACAATCCGGCGCTCGACGTGGCGATCGAGGTTGCGAATCTCCTGGCTCTGCCTGTAGTCATCTACTTTCAGGTGATCCCCAGCTATCCGAATGCGAACCTGCGCCACTATCACTTCATGCAGCAGGGGTTGCGCGACGTGGCGGCCGATGCGGCGGAGCGGGGCATTGGCTTTGTGCTGCGGCGCAAGATGCCGAATGGAACGGGCGCATCGCTGGAAGTCTTTCTCGAAGAGGTGGAGGCGGCGCTGGTGGTGGGCGATGAGAATCCCTGCCGCGAACCGGAGCGTTGGCGGCAGGTGCTGGCGAAAAAGTTAAAAATACCTTTTTGGACCGTGGATGCCGATGTTGTGGTTCCATCAAAAATATTCAACCGCAGCTACGTGCTTCTTCATCACTTCCGTCCCCACCTGAAGCGCGCGCTGGCGGATTTTCTGGTTGCGCCCGCGAAGATGGAGCCTGTCAAATGCTGGGAACCTGCAAAGTTACAAGAAAATTACTCGCTCGATGAAGACATTACAGCCGGCTACACCAAGCTCGACCGTACGGTGGGCCCTGTGGACAGCTTCACGGGCGGCCGTCATCGCGCCATGGAGCTGCTGGCGCAGTTCCTGCGCTTGAAGATTGCGGAATACGACGAGAAGCGCAATTATCCTGAGGTGGACGGCACCAGCTTGCTCTCGCCCTATCTGCACTTTGGCAACATTTCGCCGTTGACCATTGCGCTAGCTGTGAAGAAGACCGCGGCAGACGGTAGGATCAGTCCAGAAAAGACCGAAAAATTTCTGGAACAAGTCATTGGCTGGCGTGAGCTGGCCGTGCTCTTCGTTCGCCACGAGCCCAACTACGACAACTGGGCGTGCGCGGCGGACTGGGCCCGCAAAACGCTTGTTGAACACACTGGCGATTCCCGTCTCCGTTATACCAAGGAAAAAATGGAGCGGGGAGAGACGGGCGACGACTTGTGGAATGCCGCGCAGTTGCAGATGGTCCACACCGGCTGGATGCACAACTACATGCGCATGTACTGGGCAAAAAAAATTCTGGAATGGGCGCCCGATCCCGCGCGCGCATTTGAATGGGCCGTGGAGTGGAACGACCGTTACGAACTGGACGGCCGCGACCCGAACGGCTATGCGGGCATTGCCTGGGCCATTGTGGGCCGGCATGACCGACCCTGGTTCAACCGTCCCGTCTTCGGCTTGGTGCGGCCCATGAGCGGAGCCGCGCTGCGGAAGAAGTTCAATGCCGAAGCCTACATTCGCCAGCAGGAACTGGGCTGACGGCAAGGCCTCGACGGCTCTGCAATTGCAATTTCCTCGCGCAAGCCGCCAAGCCGCGGGTCCGTACTGGGAAACTTCGCGGCAGGGAAGTGACAGACAGAAAGAGTCTTCCGCCTGGCTTGTGAAAAGGCGTGAACCGGAACCCAAAATCATCCTATAATAGGCCACGTTCTCCTTCCCGGACGCTGCTTGTTTCGCACCAACGAATACGAAAGTTTCTGGAAAAAGTCCCTCCGATGAACAGAGAGAGGGAGTCCGGAAACGGACTGTAGACACGTGTGAAAAACTGCATCTTGCACCAGAAGACGGGGAAGAAGGGCGTTCGAAGCACCGGGAGCGTGCGGGCGCTTGGGGCCATGCTGCTGGTGGTCGCCATGGGAACCCCGCTGTGTGGGACCAGCCAGCAAACAAGCTCTCCTGGTGAGCCCCCACAAGCCCGGGCGGCGCGGCAGTTTCTGGTCCGGCGTGGCTGGACACCGGAGCGGGGCATTGTGCCCCGAACGGCAGGATTGCGCCGCGTGGCGCGCCCCATGAGCCAGATTGCGCCGATGAGCGGAACCAGCGCCAGCTGGGCAGCTCTGGGGCCGACCGCGGTGCAGAGCACCAGCTTTGGTCTCGTCACCGGCCGGGTCACGGCGTTGGCGCTGGACCCCGCGGACGCCACCGGCAACAAGCTCTACATCGGCACCACCGGCGGCGGCGTATGGGTGGCGCAGAATGCGGCCACGGCCAACGCCGCAACGATTACGTTTACCGCGCTCACCGACAATGTGGCCGCGATGAATGGGGCGCCCGATGCCTCTAACTCCATTGGTGCGCTCAGCGTGCAGCCGGGCGGGACCGGGGTGCTGTTGGCCGGAACCGGCGACGTGAACGACATGCTGGATTCCTACTACGGCGGGGGCATTCTGCGCTCCACCGACGGTGGCGCCAGCTGGAGCCTGATTGCATCCACGAGCGACGTGGCCAGCGGCCTGGGGGTCATGGACTACGTTTTCAGCGGCGAGGGCTTTGCCGGTTTTGCCTGGAGCACGCAGAACGCGCAGCTGGTGGTGGCGGCCATCTCTGAGGCCTATGAAGGCACGGCGGTGGGCGCGCAACAGGGGGGCACCAGCTCTCGGGGACTCTTCTATTCCAACGACGCCGGAGTCACCTGGCACATGGCCACCATTCAGGATGGGGCCGCCTACGTGCAGGGACCGCTGGCGGCCTTTGCCGCGCCCAATGGAAACGCCGCCACCTCTGTGGTATGGAATCCGGTGCGGCTGATTTTTGAAGCGGCTGTGCGCTATCACGGCTACTACCAGTCGAGTGACGGCGTCACCTGGGCGCGGATGAGTTCGCAGCCGGGAACCGGGCTGTCGACCGGCAACTGTCCAGCGTATACGGGCCGCACCGGATCGACCGGCTGCCCCATCTATCGGGGAACGTTGGCCGTAAATCCCAAGACCGGCGACACTTTTGCCTGGACGGTGAACGCGGCCAACGCGGATCAGGGGCTGTGGCAGGACCCCTGCGGGGCGCTGGCCAATGGCGGCGTCTGCGCCAGCCAGACCATCAACTTCTCCAAGCAGTGGTCCACGGGACCGCTCGAGTCCAGCGTCTCCGGCAATGCCAACGGGATTGCCAACGGTACCTACACCCTGGCGCTGGCGGCGGTGCCGGTGGATCAGGACACGGTGCTGCTGGCTGGCGGCAACGATCTGTGGCGCTGCAGTCTGGCCAACAACTGCGCCTGGCGCAATACCACCAACACCAACACCTGCATGAGCGCTGGAGTTGCGCCCTATCAGCACGCCATTACTTATAGCCCTGCCAATGCGCTGGAGATCTTTGTCGGTAACGACGGCGGGATCTGGCGCTCCATGGATGCCATCCGTCAGGGCGGCGCGGTGTGCGCGGCAACCGATGCCACTCACTACCAGAATCTGAATGGCGGGTTGGGGTCGCTGGCCGAGGTGGAGTCGATTGCGCCGGTCTTTACCACGCCGTACACGCTGCTGGCGGGACTGGGGGTGAACGGAGCGGCAGGCGTCAAGGCGGCTATTACTACCGCCATCTGGCCGGAGATTCTGGCCGGCTACGGCGGACCGGTTGCCATGGACGCCAGCAGGACTCGGGTCTGGTATGTGAACGACCAGTCGGGCGTGGCCATCTACTCTTGCGCCCAGACCGGGGCCTGTACCCCGGCGGATTTCGGAACCACTCCAGCGGTGAGCAGCGCAAATGTGGGCGGCGATGGCTCCACAATGGACGTGCCGGCGCCGTTTCTCATCGATCCCCTGGACGGCTCGCAGCTGCTGATTGGCACCTGCCGGGTGTGGCGCGGACCGGCCAGCGGGGCGGGTTGGAGCAGTGCCAACGCGTTGAGCGCGGTGCTCGATGGCGGCTCGTCCACCGGCGCGTGTTATGGCGATGGGTTGATTGGAACCATGGCCGCGATGGCGCTCACGGGCGGCGGCGAATCCATCTATGTGGGCATGCGTGGCACGGCGGACGAAGGCGGCCTGCTGGCCGGTCATGTGCTGAAGGCGCAACTGACGCCCCCCGTGAGCGGTACCGTGGCGTGGACAGACGTCACCGGCAATACGGTCAGTAATGATCCCGCGGGAATGAACGTCTCCAATTTCGGCATCTCCAGCATCTTCCTGGACCCGCACGATGGCACCGGCAATACGGTTTATGTGTCGGTGGCCGGCATTGAAACCGTGGTCGGCAGAGCGCGGACCGTTTATCGCAGCATCGATGGCGGTACAACGTGGACCGACATTACGGCGAATCTGCCCGCGGCCCCCGCCAATGCAGTGATTGTGGACCCGCAGGATGCGGGAACGGTGTATGTGGCCACGGATGCGGGCGTCTATTCCACTTCCAATCTGCCCAGCTGCACAGTGTTGCCCTATGCCTGCTGGAGTTTGCACGGCAGCGGCTTACCCCTGGCTCCAGTGGTAGCGCTTGAAAGTACGCCGACGGGCGTGAGCGACGGCGTACTGGTGGCGGCTACCTACGGACGCGGCGTGTGGACCACTTCGCTGGCCACCGCGGGCAGCACGCTGACCACGGCCACCGCCTTGCCGGTCTCGCTCAGCTTTGGCTCCATCGCGGTGGGCGCCTTCAGCGCCACCCAAACCGTCATCGTGACCAACACCGGCATGGAGGTGCTCACGCCCACCTACCTCACCGTGCCCGGCGCTTATACAGAGCAGGACAACTGTGTGGGCAAGGCCTTTGCGGCGGGCGTCTCCTGCACCATTCAGGTGGCCTTTGCACCCACCGCTACCGGCGCGCAGAACGGCGTTCTGACCATCCAGGCCAACATTCCCGGCGGCCAGTTGACGGTGCAGTTGACCGGAACCGGGCTGCCGGCGGCTGCCATGGCCATGAATCCGGTACGGCTTGACTTCGGCTCCATTGCGGTGGGAACAACCTCCGCTGCGCAATCCACGCTGGCCACCAACACCGGCGGGGTTACGGTGAACATCTCCAGGGCGCAGGCCGCGGCTCCCTTTACGGTCACCTCCGACCTTTGCAGCGGAACCGCGCTCGGCGTAAACGCGGCGTGCCAGATCAAGGTAGCCTTTGCGCCCACCACGGCGGGTGCGGCTACGGCCGCGCTCACGGTCACGGACTCGGTTGGCGCCCAGTCGGTGATTCTTACCGGCACCGGCCTGGAACAGGCCACGGACACGCTGAGCGCTTCCGCCATCCTGTTCCCCGCCACGGCGGTGGGCACGCTGTCGCCCGCCCAAACCGTGACGTTGACCAACAGCGGCGGACTGCCGCTGCAATCCATTGTCATCACCACCGGCAGCACGCCAGCAGGGCAGTTTCAGGAGTCGGACACCTGCGGCGGACAACTGCCCGCTCAGAGTACCTGCACCATCTCGGTGATCTTCTCGCCTACCCAGACCGGCGCGCTCACCGGTACCCTCACGGTGACGGACGCGCAGCGGACGCAGACCCTTGCGCTCTCCGGACCGGGCGTCGCCACACCAGCCTTCAGCGTTTCGCCCACCAGCCTCACCTTCACCAACCAGACGGTAGGCGTGGCCAGCTCCGCGCAGACGGTGACCATCACCAACGCCGGCGCGCTGCCCATGGCCAATATCGGACTGCAACTGACAGGTGCGGCCGCGGCCAGTTATTCGCTCAGCGCGAACACCTGCGGCGCAGCGCTGGCCGCCGGAGCCAACTGCTCGGTGGGCGTGGTCTTTACCCCGTCGGGCACCGGGGCCATCAGCGCGTTACTCTCCATCAGCTCTTCCACGGCCCATGTGGCGGCCGTGGGCGTGCCCATCAACGGCTACGCGCAGGTGACCGGTGGCATGACGGCCTCGCCAGCCGCGGTCAGCTTTGGCACCCTTCCGCTTGGGCAAACTGCTACCGCGCAGACGGTCACTCTCACTAACGGCACCGGCTATTCGATTGCCGCCCCCACCCTCGCGCTCACCTTGCCCTTTACGCTCACCGCCAACACCTGCACGGGAACCCTTGCGGTCAGCGCCACCTGCACCGCCGTGGTCAATTTCCCGGCCTCTCCGGCGGGCACCTACAGAGGAACCCTCACCGCCACCTCCACCACGGTGACGCAACCGCTCACCCTGGCCATCACTGCGGCGGTGTTTGACTTCACCGCCGCCGTTATTGGATCGAACGCGCAGACCGTGGTGGCGGGCCAGACGGCAAACTACGCCATGAACATCGCGGCGGCCAGCGGTCTCCAGGGCGTCTACAGCTACAGCTACAGCTGCGGAACCTTGCCCGCCTATGCGCTCTGCACCTTCAACCCCACCAGTGCGACTACCACGGCTGGAACCGCCGCTTACGTCACGATCAGCATCTCCACGGGCAAGGCCACAGGAGCCCTGGAGGGTGGCCCAGCCAAATGGCTGGAACGGCGGGTCTTCTGTGTGCTGCTGCTGTTGCCGTTGGCCCTGATTCGGCGCAGGCGCCTGCTGGCCATGTTGCTGGTTCTGCTGGTTGCGATGCTGGCGGTAAACGGCTGCGCCACGGCAGGCATCAACCCGACCAATGGCGGCTCAGGCGGATCGGGCGGCGGCACCACCACCCCGGCCGGCTCTTACACCGTCCCGGTAATCGTCACCTCCAACGGCATCTCCCACTCCATGACGCTCACCCTCACGGTGCTTTGAAATCGCCACCTTGAAGCGGATATTAGCCTGCTTCAAGCCGGATTTCAGTCCCTGGTCACAGTTACCAGGCCCCCTTGGGAACCCGGCCGCGCGTCCTTACTTCAAGCCAATGCGTCTAAATGAATGTATTCTTGAAGAGGGGTCGCTGGTTTGCATCTGTTCAGGACACAACGCGCTTTGCGCCGCTCACCGGGTGCTACTGCCGGATGGGCCGTGGTCCTGTGTCTGCTGCTCCTGACCTTGTTGACCGCCGTGCAGGTTGGCCACGTTCACCTGAACGAAGCTGATTCCAGCCATTGCACCCTCTGCCTGATGCTGCAGACTGCTGCCCCGGTTGAGTGTGCGGCAGCAGCCATCCTTATGGTTACGCTTGGCTCCTGCGCCCCGCTGGTGGAGCAGGTTGCGGTGGTCCGCTATCGCTGTACCCGGCTCTATATCCGCCCTCCTCCGCGCGGATACTAGAGCATTTCCCGAATTGCTGTAGACCGAAACCGGGATGCTAAGTGGCTTTTACCTCAAGAAAAAGCCACCTTTCACTCCCCTCAAAAAGGCTATATGTATTCGGGAAATGTTCTAGAGCTGCCTCATATCGATCCTTACCCTCTTGCGCTGCCTTCCCCTGGTGCGGTGCTTGTTCTGTAGTGGGTGGATCGGAAACCTTTGATAGCTGTTTGAGCGTAATCAGGATGCAGTGGTCTTTCCCCCGGTTCAGCCTCCCCGCTTGACCAGGTCGCGCATTCCTGGAGGAGATGGTATTTATGCCGCATTTTTACGGCAAAGTTTTTGGCTCTATCGTTCTTTCCCTTATGATCTGCTCTGCCTGCCCGGTCTTCGCCGCGCAGGGAGGCAACTCCGGCGCCCTGCACGGGTCGGTCACCGACTCAACCGGCGCGGCTATCCCGAATGCCACGGTAAAGCTGGCCAGTCTGGCCAGCGGCGTCAACCGCACTGCAACCAGCGGCGACGACGGATCTTTCGACTTCCTCAATCTGCCCTTCTATTCCTACCGGCTCACGGTCTCTGCAGTCGGCTTTGCTCCGGCAACGCAAATTGTGGACGTGCGCTCCATTGTCGGCATCAATCTGAAGCTGGTGCTGGATGTGGAGACAGAAAGCCAAACCGTCACCGTGGATGGTTCCGCCGATCTGCTGGAGAACGAGTCCACCTTCCACATTGATGAGGATCGCAGCGCCTTCATGAAGATTCCGCTGGAGAGCCAGAGTTCTTCGCTCAGCTCCCTGGTCACGCTATCCACACCCGGCGTCTCCGCCGATTCCAACGGCATGTTCCATGGCCTTGGCGATCACGCCTCCAACTCCTTTGCCGTGGATGGGCAGAACATCAGCGACCAGCAGAGCAAGGCCTTCTCCAATCAGTTACCGTCCAACTCCATCCAGTCCATTCAAGTCATCAGCGGCGCGCCGCCCGCGGAATACGGCGACAAAACCAGTCTGGTCATTGTGGCCACCACCCGCTCCGGCCAGGGTGTGACGCGCCCCACCGGCAGCGTGTACACAAGCTACGGAAGTTTTGGCTCGGCGGCGGCGGGCGTCGATCTCTCTTACGGCGGCAAGGGATGGGGAAATTTCTTTGAGGCTGACGCGCTCGAGACCAGCCGCTTTCTCGATCCGCCGGACTTTGTTGTCCACCACGATCGGGGCAACGAGGAGAACTTCTTTGACCGCATGGACAAGTCGCTTTCTGCGGTGGAGTCGTTGCATCTTGACCTCACTTACTCGCGTTCCTGGTTTCAAACCCCCAACGCATACGATAACCTGAATGTGCAAAACATCGTGTCAGGCGGCGCTACGGCCAGCCCCACGTTTGCCTCGGTGGGCAACACCGATCAGCACTCCCAAATCAAGACCTTTAACATTGCGCCCACTTATTCGCTGGTGATCAACAACGAGGCGGTGCTCAACTTGGGCATGTTCATCCGTCGCGATGATTACCACTACTCGCCCAGCACTAACCCGCTGGCCGATCTGGGGCCGGCGAATTTGCAGACCTCTTCGATTGAACAGGCGCGCACCCTTACCAACACCGGCGTGCATGGCGACATCTCCTACGCGCACACCGTACACACCTTCAAGGCAGGCGTGCAGTATGCGCAAACCTTCCTACGGGAGAGCGACCGGCTGACCGTGGTGGATGCGCTCCTGAATGCGCCTTGCGTGGATGCCAACGGCAACGCGGTGGCGGGCTTGGCGGCAACCTCGCAGTGCGCAACGGCCGGCTACAACGTCAATCCAAACTATGTGGCCGTGCTGGCGCCGTATGACTTTACGCGTGGCGGAAGTTACTACGGATTTGCAGGCCGTGCCGACGTCAAGGGGCTTGCCTCTTACGTGGAAGACCAGATCCACGCCGGAAACTGGATGCTCAATCTGGGCATCCGCGGCGACGTGTACAACGGCCTCACCACGGCCACCCAGGCGCAGCCCCGGCTGGGCGTGGCCTACAACGTGAAGCGCACGGCTTCGGTGTTGCGCGCATCCTATGCGCGCACTCTGGAAACGCCCTTCAACGAGAACCTGGTGCTCTCCGGCAAAGGCTGCGCCGATGCGGTGCTTTCGCCGCTGCTCAGTTGCACGTCAGGCGTTGCAAGCACCATCGCTCCCGGCTACCGCAATGAGTTTCATGCCGGCCTGCAGCAGGCCTTCGGGCCTAACATCGTGGTCAGCGGCGAGTACATCTGGAAGTACACGCACAACGCCTTTGACTTTTCGGT
>Ga0181520_10007068_pt1 | contig 16751 bp, 19 predicted proteins | sample PEATcosm2014_Bin_29_FD_132451 | JGI IMG/M metagenome (GOLD analysis project Ga0181520, IMG submission 132451) | Peatland microbial communities from MTU Mesocosm Facility, Houghton, MI, USA - PEATcosm2014_Bin02_30_metaG | ecosystem: Environmental > Terrestrial > Soil > Wetlands > Peat | place... | reverse complement strand
GGTCAAGATGAACGCCAAAGTACGGCGCCCTTGACCCCGCCCCGGCCACCAGAGGAAGACTTTGCGCGCGAATTGAAAAAACGCGCTTGACAGGAGACGGCGCTGTCATACATGGGGCACCCGATGCTGGTTGACAGTTGTGGCATCCAAGCCTTGCGAAAAAGATACGAACCGCAGGTCCTGCGACTCCGCTGCGCTACGCTCAGGGTGACAGTATTTTGGCGCACACTTGCTGGGCGCATTGGCGATATATCATTCAGTACTGCAGTTGTATTTGTTCCAGATCACCGCTTCCCGAGCCTAAAGGCTCCGATATTCTGGTCTTGTTTCAGGGGGCTGAAGCCCCCTGCTCCCTCCGGGAAAACGATCTGCAACTATAGTATCAAGCTATGCGCGGTATTAGAGTTTAGACCGCATGGGTTCTTGCGATTCCGGTGTTGCACGAAGGCGCTTGATTGCACTCATTTTCCATTTCTCAGCAAAGGTCAGCGAAGTCGAATATGCGAACTAAGTCCATTGGTCTGTTCTTCCTGCTGCTTCTGCCGTTGTACCATGCTGATGCGCAGGGCACTGTGCCCACGTTCAAACTCGCCACCGGCGGGCGCTCCTATACTCTCGTGGGCCGCGATCCGGCGCAAGGAGGCGTCACCGTCATCCCCACCGTGCTTGTTCCCATCTCGCTTTCTTTCGACGCGAAGAAGACAGCGGGCAAGCCGTTCATCGTGGATGCGGGCGAGGACGTTCCGCGCGTCCTTCGCTCACCGGTATTCTCGAAGTTCGCATTCACTTCCGCAGGCGCCACGCAGTACGCCGATGGCGTGTTGCGCACCACTTTTCCCAAGGCGGACGGGTGGCATACGCTGCTCGGGAAGCCGGAGGTAAGGCCGCTCAAGATCACAATTCCCGCAGGTTTCGGCTATATACTGACGTCGAAAAAGAGCGGCCGCAGCTTTGCCGTGGTCGACGTTGAGTTCCTGCAGAAGGCGCTCTTCGAGCAGCTACCACAGCAGACCGGTAAGCTGATTGTCGCCTTGACGCACAACACCACTTACTATTCCGACGGCGATGCAACCGAATGCTGCGCTTGGGGAACGCACGGAATCGACTCTGCCACCGGGAATTCGTTCGTGCTTGGCTCCTATCTTCATGATGCGCCAACCGTGGTCGAAGACGGCGACGTGCAGCCGCTTACCCAGCAACTGGCGGAGTTCATCAACGATCCCTTGCACGATCCTCTCTTTCACGGAAGCCGCAGCGACAAAATTCCAGGAAACGAATTTCCCGCCTGGATGCGTCTCGCCTCGGTGGCCGCAGGAGACCAGGGGCGCTGCGGGGGCACAGGCGCCGCCTCCGCCTATTTTCTTCTAGAACCGACAGATTCGAATCCCAAAAACAATTTTCCGGCGTCGAAGGCCTTCATTGCTCTAGTTGGGGAGGCTGCGTATCACTTGCAGAATGCGGCCCTGCTTCCGTGGTATACCGGCGCGCAAGACGGGCTGGGCAGCACCTACAGCTTTCCCGACGCGCAGACACTCGCCGAAGCGGCGAAACCGTGTCCGGCACGCAACGGAGGCCCCTCCGCAGTTCCCGAACCCACTGTTGCAGCAGTTCCGTTCAGCGGATCGCGCGCTTCTCACAAACTGATCGGCTACTGGGCCGGCTACGGCAGAGCGGGATCGACCTTCCCGCTCCGCGAAGTATCGCCTCAGTGGGACGTAATACTCATTGCCTTCGCGACGCCAGATAAGAACGCGCCGGAAGGAACGATGAAGTTTCACACTCCAGCCGGACTCGACACTGCGCAATTCAAAGCGGACATTGCCTACTTGAAGAGCCAGGGCAAGAAGGTCATGATTTCCTTGGGCGGCGGGGGCCAGCATTTCACACTCGCCGATCCCAACCGCGTTCCGAATTTCGTCTCTTCTGTCACTGGCATTATCACCGAGTACGGCTTCGACGGCATCGACATCGACTTCGAAAGCCCCTCGCTCTCGATTGATCCCGGAGACACGGAGTTCAAGCATCCGATCACGCCATCGATCGTGAACCTGATCTCGGCGTTGCGTCAGTTGCACGATCACTTCGGCCCCTCCTTCATGATCAGCCTGGTGCCGGAAGGAACGCAGATTCCCTCCGGCCTCCCGAGCTACGGCGGACAGTTCGGCTCTTACCTGGCCATCACCTATGCCATCCGCGACATCCTCACTTTCATCGACGTGCAGGACTACAACACGCCGCCGCTTGAGGGGCTGGATGGCGAGATCTACCAGCCGGGCACTGTGGACTATCACGCGGCGATGACAGAAATGCTGCTGCACGGCTTCAATGTGGGGGGCGATCCTAAAGAGTTCTTTCCGCCCATGCCACCCGACAAGGTTGCCGTCGGCTTCCTCACTGGAGATACAACGCCCGCAATCGTCAGCCAGGCGATGGACTATATCATTACCGGGAAGGCCCCGGCAGGCGTCCAATACAAGCTGCGCAAGCCGGGCGGCTATCCCGGAATGATCGGCGCGATGTTCTGGACTATCGACGCCGACCGCCGCAACCATTACGACTACTCGAATGTGGTCGGCCCGCAATTGCACAGCTACCCTGCATCCAAGTAGGGTTTACATTCGTTGAAGGCTGCTCTATTGATCCGGCCGTCCAATAGTGCTATCGTCCCCCACCCAGCATATGAGCTGTCCCTCGGGGGCTAAAGCCCTACTGGATTTGCAGGTTTAATGTACGGGCTAAAGCCCGTACCCTTCAGCCCGTACCCTTCAGCCCTCGCCCTTCAGCCCGTACCCTTCAGCCCGTACCCTTCAGCTCTCGCCCAAGTTTCAAATGCGATTTCCCTGGCTCGGAGACGGCATGGTCCGCGCGTGTGCGAGAGTAATAACAGGGATGGAAAAGCAGACGACAAGCGGTTGCCGGCTCGCGTTTTTTGGCTACAGCGTATGCGCGCTGGCGGGGTGCCTGTGGGGAACGGGCTTCTACTGGGGCCGGCTGGCGCTGGACGAGATGAGCGTGGAGCAGATGGTGCTCTACCGGTTTCTTTTTGCTTCGCTGGGAATGCTGCCGGTGGCGGTGGTGCATCGCCGGCGCTTCCGGCTCACCGGCGTCGAATTGCGGCTGCTTCTGCTCTGCGCGCTGCTGGGCGTTCCTGTGCAATTTCTGTTGCAGTTTCACGGCCTGGCGCGCACTACGGTGAGCCACGCCTCGCTGATGGTGGGCGCGATGCCGGTGATGCTGGCGGCCGCGGCTGCGCTATTCTCCGGCAAGCGGCGTCATGAGGAGCGGCTGGACCGCATTGGCTGGCTGGCGCTGTGCGGTTCGACAGTGGGCGCGGCGCTGATTGTGATGGGCGGCAGCCGCGGAGTGGCCGTGCGCGGAGAGCCGACGCTGGCCGGAGACCTGCTGGTGGTGGCCTCGCTCTTCACCGCGCTGGCATGGATTCTTCTGAGTAAAAAACTGATGGAGACGCACAGTCCGCCGGTGGTGACGGCGTACACGATCCTCTCCGGCACATTGATGCTGATTGTCTGGGTGCTGGGGCATTGGCTGGCCCGCCCGCTGACGGACACGCAGGTTGCGCCGCTGCCGGTGGCTCACGTCAGCTTGACGGCCTGGACGGCGCTGGCTATCAGCGGGCTGCTGTGCACGGCCACCACCACGCTGTTGTGGAACTGGGGGATTCACCACGTGCCGGCCTCGCGCGCCGGAGTCTTTCTGAATATCGAGCCGGCGCTGGGGTCGTGGCTGGGGGTGCAACTGCTCGGCGAACACCTGGGTCCCTTTGCCTGGGTGGGCGGCGGACTGATTCTGGCGGCAGCGGTGACCCTGACCACGCGCGGGCATGAGCCGGAGCCTGCCATCATTCTGGAATAATCGCCGGAGATTCGTCTATAGTATTTTCACAATTCCTGTAGGGTTAATTTCGTGGCTTCCCAGCCATTTCACGAAGAACGTGAAATGGCTGGGGCACGGAAGTTTTTAGCAAAAGTGGCAATGCTCTAAAATCGGTTGCATGGCAGGCGAGTTGGCTTTGAACTCCGTGAAGAAAAACATCGCGGCTACTCACAGCCGAGGGCGCGAGCTGGCGGAGTTTGCCGTTGCCTATGGTTTGATTCTGCTGGTACTCTGGACGCCTCGCCCCTGGCAAAAGCTGTTCTGGTGGATTGCGGCGGCGACGATCGCTGCGATCTTCAGCCGCTCGTTCGAGGGCCTGGAGGCGATGGGTCTGCGCAGAGCAAATTTTCTCCGATCTCTGTGGGTGGTGGGCGTGGCGCTGCTGGCTTCAGCCGCAGCGATCGCCGTGGCAGCGAGGCTGCACACACTGCGCCTGCCGGGCAGCCCGATGCTGTTGATCAAAACATATATCGGCTATGCGCTCTGGGCGTTCGCTCAACAGTTTCTGATGCAGTGTTTCTTTTTCTCTCGATTGCGGCGAATAGTTGCAAACGCAAGGGTCGCGGCGGTCATCGCGGCGGTGATCTTCGCGGCGGCGCATCTGCCCAATCCCATTCTCATGCCGGTCACATTGCTTTGGGGAGCGGCCGCCTGCCTGCTCTTTCTTCGCTACCGCAACCTCTATCCGCTGGCCATGGCGCACGCAATTGTGGGAATCACCATTGCCGTTACGGTTCCCGGAACGGTGGACCACAATATGCGGGTGGGGCTGGGCTACCTGAGCTATGGGCATACGCACGAGGCAATCCATTCAGCGCAGCCATAGAGACCAGATTGCGTCGACCGAGGCGTGGGTGATGGCGGAGGCTCCGACGCGCCGCTCGCGCCGCCATGCGCGGCCATAGAAGAAGCCCGCAACGGTGGCCAGCAGCACGTAGCGCCAATTGAAATGCGCGTCGCGCTTGTTGAAGTGGGCCAGGCCGAAGAGGATCGCGGTCACGAGCAGCGCCGGCAGGCGAGTCATGCGGCGCTCGAGGAGATTCTGGAGCCATCCTCGGAAGAAGAGCTCTTCGGGAACGGCAATGAAAAAGAAGGTGAAGAGCGTTGTGCCGGCAATCGACAGGAAGCCGGGCCAACCATCGTGCCAATGCAGAAAACCCAGGCCCAGGCCCAACGCCAGCGCAATGGGCGTGTACAAGGCCAGTTCGCGCAGGCCGATCGTGGCATCGCGCAGCCGCAGGCGGAGGTCGAAGCCGGCTCCCTCGAGTTGCCGGAGCACGATGAAGCCGTAGATTCCCGCGTCCAGCAGCAGGACCTTGTTGAAGATGGCCAGATGATCGGGCCATGCGCCCTGAAACCAGCGCAGATCGACCGCCAAGCCCAGCGTGGCCAGAACCAGAAAATCGCGCCAGTTGCCGCGTTGACTGGTGTCCCCACCTGCGGGTCTTGGACGCTGGGGCGGTTGCCCGGGGTCGACGCGCCTTGCTTGCCAAAGCAGGAGTGCGACGGCTACCGGCAGCAGCGCATACAATGCAAACCAAACCCAGCGGAAGCTTACAGCGGCGAATGCCACCAGCGCGTAAGGCACACACAGCAGCGCGGGAGCGGCCAGTTGCGCCCAGAGAGGGAGGGAGCGCGCCCGTCCGGCAGCCCACTGCGGATAGAATGCTGCGGCCAGGAATGGCGCCAGGGCAAGCAAGGCAGCAATCAGATTTGCGGGCGTAATCATGGATACCCATTCCATTGTGCGCCACTCTTTGGAAAAAGCAACGGGAGCAGGGTTGATCGACCGGGGAAAGCAATCCGTTCAGTCGATCTGGAAAACTGCCCGCACGAGGCGATTGCGCCAAACCTTTGTCACGTGACGTGGGCAGATTGCCGATAAGGATCGGCATGGAGTGACCGATATTTCCATCAGTGGATTGACGGAGGCTCATGTGACACTTCTAACTTGGAACTACGCCTGTACGGTGGGCGTACGCGCCATGGACGACCAACACGGAATATTGATGGATACCTTGAACGAGCTTCGCCTGTCGGCGGTGCGCGGCTCCGGCCGGGAACAGGTGAGTGAAGTGCTGGACCGTCTGATCGAATTCACGCGGATGCACTTCTGGAGCGAGGAGCAATTGCTGGAGCAGCACAGCTTTCCCGGCCTGGAGGAGCACCGCCTGGAGCATCAGCGCATTCTGGCGCAGATTTTGCAATCTTCGCATCGCGTGCAGCACGGCGAGAAGATGCAGATGCGGCCACTGCTTTGCTTTCTGCGCGAATCCTATTCCGAGCACATCGAGGGCATGGACCGGGAGTACGGGCCGTGGATGAATGAGCAGGGCGTGGATTGAAATCTGCGCCCGGTAGTACCGTTAAGACTCTTTGGAGTGATGCCGATAAACAGTGCGACGGAATTTTTCCGGCAGACGAGGAAGCATGGCGTTATTGAAATGGAGCAGCAAGTACTCGGTGGGCGTGAAAGCCCTGGACGATCAACATAACGAACTCATCGAGATGTTGAATGAGCTTCACGCCGCGATGTTGAAGGGCCAGGCGCAAAGCGTAGCCGGTTCGCTGCTTCCCAAGCTGGTGAGCGGAGCGAACAAACACTTTTCCACGGAAGAACAGTTGATGGAAAGCACAAAATACCCTGGGCTGGCCGAGCAGCGCGCTGAACACCGTGCATTGATAGGCAAAGCCGAGGAATATGTTGTCCGGTTCAAGAAGGGCGATAACGCCATGTATCTTGAGCTACTGAGTTTTCTGCGTGACTGGCTCAGCAACCATATGGTGCAAGTGGACCAGAAGTACACCACGTGGATGAACGAGCACGGCGTTCGCTGAGGGCGGAGCAGTTTTCATTCAAACATTCTGCATTCTTGCCGATACCTTCCTTGACGGTATATTCCGGGGAGGATTGTAGATGGCGCTGATGAAATGGAGCAATAGCTACTCGGTGGGTGTGCAGGCGATAGACAGCCAGCACAGTGTTCTTTTTGACATCATCAACGAACTGCATGGGGCGATGATGAAAGGGCAGGCGCAGGAGCTTACGGGCTCGCTGCTGCGCAAGCTGGTGGAGTATACGCGGACTCACTTTACGGCGGAAGAGGCGCTGCTGGCGACTACGAAGTACCCTGGCCTGGCGGATCACCAGATCAAGCATCGCGAGCTGATCAAGCAGGTCGAAGAGTATGTCGCACGTCACGAAAGGGGTGAAATCGCAATAAACGTACAACTGCTGAACTTTTTACGTGACTGGCTGGGAAGCCACATCCAGAAGGTGGACAAGGAGTACGGCCCCTGGTTGAATGAGCGTGGCCTAAGATAAGCGGGGTAGGGATTGGCATAGCAATTGCACTGATCGAGTAGCACGCAACTTTCCGCATCCCTGCCACTGACGGTGGCCGCGGAGAAGCTGCTTCAGGAGGTTGAATTATGGAACTCTCGAAAGAGACGATCAATCTAAGTGTCGGTGTCAGGATCCTGGATCGCGATCACCAGGAGATGGCGGAAACCATCCACGAACTGAAGGCGGCAGCACTGGCGGATCAGGATCGTAGCCTGACCGTTCCGCTTCTGCGCAAGCTGGCGCGATTTACCATGAACCACTTCGCGTTTGAAGAGGGGATGATGCAAGCCACCCGTTTTCCTGGAATGGCGGTGCATCGCCTCAATCATCTTTACTTGTTAGGGGAGCTGGGAACTCTGATCTCACACCACGCCAAGGGCGACTTGCCGCTTGATCCACATTCGCTGGGGTTTCTGAGCGAATGGCACAGCAACCACATCCATTCTGACGATCTACACTATGGTCTTTGGCTGAACGCGATTGGTAAAATTTACCCTTCGAAGGAGAGCTGGGCCGAGGCAAAGAGCCTTGAAGCGGGCTTCGCCTCGGAGGCCAGGTCGTAGACCAGCCGCTCCAGCACCAGGCGCTTGTCAGGCGGCGAGGAGCGCAACTCGAGATCGGCGCGGGCCACCAGCCGCAAGGCCCTTGTCAGCTCGCGGCGGCTCTTGTAGCGGCGGGCCTGGCGGATGAGATCGTCGGCGGCAAAGGGCGGCATACGGAAGCCCTGCCACAGCGCCTGCCAGATGGCGCGCGAGTCACGCACATTCTTTTCCAGAATCACCAGCATCTGGCGAAAGGTCTTGGCCAGCATATAGAGATGGCCGATGGCCGCGTCCTCGCCGGCGTCGGAGCTGTTCAGCAGGCCTTGCAGCAGGGCCAGCGCGCGCGCGCGGTCGCGGGCGCTGATGGCGTCGGTCAATTCATACAGCGAGCGCTGCTTGGCCGAGAGCACCATGGTCTCGACGTCGCCCAGAGTGATTTTTCCGCGCCCCATTGTGTAGAGCAGCAGTTTTTCCAGCTCGGAGGAGATCAGCAGCATATCCGCGCCCAGCGCGTCGACGAGTTCACGCGCGGCATCGGAGTCCACGCGCGCGCCTGCTTCCTGCGCGGTAGCCGCGACCCAGCGCATCGCATCGTCTTCGTTGACTCGCGCCAGCTCGACCATGCCGCAATGCTGACCGAGCGTCTCGGTGAGCCGCTCGAAGCGGTTCTTGTCGTCCAGTTCCATGCGCCGCAGGTCGGAAGGGATGGAGACGAAATCGGCGACAAAAATCAGCAACGCCTGGGGATTTGGCGAGCGAAAATAGCGATCCAGCGCCGCGAATTCGTCTTTTTTTGCGCCGCGTGTGTAAAGTTGCTTCACGTTGCGGACAAAGATTGCCTGAAAGGGCGCCATCAGCGAAGGGGTCTGCGCACGGTCGAGCACCTCGAAGATCGAAGCGCCGCCCAGGTCCAAATCGGAGAGGCAAAAATCGCGCAGCTCTTCGGGCACGTAGGCCTTGAGGACGGCGGCACGGCAGCGGTCGAGGAGAAAGGTTTCGTCGCCAACCAGCACATAGCCGGGCTTGAGTTCACCTTTGCCGGCAGCCGCGGCCTCGATCTCCGCGACAAAGCGGCCTGTCGCGGTGAAGCCCGCGCCCCAGCGCGCGGCGGTCATTGAGAGCTGCTCCGGCGATTTTTTGCCTTGATCATACTGCTCCAGGATACCCTTCCCGCAGCTTCCGTGCCACCACTATAGATCCGGCAAATAAATACTGTCTTCATGCTTTCCCACCCTAGCCACAAAAACAAAGACGTGGCGAGGGTGGGGCACCCGAAGTGTATTGGTATTTATTTGCCGAAGCACTAACTTGCTTCTCTGCGCCTCTGCGAACAGGTAGCGAGCGGCTGCCCCACCGCAGGTGGTTAAAACCCTTCCAGCACGTCGGCCACCAACTGGCGCGCGAAATCTCGCGAGAGGCGCTCGGCGGCGGCGGGACTTTCCTCGAAGAAACTTGGCAGGTCGGTGGTGGATTGATACTGCTGGCGGAAGACGTAGTTCTTGTTTTCATACAGCACCTTGCCATCGCGGTTAGTCACCGTGACCGAAAGCTCCATGGTGATGAGGAAGCTGGAGGATTGCTGCGTGGCTGCGTTGTAAGTGAGCGGGGCCACCGTCTCCTTGAGGATCGTTCCGCGCAGCACCGCGTCGGCATCCGGGCTGGCGTCGGGGGTGATTCGCAGCCGTGTGCGCGTGGCAAATTCGCGGATCACCGCCTGCGTCATCACCGTCTCGATATGGTATGACTCGGTGTGCGTGGCGAAGAGCGGCACGGAGAGCGTGCGGACGCCGGCAGGCAGGTGAGTGGCCGCGCCCAGCGTGTGGTATCCGCAGCTGGTGAGCGTGAGAAGCCCGAAAACAATCGATGCAAATGCAAACGGACGCATAACTCATCTTATCGCGCAGCAGTGTCCCCGCGCAGCCATCACACCCAGGCCGTCGCCAGCATTCCCAGGCCCACGGCGGACAATTTCAGCCCGTCGTCGCGGTCTTTGAAGTAGCGTTCATTGAGCTGCTCATAATCCCACTGTTCGAAGCGTTTGAATCCGGCGCGCCGCAGTTCGGCTTCCAAAGTTTGTGGCGTGAAGAAGAGCTGAAAGGGTTCTCCGGCAGCGGCGACGCGCGCGGACAGCGCGTTGAAGGCTGTTCGTCCCGCCGGGCTGAGGGTCTCTGGCGTAAGCGCGTAATCGAAGCTGACAGCGCTGCCAGCGGGTATTTCGGCGATGGCTTCGAGAGTGGAGCGAAAGGCGGCGAGGGTCAGGTAGGGCGTGACTCCCAGCCAGCCGAAGAAGGCGGGCCGGCGCGCATCAAAGCCTGCCTCGACCAGCCCGTCGGTGAGAATCTTGTGCTCAAAATCCAGCGGAACAAAGGTGAGGTTTTCGGGGACGGCGATCGCGGCTTCGGCGAGCATCTCCTGCTTCCACGCCTGAGTGGCGAGCAGATCCACTTCAAAGACGCGCAGTAAGGGGAAGGGATTGCGATAGGCAAAGGTGTCTAGGCCGGCACCGAGAATCACGTACTGCGCGACGCCCTGCGCTACGGCCGCGGCCAGCTGGTCTTCCGCATAGCGGCTGCGCACCGCCAAAAAAGCTCGAAAATCCCGTGCAACCTTGTGCTGCGCGCGCTCCATGTCGCGGGCGAATTCGGGGCCGATCAGCGGAAGCGCGATAGGATCGTCCAGAACGCGGGGCTGCTCCATCACCTGGTGCGCGGCACGGCGTATGGCGACACGGAGAGCTGTCTTGCTGGCGCGCCCCTGCTTCATGAATCCAGTGTAGAGCTTTTGAACGAAGGGCGTCGCGATTAATATATCTCCCATGAGCTGGATTGGATGGGCGCTGCTCTCAGCGGTTTTTGCCGCCGCCACCGCGCTGCTGGCCAAGGTGGGCGTGGCGCATATGGACTCAAACCTGGCGATGGCGCTGCGCACCAGCGTGGTCGTGGTCTTTGCCTGGGGCATAGCGCTGGCGCTGGGCAAGCACGGCGAAATCCGTTCACTTGACCGCCGCACCTTGCTTTTTCTCACTCTTTCGGGCCTCGCCACCGGCCTGTCCTGGATATGCTATTTCCGCGCTCTGCAACTGGGTCCGGCCTCGCGCGTGGCCCCGATCGACAAACTCAGCGTGCCGCTGGTCATCGTCTTTGCATGGCTGCTGCTGGGCGAAAAACTGACAGCTCCGGCCTTGATCGGCGGCTTGCTCATCACAGCCGGAGCTGTGGTGATCGCGATGGGCTGAACGAGTGCGTTAGCCTTGCTCCGAAGCGCGCTCTCTATACTGAGAAGATAGCGCATGACTGATGAATCCCAATCCGCACTGCCCCGCCGCATCGTCCTCACGGGCTTCATGGGCTCGGGCAAATCGACTGTCGGCCCGCTGATCGCCGGCCGGCTGGGCTGGAGCTTTGTGGATGCGGACGATGTGATCGAGGCCGAGGCCGGCGCGACCATCGCGGAACTCTTCGCACGCTATGGCGAAGCGGCCTTTCGCGAGTGCGAGCATAAGGTCATCAAAGCTCTTGCCGCCAAAGATGCGCTGGTTCTGGCCCTCGGTGGAGGCGCCATCGAGCACGCAGCCACGCGAACGCTGCTGCTCGCTACTCCCGGCACATTGCTGATTCATCTCGAAGTGGAGTTAGCGACCACTCTCGCGCGTTGCCAAGGAACCGAGCTGTTGCGCCCTATCCTTGCCGATCAGGTCAATCTCGTCAGCCGCTACCAGCGCCGGATGCCGCTTTATCGCATGGCGCACATTTCGATTCCGGTCGACGCGCTCACGCCGGAGCAGGCCGTGGAGGCAATCCTGCACGCGGCCCGCGTTTAGAGCAATACCACGATTTCCATGCCCGGATGAAGTTGAAATGAGGTGTTGATTTTTTAAGAAAACCAACACTTCAAGACTTTGCCTTGGGTACGCCAATCGTGATTTTGCTATCAAACCCGTGGTTCTATTGCAACCTATTCGGCACGGCTAAAGCCGTGCCCTTTCAAAACAAAAAGACCATGTGTGTGGCGGACTACACTAGTTCCTTTCCTTCATCTCATGAATGACTTCCATCAACTGCTCGACCTGTTCCCGGCGGCGGTCGCTCATGTCGAGAAAGCGGATGCCGACGGTGTTCCGGTCGTGGATGGACTGAATGACACCGCCGAGCCGGAAGGGCAGCCCGTCGAGGCGAAACTCGGTCTCGACGCGCGTGTATATGCCCACTGGAAAGCGTTCTCCGGTGCGGATGCGGCAGCCGCTGCGGCTCAGATCGAGGATTCGCCCTTGCAGCCGGGAGGCAATGTTGATGAGATGAATCACGGCCGAAGTGTCGATGAGTTCGCGCGTCTCCTCGCGCCGTTCCCGGCCAGCGGCCTTGCCGGGAGCCGGGGCCTGAGGCACAGATTGCGCGAGCGCTTTTTCGGCCTGCCGCGCGGCGGCGGCAGCCTTCAGGGTAGCGGCCAACTCCTCAGCGGCGAGCTTTTCCGCAGCCTGCATTTCAGCGGCCCGCTGCTCCGCAGCCAGTTTCTCGGCGGCCAACTCGGCAGCCTGCTGCTCGGCGGCAACTTTCTCCGCGGCCAGTCTGGCAGCCTTGGCTTCCGTCTCTTCCGCAACCTCGCCGAGCGCCTCGACCAGGTCGTCTTTGCGCCTCTGGGGCACATCCACAAAGCGAATGCCGGCTGTATGGCGCCCATCAGTCCATTGGGTCATGCCGCAGAAGCGGAAGGCAAGTCCGCGCACCTTGAAGTTGACCTCGACGCGCAGATTGGCGCAAGCAGGAAATTTCTCCTTGGTGCGGACGCGGCAACCGGTCAAGCTGAGATCAACGATGCGGCAAGCATGGCTGGAACCGTGCTGCACCAGCAGCAGACGGGCATCTTCGTCTACGCCATAGCGAGGAGTGGCGCGGCGGCTGGGTTGCCCGGTCGCAAGCTCTTCCGCAATTAAAGGCAACTCCATTGCCGTCACCGCCAACATTCCAGAAAGATTAATGTCCTCCCGCCAGTTCCCAAGGCCGCTGGGCCGCCGGTGGTTCGGCTTCACGGCCCTGCAATCGGTCGTACAGATACAGGTCGCTGGTGGTTCCCAGCGATTCATTGTAGAGGTCGACGGTGCGGGTCAATGCCTTCAGCTCTTCGGTGAACATATGAATGGCGTGCAACTGGCTGGCCGTGGCGGGAAGCTCGAATTGGGAGGTTTTAATGAACTTTTGGTAGCCGCGGTCGAGCAGTTGCGCTACCTTGCCCGCAATCAGCGCTCCGGGGTGTACGACAATGCACACTGGAGCCGACAGGTCTCCGGATTCCCGCAGAACTGCGCCAGCCCCGTACTTAGCCACCAGTATGCCGCCGGCAACTTCAGAGGAGGGCGAGGCAACGAAGGACTGCGAGCGCAGAATCTCCAAAGTCTGATCGAAATTCGGATTGTAGAATTTTCGGTTCACGGGGCCATCCAGTCTGCGAGGATACTGAAATGGAGATCGGCGGAATCCTCTTGAAATTCCAGGCTCGCATACTCAATCTCGCATACCCGGAGCGTTGACGGCAAACCCATGAAGATCGAAGACGCACTCACGAAACTTGGCTGCTCGCTGCCTGATCTCATTGGCCAGACGCCGCTTGTCCGGCTGGAGCAGATTGTCCGCGGTTTGGCGGGGGTCACCTTGCTGGGCAAGGCCGAATGGGCCAACCCCGGCGGCAGCGTGAAGGATCGGGCGGCTTTGGCGATGGTGCGCGACGCGATCGCGCGCAAGTTGCTTGTGCCCGGCAAAACTCTTTTGGATTCAAGCAGCGGCAACAACGGCATCGCGCTGGCGATGCTGGGCGCGGCGCTGGGATTTCCCGTTCACCTGGCCGTGCCGGCGAACCTCTCACCGGAGCGCAAGCGGGTTCTTGCGGCGCTGGGCGCGACGGTGGATTGGACTGACTCGAGACAAGGTTCCGACGGGGCGATTCTGCGCGCCCGTGAACTGGCGGGCAACGATCCGGAGCGGTTTTGCTACGTCGATCAGTACTCGAACGACGCGAATTGGTTGGCACATTACCACACCACAGGCCCGGAGATCTGGGAACAAACAGGCGGGAAAATCACGCATTTTGTGGCTGGACTGGGTAGCAGCGGCACGTTCATGGGCACAACCCGGTGGTTGAAGGGGCAGAAATCGACACTCCAGTCTGTCAGCCTGCTGCCGAGTTCGCCTGCACACGGCATCAAGGGGTTGCGGCACATGGGCTCGTCGATCGTTCCGGCGATCTACAACCCGCACCTGGCCGACCGCACGCTCGAAGTCGAGAGCGAGGCAGCCTGCGCGATGGCCAAACGGCTGGCGCGTGAGGAGTGCCTGTTGGTGGGCCTCTCTGCGGCTGCCGCCGTGGCCTCTAGCCTGGAGATTGCGCGCGAGGAGGCTGAGGCGGGACGGACGGCGGTGATTGTCGCGGTGTTGCCGGACGCGGCCGACAAGGATCTCTCGGAACGGCTTTGGGAGGTTGCATGAGCATCGGCTACCGGCTGCCGGCATCAAGCGTGAGACCCAAGAGGAGAAGACAATGATCAACGGAATTCCTCAGATCACCGTGAAGGAACTGAAAGAGCGCATCGACACGGGCGAAGATCTTTACATCCTCGATGTCCGCGAGCCGTTCGAGTACCAGATCGCGCAGATCGGCGGCAGGCTGATTCCAATGACTGAGGTGCCACGCAGGCTGGCGGAGATCGACCGGGAGCGCGAGGTGATCGTGCACTGCCACCACGGTGTCCGCTCACAACGCGTCGCGGAGTTCCTCAAGCAGTCCGGATACGCCAGAGTCGTCAATCTCGCGGGCGGCATCGACGCGTGGAGCGAGCAGATCGATCCCAAGTTGGCGAGGTACTGAAAGCGGCAAGTTGAGGGTCGTCTCGCACATCTCAAAATCGAGAAATGGCGCCATATATTTTAGTGGGCAGAGTTGGGTCGCGAAGAATTTGCAAATTATGTAGGACTAAATTAGTCTTATTTATGAAATGCGACAAATTTAGTCCTATACTCAGGAGGGTTCAGGTTTGCATTCAAGGCGATACAGGATACATATTCGGCCCGCCGGTTGGCTGACCGTCTTACTTTTGTTGATTACCGCCGCAGGCAGGGCGCAGGATAAACCCTACTTTGTCACCTACTCGCACGATTTGGAGGAGCCGGGCAACCTGGAGATTGAGACCAAGACGGCTCTTGGGCAGCCGGATGGAGGAAACAGTTTCGGAGCCACGGCGACGGAACTGGAGTACGGGACGCGCGCCTGGTGGACGACCGAGCTGTACCTGGACGGGCAGGCCACTGGCAGCGACTCCACGATATTCACAGGCTGGAGGCTGGAGAACCGTATCCGTCCGCTGATGCGGGATCATGCCTTCAACCCGGTCTTCTACGTGGAGTATGAGAACACCTCCGGCGCTGATAAAACCATTCTCGAAGTGGTGGGCCACGACGGCCAGGCCGATCTGGCGCCGGCCAATGGCGTTCTGCGCCGGGAGCATCAGCACGAGGCGGAGCTGAAGCTGATCCTCTCCTCGAACCTGCGCGATTGGAACATCGCGGAAAACTTCATCTCGGAAAAGAATCTTGGCCATGCGCCGTGGGAGTTCGGCTACGCGGTGGGAGCCGCGCGCCCGCTGCGCAGCGCGGCCAGCAGCCACGAGTGCATTTTTTGCGCGGAAAAATTTATTGCCGGAGCGGAGAGCTACGGCGGATTGGGCGACACCTTCGCACTGACCACGCGCGACACTTCGCACTACCTTGGTCTGCTTATTGGCTGGCAGTTGCCGAAGAGTGTGCGGCTGAGTTTTTCGCCGGGCTTCGGTCTGACCAGCACTAGCCTGGCGCGAGTCTATCGCGTGGGCCTGGCTTATGAATTCGATCAGGTTGGCGGCTGGTTCCATGCCGCACAGGAGAATGGACAATGAGGCTTCGGGTATTAGCGATTGTGTTGGGCGCGTTGAGCTTGGTGTTCACGTTGGGCGCGGTTACCGGTTCGCATTGGGAACGCGTTCCCGCGAAAGATCACCTCCGGCCCAATCCTCTGCTTGGCCAGCCGGAGGCGGTTGCGGCCGGGACTCTGGTCTACCGCGATCATTGCCAGCAGTGCCACAGGCAGAATGCGCGGGGCGACGGGCACAAGCGCCCGGCGCTACGGAGCGATCGGCTGCGCGCGGCCAGCGACGGCGACATCGAGTGGTTCCTGCGCCAGGGTGATCTTGGCCATGGAATGCCCTCTTGGTCGAGCCTGCCGCAGGCGCAGCGCTGGCAGGTTGTGGCTTACTTGCGATCCATTCAGTAGTGGTAGAGTCAGGTTTTTCCGCCGCCAAGGCGATTAGAACGGGCGATCCCGCATAGTTAAGTCTTGGAAGCCCAAGCTGGTGGATTCCGACATCTCAGAATCGAGAGATAGGGCACACATTTTCATTGGATGGACCTGCGCCCAAACAATCTGAACTGTGAACCGCCGCTTGCATAAGGTCAGAGTCGTTGGCTGCATCAATTTTGTCGTAGACCGCATCAATCAATCAACAATTTGATCAAAATGATACTTGACAGTCTTTTGCTGCCTAGCCCAAACTACTGCATGATTGTGAAGTAAGCCTTCCGATCATCTCGAAATAACGCCAGCGTCCGATTTCGCAGAGAAGCCGGTAGAGGAGGCGTGTGAAGGCGGCTACTCCCGGTTCAGCGATAGAGATCGGCCACCGACTCTTTGTAATCAACATTCACAAATGCGGTGCTGCTATTCCAGGCAGCATCGTTCAGATGTCCGTTGTTGTCAAAGCTGCATCGTTCATGCCGTAAGCGATACGGTCATGGCGAAGCAAATTGGAGCGCAAATTGCGCCAGTCACCCGCAGTATCAGAGAAATGAGGAGATCGATGAGGACAAAAGCGAGCTTGATCTTACCTGCAATGTGCGCCACTTTGTTGTTCTGTCTGGCGAGCGTTGCTTATGCGGCCGAAGCCCCTTATG
>Ga0181520_10007067_pt1 | contig 16753 bp, 9 predicted proteins | sample PEATcosm2014_Bin_29_FD_132451 | JGI IMG/M metagenome (GOLD analysis project Ga0181520, IMG submission 132451) | Peatland microbial communities from MTU Mesocosm Facility, Houghton, MI, USA - PEATcosm2014_Bin02_30_metaG | ecosystem: Environmental > Terrestrial > Soil > Wetlands > Peat | place... | reverse complement strand
TGGCGTTCGATGGAGATGGTCTTGCGGCCGCGAACCACCAGCAGGCCGGCGGCCGCCCAGGCATTGGTGCCGCCGGCCACCACCAGCACGTTTTCGAGGCCGGCACCGCGCAGCTTTTCCGCCGCCTTGGCGGCGCGAATGCCGGAAGCGCAGAGCAGATAAACCGGTCCCGGATTGGCCCCGGGGACCGCGTCCACCAAGGCGCGGTCCAAGACATCCAGCGGCACCAGATGCGCGCCCGGCACATGAACCTCGCGGAACTCCGCCGGCGTCCGCACGTCCACCAAGACTCCTTGTCCGTCGGCAAGGGCGGTGGAGGCTTCAACCGGCAAGATGGTTGGATTTGACATAATTCACCTCGTTTTCGATTGGGTGTCAAAGCAACCAACCCACGCTCACCCCAAACGTGTTCTGGCTCATGCGCAGATCGTAGGAGGGGGCGCCGTTGACCTGTTGCTCAAAGGCGTGGGCGTAAAAGGCACTGACCTCCCAGTTGTGCGCAAACTGCCAGGAGACCCCGGCCGTCACATGATGTTGGATCACGGCCGGTGCCAGCACGTTGAAGAAAGTTTGGCTGTCCGGGATCGGCTGGGTGCTGTAATTGTAACCCGCCCGCAGGGTCAGGCTCCTCGTCACATCATAAGCAATGCCGGTCTTGACGGCGGTGACGTCCCTCCAGCCAAAGCCCGGGCCATTGTTGGAACCCAGGGGCTGCTGGACCTGGCCGCTGTCCCCCACCGCCTTCACTTCGCTGTAAAAGATCCGCTCCACATCCAGGGCCACGGTGACCTGCTTTTGCGGTTTAACCGCCAGCCCCAGGGCAAAATTCGAAGGAATGTCAAACGAACCTTGTTCCGCAAACAGGCCGGCGTACTTGTCAAAACGGGTCGTGAAGATCCGGCTCTGATAGGTCGCCCCCACCGTGAGCCAGTCCGTCAGTTTGCCCGTATAACCAATGCGCACCCCGCCGCCATAGGAGTAATCATAACCATTGTCCCCCACCCCGAAGTTTTCCAAGCCGTAGGCCTTGAACCTTTGCAAGGCGAAGATGGGGGCGAGGCCGATGGCGTGGTTTTCATTGATTTTGTAGGCCAGGGTGGGCGCCACGAAGAGTTGCTCCAAATCAACCCCGACATGGCCGGGGCCAAACGGCGCCGGCAACCCGGCGTAATCCGTGTTCATGCCGCCATTGCCATAAAGGGCCAGGTCAAAATCCCAGTTGGCGGCCACCGCGTGGTTGTAGCCAATCTCGGGGATGTAGAAATTTTCCAGCCCGTTGCCGCTGTAGGTCGTGCCGCCCGCGCTGGCGGAACGGTCCGGGTTCAAATACGAAAGGCCGATGTCAAAACGATTGTCCAGGAAAGCGGCCCCGGCGGGGTTGGAAGCCGGCGCCAGGCCGTCCTGCGGAAAGGCGACGCCCGCCCCGCCGATGCCCTTGGCTTGAACGCCGTAGCCATAATCAAAGTAGCCGTCGGTGGCATGGGCATTGGCGCCCGCCAAGGCGGTGAGGCCCAGAATGGAAATCCATGAAGTGCGATTGAGTTTGGTTGATGTTTTCATTTTTGATTTTTAATGTTTGCAAATTATGACTCACGCGTGGCGGGAAGATGCCACCACCCGTGAGCCTGCTCCTTTGGTGTGAAACCGGACCGCAGCAGCCCGGGATAAGTCGTCACAAAAGCAGTCTCCCCGGTTGGGAAGGGAGGCGGCCGAGATGGCCGCCAACAGGGCGGTTGAATCCGGACCCAAACCCCGCTCACCGGCTTCGTCCGACCGCCCCGGTGGCCACGCCGGAAAATCCCAAGCGCGTTGGCGATAATCAAAGCGGCATTGTAACAATAACCAGCCGGCCTCCCCCGCAAACGGGCTTTGAATTGGCATAGGCTTCATGAGCATTGAAATGGTTTTCGCCGGTCCCGGCTGTTTCCCTCCTTTGGAGCGCCGGGCATTCAATATACGATTAGATTGGTCGTTATCAAATTCAAATAAAAAGAGTTTTAAATCGTGGACGGGCTATAACTTGATGCCGCGTTGAAGGCAATCCGCCAAGGCGATGGCGGAGGAAATTCCCACTTCCCGGGCGTGCAGCGGTGAGCCGAAGTTACGCCAAAAATAGGCCACTCGCTGGCCCAAATGGCTCACGGACACGGCAAATCTTCCCAGGCCCTGGTCGCTGACGCTGACCTGGAATCCTTTCGGCAAACGTTGCTTTATTTTCATATTTGTTTCGTTATCGCCAATCTTAATGACGACTCATTGTGTAGTTATTAAATCACAAATCGCGGCCTTGTCAAAATATATTTTTGTTTTTTAAAAGTTGCGGCTGATGCAGTGATTTCTTGCTCGGACTTCAATGCAGTGCATCCCGAAGTGAACGCAACGAACGGCTCCAACCGAACCCTGCGGTTTTGCACCTCAAATACCCCGTTGGCTGCCAACCGGCGACCCGGCGGACTGCCAATCCGCGCCACCCCACCCCGTACAGCCGACTTCTGTCCGCCCGGCGTTCAGGCGAGAATGGATTCAACCGGCAGGTTCGAATCCAACTGATGTTCTTTCAGCCATTCGGGGTTGAACAGCTTGGACTGATACTTCAAACCGGAATCACACAAGAGCGTTACGATGGTCTGACCCGGGCCAAGCTCCTCCGCCAGGCGCACCGCTCCGGCCAGATTGATGCCGGAGGAAAGCCCGAGAAACAACCCTTCCTCCCGCAGCAGTTGGTTCAGGATCGTCAAGGCCGGCTGGTCGTCGATGCGGTAGGCGCGATCAATGCTGACGCCTTCCAGGTTTTTGGTCACGCGTGTCTGCCCGATGCCCTCGGCGATGGAATCACCGTCCTTGATGTTGGTGTGGCCGTGCGTAAACCACGACCACATGGCGGCCCCATAGGGATCGGCGCAAACGGTCACGATCCGGGGATTGCGCTCTTTGAGATGAAGTGCCGTGCCCGCCAGCGTGCCGCCGGTGCCGATGGCGGAGACGAACGCCGTGACCTCCCCGTTCGTCTGCTCCCAGATTTCCGGCCCGGTCGTGCGGTAATGCGCCAGCCGGTTGGCCAGATTGTCGAACTGGTTGGCCCAAAACAAGCCCTGCTCCCCGGCCAGCCGTTGCGCCACGCGGTTGTAGTTGCCCGGATCGCTGTAGGGCTTTTCCGGCACGGTGATCACCTCCGCGCCGAGGGTGCGCAGCAAACTGATTTTCTCGGGCGACTGCGTCTCGGGAATGACAATGACGGTGCGATACCCCTTGGCGTGGCCCACCACCGTCAGGCCGATGCCGGTGTTGCCGGCCGTGCCTTCCAAAATGGTGTCGCCGGGTTTCAGCAACCCCTTCGTCTCGGCATCAAGGATGATGCCCAAGGCCGCGCGGTCTTTGACGGAGCCGCCGGGGTTCATGAATTCCGCCTTGCCCAAGATCTCACAGCCGGTCAGTTCGGACAGCCGCCGCAGCCGGATCAAGGGCGTGTTGCCAACCTGGCGCTCAATTCCGTGATATCGCGAGGCACTCATGGTTCGAATCGTTTAATTGCTGGGGGAGCGCGGGTTTAAGCGGCGCATTCACCGCCACGGGCGCCCACGGCAAACGGCTGATCCGACCCGAGGTCGCGGTAAAAGGCGGGCTCCTCCGCCGGGGACGCCACGAGGGTGAAGGGTTCCAGCCGCCGCCGCAAGGACGGCAGCCCGACCCGCCCGACAAAGGCGGAAAAACTCTCCGCCGCCAGGCGTTCGGATTGATAATAACGGATGACCTCCCGGACGGCCGCCGCCACATTCAAGGCGGGCACCTCCAACAAGCGGGTGCCGAAAGCTTCCGCCGAGGATACGCCGCCCAGCAACAACGCATAGTGCGGCACCGGACGTTGGTGAAAATTCTTGGAGACGCCGAATAATCCGATGTCCGAGGCATGATGATGACCGCAGGAATTCGGGCAGCCGGAGATGCGCAGCCGCAACTCCCGTAGCGCCGGATCGGCCGCCAGTTCCTGTTCCAGCACCTGGATGATCGCTTCGGCCGCCGGTTGCGGATTGGTGATGGCGGAAAGGCAGGCGGACGCCCCCACACACCGGGTGATGTCCGGCAACTGTTCCGCCGCCGCACCGGCCAGTACGCCGGATTGCAGGATTTGATGCAACGCCGGCAACGCGCTTTCCGGCACCCACCGCAGCAAAATGTTTTGATCAATGGAGGTGCGCAGGCCGCCGGCCAACTGCTGCGCGGCCCGGGCCAGGAGCCGGAGTTGCGCCGGCAGCAAATCTCCCAGCGGACACCGGACGAGCACCGCGGCAAATCCGGCCTGGCGCTGGAGGTGAACATTGCTGGCCCGCCAAGGTTGGAAATTGATGGCCGGAGCGGACGGCTTTTCGTTTGGATCAGCCGTTGCAGCGCTGGGCCTGGTTTCCGAGATCTCCGGCAACGGTCCGCCAAACCCCGGCCATTGCCCGCCGGCGCTTTTTAATTCGGTTTGAACTTCCGCCCGGAATTTTTCGCCGCCCCAGTCCGCCAGCAGCCATTTTAAACGCGCGCGGGCGCGGTTCTGACGATAACCATGCCGGTTGAACACCCGCAGCACCGCTTCGAGCAGGGGAAACAACTGTTCCACCGGCACAAACTCTTCCAGCACCGTCGCGGCTTTGGGGGAGGCGCCGAGACCGCCGCCCACCGTCACCCGAAAGCCGCTGGCGCTCTCACGCCGCACGGCACGAACCCCGATGTCAGAAACCAAAGTGCGCACATGATCGTGTCCGCAGCCCTCAAACGAAATTTTGATCTTGCGGGGAAGCTGTTGAAAACCGGCGTGTTCGCGAAAATACCGGTCGGCCGCCAGGGCGTAAGGCGTCACATCAAATACTTCATCCTCCGTCACGCCGGAGAAAGGGCAGGCCACCACGCCCCGCACAAACGGTCCGCCTGTCCGCAACGTCGTCAGACCGGCGGCCTCGATCCGCGCCAACGCCGGGATGATGGCCGTTGCCGGGAGCCCTGCAATCTCGATCCCCTGCCGCGTGGTCAGATGCGCCCCGGTCCGCCAGCCTGAATCCTCGGTCAAGGCTGCCACCGTGTCCAATTGGTCGGCGGTCAAAATGCCGGCGGGAACCCGGATGCGGATGATGTAATGGCCCGGCCGGCCGCGCAGACTATAGATGCCATGGCGGACCCGGATACTTTTGGTGGAATCCGTCGCTCCGGTTAGAACCTCATGCCGCAAGGCCTCGTCCAGCAAGCTGAGGTTGCTTCCATTGGTTTGCAAATGATCTGTCATATGATTAAAAACACTACCATTCAAGTCGTATTTTGATGATTCGGCATCTGCTGGCTCTCCATTAATTGGAAAACTTGTTACCGGAATTGCTTCGATATCCTCATGGGGTTGAAAGCAGGTTCAGCAGTTCGTGCGCGGATGAAAAATCCGGCTGAATTTCCAAAGCGCGCCGCAGCGCCGCCCGGGCTTCGTTTGGTTCGCAGTTGTCAATCGCCGATCAAATAAAAGCCCAGAATGATCAGGCCGCCCGTGGCAACTCCCGCGGCGAGGATTCCAATCAGGCGGCTGGCGGTCAGCTTGATCCCCCGGCCCCCGCCGGCCCGCGCGAACACCCAGCCACCCAGGGCAAACAGGCCGAGAACCAGGACGCTGTGTGTGATCCAATGATGGCCGGTGAGTCTTCGCATCCCGGCCAGCACGGCGGGACTTTTCTCTTTTGCAACCACCAGCAGGCCGTTGACCACGCTGGCCAGGGCCAGGGCCATACCGAAGGAAACCGTGTGTTTGGAGAGGCGGGTGTTTTCCATGTTCGCTCGTGTGCTTTAAGGTAATTTGGCCGGCAATCCCACCTTCACCCCCATCGCTATGATCGCGCCATCACCCTCGGTCAGCAACGTCAGCAGAACCATCAGGCCGGAAACCCAAAGCACCACGCGGCGCTGATCCTGGTTGGCCGCCAGGTTGCCGGCGGCGGTGATGGGGAGATAAGTCGCCAGCATCAGCAGCATGATGACCAGATGTTCCTTGCTTCCCATGAAGAAACTGTGGGCGAACGGCCAGGGCCCTTTTAAAATGACCGCCTTGTCCGCCCGGTAGGAGGTGACATACCAATAACCAGCGATCACAAACGCCAGCCACATGAACCAGGCGGCGGCGGCGCTCATCTTCCGGATGCGTTGCCGGTTGGTTTCGGAGGCGTTCAACGTCTCCACAAAAACCCAGACCGTGGTGATGAGACATCCCACGCCGAACAAAACATGGGTCATCAAGATCAGTTCATTCATAGATTATATATTCGGGTTGGCGGTGCGCACACCGTATTTCGCGCCGCCAACCCGTTCGCGGTTCATCCCGGTGAGCCCGGAAACCTCAGTTGGCCCCCGAGTTGTCCGATGAGGTGATGGCAAAGGTGACGTAGTCTATGTCACCATTGAACGGATTCGGCGAGAAGTAGTCCCGACTTACCGGTGTCCCGCTGTCGCTGCCAATGCTGAGGCTGCCGGCACCGCCAAACGCACCGCCGCCGCCCCGGCCGCCCCGGCCGCCCCGGCCGCCTTGGGCGGTCGTTCCGGGGGCGTTCGTGTCGCCACCCAACCCGCCCCGCGCATACCGGCCCCGACCGGTCAAACTCAGGGCGTTTGTGCCGCCGCCGAACCCGCCCCGGCCCCATCCGCCGCCCAGCCCGCCCCCGCCAATCGGAATGCCTTTAAACTCACCGGTGCCGGCTTCTTGCCCGTTGATCTGGAGCGAGATTTTAAACGCCTGGTTGTCATTTCCGCCATTGTACCGGCCGGCGCCCTGGCCCGCCGGCGCGGTGGTTGTGGCTTGATCGCCGGCGGGTGTTTCGACCCGCGTGGCGACGATTTCGATCACCGACTTGCCTTTGGGCAGGGGTTCGTTGGCGATGATCTGGGTGTGTTTCACTGTCGTGGGCGAGGTTGAGCGCGGGGTGCCCTCATAGATGACCCGCCCGTTTTTCACGAACAACGCCACACCGCCGGTGCGTCCGCCGTCGGCGAAGATGACACCATTGGGGGTCTCGTCGCCCACTTCGACTTCGGCGGTGATTTTATGTGAATTCGCGCCGATCCGCGGCGCGAATTGCGCGGCGACGCGTACGACGCCGTCCCGGAAGGTCCAGCTCGTCTGGTTGGGATTACCGGTGTTCAAACCCCGCCCGTAGCCGCGCCCACCGGCAAACGCGCCGGTGTTGGTGTCCGCACCCGCTCCGGCGAGACTGCCAGCGCCGCCAAACAGACCGCGTCCCTGGGGATAGACGTGATTTCTGTCCGCCTCGGCGGTGTAAAGGTCCACCAATTCTTTGAGCTTGTCCGGGAATTGGTCGGCCAGATTGTGCGCCTGGCTGAAATCGTTGGTCAGGTTGTAAAGCTCCCACGGATGGGGCTCGCCGCGCGCGGCCAGACCCCCGGCCCACGGAACGCCCAGCCGGGAACCGGCCCACCAGCCATCTTTGTAGATGCCACGGTTGCCGACCATTTCGAAGTATTGCTGGTTGTGCCGGCCCGGCGCCTGGGCGTCGTCGAAGGTGAACGCGAGGCTGCTGCCTTCCAGCGGCAGTTGCTTGACGCCGTCCACCTCGTCGGGAAAGTGAATGTGGGCCAGTTCGTAGACGGTGGGCGCGATATCGGTGACAAAGGAGAACTGGCTGCGCAGGCCGCCTTCATCCTTGATGTGGCCCGGCCACGACACGATCAGCGGATCGGTCGTTCCGCCCAGATGCGACGCCACCTGCTTCATCCATTGAAAGGGGGTGACCGCCGCCCAGGCCCAGGCCGACTCGACGTGATTCGCCAGATCCCGGGATCCGAATTCGTCCACCCGCGCCAGTTGTTCCTGCACGGTGGCCGGGAAGCCGATGGTGCCCTCCAACCCGCCTTCGCCGCTGGCGCCGTTGTCCCCGATAATGAGGAAGAAGGCCGTGTCATTCGTGTGGCCGGAGGCCTGCACGTCGTCCAGCAGGCGGCCTATTTCATAGTCCGTCTCCGCCAGATATGCGGCGTAAAGCTCGGCCTGGGCGGCGTAGAGCTTGCGTTCGTCGTCGGTCAACGAATCCCAGGCGGGCAGCTCCGCGGGCCGGGGGGTGAGCTCGGCGTTGGCGGGGATGATGCCCAACGCCTTTTCCTTGGCGAAGGTGACCTCGCGCTGCTTGTCCCAGCCCAGGTCAAACTGGCCCTTGTACTTGCCGATCCAATCCCGTGGCACATGATGCGGCGTGTGGATGGCGCCGGTGGCGAAGTAGAGGAAGAAGGGACGTCCCGGGGCGCTGGCATCGTGTTGATGGAGCCACTGCTTGGCCTCATTGGCCAGGTCGTGATTCAAGATGTAACCCTGTTCGGGGGTGAGGGGCAAGGTGGCCGGCAAGGTGTTGCGATACAGCACGGGGTCATATTGCGTGGATTGGGCGGCCAGGAAGCCATAAAAATGCTCGAACCCAAGGGAGGTGGGCCAATGTTCGAACGGCCCGGCGGGATTGACCTCCCAGGTGGGGGTGTTGTGCCATTTGCCGAACGCCGCCGTGCTGTAGCCGTTGCGGCGGAGCACCTCCGCCAGCGGCACGGCGTTCTTGGGCCAAAGGCTGGTGTAACCCGGGTTGGCATTGGCCGATTCGGTGATGGTGCCAAAGCCGATCTGATGCGCGTTCCGTCCCGAGAGCAGGGCCGCGCGGGTGGGCGAGCACAGGGAGTTGACGTGGAAGTTGTTGTAGCGCAGGCCATGGCTGGCCAGCTTTTCAAAATTCGGCGTGGCGACCGGGCCACCAAAGACGCTCGACCAACTGTAACCGACGTCGTCCAGCAAAATGAGGACGACGTTCGGCGCGCCGGCCGGGGCCTTGTTGGCCGGCGGCCAGGCGGCGGGGGCCGGACCCGCATCTTGCGCCCCGCCGGTGGGGGAGAACAGCAGGCCGCCGCCAGCCAGCAGGCCCACCAGCGCGGCTTTGGCCAGGTTGGATTTCGGGTGCGCGGGGACCACCCGGCCGGAACGCGGAGGGTCCGCCACTGGAAGCAGTTTAAGTTTGGGGTTGAGGGCGGGCCGATCGGTGAAGCGATGGCCGCCGGGTGACTGAATCATATTCATAGTTCTTTGGTCGTTCGTAGATCACGATCACCTCCAGTCGTCCGGTCAGGTCGCATGATGCTGTTTTGATGTTATTTGCTGATCGTTGTTTTGGTGGTTTAGCTGGACGTGCTAAAATATAAGTTTTGGTCCTGGTTCCACGGCCGGCCTATTGGGTCAGCCGGAAGAAGGCCTGTTGGTTGGTGACCGGCTCGTAATAGGGGCTGGTCGCGCCGCTGAGGGTGGTGTAAGGGCCGGCGACATTGGTGGCCCGCTGTAACTGGGCCGCGCCGTTCCAGGTGAGGCCAAAGACGCCGTTGGTGAACGAATAACCGGCGAGGACCGGCGGGGCGCTTTCCGCCGCCGTAAACGCCGCCAACGACGGGGTCAAGGCTGCTTGATAATGCGCGGCGATCCGGTCGGGGCTGAGGAGGGTGTTGTAAATGGCGAGATCGTCATAGTACCCGTCGTAGGTGTCGGCGGGGGAGAACGAGAACCCATCGTGGCGAAAATTGATGGTGCCATCCCCGATCTGGATGTAAGTGCCGGCATGAGCGTAAAGGATCCCCGCCGGCAGGGCGGAGGCGCCAATGTACACCCCGTTGGTGTAGAGATACAACTCGCCAACGGGTTCGCCGGTGATGGGCGCCGCCAGCCCGTCCAGTTGCGCCACCACATGATACACCACGTTGGTGGTCACCGTGGTGTTCACATACACGGCCAGGGGCGCGCCGCCGGCCAGCGTGCCCCATTGCTGGTAGGCCCCCGGGCCGTCATTAGCAATGTTGCCCGCATTGACATACAGCCCGGCCTCGGCGGGATTCGTGTTGCCGCTGGTGTCGGTGCCATACAGATACACGTTGAAGTAGCGGGCGTTGGCGCCCTCCGTCCACAACGGCACGGCATGATTGGTGGTTTGCGGATTGCCATAGATGTCCGTGTAATTGGAGGCATAAGGCAGCGAATTGGCCTTGAACCAGAACTCGACCGTCCGGTTCGTGAAAATCGGCCCCAGGCCGTTGTTGTTGCCGGTGTTGGTGCCGCTGACATCCCATTCCTGCGCCGCAAAGCGGATGAAATTGGTGTTGGCCTTCTGGAACAGGATGGAGGTGCCGGTGGAATTGGTGAACAAGGGCGGCTGGCCCAGCACGAAGGGGGCGCCATGCGTGGTGCCCTGCGCGGTGCCGAACGAATCCACCAGGGTCACATCCGAATGAATGGCGGTGCCGTTGGTTTCATCAAAGCGGTAGTAGCGCACCGGGCCGTCCACCAGGGACTCCTGGTAATAACTGATGCCCGACTGGAAGGTGACGTTGGTGGTCAATTGATGCGGTTGGGCGGCGTAGTCAAACAGCCCGGCGATGAACAGTTTGTTGGTTTGCAGGTTCTGCTGCTGGCTGGTGTACAAGGTCACCGACGTGTTGTTGGCGCCGAGCGCGACCCCGGTGATCGTCAGGGTATTGATCGAATAGGTTGAAAGACTGGCGGCGGTCACCGGGTCCAGCGCCTTGTTGAAGGCCAGTTGGACCTGGTTGACGGCACCCGCATACGCCGCGATGTTTGTCAGCGCCGGCGGATTCTCGTCGAGCTGGACGGAGACCTGGGCCACCTGGCTGGTGGCGGAGCTGAAGCTGTTCGACACGATCACCTTGTAGGCGCCGGCGGTGTTGGTCCGGACCGTGACGGGCAGTGTGGGATTATTGGCCCCGGCAATCGCGGTGTTGGTGTAGTACCACTGATAGACGTACGGCGGGGTGCCGACCGGCACCACGCTGAGCGTGACCGCCTGGTTTTCCAACACGACGGTGCCTTGCGGTTGGCCGGCGGGCGGGATGGTCACCGGACCAATCGTGCCGCCGGTGAAGTTCAGGTTAAAATCGTCAAACCAATGCGTCTCATAGGCGGACACCGTGGTGTCCGCCCCCAAACCGACCTGCGCGCCCAGGAGGGTCTGGAAGCCGGTGGCCAGGTTGGTGATGACCGTCACGCCGTCAAAACTGACGTTGAGCAGGCCGTTGACCTGGAGATTGATGTCCACATTGGCCCAATGACCGTCGGCGCTGTTGAGCGGCGGGATGCCGTTGACGCCGGTCAGCACATTGGTCAGCTTGTTGCCCAACCAGAGCACCGCAATGGCCGGCGGATTGAAGCTGTCGTTGTTAAAGGCCACGCTCAGCACATTGGTGGCGGGCACCGGCTGGAAACCGGCTTCCGGCGTGCCGAAGGTGGTGGCCGGCAAATTGGGGGACACGTTCACGGAGAAACCGGCGCCCGGCGGCGCGGACCCGTTGGCCAACCGCGCCTTGAAGCTGATGTCCGCCTGACTGATGTCATGGCGGGCGGTGAACAGGAGGGCGCCGTTTTCATTGTTGGCCGCATCGGTCAGGTCCGCAAAGCCGTCGCCCGCGTAGCCGCCGGTATTGGTGACATAGGCGGCGCCCAGAACCTGCACCCCGGCGGGCAGCCCGTTGCTGAAGGTGAAGAAGCTGCCCGTGGGCGCGCTGAAGGCGAACACCACATTCGTCGGGTTGGGCGTCAGCACGGCCGCCGGAACCGCCGGGTTGGCGAGATTGGCCACCGTCAGCGTGTAGTTGGAATTGGCCAGGAAGCCGAAGTTGCCCAGCAGTTGCACCGAGCCGGCACCCCCCAGCAGCGTGGCACTCGTGATCGGAATGGCCGCCGCCAGTTGGACGGTGTTCGTCGCCGTCGGCACAGCGTTGGTGGCATAGACGGCGTTGGTATAGGGGATGCCGTTCGTGTAGGTGATGACGTTGGTGTAAAACGAGACGATGTTCGTATAGGTGATGACGTTGGTGTAGGTGGCGAAGTTCCGTTGCAGCGCGTAGTTAGCCAGATTGGTCGCCGAGAGGTTGCCGACCGGCTGGTTGAAGGTCAGCACCAACTGGTTGGGGTTGCCCAGCGTGTCCAACCGCGCCAGGGTCAGCGGCCCGGCCTCGGCCGGCGGATTGGCGCCCAACTGATAATGCTGCGCGACCGTGGCGGCGGACAAGGCCGTGTCATAGATGGAGAAATCATCCAGCACCCCGTCGAAGGTCTGGTTGGGGCCGCGGTCGCCGGTTTGCAGCAGGAGGCTGCCGCGGCCAACATATACGCCCCCGTTATGGGGATAAAGCTGACCGACGCCTCCGGCCGTCGAGACCGGCACCCCATTCACATACAGAATCAACTGTCCGTTGGTGCCCACGGGATCGCCGGCCAGCACGGCGACCACATGATAGGTCTGGCCGGCTTGAATGGTGGTCTGGGTGTAAATGGGCGGGGTGGTGGTGCTCTCGGGCGAGGTGCCGGCGCTGGTGGCGCCCCACGGGGCGCCCGGGCCGTCATTGGTCACATTGTTCCACGCGTGAAAAATCAATTGCGCCACCGCCGGATTGGGGTTGGCGGGATCACGCCACAGATAAACGCCCAGCCCGCGCGAACCGCTGCTGCCTTCGGCATAGATCGCGGTCGCCGCATTGGTCCCGGCGGTTCCCGGGGCCGGGACCGAGTTGGCGTTGAACCAGAATTCAACGGACTTTTGGGGATAGGGGCTGGTATTGGTGTTGATATCCACGCCGCCATCCACCAACAGATAGTCACTGGTGGCGGCCCGGAGCAGGATGGCGGTGTCATTCGGCTGGCTGGGAACCAAGCTTTGGGCGCCCAAGGTGGGTTTGCCATTGGTGAAGGTGATGACGCCGTAACTCAGCGGATCCGCGCCCGTGAGGAGGCTGGCCGTGGCCGGGCTGCCGGCCGGCTCGTCAAACCGCCAGTACCGAACCGGGCCGTCCGCGACCACCCGGCCTGGATAATCCGCGCTGCTGATCACCGTGCTGAACGACGCGGTGGTGGTCAGCACATTGCCGGCGGCGGTGGTGTCTTTCAAGCCGGTGATGGTGAACAGGTAAACTTGATTAAGCTCCAGCGTACCGGTGGTCAAGGTGACCGTCAGGCCGTTGGCGCTTAAGGAGGCCCCATACAAGGCCAGGGTGCCGAGGTTGTAAGTGGCCAGGCTCGTGGCGGTGGCGGGATTCAACGGCTTGTTGAAGGTGAGCACCACCTGATCATTGGCGACGCTATAGACGCGCGCACTCACCAGTTGCGGCGCGTTGGTGTCCGGGGTGACGGTGAGCGTGGCGGTGACGCTGTTGGTCTGGCTGAATTCATTGCCGAGCACCACATAATAGCTGCCGGCCGTGCTGTTGGTGGCCGTGGCGGGGATGCCGGTCACGGTCAAGGACGGGGCGGAGGCGTTGGTGAGCAACACCCCGTTGTTATACCATTGGTAGGTGAACGGGGCGGCCCCGGTGGGCACCACGGAGAAAGTGGCCGGCTGATTTTCAAACACCGTCAGGTTGGTCAGGGACGGGTTGTTGGCAAAGCCGACCGGGCCCAGGCCGGCGTCCGTGTAGCTGAGATACAGGTTGTCAATCCAGTGTGTTTCAACATTCGTGCCGGTTTGGGCGGCGATCTCGAGCTGACCGTTGGCGACGGGCTGGAAGCCGGTGACCAGGTTGGTGAACACCACGACGCCGTCAAAGAACAGGCTCAGGTTGCCGACCGGGTTGAGTTTCAGCTCCACGTTCGCCCAATGGCCGTCCACGCTGTTGATGGGTGGAATGCCGTTGACGCCGGCAGGCACGTTGGTGACGACGGCCCCCTGCCATCGGACCACAATGGCCGGGGTCAGCACGCCGTTGACGGTATAATCATTGTCAAACGCCACGATCAGACGGTTGGCGTTGGGCGAGTCGGCCGGCAGGTAGCCGTTTTCTTCGTTGGCAAACGGTCCCGCCGGAAGATCGGCGGCCAGATTGATGGAAAAGCCGTCGCCGGACGGGACGCCGCCGCCGCTGATGCTGGCCTGAAACTGCAGGTCAAATTGTTCCACGAGGCTGACATTGGTGAATTGCAACACCCCGCTTTCATACTGGACGGCATCGGTGAGGTCCACATAACCGCCGCCGGTGGAACCGCCGCCGGGGGAGAAGTAGGCGTTACCGTAAACGGTCAGTCCGTTGGTGGCCCCGGTGGTGATATTATACGTTGTACCCGCTGCCGGCGCATAAACAAAGGTGCTGGTGGTCGGATTGGGGGAAAGCGTGTTTGGGAAGGTTGCCTGATCCTGAATCCCGGACACCGTCAACTGATAGGTCACGCCCGGCAGGAAATTGAAGGCGCCGGCCAGTGCCACGGCCTGCTGGCCGGCCAGCAGGGTGGCCTGGGTGACCACCAGGGCGGACCCGCCCTGGATTTGCAACGCGTAATTGGCCAAATTGGCGGCCATGGCCGGGTTGACGGGCTTGGAGAAGGTCACTTGCACACCGTTGGGGTTGCCGCGGGTGTCCACCAGTGTGACCACGGGCGGGGTGGTGTCCGGGGTGATGGATAAAACGGACGGCGAACTGGTCAGGGCGCCATAGACGTTGGTCACCACAAATTGATAGACCGCATTATTTTGACTGTAATGCACCGGCGAAAACGCCAGATAGGACAAATTGGCCCCGGGCACCGGCACATTGTTGCTGAGCCATTTAAACGTGGTGGGCTGTACGGCGATCACGTCCGCCTGGAGAATCAACTGCGAACCTTCGTTCGCGGCCGCCGAGGACGGCAGATCCCCCCCGTTATAGCCGTAGGGATTGAGTGCGGGGGTGGTGTAATTATAGCCCCCATAGGGATCCTGTGGATAATGCGCCAGGTGCAGCGCCGGGATGATTTCCTGCACCCCGTCCGGGCGCTGCCAGCCCACCTGATAAAAGCTGTAATTGGCGAGGTTGGCCTGGTGAATGACCTCCAGATAGTACTTTTTGCCGCCGACGAGTGGAATGGGGGCGGACTGGCGGGTGTTCAAGAACGGGCCGGTGAACAACGGGCCGGTGAAGATCAGCGTGCTGGAGGTGGAGTTGGTTTCGGCCGCGATCAACTGGCGGCCCGCCACGGTCTCATTCGTGCTCAACTAAAGCTGCGAGTCATTATAACAGGCGATGAAAAAGGTGTAATTGCCGTTGGTTGGCGCCTCCAGATAGCCGCGCGCGTAGCTGCCAAAGAGTTCGGGATAGTACTGGCTGTCGCCCTTGCTTTGAAAGCCAGACACGGGCGGGTTGAAATCATCGTCAAACTCATAAAAGGACGGATCGTTGGGAAAGGTCGGCTGGGCGAGAAAATTGCTGACCGTCCCGGCGGCATCGTAGTAAATCAGCCGTTCAATCGAGCCGGCGCGGAGCGGCCGGGCGGGGACGGCGAGCACGGCGAGGGCTAGGGTGAGTTTGAGGAGGTAATCGAGCCGGATCGTTTGGATTATTTTCATGGCATGAGAGGGCCGGGTTGAAGGGACCGGCGGAGATTTTATATCTTATTAATTTTTATATCTTATTAATTTATATGCACTTTAAAAAATTTTGGACGGGCCGGCGGGCGTTGCTTATTCGGCGTTCACCCAGGCGGGAAACTCCTTGGTGGTCCACTCGTTGACATCCCAGGCGCGGCTCCATTGCAGCCCCCAGAGCTCCTTGACTTTCAGCCCGTGGGCGGAGCCGTCAATGAACAGGCTGTTTTCGCGCTTGCCGTGCCGGTTGATGAAGGCGAAATGCTCCATTTCATACTCGGCAAAGCCGTTGGGGGCGGCGCTGGCGGAGCCGTCGCCCGTGCCGGATGACACTGAATAGGCGTCCGGCTGGTCGGAGGCCTGCCACTGGACCACCGAGGCGTAATCAGGTCCGCCGCCGCGCCAGCGGGAATCCAGCATCAGGGGGATGTTGGCCGAATTATACCCGCCGACGGCGCTGATGGAGCCCCAGTCGTTGGTGCCAGGGCGGCCCTGGATGTCCGCCTGCGTATAATAAACCCACAGGTTCAAGCCGTAGCTGCCCGGCGTGCCATCCACTTCCACATAAGCCGTCGTGCTGCTCCCATAGGTGATGGCCCCGGCATTGTTCGACAGCACATTGACCGCCACCGGGCAGGTCACCAGCGGGACTTTCTGGTTCTGGGAGTAATTGCGCAGCACCATGTACCATTCCCCGCGCGCCTGGCCCTGCGCCGACGGGTCGGTGCCGGTGGTGAAATGGCCGCCAAAATCCATGGTATAGAGGTTCCAGGTCACCCCCCACTGGCGCAGATTGGAGATGCAGCTGATGGTCCGGGCACGTTGCTTGGCCTGGGCCAGGGCCGGCAACAGCAACGAGGCCAAGATGGCAATGACGGCGATGACCACCAGCAGTTCAATGAGGGTGAAGCCCTGGGCACGTCCCAAGGGCGGGTTAACCGGCGGAGAGATCGCCGGGGTGGAGGTTTTCTGGGGAAAAGCGGGCTTTTCCGTCCAAGTTTGACTGGCGCCGACCGGCGCTCCCATAATTTTTTTCATAATGGTTCACGTCTTCAGGGTTCATGTTTCACCTCCAGTGGAAACCGGTCGGCACCGTTTTAATATGCGACCATATCGGTCGTATTTGAGCTTATCTTAAACCGAATAACGACCAAGTCAATAGTTATTTCATTTTTTAAAAAGTTTTCGCTTGTTTATATGCTTTATTATATTTGCTTAAATTAGTGACGGAGAGTTCACCGGACGGGCGGCCTGCGCATCACCCACCGGGACACCCCGGGGCATGCCGAGGACGGCGTGACCTATGTCGTGGGCAACTGGCAGGAGGACGCGCCGCACATGGCCATGGTGGGGGACGCCATTTTTGC
>Ga0181520_10007066_pt1 | contig 16755 bp, 12 predicted proteins | sample PEATcosm2014_Bin_29_FD_132451 | JGI IMG/M metagenome (GOLD analysis project Ga0181520, IMG submission 132451) | Peatland microbial communities from MTU Mesocosm Facility, Houghton, MI, USA - PEATcosm2014_Bin02_30_metaG | ecosystem: Environmental > Terrestrial > Soil > Wetlands > Peat | place... | reverse complement strand
GCCAACGCGATGAACCTGCTGCGGCTGCCGTCCGAAGTGCAATTTCTTGCCAAGGGTCTCGTCGTCATCATCGCGGTGTCGGCGGGCGACGTTTCCTCGCAGATCTCCGATTTCCGAGGCCTGAGACGCGAGCAGGCGAAGGCGCGCGTTGCGGCGGCGGCGGCGAAGAAAGGAGGGCCACAAGATCAAGGCGGCGTGCACGCAGATAGGCAGGACGGATCCGGTGTGAAGTCTTGAGACCGAGCACAAGAAGAATGAATGATAGGGAGTAGATGAGATGAATAGAAGATTAGCGCTCAAACTGATGGCGACGATCGCCCTCGGCTCTATGACTGTCGCGGTCGGCGGACAGGCGTTGGCTGCCCAAGGGAAGCCAAAGGTCATCGGCTACTACATGGACAATTCCGATGATTTCTACAAGGCGGGGTTCGAGGTCTTCAAGACCCTTGCGCAACGTGAAGGCTGGACCGTCCAAGACGTCGTCGGACAGGGGACGGCGCCGGAACAGCTCGCCGCGGTCGAGAACTTCGTCACCCAGGGCGTGGACGCGCTTCTCGTCGTTCAAAATTCGCCGGAGACGACCTCGCAAACCCTGAAGCTGGCCAAGGCCGCCGGCATTCCCGAATTCCATCTGACGCACAATCCGCCCAACGAGCCGGGTCTTGCCGGTTTCGCCGGATACGATTGGGTCAGCATCGGCGTTCTCGCTGGCAAATCGGCGATGGAACATCACGTGAAACGCGTGATCATGATCGAGGGCAAGCTTGGTCAGGGCACCGCGTCGGGCCAGACCGATGGTTTCTTGAAGTCGTACAAGGACGCCGGCAAGGACATCGGCAACCTCGCTCAAAGCGTTGGCGTCAAGGGCGCCGGCGGCAAGGACCTTCAGGTCGTATTTTGGGGTTCGGGCGGATGGTTCGCCGACCCCGCCAAGAAGGTGATGCAGGATGCGATCACCAGCCTCGGGCCGGACGGCTTCGACGGCGCCTACGTCGAGAATGACGAAATGATGGCCGGCGCCTTGCAGGCGATGCAGGAAGCTGGTCTCGATCCGAGCAAGTACTGGCTCGGCTCCAGCAATGGCAAGGAGAAATCGTGGAAGTGGGTTCAGGATGGAACCACTACGATGGACGTGAATGAGACCGCAACGCTGGAGGCGGACATCGCGCATCAGCAGATCAAGGCGTACTTCGAAGGCAAGCCGTACAAGAAGGCCGTATTCGTCTCTGTCATTCCGTTCACCAAGAGCGATATCAACGTCGGCAAGTTGGTTCCCTTCTTTCATGACGACTACATGAAGAAGCGGGATGCGGGCGCTTTCGTCTACGACATCAACGATCCGTCGTTCCGCTCAAACCCCGGTTATTGATTTCTGGCAATATGAGAGGAGGCGGCTTCGGCGGCCTCCTCTCGACCGCTTTGAACGATGGCTTGAACGCCCATTCTGTGCGGCGCGACACCAACTTCGCTCGTAAATGTCGCGCCGCAGCTTCAGCCGACGTTCGCTCGCCAACGCGCTCGTGAAGATCCGCTTTTGGCTGACTGCATTGCTAGAGAAAATCGCCAATCATGCGGCCGGTTTCCGCGTAGACGGGGCCGCCGGGTCGTCGTCCCCGGCGGAATGACATTTGCGCTTCCTGTCGGCCGACACGGACCGCCCGGCGTGGCCGCCGCCGGGTCGACATCGTCACGGATCGATCGGCCCTCGTCGACCGTTCCTCCCCAGGAGCCAGCCCCGGCGCCGCGGCAGCGCTGCTCCCGTTTCGACCCCTTTAGTTGGCGTCGCCGATGAAGTGCAGGGACGAGATGCACCCCCGCGATCACGCGGCCTGAAGCCGTCGCCGCCGATTTTCTTCGTCCGATACATCGCTGCATCGGCGACGGCGAGCAGAGTGGCGACGTCGGTTCCATCGTTAGGATAGCTCGCCGCGCCGACGCTGCACGTCACTGCGAGTTTGCGTCCGTCCAGGCGCATCGGTTGGGCGATCGCCTCTGCGATCTTACTCATGACCACCGGGATGGCGTCGAAGTCCTTAGGTTGATCGGTGAGGAGCACGACAAATTCGTCGCCGCCCAGGCGCGCCACCGTGTCGGTCGCGCGGACGCAGTGGACGATACGGTCGGCGATAATCTTCAGCAGTCGATCGCCCGTGTCGTGCCCGAGCGTGTCGTTGACCGACTTGAAATCGTCCACATCGATAAAGGCGACGGTAAGCCAGCGGTCGTTGCGCTGCGCGTGCAGCGCCGCCTGGACCAGGCGATCGCTGAACAGGACGCGATTGGCGAGCCCGGTCAGCGGGTCGTGATTGGCCATGAAATGCATACGATCGTCGGCTTGCTTGCGCTCGACCGCCAGGGCGGCGATCCGCGCGGCGCGGTCGACGAGATCGGATTCGCGCTTCGTCAGTTCACGCGCAGTTCGGGAGTGCAATGCGAGCGCCCCGAGCGCCGCGCCGCGCCGCGAAACGAGCGGGATCGCCCAGCACGACGAAAAGCGATCCTCGTCCAGCCATTGGCGACGATCCCGCCAAAGCGGATCACTCATCATATTGGCGACCGTCACCCAGGCTCGCCGCTCGATCGCCGCGCCATACGACGCCGCCTTCGGACCCATCGGAACGCCGTCGAACGCGTTCCGATGCGCTTGGGTCAGATTTGGGGCCGCAGCAATGCGCAAATGGATTCCGTCGTCGCCGACAAGCAGGATCGCGCCGAACGTCTCCTTCACTTCGGATTCGACGAGGTGAATGACTTGATCAAGCGCCTGTTCGATCGGGGCGCTCAAGGCGATCATTTCGAGGATTCGCGTCTCGCGCTCATGCGGCGGCGCGGCCAGCGTCAGCGACTTCGCCTTCGCGCGGTCACCGTCGCCGATCGTGACGTCCTCGTGAGTCGCCGCCCAGCCGCCTTCCGGCGTCGGTCGGTTGCAAACGCGAATGGTGCGGCCGTCGCTGAGCGAGACGGTCCAAGTCCTCGCCTCGTCGCTGGAGCCGATCTCGGCGCAGAGGGACAAATAGGCGTCGGCGTCGGTCGGACAAGTCCCGGCGACGACGCGCGCCTCGACGATCTCGCGCAGCGAGACGCCTGGACGCGTTTGCGCGGGCGTTAGGCGGTACATCTCCACCCAGCGCTGATTGCAGAGAATGAGCCGCTGCTGGTCGTCGAACAGGCAGACGCCGAGAGAAAGGCTATCGAGCACTTTCTCGTAGTCGGGCGCCCGCGCCTTGAGCGTCGCCCTTGCGGCGCGACGGTCGCTTTCGTCCGAGGTCTCCGTCGTGACGACAGGTCGTGGAAGCGGATCAACGACGAATCCGTCCGAACTCGATTGCGGACGCTTCGCCAAGTTTTCGCGCAACACTTGCTTGCCCTCCGAACGAGGAGCCCAACTTTCAGCGAAACGGAAAACGTGGATACTCGGCGGCTTGGATCGTGCTTAGCCCTTCGTCGGCTTCCTTGGCGTGGCCTTTGGCCGCCAGTTCGGCGAACACCTGCCTGGCGCCCTCCCAGTCCCCTTTGTGGAACATCGCCCAACCACGAACCACGGTAAGACCGAAGGGTTCGGGTCGTCTCTCCTGCCTGCGCTCTTCAAGCATGGCCAATGTCAGGTCGTAATTGCCGGCTTGAAGCGTCTTCGCGATCGCGTCGGCGTTTCGATCCCATCCGCCGTCGGCGGCGCCGACGCTCCGGCTCGCGCCGCTCGCGGCCGACGCCGAGCGCGGCGAACTGGCGCGCATGAGGGCGTCGAATTGAGCGATCTTCGGGTAGGCGTCGCGATATTTCGCGACCAATTCCGCGTATTCGCTCATGTGTTTCGATCGCCGGGCTGTCACCACCAAGCCGATTGCCGCCGATTCGTTGGCTTGCCAGCCGATCGACTTGCGGAACCAGCTCTGGGCGCCGTCGAGATCGTTCGCCTTATAGACGTGCCAGCCGAAGGATTGCGCGGCGTCGGCGGATTGCTCGGCGTCGATCGCCTTGGCGAGGCTCGCTAGGTCGTCAGTCGACAGGGGCGTCGCGTTGGCGTTGTCGAGGTTGGCGGAAAGCACCTCCACCATCAATTTGCGGTTCAGGTGGTCCAGCGACGCATATTGCACAGCGAGCTTCTGCGCCTCGGGGATTTTGTCCGCGGCGCGCAGCGTCAGCACCAGGCCTTCGGCCGCTTTGGGGGAGGGGGCGGCCTGCAGCGCCATGCCGAACCAACTCTCGGCCTGGACATAGTCCTTGTTGGCGTAGGCGTACCACCCCAGCAGTTGCTGATCGTTCTGATCCTTGGCGGTTCGCGCATGGGCGGCGACGGTTTCGATTTCGCTCGGGCTCGGCGTCGGGCCGGCTTTGCCCGCCGCCGCGTCGCCGATCTTCTTTCTGAGGATGTCGAGACGAACGGAGTCGAACTCCGATCGGCCGTCGGGAAGGCGCCTGCCAAGTTGCAACAAGCCCTCGAGATCGTCGGGCGAGACGAGCAATTGACTGGCCTTCTGCACCGTCGCCAGCCGCTCCGTGGGCTTGGCGCAGTTGGTGAGAATGTAGCGATAGGCCTCGACGGCGCGTGGTTCGTCGTCGGTGCGCACCAGCGCTTCCGCGGTTCGCCACAGTGCGTCGACATAGGCGCAGGTCAGCAGCATTTTGTTGGCGGCGGCGATTTCGATCACCGTGCCCCACTGCGCGTCATCAGACGCCTTGACGAGATTGTCCGAGGCCTCGGCGAGCGTGAGTTTGGCGAGCAGATCGGCCGAGGGGCGCCAATCCGGCGTGCTCTGCTGAATTTGCGCGATTCCTGCCCGCACGCCCGCGTAATCGCGTTGTGCGAACAGTTTCCACAGCGGCGCCTCCAACGCGCTGCCCTGCGAACCGCCGAACAGATCGTCCGGCGGCTGCCAGTCTGGATGTTTCGATCGAATGAGGCGGATTTCCGCTGCAACGCGCGACAAGTCGTTTTGGCTTGCGAAATAGCGCAAAGCGCTGAGATCGATTCCGTCGTTCGGGCCGGCCGACGCTCCGTTCACGTCGGCGGCTGGCGGCTTGGGCAGCGAGAACGTCCACGGCTGCGGCGCGCCGGACGGCGGGGTCGAATTCGACATTGGCGTGAGCGGGACGGACTCGGCCGGGACATTTGGCGTCATCGGAGCAGGCGCCGCAGGGACGGCGGCGAACAGGGACGCCGGCGGCTGAGCGCCGTCTCCGGCGGGGTTGACGCTCTGCGAATGAACTGCCGAGGCGGCGACGATCATCAGCGCCGTCAGAACGACGGGACGGCTCACAGGCATTGTGGAAACCTTTCCTGAAGGACGGCGAGCGACAACATCCTCAGCGTGGCTGGGTAGTAGAGCGGGTCGCGAAGCGTGAGCAGATCGCCTTCGACGGGTTGCTCGAGGGAAGCGCAACGCCCCAAGGCGAGCGCCAGCCGATAGCCGGCGCCGTCGAGCGCCTGTCCCGTCGCCCCGGAGTTGACGTCGATCACGAAGGGGCCAGCGCTGCTCTTGCCGCGCCAAAGTCCGGCGAAACGACGCAACGCGCGGCGCGAGGCGTCCTCGCCGTCCCAAGCAAGATAAAGCGGAATCCGAATGGCGTTGTAGCCGAACTGCGGCGGAAAGTTCTTCGCCGGCGCCAGCGACGGGCCGCCAACCGATTGCCAATCGGCCGGCAGGCCGCGCGGACCGAACCGACTCTCGCCCAACAGCTTCAAACCGTTTTCACGCACCGCGTCCCAATCGTATTCCGGCGCCAACGCCTTCAGCGTCGAGAACGCGGGAAACACCCAGTAGGACAGATTGATCACCGGCCCGTCCGGTTGGTCGTCGCGAGCAAATCCGGCCGCGCCTGGCAACAAGATCGGACCATGCGGAGAGTCCTCGAGGGTTTGTGCGCCGATCGCTTGCGCGATCTTCTTGGCCGCCGTCAGATACTCGGGCTTGCTGAAGCGGCGGGCTCCTTCGCTGAGCGCCCAGGCGACCAGAATGTCGCCGTCGGTCGCATTGTTCTTGTCGGCGATCGCGCCCTTTTGCGGATCCCAGCGCCACGACAACAATCCATCCGGCCGGCTCTTGAGGTGGCCGTCCGTCCAGCTCCAGATGAGCTGAAACGCTTCGCGGTCGTCGGCCATCGCCGCCAGCAGAAGCCCGTAACCTTGCCCCTCGCTGTGCGACGCGCCGCCGTTCGCGTTGTCGACGACCCGGCCGTCCGCGGCGATGAACGTCGACGCATAAGCTCGCCATTCTCCTTGGAACCAGTTCCGCGACACTTGGCTGATAATGTCGCGAGTCTCCTTCGGCCCGACTGTGGGAGCGACGACAGTCCCGGGCGCGACGGGCGCCGTCAGGGCTTCCAACGTGTCGTTGGCGGCCGCCGCGCCGACCTGAAGACACGCGCTCACCAGCGCGGCCAAGATGCGAGTGTTAGCGGTCACCGCACGCCTGACTTTCGGATCAACGCATGAGTCGAGAGCCCGAGGATCGACACCAGCGCGATCAACGCGCCGAAAGTGAGCAGGATATTGTCCGACAGGATGCCGCCGAGGATTGGGCGAAGGTCGGATAGGACGAAAGCGCTGGGCTCGACGTACGCGACATGCGCTGGCTGCGCAGAGTGCAGCGAACCCGAGTCGAGGTCGAGGCTGACCGCCTGACCGGCCAAATCTCGCCATTGACCGTCGACGACCAGCCTTTCGACGCCTTTCTTCACTGATTCGGAATCTTGTGCGGAAATCACCAGCCATTGCGAAGCGTCGCGGGCAAGCTGCGGAACGGGCACGCCGCCGATCGTCTTGGTCGAAAGGTTCGGATTCACGGCCTCCATCAACAGGAAGTGCGCAGGCAACGCCGGTAGGCCCGCCCGACGATCGCCGGCGGGAAAGATGAAATCCGCCGTCTTCGTCAGGAACGCGCCGGAGGCGAAAGCGTCGCGCAGGCGGTCCCGGAAGTCGACGCTCTCCGCGACCACCGGCTGTTCGGAGGACTTCAGCGCGGCGCCGGACTCGTCGCCCTGCTTCGCCCCATCTGCGGCGGCCGGGTCTATCCCGGCGGCCGGGATAGCCGCCGGATTGGCCGGCGCCGCGATCTCTCGCAGCGGCGTGGCGAGATAGTCGGGCAACTGGTCGAGCGACCCGACGACGATTCCCGGAACGTCTCCCGGCGTCGGCCGCTCGAGGCGGATGATCGGAGCTTCGAGCCTGCTCGTCGGCGAGGCCAAGTTGGCTAGGATCGTCAGCGCTGTCGCCGCCGAATCTCGATCGAGATTGGACAGATAGACGGTCGGGCGACCGCTCTGGTCGGGCGCCGTGATCGCTGCGATCGCCGAGGGGATCTGCGGCAGCGTGCCGAGATGCGCGAACGAGGGAAAATCGAGTTCGGAAGTTCCCGCGATCGTCAGTCGCGCGTCGCGCGGCATGGCGGACAAATCGCACTGTTGATCCAGCGCTGAGGTGGTGATCCCCTCGATGGAGACCTCGTTGTGGCCCGGATGGAAGAAACGCAGCGGCAATTCCACCGGCTGGCGGTCGAACCGTTCCGCAACGCCAGACGCCATCGAAGTCGACGAGACGATTGCGTCGTTCACGCGGAAGATCAGCTCGCCGCGACCGTCGAGCGCCGAATGGTAGCCGTCGATCAGCAGACGCGCCTTGTCGTAGCCCGAGGGGTAGAAATCGGCGGGCAACGCAATGTCGACGCTCGACAGGAAATGCCGACCAGGAAAGCCGTCGGTCGCGAGGCCGAGCTCAGCGAAGGATTTCCGGCCGCCGCCGTTGATGGCGATCCCTTGGGGTGACGCCAGGCCTAGGCTGCTGGTCCACGCCCGAGCCTTGTCGAGTGAGGCGATCCGGTTGTCCAAGTCGGCCTCGTCCGACCCGGAGAGCGTGAGGACGAGTCGGTTGCTCGCGGCATCGCGAGCCAGCGTGACGTCGTCGTCGCGGCCGAGGACGTGCAGCGCGTCGCCTGGCGTCGCCTCGGCCGTCTCGCCGGTTGAGAGCACGACGTCGAAACCGGGACCCTGGCCGGCCTGCGGCCCCACGTCGACGATTGGCCGCGCCAGTCCGGCCCGTCGCACCAGGGCGTCGACGAAATGCGCCGCCCGGCTGAGCGAGTCCGGATCGGCAAAGTCTTGCATGCGCACGTGGATGTGGGTCGCGCCATCCGCCGCCAAAGGCTCGGCGGCGAGTTCGTCGAGCGAACGAATGGCGTAGGAATCTGCGTTGTCGATCACGAAGCCGGTCTGCGCCGGATCCAGCAGCGCCCACAGCTCGTAGGTGGCATTGACCGAGCAATCGACCCGGTGGGTCAAGGCGACGTTCACCTGCACTGTGTTGAAACCCGGCAGCAGAACGCCGTGCGGGATCTTGACCGCGACGTTGGTGATTTGGTCGGGCGAGCGGACTGGCGCGGCGGCGAGCGGGCGACCGTTGATCGTCAGCTTCACCGAGGATCGATCCGGCAGATCGACGACGGAATTCAGCAGCCCTAGTTGAAAGCTCGAGATCCGCGCCGCTTCCGTTGGACTGAGATAGACCTGCCAGGAGCGGGCGGCGTTCTCGCCGCGAAACACGAGTTCGTCATGTCCCGCCGGCAGGCGCTTCAGCGTCGCGGTCGGGGCCGGAGCGATGGCCGGAATCTGCGTCGAGGCGGCGATCGCGGCGGGCTGCGCCGAGAGCAACCCTGCGGCCAGGGCCAATGCCGACGCCGCGCCGAGTCCGGATCTGGCGAGGAAGTGTTTGGAGGTGCGCATGCGATGCCTCGCAACCGATGAAGGGAAATCTTCTTAAGTCGCCGACGTCTCGGTCGAGCGGATGATCGGGGCGGCGACAGGTTCGTTGCGCCTGAATAGAAAATAGTAGAGGCCGCGCGAGGCCTGGTTAAAAGCCCATGCTAGAAAATATAATGAACCGGAGACGACGCCAAAGGTCGTGTAACTACCGGCGCGACCTTTGTAGATCGGGGTTACGTCGGAAAATATCACTTTCGCGACGATGCGGAAGCGATCGCCGTTCACGCCATAGAATTTGAGGCCGACGCTGCGCGCGCCGCTCTTCGCTCTCCGGCCAAGATTGACGAAGGGCGTTTCCAGGAACAGTCCCGATTTCTCGCCAGTCTCCACCCGCAGAACGCCGGCCCCGCGGGGCGGCAGGTTGGCCGCGTCGGACATGCGGACGCGAAATCCGCCGAACGACATGTCCTCGATCACCACGGGCGAGACCTGCTCGCCGATGACCAATTGAGCCGGCAGATTGCTGGCGACGCGCGGTACGCTGCGCCGTTCGCGCCGTTCAGACACCGCGCCGAGCGCCATGCCGGTGAGAAAGAGATTGAGCGCGCTCCAAACGCCCACCACTAGGATGAGGCCGCGCTGGTCGGGTTCATTCATGTAGCGGAAGCCAAGCACGACCATGCTGACCGCGACCAAGCCAAAGAGGACGAAATAAGGCAGCGCCAAACTCGACAGGTGGTTCTCGTCGAGGGTCTGGCCCTTCGCCGTGACGTTGAACTTCGGTTTGCGCGGGTTGATAAAGACGCCGAGGACCGCCGGAAACAGCATGACGGATTGGATGTATTCGTAGAGGTCGGACGTCCACGGCCAGCGCACCCGGCCAAACACGTAGCTCTGAATCAACAGCGCTGCGAGCATGTATTCGAGCGTATATGCTATAAATTCCTGACTGTTCGCGATGTATATCTTCAGGCCAAAGAAGATATAAGCCATAGGCGCAAGGACGAAGATGATGCGGGACAGCGGAAAAAGCCAGAACATGCTGCTGGATAAGTAGCAGAGCCGCTGAGCCATATTCAGCCCGCTACGGAAGAGCGGGTTCTTCAGCAGAAGGATCTGCACCATCCCGCGGCACCAGCGCGACCGCTGGCCGATGAACGACTCGAACGTTTCCGGCTGCAAGCCGGCAATCATCGGCTTGTCGACGTAAAGGCTCGACCAACCTTGCGAATGCAATTCGAGCGCAGTCTCGGCGTCCTCGGTGACCGACGAGCCGTGAAATCCCCCGACGCTGTCGAGCGCCTCACGCCGCAGCAATGCCGCCGAGCCGCAAAAGAACGCGGCGTTCCACTTGTCCAAGCCCTTCTGCACCAAGCCGTAGAACATTTCGTTCTCGGCCGGCATGCGTGAGGCGTTGAGGTTCTTCTCAATCGGGTCGGGGTTGAGGAAGAAGTGCGGCGTTTGAACCAGGAAGAGGCGCTCGTCGGAACTGAAGAAACCGACCGTTTCGGTGAGGAAATCCTGGGCGGGCACGTGATCGGCGTCGAACACGGCGACGAGTTCGCCCTCGCTGTTCGCCAGCCCGTTGTTGAGGTTGCCCGCCTTGGCGTGGACGTTTTCCTCTCGCGCGAGATAGTGCGCGCCGAGATTTTCGCACACCGCCTGCAGGCTCTGGCGGCGATTGAGCGCGCGGGTCGCAACAGCGGGGTCGTCAGAATTGAGTTTTTCGTCAGTGCCGCCGTCGTCGAGGAGGAAGACGTTCAGTTTCCCGTCGGGATAGGTCATCCGCTTCGCCGCGGCGACCGTCGGCGCCACGATGTCGATGCTTTCGTTGTAGGTCGGGATGAACACGTCGACGGTCGGAGCGTCTTCATCGGAGACGCGCGGCGCCTTTGGCCGATTGATGGGGTCGGAGACGGTGAAGAGACTCAAGAACAACATCGTCACGCAGTAACATTCGGCGGCGACGAGGACATATCCGGCGATGAAATCGAACGGAGTGTCGATCGAGGGTAGCGTGCTGGACAGCCGCCACAGCAAGTAGCGAAGGACGACGAAGATCCCTAGCGCCAGAAACACCGGACGCAGCGGCCCGCGGAGACCTAGCGTCTTCATGACGATCATCGCCACGAGGCACCCCGTCGCTAAGATAAATTGAGATTCGACGCCAAGGGGCAGGCTAGCGACGAAGATCGTCGTCGCAGCGGCGACAGTCCACAGTGCGAGTCCCAACAACTTCAACATGGCGCCACCCAGTCGGCTGTGCCGCGCGCACGTCTCCACTTCGCAGGCAGAGGCTGCGACGGGATGACCTGTGGTGCGGTTTATTGGAGTTAGACTTATTCTAACTCGACTTCCAGGCTAGCGGGCCTCTTAACGGAGCGTCAAGCAAAAAATTTGTACAAGATGAGATAAATTTACGCAATGTCACGCAGGCGAGATCGTTCTGTCATCAACGTCACGCAACCCGATATCACACTGAGCGTAGATGCGTGTTGTGGCAAGGCGTTACTGCGAAGTATACTGCGTCGACGCGGCAGGCGCTTCGGCGCTGGGCGCGTTATGCTGCGTCATTGTCTGTCGTCACATTGCGCAGGCGACGGAGGCGACGCGATATTGAGTCATTTGTGATTCTCTGCGCATGCGGCGGCGCGACCTGACCGCGACGCCGATCGGCGTCGGAGTCGGCCGTCTCTGCCGACGCTCATTTCGAACGTACGACCGCCAGGCGACCGGGGGCCGCCGCGCCCGCCAATTCACCGCGGCGCGCGCCTGGACGGTGAGACTCGTGCGGAAACTGGTGTCCGGGGAGGGGACGCCCTTGCCGGGCGAGATCAAATACGCGGGCGACGGACAACGAGCCGCCGGCATGCTCCAGGGAGCTCGGCGCCGTGTCCCCAATCGACGCAGAACGTCCACGGAACCGCCGCGTCCGCCACGTCGTCGGCCATCGTCACCGCCTGCGCCACGGTCCACGGCCATTCGCGTCGCATCGGCGTCGGTTCGACGAACAGTTCGATGACGCCTTCCGCCTTCGCCGCTTCGGCAAGGCGATGCATGCGCTCGATCAGGTCCTGGTAGTCGATCTCCGGAATGCTCTCCGCTTCGCGGCAGTCGCGACGGGAGGCGATCGCGCCCGGAGGTCCGCCGACACGCTGGATTCCAGCGTTAGCGGCGAACCGATAGGCGCGCTTGAGCCACGCCTTGGCGACGTCGCGCACTTCTAGATCGGGGTGAAGGAGCTGATTGTGGGCGTAATGCGCGACGCCGATGAAGGCGTTGTGCACCGTCACGCCGGAGGCCTTCGTCTGCTTGCGGATGTCGGTCGCCAGTCTCGTCAGCAATTTGTCCGGCCAGGTCGGATCGACGAGGTCATAGGAGAACCGGACGGCGTCGATCCCCAGGTTCTCGCGGACGAGTGGCGCCCAGAGGTCCGGCGTCACCCAACGTTTAAACCAGAAGGATAGATTCACGCCGAAGACCATCGCCTAAGACCTCCCTTTTCGACCGCGCCGCCTGCGCCGCATTCACACCGACGACGTCGCCGGCCTCAATCGAGATTGGTGTGATTGGCGCGCATCGCCTCGGCGGAGAGGCCGAGCCGGTCGCGCAGTTTCAAAATCATGACTTCGAACAGGACGCACTTGGCGCCTTCGTAGAGCGATCCCATCGGCAGCACCGACGCCGCTGCTCAGCGGTCGTCGGCCATGGTCTGAGCGGGGATCGGCAGCACGATGTCGGCCGCCTTGGCGCAGTCGCCCTCCGGCTGGGCGGTGACGACCAGAGTGCGAGCGCCGTCGCGTTTCGCGACGCCCATCAGCGCGGCGACCGTCGAGAATCGGCCGAGGCCGGCGGAGACGATCAGCAGATCGCCGTCGCCGAGCGGCGGCGTCGTCACGTCGCCGACCATTGCGGCGCGCCGACCGAGATGGAACAGGCGCATACAGAATCCCTTGATCTGCAGCCCTTCGCGCCCGACGCGGTAGAGTGCGATGCGCTTCGCGCGGACGATTTCGTCGATCGCCCGCTCGACGGCGGCTTCGTCGATTCGATCGAAGACCTGGCCGAGATCGGCGAGCGCGGCGCGATAGAGTGTCGACATCAACAGCCCCCGACGCTTCGGCGGGCGGATCTCGCCCGGCCGCTCCGTTCTCGCGACGGCGTCGCAACCTTTTGTCGAGGCGCGCGCCTTCAGCTCGCCGCCAAGCGGAATGGGCGCGCCGATATACGGTCTTGCTATCCCAAAAAAAACATCATAAGAGCTGTTTGAAACATATATCGTGTTACATTGGTTCGTTTCACGATTGGCTGGAGGGGAGGCTCGGAAGCCACGGCAGGGGCAGGGCTGAATGACGGCGTCGGCCCGGGGGTTGCCCGATCCGGAGCGCATCGGACTGGCTTTCCTCGCCGTGGACCGAGGCGATTGTCGATGTTGAGTGGTGGGGGACGAAATTGTCTCGTCAGTTGGACCAATCGACCGCGCGCAGCGTTGATCGCACCTCGCGTCAAGGAGGAGCGCGACAGGTGACGGCGAAGATTCCGTGGGTTGGCACCAGCTGGAAAATGCACAAAACGATGGCTGAGGCGCGAGCCTTCGCCGCCGAGTTGGGGCGGTCGGCCTTCGCGGCCTCAGATGCGGTCAAGACGTTCGTCGTGCCCGCATTTCCGTCAATTGCAACAGTCGCCGGCGTGCTGGCGGGGACGCGGGTCCTGATCGGCGCGCAGAACATGCACTGGGAGGATGAAGGGGCCTGGACCGGCGAGGTGTCGCCGCTGATGGTCACGGATTGCGGGGCCGAGCTTGTCGAGCTCGGACACAGCGAACGTCGCGGTTTCTTCAACGAGACCGACGAGACGGTCGCGCTCAAGGTCGAAGCGGCGCTACGCCATGGACTGATGGCGCTGATTTGCGTCGGCGACACGATAGCTGAGTACGAAGCTGGGGCGACGGCCGAAGTCCTGGCCACGCAGGCGCGGCGCGCGCTGGCGCGCGTCGGGCGGCAGGCGCAGGGGCGGGCGCTCATCGCCTACGAGCCGGTTTGGTCGATCGGCGACCACGGCGTTCCGGCGAGTCCGGAATTCGCCGATGAGCAACATCGACGACTGAAGGTCGTCGCTGCGGAGGTCGCCGGCGCGGAGCTGCCAATCATTTATGGCGGCAGCGTCAACCTGCAAAATTGCCGTGACTTTGCGCTCCAGCCGCACATCGACGGCTTGTTCGTCGGACGCGCCGCTTGGGACGCTGGAGATTTCATCGCGATTCTCGACCGGGTCGTCGGCGCGTTGAGGCGGTGAGCGCGCATTGCCGCTCCTCCGACGCGCTGGCCGCCCGACGATCAAGACACGCAACGAACGTGTTGGCGTCTATGCGCTCCTACCGTTTCTCAAACCTGGGATGCGTCCGCACAGGATCCCTGGCGTCACGTCGTCGCTCACTGGAGCGAAAATTCTAACAATATTTTGATTTATATATGTTTTCTTAGGGTGTCGGGCAACGGCGCGAGCGCGCCGACCCTCAAAAGCATCTCGCATTTGACAGCAAGTTTGATCTATGTAACAATATAAATGTTACAAGCGTCACAAGATAGCATGAAGACCGCGAGGGGCGGCGTTCGCGAGAGGGCGGAAGCGGGGCGCAAGTGAGCCAGCCACTTCCGACAATAGGGATCGGCCGCCGAGAGGCGGACAGGCGGACGCGCAAGGCGTCTCCCGAGGAGGAGGGAAGTTGATGCCGCCATCGTCGCGCGCCCGCCGGAAGCTCATCGGGCGGGGCGCTCGTCTCGCCGGCTCCTTACCGTCTCTGCTGACGGAGCGCGCGTCATGATGACGCCAGCGACCGGAGAAAAGCGCCGCGCGCGCATTCTCGAGTATTTGTGCGAACGGGAATCGGCGTCGGTCGACGAACTCGCTCAGCAATTCGCGGTGAGCCGGATGACCGTTCATCGCGACCTCGATCAGCTCGCCGCGGCGCGATGCGTACGCAAGACCCACGGCGGCGCGACGATCCTCTCCAGCGTCGTGTTCGAAAGCAACTTCAACTATCGCGCGCGCCGCCATCAAGAAGAGAAGCGCGCGCTCGCCGCGCATATCGCTGGCCTGATCGAGCCTGGGATGACCGTGATCCTCGACGACAGCACGACGACGGCGGCGTTGGTCGAGTTCCTTCATGCGCGCAAGCCGCTGACCATCATCACCAACGCCGCGAGCCTGGTGGCGTCGCTGATCCGCCAGGAAGAGCTCTCTGTCATCTGTCTCGGCGGCCACTACAACGCGGTTATGGACGCTTTCCTCGGCGTCGACTGCGAAATGGCGCTGGAGCGGCTGCGCGCCGATCTCGGCGTGTTTTCAGCCGCCGCCGTGCGCGGCGGCGCCGCGTATCTGCACGAGAGCGAGCTGACGCGCGCCAAAATCGCGATGAAGGCGGCGGCTGAGCGTTCGTTCCTCGCCTTCGATCACACCAAGTTCGGCAAGTCGGCGCTGCACCTTTTCGGCCGACTCAAGGAATTCGATCGCATCTTCACCACCGAGGGGGCGGACCCGGCCGAAATTGAAAGGCTGCGCGCCAGCGACGTTCCGATCGAAATCGTCCCGCTGAACGTGGCGTTCGAAGGCGTCGCAAAGGGAATTTCGCTATGAGCAAAGTCAAGAAGATCATCAACGCGCCGGAGTCGATCGTCAGCGAAGTGCTCGACGGCATCGTCGCGATGGCGAACGGCGCAATCGTGCGCGAAGCCGACGCCAACGTGCTCAGCCGGCGCGACAAGCGGGCGGGCAAAGTCGGGTTGGTGATCGGCGGCGGCTCGGGCCATGAACCGATGTATTCGGCCTTTGTCGGGCCAGGACTCGCCGACGCTTCCGTCGCAGGCGAAATCTTCGCCGCGCCTTCGCCCGACCAGATCGCGGTCGCCGCGCGCGCCGTCAACGCCGGCAAGGGCGTCCTGTTCGTCTACGGCAACTACGCCGGCGACGTGCTGAACTTCGAGGTCGCTTCCGAGATGCTCGAGGCCGAGGGAGTCGCCTGCCGCACCGTCGTCGTCGGCGACGATGTCGCGATCGCCGATTCTTCGGCGCGGCGCGGAATCGCCGGCGCGGTCTATCAGGTCAAGGTCGCCGGCTACGCCTGCGAACATTGCGCCACGCTCGACGAAGCGGTCGCGCTGGTCGAGCGCGCCAAGGAGAACATCGGCACCTTAGGCGTCGCCGTACGACCAGGATCAGTGCCCAACACCGGCGTTCCGACTTTCGAGATCGGCGACGACGAAATTGAAATCGGCATGGGCTTGCATGGCGAACGCGGCGTTTCGCGGCAGAAGCTGCCGCCGGCCGATCGTCTGGTCGAGGATATGGTCAAGAGCGTCAGCGCCGATCTCGGTCTGAGGACCGGCGATCGCATCGCCGTCCTGCTCAACAACCTTGGCGCAACGACGTTCATGGAGCTCTTGATCATCAACCGCAAGCTGCGGTCGCTGCTCGCCGAGGCGGGAATCGTCGTTGGTCGGTTCGACATCGGGGCCTATTTCACCTCGCAGGAAATGGCGGGCTTCTCGCTCACCTTCATGCGGCTCGATCGCGAGCTGGAGACGGCGCTCGCCGCGCCTGCCTCCTCGCCCGGCTTCGTTCAGGTCGGAGACGCGTCATGAGCGCGAAGCCGCTTTCCGCGACCGAATGGCGTCAGCGGCTGCAAGCCGCCTGCCAGCGCGTGATCGACAACGCCGACCGGCTCAACCAGGCTGACCGCGATCTCGGCGACGGCGACCACGGGGTGACCATGGGGCGCGCCTTCTCCGCCGCCAAGGCGGCGCTTGGGCCGGCGCCGGCTTCGCCGGGCGGCGATCTCGTCATTCTGGGAACCAAGCTGATGGGCGCAGGCGGCACCGCCGGCATCGTGTTCGGCACCTGGTTCACGAGCGCAGGCAAGGCGCTCGGCGGAACGGAGGTTGACGGTCCGGCTCTGGCGGAGGCGATGGCCGCCGCCGCGCAGGCGGTACGCAATCGCGCCAAAGCCGCGCCCGGCGACAAGACGATGATCGATGCGCTGTTGCCAGCGGTCGAGGCGCTGCG
>Ga0181520_10007065_pt1 | contig 16755 bp, 17 predicted proteins | sample PEATcosm2014_Bin_29_FD_132451 | JGI IMG/M metagenome (GOLD analysis project Ga0181520, IMG submission 132451) | Peatland microbial communities from MTU Mesocosm Facility, Houghton, MI, USA - PEATcosm2014_Bin02_30_metaG | ecosystem: Environmental > Terrestrial > Soil > Wetlands > Peat | place... | reverse complement strand
CGTGGATGGGTGCGGCAAGAGCAAGCGAGGTGGAGGCGAGCCCGACCAGCAGAAGTGCGGCAAGTCGAACAGTGCGGAAGGCAAACAGCGTGCGCAAGAGTGAAGACGTTTTCATCGAATTCTCCAGGCTACGATTTTAATCCTCCCCACGACAGGATTGCCAGTCCCGGCACTCGACCCCAGCTGAATAGCCGGCTCAGCCCCAGACGATGAGGCTTGATCGACGGCATGCGCGATTCAGGGCAACGCCGCAAGTTCGCGGCGAGCGTGCTGACAAAGGGGAACATCCGGGTCGGCATCCTTCCATCGGCCCAGGAAAGCCTGGTATTCCATGCGCGCCCCGTTGTAGTCCTTCTGCCCGGCCAGCACCCGGGCCAATCCAACCTGGGCGAGCGCATAGTGCTCCCAGAGCGGATCGATCCCGGGGTGGGCAAGGATTAGGCGGTAATCCTGCGCCGCTTTGTCCAGCATGCCGGCCTCGGCCTCGGCCGTCGCAAGTTGATAGGGCAGACCGTAGTCGCGGAGGATGTACTTTCGCGAAGGCTCGAGCTCGGCCACGGCATCGGCGGGTTTGTGTGCCTTCAGGTCAAGAATGGCACGCAGCTCCGGCAAGTCGAAGTAGATATTGAGGGTGTTATGGCGGTTCGTGGAGGCGAGTTCCGCAATCTCCTTCTGCGCCCTTGCGGGTTCGCCCAACCGGGCCCAGAAATAGGCGGCGGTTCCGGGGTCGCTGGCATCCGACGTCATCTGCTTCAGGTCGGTCCGGGCATGATCGGGAAGACCCACTTCGATCAGGATTCCTCCCATGTAAAGCGAAGCAAGATCGCCGAAGTCCGAGTCTCCCGTGCGGATGCCCTCACGTCGTGCCCGCTCGAAGTAATTCCCTGCTTCATGGATCTTGCCCCGGGCCGCGGCGGCGAAGCCAAGTTCGGCCAGGGTCTGTGCCACTTGCTGGTGTGAGAGCCCCCATTCGCTCTCTCGCTTCATCGATGCCGCGTCGTCTTCAGCAAACGCAACTTGGATAAGATTGCCGTGGATATTGGGGCTGTCTTTTCCCAGCGCAACGGCAGCCGCCGCAATGCGTTTCGCGTCCGCAAACCGATCGGCGCGGCGATAAACACCGCAGAGAATATCAAGGCCATTGCCGGAGCGTGGATTGAGCCGATAGGCCTGCTCGCCCGCTTCGATCGCTTGCGGATACTCGCCCAGGGCCGAATACATGCGTGCCAGCCCATACCAGTTCTCTGCGTTATCGGGGTAGGTGCGGTTGTAGAGTTGCATCCCGGCAACCGCCGCTTCAAGATCCCAGAGCCCGTAGACGCTGTAAGCAATCTCGATGTCGAATCGTTCGCGCTCGGTCGTATGCGCCCGCAGATCGTAGGCCTGTTTGATGAGCGCAGTGGCCTGCGGGAAGTCCGCACGCTGATAGTAGTCGTAGCTGAGCGCTCTCCACGCGGAGGCAAAGGTCGGATCAAGCGCGGTGGCCCGCTCGAAGAGGATCTGCGCGCCCTTTCCGTCTCCGCGGTCCAGCGCTTCCAGGCCCTGTGTATAAGCCCGCAAGGCCTGAAGCGAGGAGGTGGTAGCTAACACCAGCGGCACCTGGAACTCGGCAATCTGGCGGCGGGATTCACCAAGATCTCCGCGCAGCTTTCGCGAGAGCGTATCCATCGCTCCAAGCACTTCGCTTTCGTTGCTCACGCGAATCTTGCCTGCCGCAATCGATTCACCGGTGGCACAACTGGTAGCTTCCACTGACAACAAAAACTCAGAACCCACCCGAACAAGGCTCCCCGAAAGCAGCACTTGGTAGCTCTCGCGCTCACACACCTCGCGAGCTACGTCCGCGCTGAGAGCGGTGCCGGCCGGCTTCTTCATCGATTCCAGCACCTCGCCGATCATCGAGTGGCTCATCACTTCAATGAAGGGAGACTGCTCGAGGTCGATACGCAGGCCTGTCTCGAGCAGGTCGTCGAAGGTTGACTCGCCGGTGTGATTCTCGAACTCGGCGAGCAGGACCTTGCGCAGAACCGGACGGGGACGATGCATCCACGCATATACCCCGGCCGCGGCGGCGAGCAACAGGAAAACAGCCGCAGCAATGCGAAATCGCGTGCCGGCAAATACTGACGAAAAAGGCAGAGCCTTCGCGGCGGGCAACTCGGTGGATGATTTTTCGAAAACGACAGTGGTCTTGGAGCGGATGGCTTGCAATATCATCTCGGCATCGGCCGCCTGCGACGGCAGAGCCGGCGGAAACTCCGCCTCCCGGGAGACTGACTCTGAGAAGACCGACTCCACCGGAGCCACAAACTGATAGCCGCGACCGGGGATTGTGATGATCAGCGACTCCTTCACCCCGGCTTCGGTCAGAGCCTTGCGCAGCAGCGACATCTGCTGAGCTAGGTTGCTCTCTTCAACAAATGCGTCGGGCCAAAGCGCAGACAGAAGCTCATCCTTGGGCACGATCCGTCCCGGATTCGAAACAAAATAGAGAAGCAGGTCAAATGTCTTGGGTGTGAGCGGAACGGAGACCTCGCCCACCACGAGGCTGCGCCGCGAAGAATCAAGGACGCTGTGCGCGAAATGGTAGGTCGAGGGTCTTTTCAGGGACATCGTCGAACTCAGCAGCAGCAGTCGTTATTCAGCATGAATTGTACTTGCTGCGAATTGTGGGGAGGCATGACATCACAGGCATCCGGCACAGCCGATTCACCTTGCCTTGAATCCATGAGGCAAAGTTTAGCAGGGAGGCTCTGGGTGTTGCGTGAACGCTCGCTTCACGGCAGGGAGGGCCACGATCACCACGCGCGGCACGCTCCTTGGTGCGCTGGGAAGAAGGGAGAAGCGGCCCGCGGCAGCAGATCACGGACTCACGCAAAGAAGCTGATCTGCGCTCGAGAGTCGCCTGGCAGATCGAACGGCGGCGCCGCGCCGGCTGAGGATCCCGTTACGCTGCCTTCCCCCTCGAAGGGCTGCCCCTCTTCGCGGATCTCGTATTCCTCAGCCTTGCTCCCCGTTTCCTTTGTCTCCGCTTCTGAGCCTCCCTCATCCTTCGAGGGAGAATAGGTCTCGTCCTCGGTGCGTGCCGAGCGTTCGACCATGGCCATGGGCGCGGGTTCAAGTTCGGCCCCGGCAGAGCGGGCCAGCGGCAGCATCGCGAGAGGTCCGATTGGCGTAATTCCCATGGCGCCTCCGGAATCTGTGGCCTTCCATGGGGATTATCGACAGGACACGCGGAAGACTTGAGCGATGCCTGAAATCCGGACGGTGCCTGGCATTGAAAAAGCGCATTTTGTCCTTGGATGCACCCAGCGCAAGGCTTGCTACACTGAGGCCATGATGGATGAAGTGGAATTTCGCAAGCTGGCGGAGGCCGCGCTCGACGCGCTGCTGAAGCACCTGATCGCGCGCGAAGAAGAGGTCGAGGCGGCCTTCGAGGTCGAGGGCCAGAACGGCTTGCTAAACGTGGTCTTCGAAGAGCCGCCGAGCAAGTTTGTCATTACGCCCAATGCGCCGATTCAGCAGATCTGGATCTCGGCGTTGTCAACCAGCTTCAAGCTCGATTGGGATGCGAAGGCGCAGGACTTTGTGCTGCCGCGCACTGGCGAAAAGCTGATCCCCCTCGTTGACCGGCTCATCGGCGAATACCGTTAGCGCCTCGCTGCGATACTAGTTCTTCCGGAAGGTGTAGGCGCAGGGCCGCCCTTCGATCCGAGTCCCCTTCCCTTCCGCATCTTTGAATTCGGCCTTGATCCGGTAAGTGAACTCCGTCCCTTTGGGCGTGTCATTGCCTGGAACGTACACCTTATCCCCAGTCCAGACGGTTGCAAGAAGCTGTGCCGAACCGTCTTCGGCGATGGGCCCCTCGATGCGAATCGACGCCGATTGGTGCTCGATGCCGTAGACTCCGCGTAGCTTCCCGTCTTTGATCTCGCTGGTGAACGCCCAACTGAAGCCTCGCGCATCCTTGAATTGCTCACAGGTAAGAACCGTCTCCCATTTGCCGTCGAAGCGGCTTGTCGCGTCTGCAACAACAGGAAAAAGCATAAGGGCGAAGATGGCAAAGCGTCCGGTGAACGTGCGCATGGAAACCTCTCGCGGCCAATCTTAGCGGCTTTTGCCGGGAGGTGGAAACGAAAAATCGGCGACTAATTCCGTCTCCAAAAAAGAAGGGCCCGGCATAAACGCCGGACCCCTTTTGTGGAGATTGATACTACTGAAGGGAGTAAATGGACTTGAGCACCTTATCGGCTACGGCCTTGGGCAGCGGAGCGTAGGAGAGCGCGGAGACTTCGCTTTCGCCGCTGTTCACTATCCAGCTGAGCATGTCCTTGATCACCTTGCCCTTGGCGGGGTCGGCCGACTTGATCGGAATAAGCAGCCACGTGAAGCTCGATATCGGATAGGCATCCTTGCCAGGTGCGTTAGTGATCGAAACGCGATAATCGGCAGGCATCTGCTTCACGCTGGCCGCGGCCGCAGTCACGCCCTCGATCGAGGCACGAGTCCACGCTCCGGACGCGTTCTTCACTTCGCCGAAGGAAATGTGGTTCTGCAGAGCGTAGATCAGCTCCACATAGCCGATTGCGCCCGGGAGCTGACGAACCAGTCCGGCAACGCCTTCATTCCCCTTGCCGCCCACGCCGCAAGGCCAGCTGGGCGAGGCGCCTTTGCCCGGGCCATTCGCCCAGTCAGAGTTCACCTTGCTCAGGTAATCGGTGAAGATGTAGGTAGTTCCACTGCCGTCGGAGCGGTGAACCACGATGATCTTCTGGCCAGGCAGGCTGACACCTGGGTTGTCCTTGGCGATGCGCGGGTCATTCCACTGCGTGATCTTGCCTAGGTAAATATCCGAGAGGACATCGCCACTGAACTTCACATTCTGGACGCCCGGAACGTTGAACACGGGCACAACCGCGCCAAGTACGGTGGGAATGTGGATAAGCTTCACCTTTGAAGCAGCAAGCTGATCGTCCGTCATGGGGCCGTCGGACGCGCCAAAGTCAACCAGCCCGGCCGTCACCTGTTTAATGCCGCCGCCCGAACCGATCGACTGATAATTGATTGTCACACCGGGGTGCGCGCCTTGGTATTCGCTAAACCATTTGGAATAAATCGGATACGGAAACGTAGCCCCTGCTCCGATCAGCTTTTGCGCCTGCGCTGCGGTCATGGCCAGAATCAAGAGTGCTGCAACTACAACGGTCTTTTTCACACATATCTCCCTTGCAAAGGAACTCCGCATACGATTGTCTACTGCGAATGTTACGGGGATTTGAATCGAGGCTGGATTTGGGGGATGAGTTTGTGAGTTTTCGCCAAAAACCGGCGCGCCGGGCCTGGCAAATCACGATTCAGAATTCAGCGCAGGGATGAGACCGCCGCAAGAACCTTCTGCACCAAGGGAGCCGGGAGCGGCGCATAGGACAGCACGGTCTGGAGCGTCGGGGCCAATGAAAAGGACGCTCATCCGGTCGCAGCGCTCGCGGGCTTGGCAAGCGGAAGCGTGAAGTGGAACTGCGCACCTGCGCCCAGCTCGCTTTCCGCCCAAATCCGGCCGCCATGCGCCTGGACGATGTGCTTGACAATGGCCAGGCCGAGGCCGGTGCCTCCGGAGTCGCGCGAGCGTGCTTTGTCGACGCGATAGAAGCGTTCAAAGATCCGGTAGAGGTGCTCGGAGGCGATTCCTGGACCAGAATCCTCAACGGTAAATTCGACCTCGTTCTGGTGCAGACGTGCGCCCACGAGGATCCGTTTGCCTGACTTGGCGTACTTGAGTGAGTTCTCAATCAGATTGCCAAACACCTGGTTCATGGCATCCGGGTCGGCCATGACAAGTTCGCCGGGCGCGCCGGACGACTCGAGCTCAACCCCCGAATCAACGACCATGCCACCCAGCAATTCGATCGCATCCTGCACCAGCGCATTGGCTCGGATCGGCTGACGGGCGATCTTGTAGTCCGGGCTCTCAACGCTGGCCAGGGTCAGCAGATCTTCGGTCAGGCGGTTCATGCGCGAGGCATTTTTCAGGATCACGCCCAGGAATTCCCGGGTCGTCTCCGGCCGCGGGGCAGGATCCTCGAGAAGCGTCTCCACATAGCCCTGAATTGAAGTGAGCGGCGTGCGCAGCTCGTGGCTCACGTTGGCGATAAAGTCCCGGCGTGACCGCTCGGCCGCTTCAATGCCGGTCACGTCATGCAGCACAACAAGCGCGCCACCGGATGGCAACGGAGCAGCGTTGATCTCAAAAACTCGACCCGGGACGAGCGAACTTGCGCGACCGAAGCGAACCTCGCCCCGTTCCTGGGCGGCGCGCACGCATGCCAGCACGTCGGGGTCGCGAACGGAGTGAACCAGCGGCCGGCCCGGCACAATCTGCGTAGCGGCAATCTGCTGCATCACCGAGTTCGACCACCGAACCAGGCCCTCGCGCGTGATGGCCACCACGGCCTCCTGCATGGAGTCGAGCATCGTGGCCAGCTCCTGGCGTCGGCTTTCAATCTCCGCAAAGTTCTGGCCTAACCGCAGGGCGCTCTGGTTCAGTGTGGCCTCCATGGCGGCAAGCTCGTCGTCCCCATACGCATCCAGTCGTGCTTCCAGATCGCCATCGGCGATCTTCCGTGCGAAGGAGACGACCTTGCCCAGGCGGTCTGTGATGCGCCCGGCAGCCCACGCGGCAAGCGGCAGCGCGACAGCCAGCGCAATCAAACCCGACCAGAGAGCCTCAAGACCGAGGCGATGAAGCGCCTCCCCAGCCGAGTTCTCCACAAAGCGGCGGAAGACAAACTCCATCACCGCCGTCTCAAAAACCAGCAGCAGGACGAATAGCCCGAGCAGCTTGCTGAAGACTCTAGGGGTCAAGATACGATGCTCCCAACCGCGACGCTCCAAGCCGCAGTCATTCCAAGCGCAATCCGTTCGGATGCCGGCGTTGAATCCGGCACAGCCGTTGCGCAGTTATTCGGTTTTGGGCATCTCAAACCGATAGCCTGCCCCGCGCACGGTCTTCAAATAGCGGGGATTCTCCGCATCGACCTCAATCTTCTCACGGATGCGGCGGACATAAACATCCACAGAGCGCGGTGTCACGAAGCGTGCGTCGCCCCACACCGCATCCAGAAGATGGTCGCGGCTGAACACCCGCCCTGGATGGCGTGCCAGGTAGTCAAGAAGGCGGAACTCCGTTGCCGTCGTGGTGGTCAGCTCGCCGCGCACGCGCAACTGCATTGCGTTCGCGTCAATGATGACCTCTTCAAACCTGATAATCGAGGGCGTGGTAGGGCGCTCAAAGCGGCGCAGAACCGCCTTCACTCGAGCCACAAGTTCGCGCGTGGCAAACGGCTTGGTGATGTAATCGTCGGCCCCGAGTTCGAGCCCGAGGACCCGGTCATTCTCGCCGGCGCGCGCCGTGAGAAAGATGATCGGGATCGTGGAGAGCGCGGGGTTGGCCCGCAGCCTCCGGCAGACGTCGAGCCCGTCGCCGCCCGGAACCATGATGTCCAGAAGGAACAGCGCCGGAGGCTGGCGCTCGGCATCCGCAATTACGTTGGTAGGGGTGGCATAGAGCCGGGTTGAGAATCCTGCGGCCTCGATATGATGCTGGACGAGGCGAGAGATATCGGTGTCGTCTTCCAGAATAAATACGATTTGGCTCAAACGGTCTGTCCTCGCCCGACGGCCCTCAGGGTACGCATCTGCAGGCCGTCCGGAACTATGAACAGAGTAATGCAATCAGGCAAACAGATTGCAAACGTTGTGTGAATTTGGCCTTCTTACCGGTGCTTCCGCGGCCGGGAATCCCTTGAAGTTTTCCTTGACTCCGGGTTACGGCTCTGCAACACTGCCTGCGCGCTCCCATCGACCGAAACAGCGGCTTTTTTGCCGCTCTGGCCACCACGCCCTGCCCCAGGGACGGGGCCCCAGTTGGAAGCGCAGGTCGAATCCTATCCCCATTTGCGGTACAGAACTGAACTGGACAATTTAACGAATGAAAGTGAGAGGAAAAATGAAGAAATACCTCGCGGAGTTGATTGGAACCTTCACCCTGGTGCTATTCGGAGTTGGAACCGCCGTGATTACGGGCGGTGCCACCGGCATGGTCGGCATTGTCGGCATCGCCTTTGCCTTCGGGCTCGCCCTTGTCTGCGCAGCCTATGGAATTGGCCCGGTCTCCGGCTGCCACATCAACCCGGCGGTCAGCTTTGGTGCATTCGTCGCCGGCCGCCTCTCCATCGTCGACATGGTCGGCTACTGGGTGGGTCAGTGCATTGGTGCGATTCTTGCCGCAGGCGCTGTCAGCCTCATTGCCTCCGGCGTTGCCGGCGGTTACAACATCGGTGCCAGCGGCCTGGGCCAGAACGGCTGGGGCGCAGGCTATGGCGGCGGCTACAACTGCACCTCGGCCTTCCTCTATGAGGTGCTCGCCACGTTCCTCTTTCTGATGGTGATCCTTGGCTCAACCCAGAAGGCCGCACCCGGCGGATTTGCAGGACTCGTCATCGGCCTCACCCTGGTCGCCATTCACCTGTTCGGCATCCACATCACCGGAACCAGCGTGAATCCCGCGCGCAGCCTCGGGCCGGCGCTCTTCGTCGGCGGCCAGGCGATTCAGCAGCTCTGGCTCTTCTGGGCCGCTCCCCTGCTCGGCGCTGCGGTTGCAGGCCTGCTCTTCCGCATCAAGGCGGTCGAAGCCGAGTAGTCAGATTAACCTGAATCTGCGGGCCGGATCTTGCCGTTTCCCGCGCCGATACAAGGGGTGAAGGAGAACAGCGTGACCTGGTTGATTATTGTTCTTGGCATTGTCGTGGGAATGGTCTCGGGTGTCGTAGGGATCGGCGGCGGGATCCTCTTTGTACCCGCTCTTGTTTGGCTCCTCGGAATGGACCAGCACAAGGCGCAAGGCACTTCGCTGGGAGCGCTGCTGGCGCCGGTGGGCATCTTGGCTTTCTATGAGTACTACCGCAAAGGCAACGCCGACGTTCGTGTGGCCGCGCTGCTGGCGCTGGGCTTTCTAGTGGGCGCATACCTGGGCGCAATCGGCGCTCAACATATTCCCGAGCTGTGGTTGCGCCGCGTCTTTGCCGCGACGATGATCGCCGTCGGCAGTGGCCTGCTGTTTACCAAATAGATGGCAAACGCGACCCGGCCCCCGATTCAGGCGCGCGCAATAAACCGCAGCCGCACATAGTCGGCCGTCCAGGCGCCGCATTCATCGCGCAGAGCCGGCGCAAGCAGAGCCGCCGTTTCACGCACAACCATGTCCCGCAAGTCTTCGGGCAGCCCCTCGATCACACCGCGGCGAAAGGTTCGCAGCCAGCCTTCCATGCCCGACTCCGCCAGCGGTGTGGGCCGCGGGATCAGTGCGATGCGCTCGACGTTGAAGCCGTGCCGCTCGAGACGCGTAGCGTAAGCCTCCGGAGCCGGATAGTAGTTCACTCCGTCTTCAGCATCGGAATGACCATGACGCGCAAGCACCGCCATCAGTGCGACGCGAATCGCAGCGATGTTGCCGTGTCCGCCCATCTCGGCCACAAAGCGGCCGCACGGTTTGAGCACCCGCCGAACCTCGGCCATCATCCCATCCTGGTCGCGCACCCAGTGCAGGGCGGCGTTCGAAAAGACAGCATCGAAGCTCGCATCCGCAAACGGAAGGTTCTCCGCCATTGCGTGGTGCGCCTCCAGCCCGCGCGCCTTCGCCGCATCGACCATATCCGGGTCTGCATCTGCCCCTGCTACGACCGCGCCCGATTCCGCCAGGCGCTCGGTAAGCTGTCCGTCGCCGCAGCCAAGGTCGAGGATTCGCTCGCCCGCCTGCGGCGCAAGCCACTCCACCACGCCGCCGGCGAGTCCGTGCACGAAACCTGCGTTCTGAGCGTATGCGGCTGGATCCCAGGTCTGGGCCATGGTTGTGCCTCCGACGCCAGTGTCTCGAATCGTGAATTATTAGACAAAGTTATTATTTCTTCTACTCCCATAACCCGTCGTTATAGATCGAATCCGAGGATTCTCGCCTGGCTCGCTCTGCTCTTTGCAACGCTTACTCGATATCGCTTCCCGTCTCATACGAGATCCGAATGCCTGGCTGGCGTCCCCAGCCGAAGACATAGTTCTCGCGATACTCCAGGCGGATCGCTTTCCATTCGCCGATTTTTGTCTTCGACTTGAGGCGCCAGTTGACCCCTGCGCCGTAGTCGGCGGCATTGCCGGTGACGAAATACCTTGAGTAGCCACCGATCAGGTAGAAGAAGGCATGGCGGCGCTTGTCATCAATGGGATTTCGATCGGTGTTGATCGACTGGAGCCAGTTGATGGCGAATTGCCCATCGACGGCTGTTGCCGGTGTAGGGCCGGCCAGACCGAGTTCGAGTTGAATGCCTGGAGAGCCGAAGCTGCGAATTCCGCCTGTGCTGTAGAGGCTGATAAACCCGCCGCCCGAGCCGGTTTTTCCAGCCGAGCCGTAGAAACCGGCAGCGGCCCCCCCTGCGTCGGCGTTCGGCTGTGCATTGCAAAAGGAAATGGCAAACGAAAGAAAGGCAAGAAAAAGAGCGAAGCGTTTCATGGCAATCTCCTCAGGATGAGTTGAGAAGAGTGTTGATCACCTCGCGATGCGAAGGCGGCAGAGTGTGACGGTTTCTGAAGTGTCACAGTGGAGCGAAGCGCCGCTCGCGGGGGACGGGAGACCGGCGCGACAGCCGGCTGGGAGGCCGCTCAATTCTGAATTCGAGGCTCTGCTTAAGATTGGCGGCGCTGCGTCTGGGGCAGTGCTGCGATTGTCTTGATCAGAATGGCCAGTCGGCGGCACCTAAATCGACAGCACGGGAATCAACGTGAGGTCGTCGACAAGGCCGACTTCTTTCTGGATGAAGGGCTCGCCGTATTTCACGCCGGCAAGTAGGCCGTAGTGGCGCGCCTCGGCGAATGTCCGCTCCCGAATCTCCTCTTCCGGAACGAAGAGGCCGCTCCCGGCAGCCTGATTCGTGTATTGCGAGCGATAGGCCATGAGCGCGGCGTGGCGCTGCTCGATAAAAGCCGTGATGTCGACAACGAAGCTCGGGCGGACATCGGCATAGAGACTCGCGTAAACGATCTTGAAGGGTCTGTGCGGCGCGGCATCGGCCTCAACGCGCGCCAAACCGGAGAGGAAGCATGCTTCATAACCGAGCGCGGCGACGATGCTGTGGTCGGGATGGCGTGCTTGCCAGTAGGGGAGGATCACGACGCGCGGCCGCAGCCGCCGCAGCACGCGCACGATCTTGATGCGATTCTCCAGAGTGTTTTCGATTGCGCCATCGGGCAGGTCGAGTGCGTCGCGCCAGCCCACGCCTAGAATGCGAGCTGCCTCATTCGCCTCGCGCTCCCGGTCGCCTGCCGTTCCGCGCGTTCCAGCCTCGCCACGAGTCAGGTCAAGAATCGCTGTCCGCAGCCCGCGCGAAGCCATGCGTAGAAGCGTCCCGCCGCAGGTCTGTTCCACGTCGTCGCGGTGCGCGGCAATCGCCAGCACATCGCATGCGGCCGCAACTTCAATCGACCCAGCGGAGTTCATTGTCGTCAGTACACGGTGTTGTTCGCGTCGGTCAGTCCGTCCATGTAGGCCACGTCATAGGCCGTGCCCGTGACCGTGACAAACTGGTTGTTGATTGAGCTGCCGTCCGTGGTCGAGAGGATATACACCTGTCCGCCTTCAGCCGTGTAGATCTTGTGCAGCCCGGTGACGGCCGCAATTCCCGTGGCATCGCCAATGTAGGGCTCGATGAGGGTCACAGTATCCGTTGAGGTATTGAACATCGTCAGGCAGCCGTAGGGCTGGCCGGTCGCCGCGCGCACACCGAGGTTGCACTTGCTCATCGCAATCCAGAGCGTGCTGTCATCGGCTTCGAGCATGCGGCTGGTGGCGCCGGGTTCGCCATCGCTGATCGAGATCGGGTTCCCCGTTGTATAGCTGGATAGGTTCACAATGGTCAAGTTGCCGGCGAAGAGCGTCTGGCCCTGAACCTGCTGCGGCTGCTGACCCACCACGTACATCGTTGTCGTGTCGACAAGTGCATTGCTGGCGCCGCCGGGAATCGGCAAGTTGGCGCCGGCGAGTGCCGCCGTGGTGGGCAGCGTTCCCGACTGCTGTCCGATAAGAAAGATCAGGGGCCCGATAGGAAGCGACGTGATGGAAGCCGTGTTGCCGCCGCACTCCGGACCGCAGTTGAGCACGTACGCGGTTCCACCGTCAGCGGAGAAGACCGCCTTGATCGGCCGGTCAAAGGTGAGCGGCGCCCCGTAGTAGTTGCCTGTGGCATCCGTGTGGTCGGGGCTTTGCGCCTGGAAAAGGCACCAGGTGGGCGCGTTCAAGGGCTCGCAATCGACGGCCGCCTTCGGCCAGGTGCTAGACCCGCCGGAAAAGTTCGTGGTTTGAGCAGAACTGAGCTTACGTGGATAGTAAATGTAGTTCGAGTTTTGGACGAACGCCAGCGCGATTGAGCCGCCCGGATTCACGCTCACCCGGTAGACTCCGGGAAGGCTCAGCGGGACGCCGCCACCGGTCGTGTGGTCGAGAACCGTCAGCACGTGAGACTGCTGGCTGGCTGCAAAGGTGTAGCTCTGATTGATCGTTACGAAGATACTGGAGGAGAGCCCATTGAGCCCGGATTGGGTCGAGCTGGTGCTCTCCTTGGCGTAGTTTATGATCGAAAAGCTTCCATCGCCTGAGCCGTAGACCGCGCCAAGCTGTTGCTCGGGCATGTTCTGGATGGTGACAGGCAGAGCGCCCGAAAAACCGCCGATGGAAAAGTTTCCGGGGGCCCCTTTGAATCCGCTACGGATGTCGTAGTAGGCGTCGACGAATGTGAGAGTGCCTTTGGTAAAAGCGGTGGAATTCTGAACCGCGATGAGGACCCGGTTGGTGAGCTTGCTGGGAGGCAGGCTACGCCCTGCAAAGTAGGTCGTACCACCGCAACCGGCAAGTGCCGCGGCAGCAGCAAGGGCCGCGGCAGCGCTTATCCAAAGACTTCTTTTATTCAAGATCACTTACCTCAACAGAATGAGCGGCGCAAGCCGCATTCGATATCGACGGCCACAGCCGCGATCTGAACACTGGTGTCGACGGTTTCCGGCGGAAGGGGTTGATTTCACAAGCCTCCAGCTGGCAAACTGCCCAGGGACCAGACCTTCTTGAAACCAGCGAATAACAATCGAAGTATAGCAAAGCGAGCCCACACGACCCGGGCCTGATGCGGGATCGACGCGCGGCCGCGTTGGGCAGGAATCGCAATGAGAAATCGCATTCCTGCTGGCTCGGCTGTCATGCGCTTGACTTAAGAGACGCCTTTCCGGTCGATGCGATAGCATTGCATTAGAATGCCGAAATTCTCTGACATCTTCGCCAGTCGTACTGTGCTCGCCGATGGCGCCATGGGAACCGTGCTCTACTCCCGCGGCATCACCATCAACCGCTGTTACGACGAGTTGAACCTGACCGACCCAAGGCTGATTCTCTCCATCCACGAGGAGTATCTGCAGGCGGGCGCGGAGATCCTGGAGACCAATACTTTCGGGGCCAACCGATTCCGGCTGGCGCGGCACAGTCTGGCCGCCAAGGTGGCTGAGATCAACGCAGCCGGCGTGCAGTTGGCGCGCCAGGCCGCCGATCATCTGAAAGAGAAGCAGGCCGGAGACGCTTGGGTCGGTGGGTCGATTGGTCCGCTCGGCGTGCGGCTCGAGCCGTTGGGCAAGACCGGGCTCGACGAAGCTCGCGATGCGTTTTCTGAGCAGATTGCCGCACTCGCCGCGGCCGGGGCTGACCTGCTGATCATCGAAACCATGCCTGCGCTCGTCGAGGCACACCAGGCCCTCATCGCCGCGCGGGAGACGGCGCCGGACCTGCCCGTCCTGGTCATGGTCACAGTGGACGACGACAGCAATTGCCTCGACGGCTCTTCGCCGGCCCAGGCTGCCGCACTCCTTACCGAGTGGGGTGCGGACGCGATCGGCGTCAATTGCTCCACCGGGCCCGCAACCGTGCTCACCGCAATTGAGGCGATGCGTGGGGCCACCGACCTGCCGCTCGCAGCGATGCCCAATGCCGGCATGCCGCGCGCGGTCGAGGGCCGGAACATCTATCTCTGCTCGCCTGAATACATGGCCAGCTTTGCGCGCAAGGCGATCCTTGCCGGTGCACAGGTGATTGGCGGCTGTTGTGGCACCACACCGAATCACATCCGGGCCATGCGGTCGGCGATGCGTGCCATCGACGCGCAGGCGCGCGTAGAGGTGCATGGGTCTGCACCGGCATTGAGCACAGAGACTCCTCCTGCGCCGCTGGGCCAACGGTCACACATCGGTAGCCTGGTTGAACGCGGCGAATTTGTCACGCTCGTCGAAATCGTGCCGCCCCGCGGAATCGACTGCAGCAAGGAGATTGAAGGCGCGCGCTCCCTCGCTCAATTGGGTGTGCACGCCATCAACGTGCCCGACTCGCCGCGTGCGTCGGCGCGGATGAGCGCGCAGAGTCTCTGCATCCAGATTCAGCAGCACACCGGCATCGAAACGGTGCTGCACTACACCTGTCGCGACCGAAATATTCTGTCCATACAGTCGGATCTGCTCGGAGCCTCTTCCATCGGCCTGCGCAACATTCTTTGCCTCACCGGCGACCCGCCCAAGCTGGGCAACTATCCCGACGCAACCGCGGTCTTCGACGTGGACGCAATCGGCCTGGTCAACATCGTTCGCCGGCTCAACCACGGGCTCGACATCGGGTCCAACTCGATCGGGGCCAGCACCAACTTCACGATTGCCGTCGCGGCCAACCCGGGAGTTCCTGACATCGAGCACGAGTTGCGCCGCTTTGAGTACAAGGTCGAGGCTGGCGCGGAGTACGCGATCACTCAGCCGGTCTTTGATCTGCGCCTGCTCGAGGAATTTCTCAAGCGAATCGAAGGCCACAGGATTCCCGTCATCGCGGGCATCTGGCCGCTCACCAGCCTGCGCAATGCCGAGTTCATGAAGAACGATCTGCGCGTCTCCATGCCAGACGAAATCATGGCCCGCATGGCGCGGGCCGACTCGCCCGACGCCGCACGCAAAGAAGGAATCAAGATCGCTCAGGAAATGCTTGAGGCAGTGCGGCCTCTCGTGCAGGGCGTGCAGGTGAGCGCGCCCTTTGGCCGTTACTCGGCCGCGGCCGAGGTGATGAAGAGCGTGCTGCCCGAGGGCGCAACGGAGTTAAGCCATGGCGTCGTTTGAAGAATCGCTGAAAAAACTCGAGACCATCGTGGACAAGCTTGAGAAGGGTGACCTTGCCCTCGATGAGTCACTCAAGCTCTTCGAGGAGGGTGTCGGCTTGTCGGCGGCGTGCAAGCAGGAGCTCGACGCGGCCGAAGGCAAGGTGCAGATGCTCGTCAAGCAGCGCGATGGCTCCGTTAAGGCCGAGCCATTCCTCACCGAGAAGCCGTTCTAAACGAGCTCACCGGCGGCCGTTGGCTCCATTCCGCGCAAAGACGCAGGTTGCCGGACTTCTTCAGCCTACTGCGCGTGCAGCGACGACCAGTGTGCGTCGCGCAACTGCCAGCGTCCCCCGCGCAACTCGGCAACCCCCGTGAAGTAGCCGCGTTCCTCGACATGTTTACCGGTCAGCTGCTCCTGGTCCTCAAAGAATGAAACGGCAACGACAGCAAAATCTGGAGTCAGCGGGTCGACGCGAAGGTCGCTGCTCCATTCCAGGCGGATGCTCCGGATCGTAGCCGCAAAATCATGGATTCCCTTCGTTGCAGCAGCGCTATCGGGAAAGGCCATTTGGCCATCATTGACCATAAAAAATGCTGGCGAGTCTGCGAAATGTTTACGCCACGCCGCAGGGCCGTCGCGGGTTACGTCGCGGGCAACCGTCGACATGAAACTCCGTACAGCCCCATCGACCCGAACAGCTTCCGCAGCAGTCATTGGCTGCGCGGCGCTTGCCGACGCGGCCTGACCACCCACGTGACTGACCGATACGACAACGAGGAGCAAGAGACACAAGCAGTTGCGCATAAAAACCTCCATCCATGTGGAACGAATCACCGTCAACCATCCGCCGTCATTCACGCTGCCCGCGTCTGCTGGGCGATGAAGCGCAGGCAATTGCGGTCCGGGTCGCGCACGTACATCTCGCGCGTGCCCCAGGTCTGGTCCACCGGGGACAGTTCGACAGGAATCCCGGCGGCGACGAACTCGCCGTAAAGAGCATCGACGTCATCGAGATGAAAGTTGACCACGCCGCCGGCAACACCGTCGCCCGAAAAAGATGAGAGGACGATCCACACGCCATCGCGCGAGAGCGCCATGTAGCAGGGATCGGCGTGCGGCGAGGCAGGGCCGGCGAACGGGCCATGCGCGTACTCGATGCGGAAACCGAGACGCGTGTAAAAGTCTTGAGCCGCCTGGGCGTTCGAAACGTGCAGCAGCGGCATGGCTGACTCGAGCATGCATCCCTCCCGGGTTGGGATTCAGCTGGCCTGTTATCCAGCCTTTTCATTTCGACGCCGCCGGGCCAGCCGCGCCAGGGTTGCCTGCTCGCGAAGAACCTGCTGCAAAGGCCGCGCTGGCGTGCCACAGTGCACCGTGCCGGGCTTGCGACCTTCGTTCGTCAGCTTGCTGCCGTTGAAGACGCCCGCCTGGCCGCCCAGAATCACGCCCGGCCCAATCGTGACATGGTCGCCAATGCCCACCTGACCGGCGATCACCGCTCCGTTGCCCACGGTGCTCGATCCGGAGATGCCGGTCAGTGCT
>Ga0181520_10007064_pt1 | contig 16765 bp, 9 predicted proteins | sample PEATcosm2014_Bin_29_FD_132451 | JGI IMG/M metagenome (GOLD analysis project Ga0181520, IMG submission 132451) | Peatland microbial communities from MTU Mesocosm Facility, Houghton, MI, USA - PEATcosm2014_Bin02_30_metaG | ecosystem: Environmental > Terrestrial > Soil > Wetlands > Peat | place... | reverse complement strand
TGGTACCGCTGCTTTTATTGTGCGCGCTGGGGAATCAATTCTCCGCAAAAAAGCCGCACAAGGATGGGGCGATTTTGAAAGAGATGCGGCGAGTCGATTTTCAAATGCGATTGCCCTGCACTGTAGAGGACTAACCCGAATTGTCGATATTCAACTGGGCGTTATCATGCGGGCTGGAAATGCGGATAATTGAACGCGTTCTGCCGGGGGATATTTACTTGCCCGGCATTCAGAATTGTACAAACCGCTTTGCCTGTCCCCTTGATAGTCAGATGGCGGGCTCCCTACCAATAATAGGATGCTACGGCGCGAGGAGGACCAGGGACTGATTCCGTCACCGTTGTCTCTATGACAAGCTCCATATTCTTTGTTTGCCAGCCCGCGGGAGCGCTCCGTAGACCTTCTCCCATATATTCGGAATTCGAGAGAAACTCGGCAGCGGCCTGTGTGCCAGTGCCGCCGATCCCCGCGGCGGTAATAGTGAACTGACCGGTCTTCGAGTCCAGCAGCCTGCTTACGATTGCATAATCTTCAATCACTTCTCCGTGAGATCCCTTGCGGATCCGCCAGTTTCGCCGACCGGGAGCCTCTTCCTGTATCCAGAAATCTTCATTCTCTTCCGCAAATGCAAAATGCAAATTCGACGTCAATTGCATAGTCCACTTGTTGTTAAATGCGCCCACTACTACATCCGGGGAATTGCGCAAATCCTCGAACGAGTAGTTGGTGCCAATCCGCACCTGGCGAGGCTTGCCGATCTGGCCAAGATATGCCGACAGGCTGACGGCAGCATATACGTCACCCAAAGCAACTCCATAGTCGGAGGCTACGTACATGTCGCGCCAGGTAAGATTCTCACCGCCATTCAGGGGAAGAGGCTGTTCGCTCCGCTCCGCCTCAGTTTGGAAGGTGCCGGGATGAGTTTGGGCATAGCGCTGATAAACTTCTTGAGTCGGTCTATAAAGCACCGGTTTTGCCAGGCAGATCAGAACTGGCTGCTGGCTGGCAAAAATCGGGGACCAAAACTCTTCCAGGATAGACTTTTGGCGCATTTCGCGGTGAACTATAAAGAACACGCTTCCGGCCCCCAGCGCCAGCAGCAAAATAATTGCCGCGATAACCCAGGATTTCAAATGGCTTTTATGGTGAAATTCCAGTTCAGGTGGAGGAAGTTCAGCGGATTCTGGCTTGACTGCGTCGGAAGGCCAATGAAACGCAGGGGAATAGGATCCCACAGGTAGCTCGATGCGCACCAGGGAGCCACTGGGTTTGGCCCGATAATACTGTTCGAGCCTGCGGCGAACTTCCCCGGCCTGAACGCGAACTACAGGGTCGTCTCCAGTGGCGTAGCCCGCTGGACGGAGGAAAACTTCCGTCCCGATCGTGCGTTCTTTCAGTTGCTCCGGATGTCCGGTCAAATGATGTTCGACAACGTATTTTAGAAACTGCCGGCTGCGCGCCGCGCTCCGAAAAAAAGGGCTTGCCAGGATCGTCTCGAGTTCGAGAGAAACGGCCTTTCGCTTATCGTCTATCCCTTCCGCCGGAGAGTGGGCAACTTCATGGTTCTCTGGGGTTTCAACCAACGTTTTCATCGGTCCCCCTGTTACTTCCAACCATTGTTTTACGGTAAAGCAATCTCACTTGCATCTCATTTGTGAGCGTCCAAGGGCCAAAAGTCTTTCGTTGTTGCGAACGACTGTCTCTGAAAAACCCCGACTTGATTTTCGACGAACTGCCTCGAAGAGAAGTAGAAATAATTGGATACAGGATTGTCAAGGACTATCCGGTGGACATTAAAATCGACCCCAGCCCAGAGGAAACAGAACAAGGGGCACTCTTACATCCCATAGCGCTTCAATGACTTAAACAAGGACTTAATCAAGATATGCTTTCACGGCCTCCAGCAAACGGGCGAAGGATTCACATCTTGCGGATTTCGCCCCATGTTTATAGCAGAAGACAGGCTACAGCGGTTTCTTACGGTAAGAATCCGAGTGGCGCACCATAAAAAACCGCTCATAAGTCCCTGATAAAGCTCTAATCTGCGTTTGCCCTACCGTAAAACACCGTGTATTACTTGCCGCGCCCAGCACACGGAACCTAGAGTCTCCCAAGTTCGATTTATCGTTGACTACAAGTCACGTAAATCCAAAGATATGGCGGTTTTTTGCAGAAGGAGAACGCAAAGTTCTCCAAATGCGCACATTCAACATCAATTCTGGAGGAATCATGACGACACAATCTTTGAAAGCGTTTACGCGCAGAGTTCGCTGGGCAAGTGGCCCCGGGGCTCTGGCGGTATTCGCAATCTGTCTGCTGCTCGGCTCAGCCAGCCTGCAGGCGCAACTGCTGTCAGGCAGTTTTTCCGGTACAGTTCAGGATCCGACCGGCGCGGTGGTCACCGGCGCCACAATCACCCTGCTGAACCAGACCACTGCCGACACCCGTAAAACTGTCAGCAACGACCGCGGTTACTTCACTTTGGCCGGCGTCGAACCCGGCACATATACGGTCACCATCCAGGCCAAGGGCTTCAAGGGCTGGAAGCAGGCCGACTTGACCCTGAACGTCGGCGACGAGCGCACTATCGCCGGCATTCAACTAGCAGTTGGCGTCGCCAGCGAAAGCGTGGTGGTTGAATCCGCTTCTCAGGAGCTTGTTCCCACCGACAACGCCGAGCGCGCCGCGCTGCTTGATTCGCACGACATCGAGCGGCTGACGGTTCAAAGCCGCGAACTTTCAGAGTTGCTCAAGATACTTCCCGGCGTTACTTCGGTCGCCAACGGCATGTCGAATGGCGTTGGCTTCGACTTTACGAACATGGGTGCCACAGGCAGCGATATCGGCGTGGGAATCAGCCCCAACGGCGCCCCCTATCGCGGCGGCACGGCCTATCTACTGGACGGCGCCAATATTATTGACTCGGGCGTCAATGGCTGGTCGATTGCCAGCGTAAATCCCGACATGACCGCGGAAGTCAAGGTTCAGACCTCGAACTTCGGGGCAGACGCCGCGGATGGCCCGGTGATTGTCAACGTCACCAGCAAATCCGGTGGCGCCAAGTATCATGGCGAAGCCTATCTGTACGCTCGCAATGGTGTGCTGAACAGCAACTTGTGGCAGAGCAATCACAACGGCTCGAAGCGCTCCTCGGACGAGTACTACTATCCGGGCGGCAACTTCGGCGGACCGGTACGTATTCCGCACTCCGACTTCAACAAGAATAACAAGCTCTTCTTCTGGGCCGGCTATGAGTATCAGTGGCAGAACCCGGGGTCCAGCACCGTGTTGACATCTTATATCCCCAGTGCGGATATGCTGGCCGGCAACTTCTCGCTGGAAAACACCACTGCGACCAACCCCTATGCCACCAACGCGGCCCTGTGCCCCAGCGGCTTTGTGGCGACGTCGGGCAAGACCTGGTGCAACACGCTGACTGGTGGCTTTGATGCATCTGGCAATGCCATCACCAACGCGGGCGCGGTCACCGTGGATCCCGGCGCGGCAGCCATAGCGTCGCTCTTCCCCGCGGCCAACACCGACCCCAGCAAGAGCGGATACAACTATTACGACGCCGTTGGCGGACAGCAGAACGTCTACATCATGCGCTACCGCTTGGACTACAACCTCAACGAGAACAACAAAATCTTTGCTAGCTATCAGCAGGGTCATGAAGTATCTCCGATTCCGGCGCATATGTGGTGGAATCCGGGCAACTCCGTGGAATATCCGGGCGGTGGACTCACCCAGCCCACCACAAGCCGCGTCTTCACAGGCGACGTGCTCACCGTGATCACCCCGACTCTGACCAACGAGTTGCTAGGCGCCTGGGCATGGGAGCAGAATCCCGTCAAGCCGGTCAATATTACGCCGTCGCTGATTACCAGCACCAAGTACCCGTACATGAGCTACTTTGGCGGATCATTGGTCACGCCAGGCATCTACAGCGCCGGTTCCGATACCTTCCCGGAAATGTCCATGCCGGATCTGTTCACCGGTGAGGGCGGCTCGTACATGACGGGGAAGACCTCGGTCACACTGTCAGATCACGTCACCAAAGTATACAAAAAGAACACCTTCAAGTTCGGTGCCTTCACCGAAATGATCGGTGCTAACCAGGGCACCTACGCCGACTACAATGGCACCTTCGGCTTCGGCAGCTCGATCCAAGCCGATCCTTATAACTCGGCAGTGGCGGCAATCGGTTCCGCGAACCCCACAGCAAACCTGGTGATGGGCATCTCCGACTATTTCACGCAGGCCAACTCCACGCCCGAAGACAACATGGCTTATCGGACCAGCTCGTTCTATGGCATGGACGACTGGAAAATCACACGCCGCCTGATGGTCAACCTTGGCTGGCGCTTCGATCACATTGGACGCTGGTATGATCGTGGCCAGAACGGCATGGCGGCTTGGTACCCTGGGTTGTATGCCTCTGACATAGCAAGCGGCGCATGGCAGTATCCTGGCGTTCGCTGGCATGGCGTGGACTCGGGAATTCCCAACGGTGGGGCCGGTACGCGGCCTTTCTTCACCTCTCCGCGTCTCGGCTTGGCCTATGATATCTTCGGCACCGGCAAAACCGTTCTGCGCGGCGGTTGGGGCGAGTATCGCTGGAATGACCAGTACAACGACTACGCCGGCCCACTGGGAGTTGCGGCGCAGCAGCAGGGCTTCAGCTCTGCCGGCGGCAATGTGACCCTTGGCGACATCGGCAACCTGGGCGCAACCAGAACGACCACCGTCTCTCTGCCCACCGGCGGCATCAATGTAACCGATCCAAACGACCACGACAATGGGGGAACCGACGCTTATAACTTCACCATCTCCCAGCAGTTGCCATGGAAGACCTTGCTTGAAGTCGCCTATGTTGGCAACTCAACCAAGAATCTGCTTATGGGCGGTCAGAGCAACGGCTCCGGCTTGGCCAGCGACTTCATCAACCAGAACAAAATCCCCGCTGGCGGCTTGTTCAAGGTGGACCCGATTACGGGCGCGGCTGCTCCCACCGATCCTGAAAATACAGGATCTAGCAGCTGGACTTACTCCCACTACTTCCCGTATTACCAGGGATATGGACAGAACTCCATCAACATGGAAACGCACGTCGGCTATGCCAACTACAATGCCTTCCAGGCCTCTTGGATCAAGCAGACCGGCAAGCTGAGCTTCAACCTGAACTACACCTGGTCCAAGTCGCTGGGTATCACAGCCACCAGCGTCGATCCGTTTAGCGTTCACGGCAACTATGGCATCCTGAACATCGATCGCCCGCACGTGATCAACACCTCGTATGCGTACAGCCTCGGCAAGGCCGTCAAGATCAACAAGATTGTTGACGGCGCGGTCAATGACTGGACGATTTCTGGAACCACGACCTGGCAGGCTGGCGGTAACCTGCAAGCCGAGGATAGCCAGAACCTAGGTATGACTATCAAGGACACAACAACCGGCGAGAACCTTTCCACAAAGAGCTACTACGGAACCAACGTGGGTGTGATTCAGCCTATTACCACCTGCAACCCGAAGAGCGGTTTCACTCACGATCATCAGGAAGTCAACCCCCTGTGCTTCGCGCCTCCGGCCATCGGCCAGCGCGGTCAGCGTCAGTTCGGCTACCTGGGCGGACCGGCTCTCTTCAACTCCGACCTGACCATCTACAAGGACTTCCGTTTGTTCGGCAAGCAGACGGTGCAATTCCGCGCCGCGATGTTTAACTTCCTCAACCATCCGGGGAGGGCCTACACCACATCGGCAACCATCACCCCGACTTTCTCAACCCCGGATAAGATCAACTTCACCTCGACCATGACTCAGGGCAATCTGGGCACCTATGACTGGCAGTACCTTGGCACACCTGACCAGAAGGTTGGCCGCCGTTTGGGTGAGCTTTCCGTCAAGTACAACTTCTAACTCCAACCGGATCTGGTTCGGTGGCGCAAGCTTTCGAACCAGATCCACTTTGAAATGGTATTCAATGCCGATTCGGAAAACCGCCCGGATTGAGCATCTGTAGTTCTTTATGTTGCTCTCCTGACCTGAGCCGCGTCTCCCAGGTGGCTGCGTGGCTCATTTTTTTGTCTTATGAATTTGAAAGTCCAGCGCGTTACCGCGCGCGAAAGTTTCTCGGAGTTATCTATGCGACGGCCCCCGTTTTTCTTTTTACTCCTTACCGCCATCCTTCTTTACTGCAACAGTGCATCCGCTCAGTCCTCCCGTGAACGATTCAAACTCGACCGCGAAGGCGAGACAATTGTGCTCGAGCCTTATGCGCAGAACATTCTGCATGTAACCATTAGCTTGACGCCAGAGGCGGCGTTAGCTGCTCCCGGCTACGGTTTTATTGCCGCGCCTTCCGCTTCCGGCTGGAGCGCGAGCCAGACTCCAGTGGCAGATATTTTCCGGTCTCAGCGATTGGTGGTCACGGTGGAGAAAAATCTTCCGCCTGCTCATCCGCCGTTGCAGTCCAAAGAAGACATTGAAAAGTACTTCGATGGTTCGGTTCCAGATGCGCACATTACGATGCGAACACCCGAGGGCAAGACACTGCTGGAGCTGACGGGCTGGTCGCAGTCGGAACTCAATCAGAAGGACGGCACCGCGAATGTTGCGCGCGACCGGCGTCGCTCCGATCCCGAGTTCTACCAGGTGGGGGCGACCTTTGCTTCGCCCGACGACGAGCACTACTACGGCTTGGGCCAGAACCAGGAGGGCTTTCTCGACCATCGCGGCCATGTGGTCCGCTGCTGGCACGATTACAACGCACCGGCCGGACCCAGCGTCTGCGTGCCGTTTGTCATAACCAACAAGGGATATGGCCTGGTGTGGGACAACCCCTCGAAGACCACCATTGTGCCAGGGTTCAATGAGAAGACGAAGTGGACCTCCGAGGTGGGGAATCGGGTTTCGTTTTTTGTCATTGCCGGCGACACCGCGGACGAAATATATGCCGGCTACAAACTGCTGACTGGGCCTACGCCGCTTTTGCCCAAGGCAGCTTTCGGATACATCCAGTGCAAGCAGCGCTATGCCAGCCAAAAGGAGGTTCTGGATGTTGCCCAGGGCTACCGTGACCGCCATTTACCGGCCGATGTGATGGTGGTGGATTGGTTTTACTACACCAAGATGGGGCAATTCGACTTCGATCCCAAGGCCTGGCCCGATCCCGCGGCGATGAACAAGCAATTGCACCAGATGGGCTTTGAAACCATGATCAGCGTCTGGCCGCGCTTTGTGCCCGATGACCGCTATTATGCCGAGTTGCGAAGAAAAGGTTGGCTGATTCACAAGGCCGACGGTACGCCCATCAACGGCTTGCCCTATGACCGCGCCGGGTCGGACATCGATACGACTAACCCCGAGGCGGCGCTGTGGTTCTGGAAAATCCTGCGCGACAATATCCTTAGCAAGGGCTTCGACGCGCTCTGGGCCGATGAGACCGAGCCAGACCTGCCTCCCGACGGCGCTTACTTTCACGTAGGCCCTGGCACGCAGTTCTTCAACATTTATCCGCTCCTCCATACTGCCGCGATTTACGACGGCTTCCGCAAGGACGAAGCGGGCAAGCGGGCGCTTATTCTCTCCCGCGACGCCTATCTGGGCGCGCAAAGGAATGGAACCATCTTCTGGTCTTCAGACATTCAACCCAACTGGGACACCTTCCGGAGGCAGATTCCCACTGGTCTGGACTTTGCAGCTTCGGGGCTGACCTACTGGTCCAATGACACGGGCGGTTGGGAATATCTTCCAGCCGAACACCATTCGGCTCACCCGCCGCTGCTCGACCCCTCCGACGCCAGAGCCAACGTGGGAGATTATCAGGATTACCCGGAGCTTTACACGCGCTGGTTCCAATACGCGGCCTTTCTGCCGATCTTCCGCACCCACGGCAGCCGGCCTACCAATGAGGTCTGGTCCTATGGCAGCCAGGCAGAGCCGATCTTGGAGAAGTATCTGCGCCTGCGCTACAAGTTGATGCCGTATATTTATTCGCTGGGTTACAAAACCTGGCAGACAGGCGCGCCGTTTCTACGGGCGCTGCCGCTCGATTTTCCCGACGACCCAAAGGTGGCAGACCTGCGCGACGAGTATATGTTCGGCCCGGCATTTTTGGTGGCCCCAGTGACTGAGCAGGGGGCGACCTCGCGGCAAGTCTACCTGCCGGCGGGAACCGACTGGTACAACTACTGGACGAACGAGCGCATCAAGGGCGGACAAACTATCACGGTCGCTGCGCCTATCGACACGCTGCCGTTATTTGTTCGGGCCGGATCAATCATTCCACAGGGGACGGTAATCGAGAATACGCACCAGGCCCAAGCTATCGCTAAAGTACTGGTCTATCCCGGAGCGGATGCGAGTTTCACTCTTTTTTCCGACGACGGCACAACCTATGACTACGAGAATGGAGCGGGTTTGGTGACTCGACTGCATTGGGACGACGCCAAGCAGAAGCTGACCCAGGAAGGCGCCGCTGCCTGGAGCAGAGCGAATGAGGCAATTGTGGAGGTCGTCGGACATTGAGCATGCTTCCGCGAAGATGAGTGTAGAGTCCTGACACAAACAGACGCTGAAGAAGTCGCCAAAACCTGCGCCGGCCCCTCATGTGTCATCATGGAGAAAAAGCAAACCAATCCCAGAGCCGAACGAATATGACCGAGATAGAGCATTCCGACACCCCAATCCACTTCTATCTGGCTTCCGATGGCGAGCGGGAGCGTCTGATTTCCCTGATCAATGCCGCCTTTGCGATGGAAGACTTTTTTGAGGGCACGCGCACCGACGAAGAGCGTCTGGCGGCGATGATGCGCAAAGGCGCGATTCTGGCCGCCGAGGACGGCGCGGGCCAGCTTCTGGGCTGCGTCTATTTGGAAGTGCGCGGCGCGCGCGGCTACCTGGGCCAGCTTGCCGTGGACCCGGCCCGGCAGCGCGGCGGCCTTGGCATGAGGATTATGGCGGCTGGCGAGGAATATCTGCGCGGCAAGGGCTGCCGGGACGTAGACATCACCGTGCTCAGCCTGAGGCCGGAGCTGCCGCCCATCTATCGGCGGCGGGGCTACGTGGTGACTGGCGCCGAGGAGTTCCGGCCCTCCCGGAAGCTCAAGCCTGGTGTCGTTTGCCATGCCATTATCTTGTCCAAGCAGCTTTAATCTCTGGCAGTCTCTTTAGAACCATATAAACCCCGGCAAGTGAAAGCGCTCAAGTCACGGCGGAACGCGCCGATGAACCCTCTGAGTGTCTCAGAGAGGGTTACCGGCCATGCAGTGGTTACGCAATCTCCCCATCTCCCGCAAGTTCACCTACGCCTTCGGCATTGTCTGCGGTCTTTGCATTCTGCTGGGTGTCTTCACCTTCATGACCTTCCGGGGAATTGCCGCGCAGAACAAAACTCTCAGCGGCAATCACTTTCCCAACTTGATTCTGATTGGGGCGGTCCGCAATAGCGTCAATATTGAACGGCGCGAGGATCTCGAGCTGCTGCTCTGCCAAACGCCGGCATGTTCGGCCGAACACAGCGCAGTTCGCGAAAAAGCCATCGCCGATTACCGGGAGGCTCTGCGAACGATCGATCCCATGATCATCCCGGAAGACCGCGCAAACTACAACAAATTTACCGCGTCCATCAAGCAGTATCAGGACGCGAGCGATCAGGCTTTCGGCATGATCAATGCCGGCAAAGTGGGCGATGCGCTGGACATGATCTCATCCGACGCGACAAAAGCCTCACTGGGAGTAGCCCTGGGAGCGGCGGAACAGGCATTTCAAATGCACGCGAAGCTCGGCATGGCGGGCGCCGAGGCAGTCACCAACTCCAGCAACCGCGCCACCTGGATCAATGCCGGGGTCACCCTCTTGATTGTTTTTCTCTGCGCCCTCATCGGCACACTCTTGACGCGGGAGATTGCCCCGCGCTTGGCCAGAGTGCTGGTCGCGCTGGAAGCCCTGGCGGCAAAAGATTTGACATCGAATATTCGAGTCACGGGAAACGACGAGATTGGCCGTGTGGGCGAGGCCCTTAACGCCAGTGTCGCCGCGATGCGCAGTGTGCTGGTCTCCGTGGCACAGGGCGCTGAGACACTCTCGGCTGCCACCACGCAGATGAGCGCCCGCTCGGTGGAGGCGGCAGGCAATGCGCATACGCAGTCCAGCAAGACCAACCAGATTGCCGCCGCGGCGCAGGAGATGACGGCCACCATCGGCGAGATCAGCCACAACGCCGAAAGCGCTGCCAGTTCAAGCCGCGTCTCGGCTGAGACGGCCAACCAGGGCGGCGCGGTGATGCAGGCCGCCGCCGTGACCATGGAGAAGATTGCAGCCGCCACCAGCTCGGTCTCAGAGAAGATGACCTCGCTGGCCCGGCGCTCCGAGGAGATTGGAAAGGTCGTCAACGTGATTCAGGAGATCAGCGAGCAGACCAACCTGCTGGCTCTCAATGCCGCCATCGAGGCCGCCCGCGCCGGAGAGCATGGACGCGGATTTGCCGTCGTCGCCGGCGAGGTTCGCCGCCTGGCCGAGCGCACCAAGACCGCTACGGAAGAAATATCAGGCACCATCCGCAGCATTCAGGAAGAGACCCGCGAGACTTTGCAGGTGATGCAAGACAGCCGCGCGGCGGTTGAATCCGGCATGGGAGAAACCGCCCACGCTCGCAAGAGCCTGGAGGCCATCATCGATTCCTCCAAGCAGGTGGAGCATCAGATTCATCTCATTGCCACCGCCGCCACTGAGCAGACCTCGGCCTCGGGAGAAATCTCCGAGTCCGCGGGTCAAATCTCGCAGTTGTCGGTGGAAAATGCGCAAGGCGCCGAGGAGGCCGTCGAAGCGCTCAAGAATCTTGCCTCGCTGGCCAGCGAACTGGACGGCATGATCCGCCAGTTCCGCCTGGAAAACGACCGCCAGCCGGGCGGAAAATTATCGGGCAAAAAACTGCCCGCCAGCCAAACAGCTTATCGGGCCGCGCACTCTTAAGCCCGTTCAAAATGACGGCGGCTATATTCCGATCAGTAAATATCCCCCGGCGGAGTACTTTCAATTACCCGCAACTCGTGGAGTCCTGAGCCTGTTTGTTGATGGATCAGATTCGGCCTCAGGCAAGGTACTTTTCTCAGCGGCGTTACGGTCTGTGAACTGTCGTTATGGAAGCAACAGAGAAACGGGCCATCGAGCCGGAGATTTGGGGCGGCCAGGACTGGATCGAGCAGGAATTGGCGGCCTCGACGTTGCCCGATGCGCGGCTGGATAAGCGGTTGCGTTCTCTGGTCAGAACCGCTTTGCGGCTGACCAATCTGCTGGCCGTTTTCTGCATTTTGAGCTGGCGCGTCTTCTGGCTCACCAGGACCAACCGCATCGATCCGGGGGCTGATCCAGAACTGGTCTTCACGGATCTGGAACTGCGCATCCTGGATCGATTGGTCAAGGACAAGCCCACTGCCCGGGCGCAGAAAATCCTGCTCTCGAATTCTCTGACCAAACTGGCACGGCTGGACGTCTGCCTAGCGCGCAACTCGGACCCGCCACCGGGAAACGAAACCATCTGGAGAGGACTAACCCGTCTTGTCGATATTCAACTGGGCGTTATCATGGGGATGGAAATGCGGGTAATTGAAAGGGCTGAAGCGGGGGGTACGGTGTAAGCCGCTCAAAGCGGCTTGAGCGGGGTCGCTGACGCGGCCCCGGTTAAGTTGAGCCACCTTATCGGTGGCAGGTCATTGCGCATTTTCAACTGCTCCAGACGCTGGTCTTCCTGTTCCTGGTTGCGGATTTATTCTCAGACCACGGCTTCATCGGGGCCCATGGTAGAAACCAGAAATCCGCGTGCACAGAAATGCTGCCCTGCAAGATTCTGCTGACGCTCGCCGTAGGTCCGGGCCAGATGAATTGCACTCCTGCCCTTGATGAAGCCGACCACCTGACTGACAGCGCACTTGGGCGGTATCGAAAGCAGAATGTGAACGTGGCCGGGTTGCAAGTGACCCTCCACGACCGTGCTCTCCTTCTGCTCGGCCAAACGACGGAACACTTAGCCCAAACGCTGCCGCAGTTCCTTGTACAACTTCTTGCGCCGGTACATGCCGTGATATGAAGTTCGTCCGCAGCCCTGCGATAATTCAAATTGTCCGCGACCACGCGAAAGACCTTCAGCTTGAAGTTTTCAATCATGGATTTACTCCTGTCTGATAGTTCAGCGTCGCGAGTGACAGCCGGTATTGGTACTGCGCATCGGTGTTGCCAATTGCGGCGTCGGTCTGTTGATACTGCGCCTGGCTCAATTCCACAATCGAACTGAGTCCCAGTTGATAGCGCGTCTGCGCCAAGGTCAAAGCAAGATTCGCTTCCTTGAGGAGTTGCTCCGAAACCGTGACGCGCTGATATGCAGTATTGGCCGCAAGCCACGCAGTGCGAACATCCCGGACAATCCTGTCTCGCAAGTCGCGGCTTTGTTCCGATGCAGCCTGGGCGCGGATAGACGCCTCCTTTGCCTGGGCTGAGTAGAGGAAACCATTAAAGATAGGAATGTTCATGTTTACGCCGATCCCGCCCCACCAATTCGTAAGGTAATACGCAGCGGGACGAATTGGGACGCTTCCCACAGTTCCCGCGGCACTGATGCTGGGCAGCATTTGATCGCGTTGCGCATGGCTGAACTTGATGGCCGCTTGCTGGCTATAAGCCAAAGCCCGCAAGTCCGGGCGTTGATGAAACGCGAGTTGCAGGAGTTGATCCGCGTCAGTTGGAGGCGCTTGCAAGGCTTCCTCGCTATCGACCAAGACGTACGTTACTTGATGATCAAGTCCCAAGACCGCATCCACTGCAGCCATTGTTGAGTCAACATTGCTTTGAGCGTCGAGCAGTAAAAGTTTGGCTTGTGATAAATTGACATCCGCAAAGCTCAAGTCGAGAGTCGATTTGAGTTTGTTCTTTGTCAACTCGCTGACCTGTGTCTCTGTGGTTTGGCGTGTACTGACATTCTGCTGTGCCACTCTAAGTAGAGCCTGAGCCTGAAGCGCGTTGAAAAACGCCTGGTCGGTTGCCAGGACAATATCCTCTACCGTGGCAAGAGCGTTTGCATTCTGAGCTTTCTCTTGAAGTTTCGAAGAGGCTATAAGGTTGCCGGTTCTTCCAAAGTCTGTTAGCAGTTGGGTAAATCCACCTCCCGCTCCCGCGTGTTCGAAAAGACGCGAGGCAGTGAGCGATCCCGCAGAGACGCGGCTTGCATCTTCTGCATCCTCAGCGGTGATGTTGGCTGTAGCTGTTGGCAACTCAGCGGACCTTGTTTCACGCACAACCTGATGCTGTGCCAATGCAAGCAACCGGGCTACACTGACCCGTGGATTGTTCTTGATGGCAAGTTTCTCAGCGTCAGACTGCGTCAGTTGTGGATACTGACCGGAAGCTGCTACCTCCGCTTGTGTCGATGAAGGATCACCAGATCCCTGCTCCATCGGTGTCGTTCCCTGTTGTGCAAGAGCGACGAGCACTGCTTGCGGCGCATCAGGCAACTGAGGTGACACGTTCGTTGTCTGTCCTAATAGAGAACTGGAACAGAAAACAACAAACAAAAACGTAGTCAGTGCAAAATGACATTGAGTCCGAAGTCGTTTCATTCTTTTTACGCCTCCCTAGCAATCGCAGACTTTTTATCCTGCCTATCGTGAACGATCAGGTAAACAGCCGGAACCAGAAAGACGGTTACGACTACCGAAACCGCCAAACCGCCGATGACCGCACGTGCCAACGGTGCATATTGCTCGCTGCCGGCTTCCGTCCCGAGTGCCATTGGAATCATGCCGAGCAAGGTCGCCTGCGAGGTCATCAGAATTGGCCGCAGTCGTATTTTGCACGACTGGACAACCGCCTCCAACAGCGGCAGTCCCTGCTTGTGCAAAGTGCCGGCAAATTCAACGATGAGAATGCTGTTCGAGACGACTATGCCGGTCATCATGATCACGCCCATCAAGGACATGATGTTCAGTGTGCTTCCAGTCACCAGTAGGATCATGACAACTCCTGCCAGTCCAGGCGGGATAGCCATGAGAATGATGAACGGATCGACAAATGAGGTGAACTGGGTCATCAGGATCAGGTACACCATTAGTACCGCAAGAATGAGACCGATCCCAAATTCCTCGAACGACTTATTCATGCTGACCACCGCTCCGCGGAGGTTGAGTACGGTGTTCTTGTCTGTTTTGGTGTTTCCCAGCAGCTTGTTGATATCGCTTCCAACTCCTTGCAGCGCCTCCGACTTCGTGGATACATAAATGTCGATGACGCGGCGAATCTGGTAATGATCAACCTCTGTTGGCGTATTGATCAGCTTGATATCCGCAACAGATCCGAGCGGCGTATAGCCGGCTGTATGATCGCCTTTCCAGAATGCGCGAGCATCGCTCGATGCGCCGTGGGCCTGCTGCATCGGGCTGTAACCCGCGGGCTGAACGCCGCGCAAGGGGATGTTCTCGAAATCTTCCATCGACATATTGTTGAGGACGGGGTTCGCGTATTGGACCGTCACCATGTAGTTGTTGCCGGTCTTGGGATCGATCCAGTAGCTGGGGGCAACCATGCCATCGGAGGTCATGGCGGTGATCACGTTCTGCACCACGTCCTTTGCGGAGAGTCCAATCAGGCTGGCCTTCTCCCGGTCGATATTGAGCGCAATTCCGGGATAGTCCAGGTTTTGAGGAATGTAGACGCCGCTGACATTTGGCATGGCTTTGATCTTCTGGGCAAGAGTGTTGGCCAATGCGTAGGCTCCGTGCATATCCATCGAGCTGACCTGGATGTCGATGGGAGCGGGCAAACCCTGGTTGATCACGCTATCGACCAGTCCGCCGGCCTGATAGTACGCGGTAAGTTCGGGCATCTCGCGAGAGAGCTTATCACGCACGCGCTGCATATATTCGTAACTTCCGAGGCTATGATCTTTCTTCAAGCTCACCTGCACGAAGGCCGTATCCATCGAAGCGTTGCTGGTGTAGATGGCAGAGAGGTCAGGATAGACGCCAATATTGGAAACGATCATATCCAAGTCGGTCGGCTTGACTACGTCTCGAATGATCGTTTCGACTTTGGCAATGTCATCGTTGCTGGATTCCAGTCTTGTGCCGCTGGGCATACGAACATTGATGACAAACTGACCGGGATCTGTGCGGGGAAAATAGGCGCGCCCCAGAAATGGAACGGTGGCAACGAGTACAATCGCCACACTTCCCAGGATCATTGCCGTTGTGAGGACAGGCCGTTGCATGGCACGCTTGGCAAGACGCTCATACCAGTGCAACATCCGCTCATACTTTTCGTTGAAGACCTTGTCGAATCGTGCGAAGAAGGACGACCTCGATTCCGTACCGTGTTCACCGTCGTCTATGATGCGAATGAATCTTGCACAATAAAGCGGCACGACTGTCATGGCAAAGAAGTAGGAAGCAAAGATCGAAACCACAACCCCCAGCGCCAGCGGAGTGAAGATGTACTTGCTCACACCGCTGAAGAAGGTGACGGGGAAAAACACAATTGCGGTGGTGAAAGTGGCGGCCAGAACTGCCATCGACACCTCGGTTCCGCCCTTTTCCGCGGCAACTTCCGGCGATTCGCCCATCTCCATGTGACGAAAGATATTTTCGAGTACAATGACGCCGTTGTCGATGAGACGCGAGAAGACCAGCGCCAAGCCTCCGAGCAGCATGGTGTTGATGGAGCCGCCCAGGTAATCGGAGACCAGCAGGCAAACCAGCATGGAGAGCGGCACCGCGAGCAGCACGGCAATGGTGGCGCGCGGACTGCCAAGGAAGATGAGAATCATCAGCCCAGTCAATACCAGCCCGATGCCCGCCTCACGGGTCACATTGCCAATCGCCAGCTTGACGAAAACAGATTGGTCAAAAACAACCGCCGTCTTCAAAGATGCCGGTACGTCCACCAAGTGCTTGATTGCGGCTTTCATGCCATCGACGATCGTGATGGTGTTGCTGTTGCCTCCCTGCTTGAAGCCCGGGACATAGACCGAACGCTGGCCATTAATGCGCACGATGTTGTATTGCAGCGCGCCCGAGTCCACTGCCTTGCCGATGTCGGCCACCAGCACGGAGGCATTTCCCACCGATTTGAGCGGCATTGAATTCATCGCATTAGCGTCGGGAAATTGGCTGTTGGCATAGATGTTGAAGTCTTTCGATCCGATGCGTACATCGCCTGCGGGAAGAATCAGATTGGAGCTGTTGACTGATTGCACAACGTCATTCAGGCTGAGGTTGCGCGCCTCCATTTTGACCGGGTCCACATAGACCTAAATCTGACGATAGGTTCCTCCATATGGTTGCGGGACCGAAGCGCCGGAGACATTGGCGATCTGATTGCGAACCTGAAATTGCGCTAGATCTTTCAGGTTCGTCTCGTTCATCCCTTGCCCTTTCAAAGTAACCAGGCAGACAGGCTGCGTCGAGGCGTCCATGCCCAGCACTACCGGCGGCAACGTTCCCGGCGGCAGGCGACGCAGATCGGCCATGGCCAGGTTGGCAATGTTACTGAGCGCCGCGTTAGGATCGGTTCCCGGCTTGAAGTAAATCTTGATCAGACTCACGCCGGTCAGCGAACGCGATTCGCTATGGTCGATATTGGCGCCGAGTGTGAAAAATCGCTCAAATGTATTCGTGATATCCGCTCCGATCTGCTCGGGCGGCATACCGTTGTAAAAGGTCGCAACAACCACTACGGGCATTTCGATCGTGGGAAAGAGATCGACCGGCATTTTGGCAGTGTT
>Ga0181520_10007063_pt1 | contig 16769 bp, 11 predicted proteins | sample PEATcosm2014_Bin_29_FD_132451 | JGI IMG/M metagenome (GOLD analysis project Ga0181520, IMG submission 132451) | Peatland microbial communities from MTU Mesocosm Facility, Houghton, MI, USA - PEATcosm2014_Bin02_30_metaG | ecosystem: Environmental > Terrestrial > Soil > Wetlands > Peat | place... | reverse complement strand
CGCGGCCCGCCGAGTTGCCCACCGCGGTCTGGATCAACCCGCCGCCAAAGGAGAAAACCGACACGCCATAACTACACTAATCTCTTTGGGGTTGGTGTCTCAAAGTCGTTGACACGCGCCGCGGCGAAGCTCGCGGCGAATTTGCCCATACAGTAACGGTGAAACGGGCTAAGGCTTTTCGACGGCGAGAATTGGGAAAACCCCGATGCCGAATTCGCGGAGGAAGGGGTTAACGTACAGGTCGATTTATCGCTCGATTCATCATCGGAGCGGCCCACATGGCGCCGCCGGTCGTTCCACTCAGTTCACGATAGGTCGATGGACCAGCCCGCTCTCGCAACGTTCGGGGGTGTGCGTTTGGCGACCGCACGGAAACAGGATCGAGACCTCACCGGGGCGAATTTCGGCACAATCGGCCCGCTCGTCGCCGTCTTGGATCGGCGCAGGCGAATCGTGCGTTTCAACCCCGCCGGCCAACCATTCGGCGACGGTCGTTTTGCGGGCACAGTTACCAAGATTTGAGGGGGTCATCACCGAGTCGAATCGGGGGGGCGTTCATGAACCATCGAGAACGAAATTCACGTAGGAAAACGCAGCCGCCGGATCTTGCGGCGATTCTCGCGCACACGCCCGGCATCCTGTTTCTGATCGACGTCGAGCCAGGCGAGGTCTTCCGCTATCGAGCGGTCAGCCAGGCGTTTCTGACCCGCTACGGTTTGACCGAAAACGATATCGTCGGACAAGTGGTCGCCGACAGGACGCAGCCCCCATCGCCGACGCTCGTGATCAGCCGCTGCCTCGAGGCGTGCCGCACGAAGTCGACGGTGACCTGGGAGCACTGCTGGACTGACGACTCCGGCGCTAGGTGCGTCGAGGCCGCGGTGACGCCGATCCTCGACAAACGCGGCAGTTGCAAGCACCTGCTGAGCGTCGCGAACGACGTCACGACGCGCAAGCGGGCGGAAGCAGCGTTGCGCGACAGCGAGGAACGTTTCCGGCGGCTATTCGAAGACGCACTAGTGGGGATCTACCGCACCACCCCGGACGGCAGGATCTTGATGGCCAATCCCGCGTTGATCCGGATGGTCGGCTACGAATCGTTTGCCGAGTTGAAGAACCGCAACTTGGAAGCAGAGGGGTTCGCGCCCGAGCATCCGCGTTCGCACTTCAAAGAACTGCTGGACCAGCAAGGTTTCATCTCCGGCTTGGAATCGCGCTGGATCAGGGCGGACGGTTCCGACGTCTTTGTTCGGGAAAACGCACGCGCGCAGCGCGATGACGACGGCCGAATCCTTTACTACGAAGGCACCGTCGAGGATATCACGGCGCTCAAGCGCGCGGAGGAGGCGTTGCGCCGCAACGAGTCCAGGTTGCAGCGCACGCTCGATTTCGCGCCGGTCGGTTTGTCGATGGTCGCGGTCGACCGGCATTTGACCTGGTGCAACAAAGCGTTCTGCGATTTCCTGGGCTACGCGGCGGCGGAACTGATCGGCAAGACGATCGTCGAAATCACGTATCCGGAGGATGCGCAGTTCGGGATGGCGAGTCTGGAGGCGCTGCTGGCCGGTGATGCCGAATCCTCGCGCGTGCAAAAGCGATATCTCCGCAAGGACGGCGGGATCGTGTGGGGCGACGTCGTCACTTCGTTGATTCGCGACGAGCGCGGAACGCCGCTCTATTTCCTGCCCGCCGTCGCGGACATCACCCAGCTCAAGTGGACGGAGCATAAATTGCGCGAACTCAACGCTACGCTCGAACAGCGCATTCGGGCTCGCACCGCCGAGCTGGAGCGCGGGGCGACGCAGCTTCGCGCCTTGGTCGCGGAGCTGGCCCTCACCGAGGAACGCGAACGGCAGCGATTGGCCGGCGTTCTCCATGACGGACTCCAGCAGCTTCTTGTGGCCGCCAAGCTCGGCTCCGTGGCCCTGCGCGAGCAAGTCGCGGCGGACGAGCACAAAGCGCAGGCGGCGCGGGTGATCGACCTGCTCGGGCAATCGATCGACGCCAGCCGGTCGCTCACCCTGGAACTCTGTCCTCCGATCCTCAGCGACGCGGGTCTGGCGCCGGCGTTGACCTGGCTCGCCAAGTGGATGCGCGAGAAACACGGCCTCGCGGTCGCGGTGACGGCGCCGGAACCGGCGGTCGCCGTGCCCGATGACGTGAGCCACATGCTCTTTCAGGCCGTGCGGGAATTGTTGTTCAACGTCGTCAAACACGCCGGCGTCAAGAACGCCCGCGTAACCATGACGCTCGACGGCGGCCGGAACCTGACCGTCGCCGTCGCCGACGACGGCCAGGGCTTCGACGCCGCGGCGCACGCCGCCGGGAACGCCGCCGGCTCGTTCGGCCTGTTCAGCATTCGCGAACGCTTCGCGTTGCTCGACGGTCGCATGGAGATTGACAGCGCGCCCGGCAGGGGGACGTGCGTCACGCTGACGGCGCCCCTGACGCCGGCGGACCGGGCGTCGCCGGCGGAAGCGACGCCCCAGTCGGACACGGAACTGCTTTCGCCGGCGACCGTTCCCAGCCCGATCCGCATCGTCGTCGCCGACGACCATACGCTGGTCCGCAAAGGATTGGTGGAACTGTTGCACAAGACGCCCGGACTCGTCGTCGTGGGCGAGGCCGCCGAGGGTTGGGAGGCTCTCGAACGAGCCCGCCAGTTGAAACCGGACGTCGTGTTGATGGACGTAGCGATGCCCCGGATGAACGGGATCGACGCCACGCGCCTCTTGTGCGGCGAGATGCCCGCCGTGCGCGTCGTCGGCTTGTCGATGCACGCGAGCGCCGACACGGCCGCCCGCATGCACGAGGCGGGCGCGGTGGGTTATTTGGCCAAGGACAGCGCCATCGACGACCTGATCGCGGCCCTCCGCCACGCGGCGACGCGGCCGTAACGCCGCCAAACCCCCGGCGGCCCGCTCGTGACAAGACGCGCGTGGCGTCAATTGAGGTGGCAAATTCCGGGCTTTTCGTGAGAAAAGAGCCGCGCGGCGCGTTTCACACCTCTCTGCTACAATGCCGGGCGGGGGCGCAGCATGAGCGAAGTGAAAACGCCAGCGATCGGCGAGGAAATCGAGGTCGAAATCGAGACCATTGCCGCGGGGGGCCGGGGCAAGGGCCGGAGTCTAGCGGCGGGGTTCGAGAAGATCGCGTTTTTTGTCGACGGCGCGGCGCCCGGCGACCGCGTGCGCGCGCGCGTCACCGGCGGACGCAAGCGCTATTTCGAGGCCGAGCTCGTCGAATTGCTGGCCGCCGGACCGGTGCGGGTCGCGCCGCCCTGCCCGCATTACCCCGTCTGCGGCGGCTGCCAGCTCATGCACGTCGAATACGGCGCGCAGGGCGCGGCGAAGGGCGAGATTCTCGGCTACACACTGCGCCGGCGCGGATTGGGCGAGTTTGCGCCGCCGGTGACGCCGTCGCCGCAGCCCCTGCGTTATCGCGTGCGCAGCACGCTGGTCGCGACGGCCGCGGGCGAGCCCGCGATGCAACAGCGCGGCAGCCACGACCTGACGCCGCTGCGCCTGTGCCGCCAAATGCGCGAGCCGCTCGAAGCGGCGCTGTTCCCCGCGACGCGCCAGCTCGCCGCACGGTCAGGTTCCGATTGCGCCCGGCCGCTGCGCGTACGCGGCGCGCTCGATGTGGAAAGCGGCCGCGTGTTCGTGCACCCCTATCGCGAACTGCGCGACGCCGACAGCCCGCGCGATTGGTTCGAGGTCGCGGCGGGCGAGTTGCGCGAGACCGCCGACCCGGTTTGCGCGACGCGCGTCGCCGGGCGTTTGCTGCGGTACGCGCCCGATTGCTTTGCGCAGGTGAATCCCGAGGTCAATGAGGCGCTGGTGGCGCACGCGCTGGCGGCCCTGGCGCCGGAGCGCGCCGACCGCGTGTTGGAGTTGTACGCCGGCGTCGGCAATTTCACGTTGCCGCTCGCGGCGGCCGCGGCGGAGGTGGTCGCGGTCGAATGGCCGCGCGCCGCGAAATTCGGGCAGCAGAACGCCCGCGACGCCGGCCTCGAAAACGCACGGTTTCTGGGCGGCGACGTCGGCGGCACGCTGGCCGAGCTGGCGCGGCGGCGCGAGCGCTTCGACCTGCTGCTGGCCGATCCGCCCCGCGACGGCTTGGGCCGGACCGTGTGCGGCGCGATCGGTGGGCTGCGCCCGCGGCGGCTGGCGTACGTTTCGTGCGAGCCGCAGACGCTCGCCGCGGATCTGGAGGCCCTGACGCCGCTGGGCTACCGCCTGCACTCGGTCGCCGCGTTCGATATGTTTCCGCAGACCTTCCACTTCGAATCGTGCGTTATATTGGAGTTGGCTTAAGCGGTCGCGGGCGCCGCAAACGCCCTTGACCGCTAGTTCCAATCGAGATATATAGACATATAGCTACATAACCAACTGGCCAGGAGACACGCCATGCCCGCCATCGATGCCGCCGAGCAAAAGTTCCTGCGAGAGAAATTCGGCAATCGCGTCAGTTTCGACCGGCTCGAGCGCAAGCTGTACAGCCACGACATCGGCGCGATGCCGAGCCTGATCAAGCCGCTGGTCGGCGGCACGACGCCCGAGGGCATCGTGCAACCGGAGACCGAGGCGGAACTCGCCGAGATCGTGCGCTGGGCGTACGAAAAGCGCATCCCCGTGACGCCGCGCGCCAAAGCCTCGTCGGGCTACGGCGGCGTGCTGCCGATCCGGGGCGGCCTCGTGGTCGATTTCTTCCGCTTGAACAAGGTGCTCGACGTTGACCCGGCCGCGCTGACGGCAACGGTCGAGGCGGGGGTCGTCTGGGAGAAGCTCGAAGGCGCGCTCGCGAAAAGCGGGCTGATGCTGAAGCTGTATCCGTCGAGCGCGCCGGGCTCGACGGTCGGCGGCTGGTTTGCGCAGGGCGGCGCCGGTTTCGGCTCGTTCGAGTCCGGTTGGTTCCGCGAGAACGTCGTCGCGGCGCGCGTGGTGCTGCCGTCCGGCGAGGTGAAAAATTTCAGCGGCGAGGAACTCGACCTCATCGCCGACGCCGAGGGCGTCACCGGCTTCATCAGCCAGCTCACCGTCAAGGTGCTGCCGCTGGAAGAACTGACGATCGTCGCCGCCAGCTTTCCCGAGGCGCCGCAATTGCAGCGCGCCATCGAGGGCGTCGTCGCGCGCGATCTGCCGGTGTGGTCGATGACCTTCATCAATCCGAAGATGGCCGAACTGAAAAGCAAAGCGCCGCTCGCCGAGCACCTGGGCCACCCGGTCGGCGAACGCGTCGCGTTGCCATCGGCATATATCGCCACGCTGGCGTTCCGCCAACGCGACAGCGCCGCGATCATCGCCGCGCTGCCGGCGCTGGTGAAGGAGTGCGGCGGCGAAATGCTGAGCGACCGGATCGCGCGGCACGAATGGGACGAACGGTTCAAGTTGATGGTCGTCAAGCGCCTCGGCCCGAGCCTGATCCCGACCGAGGCCGTCATTCCGCTGAAGTCGCTGGGCGCCGTGATGAGCGAGATCGAGCGCAAAATCACCAAGCCCGTGATCAAAGAGGGCGCGGTCGTCCGCCGTGGCCGCGACGGCGCGCCGGAGATCGTCATCCTCGGCTTTATCCCCGCCGACCAGCGCCGGTTCGCGTACAACTTCGTCTTTCCGCTGTCGCTGTCGGTGATCCGCATCGCCCGCAAGCACGGCGGCCGCGCCTACTCGACGGGCCTCTACTTCAAGCACAAGTCGGCGGAGGTGCTCGGCGAGGCGCGGGTCCGGCGGCTGACCGAATACAAGGCGCAGATCGACCCCAAGGGCCTGCTCAACCCGGGCAAGGTCATCGGCTCGAGCGCACTCAACGTCGCGATGGAGTTGGCCTGCCGCCTCGAGCCGCTGATCCGGCCCTTCGGCAACCAAGTGACGATCGACATCGGCGAACGGCCGACCGCGCCGGTGCGCGGCATCCCGGCCGACGTCGCCTGGTACGCGTACAGTTGCAGCCAGTGCGGCTATTGCGTGGAGGAATGCGACCAGTTCTACGGTCGCGGCTGGGAAAGCCAGAGCCCGCGCGGCAAATGGTACTGGCTGCGCGAATACATGGAAGGTCGCGAAGAGTGGAGCCAGTTCATGGTCGACACGATGATCGTCTGCACCACCTGCGAGATGTGCAACCGCCGGTGCAGCGCCGCGTTGCCGATCGAGCCGTCCTGGATGAAGCTGCGCGGCAAGCTGATCCAGGAAGACAAGCGCATGACGTTCCCGCCGTTCGAGATGATGGCGGCGGCGCTGACGGCCGAGGGCAACATCTGGGCCGGCTACCGGCAGGAACGCGACGCCTGGTTTCCCGAGCAACTGCGCGACGAACACTTGGGCAAAAAGGCGCGCGTCGCCTACTTCGCGGGATGCACGGCCAGCTACGTCGAGAAGGACATCGGCATTGCCAGCGTGCGCCTGCTGCACGACGCGGGCGTCGATTTCACGTACATCGGCAAGAAGGAGAATTGCTGCGGCACGCCGATGCTGGTCGCCGGCAAGTGGGACGAATTCGCCGAGGTGGTCCGCCGCAATCTGGCGGCGATGGACGCGGCCGGCGCGGAAACGGTCGTCACCTCGTGCCCGGCCTGCAACATGATGTGGCGGCACGTCTACCCCGAGTGGGCGAAAAAACTGGGCCTCGAATATCACATTCAGGCGAAGCACTACAGTGAGGTCGTCGCCGAAAAGCTGCAAGCCGGCGCGTTCAAGTTCCCGGCGAACGGCCACGCCAAAGAGGTGGTTACGTGGCACGATTCCTGCCACATGGGGCGGGTCTCGGGCATCTACGAAGAGCCGCGCGCGGTGATCAAGGCCGTGCCGGGCGTCGAGCTGGTCGAGATGGACCACAACCGCGAGACCGCGCATTGCTGCGGCAGCGTGCTGACGCTGATCAAAGACCCGCCAGTCGCCGCCGAGATTGGCAAGACGCGCCTGGACGAAGCGCTCGCGGCGGGCGCGCAGGCGGTGCTGGCGGCCTGCCCGTGCTGCGAGTTCCAGTTGCGGGTGACGCGCGACAAGAAGAATCTGCCGATCGAGATCGTCGACCTCGCGCGTTTCTGCGCCGACGCGCTGGGCTACGACTTGCCCGATCCGCATCCGGAGGTGCGCGCGCAGTGGGCCGTTTTCGAAGCGATGATCGCGCTGATGACGCCCCAAGGTTTCGCGGACCTCATGGGCACGATGTGGCCCGAACTGATCGGCGCGATGCCGTTCGGCATGGGGCCGATGATGCGCCTGGCCGGCAAAATCCCCGGCATGCTAAGCCTGATGAAGCCGATGTTTCCGCTGCTCTTCCCGCGCCTGTTGCCGATGATGATGCCGAAGGTCATGCCGACGATGCTTGACCGCGTGGCGGCGAAGGTCCCGATGCCCGGCTACATGCGCGAGCAGATGCCGGAGCTGATGCCGAAAGTGATGGACAACCTGATGCCGCACATGATCGGCGACGTCGTGCCGCTGGTCACGCAGCCGATGATCGACTACCTGCGCGGAAAGTGAGAGGGGGAGTCAGAAGTCGGAGGTCAGAAGTCGGGCGCAGGGGCGCCGCTTGCCGCGCCCCCGTGAAATCAGAAGCCGGAAATCAGAAGAAAGTTGCAGGCGCCAATGGGAATGCCGCGGGGTCGGTCTGACGGGTCCGACGAGTCTGACCTGTCAGACAAGTCAGACTTTTCCGACCCGAGTCCCGAATCCCGAGTCCCGCCCGCCGCTACGCCCCGCACGCCGACGAATGCGAAAGCGTCGGCGGGTTGCCGTCCGTGGTGTCATCGTCCGGGCTGCCGTCGTCGTCGGTGACGACACTGTCGTCGTCGGCCGCGCCCTTGCACGTCTTGGCGCACTCGTAGAGCGACTGGCACTGGCTCAACTGCCAATTCGTATAGGCGCAGTTCTTGTAGCATTCGAACAGGCCGCTGGTGTCGACGGGACAATATTGAAACGCCTGACTTTCGGAGATCGGCGCGCCGGTGTTCGGCGCCGGCAATTCGGAGTTGCAGTCCACATAAACGAGTTGAATCAGGAAGCCGCACATCGTCGCCCCGTCGAAGCATTTGTCGATGCAGGCGGCCATCGTGCCGCAATTGGTATTGTTGATCGCGCAACTGGTCCAGCAGGTTTTCGTCGCGATGTCCGTTTCCGCGTCGCAGACGTTCAGGGCCTGCGCAAACGTTAGCAACTCGTTGTCTCCCCCTAACGCCAATTTGCAAATGTTGTAGAGATTGGACAACGCGTCGAGGCACACGCTGTCCGCCGCGCGCGCCGGCGTCGACGCGGCGAGCAACAGAACCGCGGCGCTTCCGGCAATAAGCACCGTCGCCGCCAACAGCAACCAAATCCGGGGCTTCATGGGCGCCTCCCCTCAGTAATGGACGGTGCATATTAGAATGCCGCGGCGCGTCGGGTCAACCGGCGCGCCGGGCCCCGGAGCTTTCCCGCGGACATCGCCGGTTGCCAGCGTGCGTTGCGCGTGGCCTGAAGCCGGCGTGCTTGCCCATCAAATGAGACTGGGCTACCGTTGCTCATGGCGTCAGGTCCGAAAACGCTTCTGGTTCAAGCTGTCGCGCACCAACGCGATCTCGACCATTCGCACCCTCTCGGCGTCATGTCGCTGGCCGCCTATCTGCGGGAGCGCGCGGGTTGCGACGTCCGGATTGCCGACATGCAGTTTCACTGCGGGCGCGTCCGTCCGATCATCGAAGCGGCGCGGTCCTTTCAACCTGAACTCGTCGGCATTAGCGCGCTCAGCGTCGATTTTCCCGTGGCCGAGGAACTGGCCGCGTGAGCGCCGGCGGCCTCGTTCGGGCGCAATGGCCGCCGGCGGAAATGTCGGCCGCGGTCCGGCGAGAGCAGCCGCTTCGCGGGCCGCTTGTTTTCGCGCCCTGAGCGAGACAAAGCGAATTTTGATCGGCGGGCAATTGTCTGGGCTCATGCCCATTGCTTGCAGCGGGCGGCGACGCCTACGGTTGGCGCGCCGGAACCAACGAAAACACCCATTCGTCGTCCGACCCCGCGGTCCGCAAAATGAACTCTTGCGTCCCGTTGGCCTGGATCACGGCGCACGGATGATAATCCGCCAAATCCAGCCAATCCGCCGCGGCCGTCGCCTTGCGCACCCCGATGTGCTCGATGCGCACGGCCGGCGTGCGCGCGGCCGTCAGCGCCCAAAGGGGGTACTCCGGCACGTCGTCCGACCATGCCAGCCCGAGCGAATTGCAGCCGCGATCACTGACAACTTTCGCCATCGCCACAAACGGTTCGCGCATGAATTTCATGTTCGCGAAGTACTGCGTCGGCCGGTCGACGGTAAAGATATTATTCGCGCCGGCCAACGGCCGCGCCTCGTTCCAGAAGACAAAAGGAATGGCCGCGACCAGCAAGATCGCCGCCGTCGCTCGCGCTTGCCAGGCGCGAAGCCGTTCCATGACGGCTCCCCATGCGGCCGCCGCCAGCACGACGAGCGGCAATTGCTTGTTCGGCCACGGCTGCCAGCGGAGGCAGAGGACGAAGAGCGCGTAGGCCGCCAGGCAAGCGAGTGCGAATTTTGCCGCCGCGGGGTTTCGCCGTTCGCGACCGCCAAAGAGCAGCATCCCGGCCGCAACGGCGAACAACACGAGGTGCAGCGGCGCGCCGGCCGCGTCCTCCTGGCGGCGCGCCGGCCCGACGCCGAACCTGGCGCCGTTGTAGTTCGTGCGCCGATCGTCCGGATCGACGCCGAGCCAGCGAGCGAACGTCGCCGTCGCGCCGGCGACCGCCTGGTTCGCCGTTGCGCTGGTCGTGGCGAAGTGGATCGCAAGGTTCTTGGCCAACGCCGCGGCGAATACGCCCGGTCCGAAGCTCTCATTGCGATACGAGCGCGTTTCCGCGGGGCTGGCGAACGGGCTGCCGAACAGCCGCACGTTGCGCGCCGCGTGCCCGGCGTTGATCGCGAGCACGATCACGCCTGCGAGTGCGAGCGAGCGCAGCGCTTGCCGCGCCGGCGCCCGGCGGATCAGCGACGCGCCGAACCAGCACGCGAACGGAAACGCGCAGATCACCGCGGTCGATTTGCTCAGCAGCGCCAGGCCCAAACCGCCCGCGGCGAAAACGGCCGGCCACGCCGATCGGCGGTCGCGCCACTCAAGACCAAACGCGACGAAGCACACGAGCCAGAACGCGGCGACGTAATCGTTCTGCGTCGAGGTCGCTTCGGCAATGCCGCTCGGGATCGTGGCCGCGACAATGGCGGCGTAAGCCTGTCCGACGACGCCGGCGCCGAGGCTGGCCGCGATCCGGGCGACGCCGAGCAGGCAGCCGAGCATCGCGAACCATTGCACGAGATTCGCCAGGCGATCCGACTGACTCAGGAGTTGAAAATTCAGGATCGCAAATTCGGCCCACGGCGGCATGAACAATTGCCGCGGAATGTGCGTCGGGTAATGGCGGACGCTGTGGTTCTGCGCCCAGTGGGCCACGCGCGCCAGGTGATAGGTCATCGAATCGTAGTTGTTCGGCGCGGCGACGACGGCGATCACGCCGAGCAGCAACACGATCACGGCCGCCGCGCCCAGAAAAAACAGCGCAAAACCGTCCGGCCGCGCCGGGCCGTTGCCGTCGGCGGATTTCTTTTCGGAGAACGTGTCCGCACGGCGGTCCGTCACCAGCAGGAGCGCAAGCAATACGCAGAGTATCGTCGCCCACGCGCCAACCAGACCGCGGTGAGTGAGCAGACGCAGCAGATTCAGGAACTCGGTCACCGCCGTGACCGCGACGCCCCAGGCGACGGCCGCCGCGAGCACGACGACGCCGCGTGGCGCGTCGAGGTTCCGCCGGCGGAATAAACGGTCGAAAACAACGGCGATCAAACACAACGCGGCCCAGGGCATGATGGCGAAAATGGCGTTGGAAAAACGGGTCATGCGCGCCCACAGGAAAAGCCGCGCCCGCCGGCGACGGGCTGCCGTCAGCTAAGACCAACGCCGCTTGCCGGTCAATGGCACCACGAGCGCTGGCGCGCGGGCCGCGCCGCGATTATGCTCTGCGCATGCCGTACTTTGCCAAAGGACGCAACAAACCGAAGAGCGGCGACCCGCGGTGGGACCACTACGCCCAGCGGGCCAAGGATGAAGGCTACGCCTCGCGTGCGGTCTACAAGCTCGAAGAGATCGACCGCCGGTTCCGCATCTTCGCCCCCGGCCGCCGCGTGCTCGACCTTGGCTGCGCGCCGGGCGGCTGGCTGAAATTCGCCGCCGAGCGGGTCGGCGATCGCGGCGCGGTGATCGGCATCGACCGCTTCGAAGTCGCGCCGCCGAAGACCAACGTGCGCACCTTCGCCGCCGATTTGACGGCCCCGTTCGACCCGGGCGAAACCTTCGCGCCGTTCGACGTCGTGCTCTCCGACATGGCGCCGGACACCACCGGCGTGCGGCACGTCGACAAGGACCGCAGCGCCGAACTGACGCGGATCGCCCTCGACTGGGCGTTGCGGCTGGGCAAACCCGGGTCCGCGTTCATCGCCAAGATGTTCCAGGGGCCGGATTTCCACGCGATCCTCGCCGCGGTGAAACAGGCCTACGGCGCCGTGCGCTGCGTTCGCCCCGACGCCACCCGCCGCGAGAGCTTCGAGATCTACATCGTCGGGCAGAAAAAGCGTCACGGGCCGGCAACGCCGGGCGACGAATCGCGGCCGTGACGGGCGGGGATTCTTGCACCTGTCAGCCTTATTGTCTTCCCGCCTCCCCGCCTCGCGCTCGGCGCTTGGTTTGACAGCCCCGCCGGCGGCCGAATAAGATTATTTTTTGCGGCGTTTCGCCAAAAGGAGAGAGCATGAAAGCGATGGGACCTCCTCGTTTATGGGCAATGGCGGCAGCGATATGCGCGATCGGCCTGCTCTTCCTCGCCGGCTGCACCTGCGGGCGGCCGTTCAATCCGCCGCCGCCGCGGCCAGGCCAACCCGCCGCGGGCGCGTTCGGCGGCGACCCGTCGCGCTTCGCGCCGGCCAACCTCGATCCGGAAAAACGAAAGCAGTGCATCGACACCTGCAAAACCTTTTGCCGGCGCGCGCAGGAGTGCAACGTGCCGAAACTCGAACAACCGGCCGTTTGCGGCCGCATTTGCTGGTTCCTCTGCGCCCGCGACGTGCTGGACCAAGACCTGCGCGGCTGCGTGAAAGTCGACAGCGACTGCCCCACCGTCGTCCGTTGCGCCGAGAAGATCGGCGAAAAAGTGGCCAAGCTGCGGGCCGAGCAGGGCGCGACCCCCGCCCCGCCCGCCCCGCCCGCCGCGCCCGGCGTCGCGCCCGCCGCGGCGGCCGTTGCGCCCTCTGCGCCGCCGAGCGCGCCGCCCGCTGCAGCGCCGGTCGCGCCGCCCGCTGCAGCGCCGCCCGCGCCGCCAAAGCCGGCGCCGGCGCCTGCGACCAAATGACCGTCATGCCTCTTCGTTTCTACGGCTTTTCGTGACCCGCATGGCCGCTGCCCAACCGCAACGGCCCGATCGCGCCGGCGCCCGCCGCGGCTGGGCGTCGGCCGCCGCCGTTGCCGTCGCCGTCGTCGCCGCGGTTGGGCTGCTCGCGCTGGCCGGCTGGGTCTGCCGCGCGGCGGCCGACCGCGCCCGCGGCGACGCCCGCTATGCGGTCCCCGACCCCAATCTCGGCCTGACGCTGCCGCGCGATTTGGCATCGCACCCGCATTTCCGCGTGGAACGGCACTGGCTGGCGACGCTGGCGCAGGATCGCGACAAGCGCTCGTACGCCGTCTTGTTCCGCTGCGAGCGCCTCGCGCGCGCGGTCTGGCCGGCCCTTTTTCGGCGCGGCCGGGCGCCGGCTGAGAACCATTTCGCGGCCCAGTTGCTGGCGGTCGATCTGGCCGACGGGCAGTTCGCCGTCGCGACGCGCGAAACGGACGGGGCGGCGGACGCGGCGGACGCGACCGACATCCGGCTCGGCGATTGGCGCCTCTGGCGCGACGGCCTGCACCTGCGCCTCGCCGGCAAAGACGCGACGCTCGGCGTGGCGCTCAAGGCGCTGCCCGAGAAAAAAACGGCGCTCTTCGGCCGCAACGGTTACCACTGGCGCGGCCGCGACGGCGCCCCGGTTTATTTCCTCGGCCAGCCGCGCGTCGCGGTCGACGGCGCGCTCGACTGGCGCGGCCGGACGCGCGAGGTCGCGGGCCCGGGCTTTTGGGAATACGAGTTCACCAGCTACGGTCCGCCCGCGGGGACGCAGGGTCTGGACCGCCTGACGATGGCGCTCAACAACAACCACGAGTTGACCCTCGTGGCGCCCCGCCGGCGCGACGGCGCGCCGTGCCTGGACGCCCCGTTGTCGGTGGTCTTGCCGGACGGCGAAACGCTGACGTTGCGCGGCGGCGACTACGAATTCAAACCCGTGCATTTTTGGACGAGCCGGGCCTCGCACGCAGTCTATCCCGTTGCCTGGACGTTGCACTTGGAGCAATATCAGGCGGATTTGAACGTGACGGCGTACGCCGCCGAGTTGGAAATCGCGCCGCCCGGCGGCCGGCCGGTTTGGGAAGGCCCCTGCCGCGTCGAAGGGACGTGGGGCGGCGCGCCGGTTCGCGGTTTCGCGTTCGCCGAGTTGACGGGCTACGCGCGTCGGCCGTTCAAGTTTTGAGGAGGCCGCGGGTGCGCCATTACGATCTCGACGACATCGCGCCGCTGACGCCGTTTCTGCGCGACCTGGAAACGGCGCTGGCGCGGGAAATGGCGCGGTCTCTGGACAGCCCCGGCGACGCCGCGCTGACGGTCGAACGGCGCCCGCCGCTCGAACGCCGGCGGCAAGTCGCCTTGTGCGAAGACCGCACATGGCGCGTCGAGCAGGACGGCTCGGCCCTGCTGCTCAAGGCCGATGTCGTGCGTTTCGTCTGCCCCGCCGCGGGCGAGGTGAACAACACGCTCGAGCTGGACCTGGCGCTGGAAAGCCGGCGCGCCGGCTTGGCGCGGCTGCTGGTGCTATTCCTGTTTCCGCTCGCCGGACTGCTGATCGCGTTGTTCGGCTGGACGACGTTGCAGTCGGATTCCAACATGGAGGCCGCGCCGTGGCTGACTGCCGGCGCGCTCGCCGGCTTCGCGCTCAGCCTGCTGGTTGTCGGCCGCCTCTCGCCCGTGCTCGGCGCGTTGCTCGAAGGCGGTGCCTCGCTGCTGGCGCCCGCCAATCGCCGCGCGGTGCTGCGCGAAGCGGCGGCGCAACTCGAATCGCTCGCCGCGGCGCATCGCGCCCAGACCGCGGCCGAGGCGGCCACCGCCGCCAAGCAGGCGCCGCCCGGCGACGAGCCGGCTCAGCTCGCGGCCTACACGGCCGAATTGGTCGCCGACCCGGACGCGGGCATCGCCAAATACGGTCTGCTCGCGCCGGCGAATCGCGAAGCCGTTTCCCGGGCGTTCGTCCGCCTGGAAAAAGACCCGAAACTGTTTCGCGTCTATCGGGAAAACCGCAAGTCGCCGGCGCCCGCATGAAACCCGCGCGGCCGCGGTTCGGCTCGCGGACGCGGAGCACAGGTCGATGAAATCCGCTGCCGCCATCAACGTCCTCGCCGCGGCGCTCCTGATCGCCGCGGTTTTCCTGACCTTCGGCGGCACGTTGAGCGGCCAATTCGTCTGGGACGACCACCTGAAGGTGCAGGGCATCGCGGGCCGCCCGGCCGACGCGCTGCACGCGGAATTCTGGCAAAAAACGCACATCGAGTCGCGCGCCAGCGGTCTGTTTCGGCCGCTTTCGGTGCTGACGCTGCTGGTCGATCGCCGCCTGTGGGGCGAGGGGCCGGCCGGCTATCACCGCACCAACGTGGCGCTGCACGCCGCCGCCTGCGTCCTGCTCTTCTTGCTGCTGCGGCTGCTGCTCGACGATCCGCTCGCCGCCCTGTTCGGCGCACTTTTTTGGGGCGTGCACCCGCTGCGGGCGGAGTCGGTGGCCTTCATTTCCGGCCGCACCGACGTGCTCGCGGGGTGTTTCGCGCTCGCCGGCTACGTCGTTCTGCTGACGGCGGTGCGGCGGCAGCGCTCGCCGGCGGGCGCCGCGGCGTTCGGCGCGCTGCTGTTCGCGATCGAGTTGGCGGCGCTGCTGAGCAAGGAGTCGGCGCTGTTTGCGCTCTTCGCCGCGCCGGCGCTGGTGTGGGCCGTGCGCGCGCCGGAGCGGCCGTTCGACAAGCGGGCGTTCGCCGGCGGCCTGGGCGGCGCGGCGCTGGCGGTCGCGCCCTACGCCTTCCTGCGCGTGCGCGCCGTCGGGGCGCTGCCCGCGCGGATCGACGCCCGCTTTTTGCTGCACGGCTTTCCGATCGCGGCGTGGAAGTACCTCGGGCTGCATTTCCATTTCGCCGGCCTGGCCCCGTATTACACCCAGCCGCAGAGCCTGTGGTTGACGGTCGCCGCGTGGGCCGGCTGGTTGGGCGTCGGCGCGCTCGTCGTCGTCCTGGCCTATCGCGGTCAACGCCGGCCGCTGTTGGCGGCGCTGCTCTACGGCGTGTGCCTGGCGCCGGCGTCCGGTCTGGCGCCGCTGGCGATGGTGGTCGCCGACCGCTACACGTATCTTTCCGGCGTCGCCGTCGCCCTCGCGCTCGCGCTGCTGTTGCGCCGCGCGTTTCGGCTGCCGCGCGGCCTGCACACGGCCGCGATCGCCGCGGCGATCGGCGTCGTCGCCGTGGTCGGCGTCGCCGGCCGGCGGCAGGCGGCGATCTGGCACGACGACGTGTCGCTCTGGACGGCCGCCGCGCGGCGCAACCCCGATCATTATCTGCCGGCGATGAACCTCGGCGCCGCCTTGCTCGAAGCGGGCCGCGCCGATGACGCACGCCGCGCGTGCGAACAGGCCGACTTTCTGACGGACCACGAGTATCCGAAAGCGTTGATGGGACTGGGCGCGGCGGCCTGGGCCAGCGGCCGGATCGACGAAGCCGAAAATGCGTTCGCCGCCGCCGCGGCCAAGGGCGAATATCTCGACGCCGCCCTGCCCGCGCTGGCGAAAATTGCCCTATTCAAACGCGACGAGGCGGCGGCGGCGGCGTACTTGCATCGCGCGGAAGCGGCCGGCGCGTGCGGAGCCGAATGCCGGGGCCTCCTGGCGCGGCTGCAGGCGGGCGCCCCCGAGGCCGGCGACGGGAAAAAGTAATCGGGCGCCGAACGACGCGCGAAATATCGTTGCGTGGCGCGGGCAACTGAATTAGCATAAAATGCTTTTATGGACCCGGCGGACCGGCGGCAATGAATCGAAAATGCTCCTCCTGCGGCATGGTGAATTTCCCGACGGCGGTGGTATGCCGGCGGTGCTCCAAGCCGCTGTCCGCGAACTGCCCGGATTGCGGCCGCGAGGTGACCCCGGGCGCCGTGTTCTGCCCAGCCTGCGGCACCATTCTCGCCGAGGGCAAAGTCGTTGACGTCTCCGCGTACAAAAACAAGAGTTCGCGGTCGCGCGGCTACGACGAAGAGCGCACGCAAATGGGGCTCGGGAAGAAAGAGGTCGCCCTCGCCAAAAGCGCAATAAAATCGAAGGCGCCCGGCGTCCGCGAATGCCCCGAGTGCGCGGCGACGATAAGCCGCGAAGCCGTTTACTGCGTCCACTGCGGCGCGATGTTCGATTCCCTGCTGGACGCGTCGGAAAACCCGTTGTTCGGCGTGGCGGTTCCGGAAACGTCCGGCGCCCCAAAATCGACGCCGCCCGCGGCCAAACCCAAAACGCCGCCCCCCAAAGCCGCGCCGCCAGCGCCCGCGGTCAAGCCGGCAACGCCGACCGCCGAGGACGCGCCGCCGCCCGCAGCCAAGCCCGCAACGCCGACCCCCAAGGCCGCGCCGACGCCCGCGGCCAGG
>Ga0181520_10007062_pt1 | contig 16769 bp, 15 predicted proteins | sample PEATcosm2014_Bin_29_FD_132451 | JGI IMG/M metagenome (GOLD analysis project Ga0181520, IMG submission 132451) | Peatland microbial communities from MTU Mesocosm Facility, Houghton, MI, USA - PEATcosm2014_Bin02_30_metaG | ecosystem: Environmental > Terrestrial > Soil > Wetlands > Peat | place... | reverse complement strand
CGTCAAGAAGAAAATGCGAGTGCGAAAATAGGAAGCCCGAACCGACGACGGGCCACCGGTTGCTTCCGCGGGGCTAGATAAGGACTTTACGGGTTACTGCTCGGCTGACTTCCGAAATGGCTGCGCACGCCGAGCACGGGCCGAGGCGCGTCGTCGAATCAACCGGATTGTCGAAATGCCCACGGACGGTCGCCGGCAATGACGCTGCGAAAGCCGGACCGTTCGTCAATCTTCCACATCTTCGGGGTCGTAGTCCCCGTCGAGTTCGACCAGGGCGCCCGAGATGGCCAACGCCTCGTCGGCTGTTTCGGCGATTTCCTCATCGGTGGACGTGGACAAATCCAGCAGAATTTCCTCGCCGTCGTCGCAGGGAATGCCGCCGAGCGCCTCGATCGCCGCAAGCCGCAGCGATCTTTCGGTCCTGTTCGACTTCGCCAACTTGCAAATGATCGGCGCCGCCTCGGCGAGCCCCTGGCTCCCCGCGGCGAGCACCGCTTCGAACAGGATTTCCTTGTCGGCGCTCTGCAACGCTTCGAGGATTTGTGCGTCGAAGCCGTCGACGTGCTGCATGCCGAAGACCGCCGTCAGCTTCCATTCGTCGTCGCCGCTGACATACGCGGCGCGAATGGCGTTCGCGTGCCAATCGGCCTCCGCGCGCACCGACGCTTCGAGAATCCGTCGCCGCGTGAGTTTCGGCACGTCCGCGGTTTGATAAAGCTTGCGGAAGGTGTCCTGAATGCGGCGAAACATCGCGTCGGAGAGCGGCGGGCCATCGTCGGGAAAGTCATACTCGTCAATTTCCATGGATTCCAGCGCCGGCCCCAGAGAAATCGCGGCCTGCCCGCGCAGCGCCGCCGGCTCGCCGGCGTCTTCGAGGAGCGCCAGCATCGCCGCGGCCATCTCGTCGCTGGCGACCAGGAAATCACCGCCCAATTCGCAGGCGAGCAGGCGTTCCGCCTCCGGCGCTTTTTTGTTGTGCAGGACGGCGAGAATCGTCTGGTCGGCGTCCTCCGGCCAATCCCAGGGGTCCATTTCGTTCAATTCCGACAGGTCCATGGGCAACCTCCGTTTCTATCCGGCGATGTCCTCGCCCGGAAATTCGCGTCGCATGTTGGCGACATCTTAGCGAATCGCCGCGGTCCGCAACAGGGCGACGCCCGGCTGCGGCCGGCGTCACTTCGCGAAAAGCGCGGGGAGTGAAATTGCGTACGGCGGGCGCGCGACGCCCTTTTCGGTGATGATCGCCGTCACCAGTTCCGCCGGCGTCACGTCGAAGGCCGGGTTGCGCACGGGCACGCCCGCCGGGGCGACCGGCGTGCGATCGAAAACGTGCGTCACCTCGCGTGCCGGGCGCTCTTCGATGGGGATGTGCGCGCCGTCGGGGCAGGCCAGGTCGATCGTCGAAAGCGGCGCCGCCACGTAGAACGGCAGATGGTGCCGATGGCAAAGCACTGCAACCATGTAGGTGCCGATCTTGTTGGCGACGTCGCCGTTGGCCGCGATGCGATCGGCCCCGACCACCGCCAGGTCGATTTCGCCGCGCGCCATCAGGTGGCCGGACATATTGTCGGAGATCAGCGTGACCGGAATGTTGTCGGCAGCCAGTTCCCACGCCGTCAGCCGCGCGCCCTGCAAGAACGGCCGGGTTTCGTCGGCGAAGACCATCGTCACCTTGCCGCGCTCGTGCGCCGCGCGCACCACGCCGAGCGCCGTTCCATAGCCGCCGGTGGCCAGCGCGCCGGCGTTGCAGTGGGTCAGGATGCGCGCCTTTTCGGCAATAAGCGCCGCGCCGTGCGCGCCCATCGCCCGGCACGCGGCGACGTCTTCTTCCCAGATCGCCTGCGCTTCCGCATCGAGGGCGTTGCGCGTCGCCGCAAGGCCTTGCGGGCGCATGCGCTCGAAAGCGCGGTTCATTCTTTGCACGGCCCACGCGAGATTGACCGCGGTCGGCCGCGCCGCAACGAACAGCGCGCATAGTTCGCGCCAGCGCGCATCAAACCCCGCGTCCGCGGCGTGCCGCGCGCCGAGCGCCAGGCCGAACGCGGCCGCGTCGCCGATCGCCGGCGCCCCGCGCACGATCATGTCGGTGATGGCCCGCGCCACGTCTTCCGGCGCGGTCAGCCGCACGTAGGTTTCTTCCAGCGGTAATTTGCGCTGGTCGATCATCACGACCGCGTCGCCTTCGTAGCGAACGGTGTCGAAACTCATGAGGACCTCAATTGGGCGCCGGGCGGGCACGGGGGCCTGCTCCCACATTCAGCAACTGACCACAGGCCACTGGCCACTGCTCACTTAGTCTTCATGCACGCGCAGCACCGCCAGAAACGCCGATTGCGGAATGGTCACCGAGGCGACTTCCATCATCCGCTTTTTGCCCTTTTTCTGCTTTTCGAGCAGCTTCCGTTTGCGGGTGATGTCGCCGCCGTAGCACTTGGACGTCACGTCTTTGCGATAGGCGTTGATCGTCTCGCGGGCGATGATTTGGCCGCCGATCCGCCCTTGCACCGGAATCTTGAATTGCTGTCGCGGAATCTCTTCGGTCAGCCGCAGGCAAATCTGGCGCGCCCGCTCGACCGCGCGCTCCTTGTGGATGAGCACCGAGAGCGCGTCGACCGATTCGTGATTCACGAGCACTTCCAGCTTCACGAGGTGCGTTTCGCGATAATCGAGAAACTCGTAGTCGAACGACGCGTAACCGCGCGAAACCGACTTGAGCTTGTCATAAAAATCGAAGACCACCTCGGCCAACGGCAACTCGAAAATGAGTTCGACGCGCCGCTTGTCGAGGTAGGTCAGGTTCTGCTGAATCCCGCGGCGGCTGATGCACAGGCCGATGACGCCCCCGAGGTATTCGTCGGGCAGAATGAAATGCGCCTTAATGAACGGCTCCTCGACCTTTTCGATGCGCGACGGATCGGGGTAATGCACCGGGTTGTCGATCGTCAGCCATTCGTTGTCGCGCAACATCACGCGATATTTCACGGACGGCGCGGTGAGGATGATCGACTGATCGAATTCGCGTTCGAGCCGCTCCTGCACGATCTCCAGATGCAACAGCCCGAGGAAGCCGCAACGGAAGCCGTGGCCGAGAACGATCGAGCTATCCTTAATGTAGGTAAGCGAGGCGTCATTGAGTTTCAGCTTCGCCAGCGAATCGGTCAGTTCGCCGTATTCGTCGGCATCGATCGGGTAGATCGAGGAGAAAACGACCGGCTGCACCTCTTTGAAGCCCGGCAACGCCGCGGGGCACGGCCGTTCGGCGCCGGTGATGGTGTCGCCGGTCCGCGCCTCGCCGACCGACTTCACGCCGCCGATGATGTAGCCGACCTCGCCCGACTCAAGCAGCTCGCACTTGCGCAAACCGAGTTGCATGTGGCCGATTTCCTCGACCTTATGCTCCGCGCCCGTGGAAAAATAGCGGATGGTCTGGCCGGGCTTCAGCGAGCCGTTGAACAGCCGCACATACACGAGCACGCCGCGATACTGATCGTATTTCGCGTCGAAGATCAGCGCCTGCAACGGCGCCGCCGGATCGCCCTTCGGCGGCGGAATGCGCGCGGCGATGGCTTCCAAAATTTCGTCGACGCCCTCGCCGGTTTTCGCGCTGCACAGCAGCGCCTCGTCCGGGTCGAGGCCGAGGTCGTGGTTAATCTGGTGCTTGACCGCCTCGATATCCGCCGAGGGCAAATCAATTTTGTTGATGACCGGGATAATTTCCAAATTATGTTCGAGCGCGAGGTACATGTTGGCGAGGGTCTGCGCCTCGACGCCCTGGCTGGCGTCGATCAGCAGCAGCGCGCCCTCGCACGACGCCAGCGCCCGCGAAACCTCGTAGGAAAAATCGACGTGCCCCGGGGTGTCGATCAGGTTGTACGCCATCAAGCGGCCGTCGCGCGCGCGGTACGGCAGCGTCACCGCCTGGCTTTTAATGGTAATGCCGCGCTCGCGCTCGATATCCATGTCGTCGAGGATCTGGTCGCGGAAATCGCGATCGGGGATGGACAAAGTCTTTTGCAGCAGCCGATCGGCAAGCGTCGACTTGCCATGATCGATATGGGCGATGATGCAAAAGTTACGAAGGTTGTCCACCGCCGAAACCCGTTATTTCTTGGGCCGAACCCACGTGCCGCCGGATTCGACGCGCTTGCGGGTGCAGTCGACCACGTCGGGCAGGTCGTCTTTCGCCATCATGTTGACGATCTTGCTCGCCACGCCCGAAAACGGGCCGAGGTCCAGCGCCACCAGCACTTTGTATTCGACCAGCAGCACGCCGGGCTCAAGCTGTTCGAGTTGCCAATAGCCGTCGTTTTTCTTGAAAAACTTGTGCGGCCGCGTTTCGTCCTGCACCCAATCCATGCGCAAGCGGTCGTCGGTGACGGTGCCGATAGTCGTGTAGTCGAGCGTCTTGATCGTCGCGTCCATTTTGAACGAAATCACCGCTTTGCTCTTGGTGCGCTCGACGATGGTGACGCCTTTCAGCCGCGGATAAAAATCCATGTAGTGCTCGTGATCGAAGATCACTTTCCAGAAGTCTTCCGGCGTGCCTTTGATGATCCCGTAGGCCACGCCGTAGCCCTGGTCGGCGCCTTTCTCAATCTTGTTCTTGACGACGATTTGACCGCTTTTGACTTGGGCCATCTCGTTCGCCGTCAGCTGTGAACTGACGGGCCCGTCGGCCAACGCCAACGCGACGCCCAGCACCAAAAAAGCCCACAAGCACACGAGAACCAACGCAATGCGGCGCTGCAACATGATTGCCTCCTGAGCCAGCAAAAAGTCGGAAGATGGTATAGGGCGCAACCGCGCCGCGGTCAAGGGTGAGGAGGAAGTGGCGAGTCGGAAGTAGGAGCAGCCAGTAGTCAGTAGAGCCTCTTGAAAAAATGGATTTTGTCGGATTTTCTTTGGGTCGGAGCCGATTTTGACGGATCGAGTTGCCTTCCCAGCGTAGGATGATTTTGCACAACAACCCTACAGGAAAGCAACTCAATGGCGGCATTATCCACGATTTGGTCGCAAATTCAACGGGTCCTGTTGCCAGTGGTCGGGGAAGAGATCGCTCCGCCCACGCCGAAGCAACGGGAATTGACGGTCCTGCTGGATGTGATCCGGATCGAAAAATTCGTGGCCGCGCCGCCGCGAGGCTGGCGCGGCCGGCCGGACGAAGATCGGCGGCCGTTGGCGCGGGCGTTCGTGGCGAAGGCCGTGCTGAACCTGCCGACGACGCATGCGCTGTTGGACCAGTTGCGCAGCGCGGCGACATTGCGGCGGATCTGCGGTTGGGAACGGCGCGGCGACGTGCCGAGCGAAGCCACGTTCTCGCGGGCTTTCGCCGCGTTCGCCGCGGGCCAGTTGCCGCAACGCGTGCACGCGGCGCTGATTGCGCAACATCTCCGATCCCGGTTGGTCGGCCACATTTCGCGCGATGCGACGGCGATCAAAGCCCGCGAGAAACGCGCGCGCAGACCGCGTCCGGCGCCGGCGGCGAGCCCGAAAAAATCTCGCCGGGGCCGGCGCAAAAACGGCGAGACCCCGCCGCCGAAAGAACCAACGCGCCTACAGCGGCAGGCCGCGGGAATGAAACTCGCGGAGATGGTGGCGGAATTGCCCGTGCTTTGCGACGCCGGCTGCAAGCGCGACAGCAAGGGCCACACGAATTACTGGATCGGCTACAAGCTGCACGTGGACTGGGCCGACGGCGAAATCCCCGTCAGTCGCCTGCTCACCTCGGCCTCACTGCACGACAAGCGAGCGGCGCTGCCGCTGATGCGGATGACCGAGGAGCGCGTTTTCAGCCTCCACCAATTAATGGACGCGGCCTATGACGCGCACGAAATCTGGGAGTCCTGCCGCAAATTGGGCCACGTGCCCATCATCGATCGCCAAAAACGCCGCGGCGAGATGCTGCCGATGGACCCGGCGATCGCGCGCCGCTTCGCCGAACGCACGACGGCCGCACGCGGCAACTCCGGCCTGCAGGACAACTTCGGCAGGCGCCATGTGCGCGTGCGCGGCGCGGTCAAGGTCATGGCGCACCTGATGTTCGGCATCCTCGCCCTGTGCGCCGACCGCCTGCTGCGGCTGATCACGTAGCCGCCGCCCGGCCCGACAACTTGCCGTCTCCCGCCGCGACGTGGGAGGTCCGCCTCGGACCGCCCAAATTCCACCCCGAGCCACCGTCCCGCCCGGCTGTGCGCCACATTTGGGTCAACTGAGCCGCTGACCGACAGCAAGACATAAAATTCTCAGGATTTGTGCAAGAGGCTCAGAAGTCAGAAGTCGGAAGGGCTTGCGCCGTAAGGACCCGGTTTCGGTCGGACGACGCAGAATGGGGAATGGAGAATGAAAAGGGGAATTGGCGAGGCCGCCCGAAATTCTCCATTCTCCATTCAACATTCGAGTGTCTGACGTCTGACTTCCGACTTCTTCCTACCCCGCCTTGAACCGAAATTCGCCCTGCTTGAAATCGACGCCGACGGTCTGCCCCGGCTTCACGTCGCCGGCGATGACCAGCGAAGACAGCGGCTCGAGGATTTTGTCCTGGATGGCGCGTTTGAGCGGTCGCGCCCCGTACGCCGGCTCGTAGCCGATTTCCGCCAGTTCGTCCTTCGCCTTTTCGGTCAGTTCCAGATCGATCTCGCGATTCCGCAGCAGGCTCTGATAGCGCGCGAGCTGAATGTCGACAATTCGCCGAATATCGCTCTTCTCCAGCCGATGGAATATCAGGATCGCGTCGACGCGGTTGAGGAATTCGGGTTTGAAGGCCGCCCGCAAGGCCTCGTTGGCCAGCTTCTCCATTTGCGCGCGGTCGTCGAGTTCGAGAATGTACTGGCTGCCGACGTTCGAGGTCATGATCAGGATCGCGTTGCGGAAATCCACCGTGCGGCCGTGGCCGTCGGTCAGGCGGCCGTCGTCGAGCACTTGCAATAACACGTTGAACACATCCGCGTGCGCCTTCTCGATCTCGTCGAGCAGCACCACGCTGTACGGCCGGCGGCGGATCGCCTCGGTGAGTTGGCCGCCCTCGTCGTAACCGACGTACCCCGGCGGCGCGCCGATCAGCCGGCTGACCGTGTGCTTTTCCATATATTCGCTCATGTCGAGCCGCACCATCGCCCGTTCGTCGTCGAAGAGGAAATCCGCCAGCGCGCGGGCCAGTTCGGTTTTGCCGACGCCCGTCGGGCCGAGGAAGAGGAACGAGCCGATCGGCCGGTTCGGATCGGCGATGCCGGCGCGCGACAGACGGATCGCCTTTGCCACGCGCGAGACGGCTTCGTCCTGCCCGATCAACCGTTCGCGGATGCGGTCTTCCATCTTGAGCAGCCGCCCGCTCTCGGATTCGAGCATCTTCGACACGGGGATGCCGGTCCATTTGGCGACGATCAGCGCGATGTCTTCGTCGGTCACTTCCTCGCGGACAAACGCGCCGGCCTGTTGTTCCTTCTTCAACTCGTCGGCGAGAGCGACGACGCGTTTGTTCAACTCCGGCACGCGGCCGTATTCGATTTCCGCCGCGCGTTGCAGGTCGCCCTGCCGCTTGGCGTTTTCCACCTCGGTCTTGAGACCTTCGATCTCCTCCTTGGCCTTCCGCAACTGGCCGAGGATGTCGCGCTGACGCATCCACTTGGCTTTCATCTCCTCGACCTGCCGCTGCAAGCCGCCGATCTCCGCGTCGAGTTCCGCCAGCCGGGCCTTGTCTTTCTTTCCTTCCATCACCAACGCCTGACGTTCGACCTGCAACCGCACGATGCGCCGCTGGGCGTCGTCGATCGGCGTCGGCACGCTCTCGATCTCCATCTTCAGGCGGCTGGCCGCCTCGTCGACGAGGTCGATCGCTTTGTCGGGCAGGAAGCGGTCGGTGATGTACCGATGCGAGAGGCGCGCCGCCGCGACCAGCGCCGCGTCCTGAATACGTATGCCGTGGTGCACTTCGTATTTGTCTTTGATGCCGCGCAAAATGGCGATCGTGTCCTCGACCGTCGGCTCGCCGACCAGGACCGGCTGGAAACGGCGTTCCAGCGCTTTGTCCTTTTCGACGTGCTTGCGGTACTCGTCGAGCGTCGTCGCGCCGATGCAGCGCAATTGGCCGCGCGCCAGCGCCGGTTTGAGCATGTTCGCCGCGTCCTGCGCGCCTTCCGCCGCGCCGGCGCCGACCAGCGTGTGCAACTCGTCGATGAACAGGATGACGCGCCCGTCCGCGGCTTCGATCTCTTTCAGCACCGCCTTCAGCCGATCTTCGAACTCGCCGCGGTATTTGGCGCCGGCCACCAGCGCGCCGAGGTCGAGCGCCAGCACGCGCTTGTCCTTCAGGCTTTCCGGCACATCGCCGGCGTAGATGCGCTGGGCGATGCCCTCGACGATCGCCGTCTTGCCGACGCCGGGCTCGCCGATCAGCACCGGGTTGTTTTTGGTGCGGCGCGACAGCACCTGGATCGCGCGGCGGATTTCCTCGTCGCGCCCGATGACCGGGTCGAGCTTGCCCTGGCGGGCCATCTCGGTCAGGTCCTGGCAGAAGCGTTCCAGCGCCTGAAATTTTTCCTCGGGGTTCTGGTCGGTGACGCGTTGCGTGCCGCGCACCTCGGACAGCGCGCGCAGCAGCGGATCGGTCGCCACGCCGTGCTTGCGCAGCAGGCTTTGCACGGTTTTGCCCGCGCCGCCGGCCATCGCCAGCAGGAAATGTTCGACCGAGACGTAGTCGTCCTTCATGCGATCGGCGACGCTTTGTGCGGCGTCGAGCACGGTTTTGAGGTCCGGGCCGACGTACGCCTCGCCGCCCTGCACCTTGGCCAGGCGGTCGATCGCCGCCTGCGCGCCGGCGCGCAACGCGTTCGGATCGGCGCCGAGTTTTTCCAGAATCGGCGCGGTCGAGCCGCCGTCCTGGTCCAGCAGGGCAAGCAGCAAGTGGGCGGCGGTGATTTCCTGATTGCCGTGCCGGCGCGCAAGCGACTCGGCCAGCGCCAGGGCTTCCTGCGACTTGACGGTCATTTTTTCCGGTCGAAGCATGTGGTCTGTCCTTATTTACATTAAATAAATAGCCACTCCGGCTCACCGGTCAATCTTTTTTCTCACGCTGGTTTTGGGGCGCTTCCAGGATGCGGTCGATCACTCTGTTCAGATGGTCGTGGACCGTGCGCGTCTCCCGCCAGACCTCGTCGAACTGCTCGCGATCCAGCACGACCTCGCCCTCCAGGTCCCGCGAGAGCTTCTCCATCGCCTGCACGACCTGCCGCCAATTTTTGTGGAATTCCGACTCGCGCTTCCGCCCCGCGCCCGGCCGGCGCCGCCCCTTGCCCTTGACCATCTCCCGCAGCTTGCGCACCGACACTTCCCGTTCGGCGGCGTCCGCGCCGATCCGCGCCCGCTCGGCCGGGTCGGCCACCTGGTAGAGCACGCTGTGGTGCGATGGCGGCAATTCCCGGGCTTGTTCCGCCGGCAGGAAGCGAAAATTCACGGCGACGTGAATGAACCGCCGCAGCGCCGACTCGGCGAACGGCAGGTCCGTCCGTTCGCACAGCTTCTTAAAGGACACGTTTTTCGCGGGGTTCTGCGACGATAGCTCGGTCAGATCGTCGTGAAAGAAATGATGAATCAGGTAATCGCCGATCTCCTTCGCGCGCAACGTCAGCTCGGTTTCCATCCGGTCCTTATGGTCGCGCAACCAGGTCACGGCTTCGTCGATCTGCCGCTCCGGATGAACCGTCAACCGTTTGTCCTTGCCGCGCATGGCGCCTCCGTGAACTTTGCCAACGTTGTCAAAGTAGCGCCAAGAAATTTTTTTGTCAATAAATGTTGACAACGAAATAGGCCGCCTTATTTTCTCGCCATGAATAAGCGAGGCCGCCGAGGGGCGGCGAGGCGGTGCGGAAAGCGACTCGATCCCCGGCGGGCCTCAACGGACCAAAAAAGTTTGGGGCGACAAGAACCCGCAAACGCAAGGAGGAACGAAAATGGCAATCATTCGGTGGAGACCCTATCATGAGGTGGGCGCGTTGCAACACGAAGTGAACCGGTTGTTCAGCGACTTCTGGGGCCGCGGCGGCGACGGCGATACGCTGGCCGGCGACTGGACTCCCGCGGTGGACATCCTGGAAGGCAAGGACGAATACGTCCTGACGATGGCCCTCCCGGGGATGGACCAACAGGAAATCAAGGTGAACCTGGAGAACAACACGCTGACGATCTCGGGCGAGCGAAAACTCGAGCACGAAGACAAGCGCGACAACTATTCGCGAATCGAGCAGTTCTACGGCAGCTTCAATCGCTCGTTCACTTTGCCGAACACGATCGACCCGGGGAAGGTCCAGGCGCGGATGGACAAGGGCATCCTTACGGTGACCCTGCCACGCCGCGAGGAGACCAAACCCAAAGCTATCGAGGTGAAGGTCAACTAACGAACAACTGTGCGCTTCCCAGAGATGCCGGCGAGGGCGATGTCCCTCGCCTTTTTTTTTCAAACGGCCGGGATGAAACCGGGAAGCGCCATCTCGCGCCGCGCTTCCCGGCCCCTGTTTCGCGCTACTTGAACGCTTTCACGGCCTTGGCCGCACTGTCCACGACAAAGACGATCGCGGCGTTCTTGCCGGCGGTTGTCGCGTATGCCCACTTGATGTTCACCTTCGCGGCGGCGAGTTTCTCGGTGAGCCCGGCCATGGCGCCGGGCTTGTTGCCGGCGGCGACAAGGACCGCGTCGTACGCGGTAACCTTGCCGGCGGGCTTTTTCAGCGCGGTCTTCGCCGCCGCTTCTTTTCCCGGCTCCACCACGAAGGTCAGCGTCGCTTCCGGGCCCATCGTGAAGCCGCAAAAGGCGACAATGTTAATCTTGGCGTCGGCCAGGGCGCGCAACACGGGCGCGCCGGCGCCGATCGCTTCCGGAACCGTCACCTCCAGCACTTTGACTTTCTCCGCCATTAGTCAATCCTTTCAAAGAGTTGTGAACGCACGCTTCCTTCATAATAATCAAGCGCCGAGCCGTCAAGTTTTTCCCGCATATTCCGCAAAAAAACCGCTACTTGCGTTTCGCGAATTTTCGCGGGTCGCGGCGCGTCGCCGTATTCTTGCGATCCTCGAAACGCTGGCGGCCGAACGCCCGGCGCCCGAAAGCGGGCGTTGTAAAAAGTCGCCTGGCCCCCTAAACTTTCGCCGGTTTCATATTCCCAACGTTGAGGCGACGATGAAGAAACGCGCCGTTTTCGTTCTCGCGGTTTTGTGCCTGTTCGCCGGCAGTGGCTCAGCGTTCGCGGCCGGTTTCGCCCGGCAGACGGTGCAGGTTCCGGGCAAGGTGTACGTCGTCGTGCCGAAGGACATCGACGGCGACGGTCTGATGGATCTGGTCGTTTCCTACACCGTGGGCGAACGGCCCAACGCCAAGCCGCGCATCGCCGTCTTTTTCGGGCGGCCGGGCGGCTACGGCGCCGCGCCGGACGTGGATGTCGATGTGCCGGCCGACTCCTGCCTGTTCGACGTGGCCGACGTGCACGGCGCCGGCCAACTCGATCTGGTCGTGCTGCGCAAGGGCGCCGTGCAGGCGCGGACGCTGGCGCGCGGCAGGGCCGGCGAATGGGAGCCGCTGGCGGCGCGCGGCACCGGCGTGCTGTTTCCCTCGGCCGCGGGCCATCTCGCCTACGACCATTTCGTGCGCGACTGGTTCGGCGACGGCGGCGTGGAGTTGGCGATTCCCGACTACGGTGCGCTGGCGTTTTACCGCCGCGGCGAGGGCGGCAAGTTCGAGTCCGCCGGCAAAGCGACGATGAAAACCGAAGGTTATCTGCGCGCGGTCAACCACGAAACCGCCGAGGAGGCGGGCTCGCGGCTCGAGAGCTACGCTTACCTGCCGCGCGTCTTCACGGCGCCGACGCCCGAGGGCGCGGAAATCGTGCTCACCGTCGGCGAGGAAATCTGGGTTTACAAGCCGCACGACGGCCGCATGCCGGAAAAAGGCACGCGGCTGTTCCTGCCGATCCTCACCGACGCCGAGCGCCAGGCCGACAACACGAACGTCACGACGATCCTCGAAGATCTCAACGGCGACGGCTGGCCCGATCTGACGATGATCAAGGTCGGCGGCTCGCTGACCAATTTCCACAGCGCCATCCGCATCTATCGCGGCGGGCCCAGTGGCTTCGAAACGACCCCGGCGTACGCGCTGGACGTGCCCGGATATATTCCGTCCGTGCGCTTCTGGGATATCGTCGGCGACGGCAAAAAAGAAATGCTCGTGCCGCTGGTCGAAGTCGGCCTGATGCAACTGGCGCGCGTCTTCATCACGCAGTCGTTGGTCGTCAAGGTGCAGGGATTCCGTGGCGGCGACGACTTTTACGGCAAGAATCCGGCGTTGACGCGCGAGGTGACGATGAAGGTCAACACCGAACGCGGTCTGACGTTTGTGGGCTATCCGCCCAACTTTTCCGGCGACTTCGACGGCGACGGCCTGCCCGATTTATTGATGTCGCGCGGCGACGGTTTCGCCGTGTGGCGCAACCAAGGCAACATGTCGTTCGCCGCCGAGCCAATGATGAGCGCCGCCGTCGAGCCCTGGGAGAACGTCCGCCTGGCCGACCTCAACGGCGACAAGCGCTGCGACCTGTTCGCCTGGGACACGACCGTGACCGCCCGCCGGGGCAAGGTGCTGATCCTGTTCAATCAAAAGTAGGAGCGCCGGTTTATTGCGCCCATTTTCGCAGCGCGTCGGCCTCGAACACGCCGTCGACGACGCCGGGTTCGAGCGCCAGGGCGACGAGCGCGGCGGCCACTTGCGCGCCGGTCAGGGATAAGTAGCGGTCGCGGAAACTGCGGAAGCCGAGCGCGCCCGCGAGGCCGGCGACGGCGTTGAGCGAGCCGGCGGCGACGTGCTCAAACGGACGGTTTTCCTCGCGGTCGGGGCCGGTGATGAACGACGGCCGGGCGACGACGAACGGCAGGCCGCTGGCGCGCAATTCGGTCTCGACCTTCCACCGCGCCAGGTAGTAGCCGCTGCGTCCCGACGCCGAAAACAGCGACGCGGCGACGTTGCCTTCGGCCTTCTCGCCCGCCTGCGGTTCGGCCGGCGCCGCGTCTGAACGGACGCCGACCGCCGACAAATACACGAAGCGCGGAGCAATCTGGGCCACCTTCGCGGCGCGAATAAGCATCGCGGTCAGGCCGTAGTCGACGGCCTCGTAATCGACCTGGCGCTCGTCGGCCGCCGCCTTGATGCGGGCGCGAGTCGTGCCGAGCAGTCCAAAGATCATGGTCGGGCACAACCGCCGGAAGGTCGCCGCCAACGCCGTTTCGTCCCACGGCGTCGCGTCGGTTTCGGCGCCGTCTGCGGCGAACAACGCGCGGAACTCGGCCAGCCGCGGCGAATCGGGCCGGACGTGCGCGACCGTTGCGACGCCGCGCGCCGCCAACGCGCGGACGACGTGCCGGCCGACGTAGCCCGTCGCCCCGGCGACGAAGGCCGGCCCCGCGGAACTCGGAGACGCTTTTTGCGCGAAATTGTTTTTCATGCGATACAAATAACGCGTTGCGGCGGGCGCGTCCAGCGCGGCGCGGCGCGCGGCTCACTCGCGCGCCGGCACGACCTCGAACGACCCGTGGGCGAGTTCTTTTTCGTCCGGTCCTTTGACCACGACCTTCCACTTGCCGACCCAGGCCGAACTGATCGGTCGGGCGGAATAGGTGCGCCAGTTCTGCGAGGGGCCGACCGGCAGCGTGAACCGGCCTACCAGCGAACCCTCGAAGTACCAATCGTGAAAAATTTGCGTCGCGTCGCCGGCATTGCTGACGGCGGTGTGGCAATAGACCCAGCCGGCGTCGGCAGGGAACTTGACCCCGGGCTCAACGGGTTCGCGGTCGTCGACCTGCCGGCAGAAGACGATTTTGACGTCGCGCAATTGCTCCGCCGCGGCCCAACTCGCGGCGAGCAGCAGGAGCGCGACAAAGGTCAACGACTTTCGGGTCACGTCAAACCTCTCTTCGGCAGAATAGAATAACGGCGCGAGCGCCGCAAGTTTCTTGACCCGGATCGGGGAAGAAGGAACAAGGAAGAAGGAACAAGGAAAAAGGAAAAAGGAAAAAATAGGCCGCGGGGCGACCCTACGTGCCGGTTTCGCACTTGTTCCGGCCTTTTCCCCTATTTGTGAACGGCGGCGACGCTTCGACGGGCGCCGTTTTCGTAATTTTTCCTTTTGCCTTGTTCATTATTCGTTGTTCCTTTTTCCTTTTCTCGCCCGCGTGCGTACGTTATTATTGGCATCGACGTTTGGTATAGGTTGGGAATTTGGTTAGCTTCATCCGCTCCGCGTTGCAAGATCGCCCCTTGGCCTGGCTGGCGCCGCTGGCGGCGGCAGTTTTGCTCGTCAGCGGGCTCGTTTGGCGGCACGAACTCCGCCACGCGCCCGACCACGCGGCGAAAGGCCGGCGCGGGCAAGCCCGCACGCAAACCGAAAAAATTCTTCCGTTGCTTCCCGAGCAGGCCCCCGAAATCGCCAAACGTGAAGCTCTCGTGCGGGTGCTTTGGCGCTCGTTCGGCGAATGGCGACCGGCGGACGATCCGGTCGTCCGCGCGGAGGCGGCCGCGATGGAGACGGCGTTGGCCGGCGCGCGCGAACGGCTGACGCACGACGACAACCAGACCGATTTCGACGCGCTGCTCGGCGCCGTGGTCGCCGCGCCGCAACTGACGTGGGCGCTCAACCAGACGCTCGACGAAGAAGGTCTCAAGTTCATGGAGTGGCCGGATGGAATGGCGATCACCAAACGCATGCGCCAGCTCGCCGGCGAAACCGTGACCGCCCCCTTGCGCGTCCAGGTGTTTTTCACCATCCACGACGTTTCCATCCCCGACGCCGCGCACGACGAAATCCGGCTGGATATGGGCATCCATTCCGGCGCGCCCCCCGAGGCACTCGCGCAATATATGGCCGACAACGGCATGATCCCCCCCGATCAGACGGCGGCCGTGATCGAGCGTTGGAAGCGGACCGACGCGCAAATCGGCGACACCGAAAAAGAGCGGGCGAACCTCGCGCTCTGCCTCGGCGTGGCCCCGCGCGAACGGATGGAGTTGCACGAACGCGAGGTCAGCTACAACTACGGCCCGTCGAGCAAAGTCATTTGGCGCAACGCCGAATTGACGGTCACGGCCCCGGCGCGCTTCGACACCGCGCGCTATCCGTTCGACACGACGCTCTTCACGGTGCTGCTGATCTCGGCTTGGGACGACGCTTCGCAATTGGTTCTGACGCCGTATCCGCTCGGCGACGCTCCGCTCGACGTCCACGTCGCCCGCGCGCCGCGCGGCTTCTATTTCTCACGGCAGGCGCCGACGTTGACTTCGGTCACGTATCAGGACAACGCCAACAGCCTGGCGCAACCGGCGCTGGTCTATGTTTTCCAACTTTCGCGCCGCCTGGGCACAGCGATCTGGCGCACCTTCGTGCCGCTGCTGCTGATCGTCGTCTTCGGCCTCGTCGCGACCTTGCGGACGATGGCCACCGGCGAAAACCTGGGCACGGTGATGACCTCGCTGCTGCCGACGCTGACCGTCGCCGCCGTCGCCCTGCAACTGACCGCGAGCGGGGTTATCCCCGGCAACTCCGGCGGCACGGTGATGGACAAAATCTTCGTCAGCATCTACCTGCAGTTCTTCTTTCTCTTCCTGGCGTTGAACACGCATCACGTCGTCCGGGTGTCCCGCGTGATGGTCGCCGTCTCGCTTGCGGCGTTCGCCTACGGCGTGCATTTCTTTTTCTGATGAGCGCTTTTTGACGGGATCAACAGGATCAACGGGCAATGAACCGTAGGTAGTGAACAACGAATAATGAACAGTGAACAATGAAGAGCCGGTCGCCTGTTTGCGTGCAAAAACGCGCCCCGGGAAACTGATCCCGTTGATCGTGTAAAAAAACAGCCCCCAAAGGCCGTTCTTTACTTCGCGCGTTCGATGTATTCGCCGGTCGTCGTGTCGATGCGCACGACCTCGCCCTCGGCGATGAAGGCCGGGATATTGACGCTCAGGCCGGTTTCGAGTTTGGCGGGCTTCGGGGCGTTGGCCACCGTCGCGCCCTTGATGTAGGGCGCGGTTTCGACGACCTTCAAATCGACCTTCGACGGCAGATCGATGCCGACGATGCGGTCGCCGTGCATCAACGCGACGACAGTCGCGTCGGGCGTGATGTAGAGCAGCGCGTCGCCCACGGTTTCGTCGTCGAGCTCCAACTGCTCGTAGGTTTCGGTGTTCATGAAGGTGTGCCGGTCGCCGGCGCTGAAGAGATATTGCAGCGTCGTCGGGTCGAGGCTGGCCTTGTCCACCGTGTCGGCGGAGCGGAAGCGTTCCTCGATTTTCGTGCCGGTCGACAGGCTCTTCATCGTGACCCGGATGATGGCGCGCAGGTTGCCCGGCGTCTGGTGGGTCATGCTCAAAACGCGGTAAAGGTCCCCGTTGCGGACCAGAATGTTGCCTTTGCGAATCTGCGTCGTCGGAATGATCATGTACTCGCTGCCCCCCGTAAATCCGGTCTCCCGGAGAAAAAAGCGGTGCCTGTATACCAAAATCAGGGGGGAAAGGCCAGCGCGGCGCGGGGCCGGTGTAACAGACACTCAAGATGTCCGCAGTATAAGCAGCTAAAGATGTCCGCATCTTCAAAGGCTGGTAAGAAGGGCGTTTTCTCGTTTTGGGGGACGCCTGATGAAGAAGTTGCCGGCCTTTTGGGAGGCGCAAGCGATGACGCGGACGGAAGTGATTTTGAGAGCGGTGCAAGGCAAACTGAACTGGTTGCAGGCGGCGGACATCT
>Ga0181520_10007059_pt1 | contig 16771 bp, 17 predicted proteins | sample PEATcosm2014_Bin_29_FD_132451 | JGI IMG/M metagenome (GOLD analysis project Ga0181520, IMG submission 132451) | Peatland microbial communities from MTU Mesocosm Facility, Houghton, MI, USA - PEATcosm2014_Bin02_30_metaG | ecosystem: Environmental > Terrestrial > Soil > Wetlands > Peat | place... | reverse complement strand
TTATTTCTACCAAGTACCCATTTCGATGTCCGTTCTTCAACTGATCTTCAGTCAAACCGGAAGCTTCGCATGATGCTTTCGCAGTCAAATAGATAATCAAAATAATGGTCGGAAGGGATCTGGCATTGAAGTGCATATCCTGTTTGCCCGCGTATTAATAACAGTGTCCGATAACGAATGTCGTCTCCATATTGCCACATAATGCCATGGCCTGCCGGGTAGTCTACCTCGCGCTGCGTATCCACCTGGACATTCCATTGCTTACTGATCTGTTTAGAAAATTCCTGTATGCCGACCTGTTCCGTTAAAGGAAACTGCTGTAACTTACCGCGAACATCCTGAACTGGACCAACAAATCCCACAAGATATTGAATTGTATTGTTTTCAATCGTCCAGCCATGAGGCACGTCCAGGCTCAGTCTGGAAAAGCTGTTTGCGTAATGTGTTCCTTGGACAACTCCTTTATCTTTTGCATGGTTCCTGGGAAGCCGTGATACATAGGCAAGAAACTTGTCTCTGTTATAAATCCCTCCATTGGCTGGTTTTGGAGCTTCTGCAATCCATTGGTTGGATAATTTCAGGCGGTCTTTTGTCGGTGGATGGTCAATCCAATAAGGGCTTATATGCTGCCCGGCCATTTCTTCCTGCTCAATTGTTTCCAACCTTCTGAAAAAAGTCAGGGCTGCGGATGAATCATACCCGGCCTTGGCAGCATAAATAATTCCATATTCATCCGCTTGAAGCTCATGGTCCCTGCCATATCCGATAAGATAAAGATTTTCATAGATCCCAGCTGCCTGGGCAAGGGCGAGCGAGGCCTCACCAGCTCCTGCCACTATACCGCCGATTGTCCCTAATGCCGTCAAAGTAGATAAAGCTGCTGAACGCTGAAGCGTCTGTATCGCGTGCCACGCGGCGACATGAGTGATTTCATGACCTAATACAATCGCCAGTTCCGCTTCATCAACCATCTGGCTTAAGAGCCCGCGTGTTATGAAAATAAATCCTCCCGGCACAGCAAAGGCGTTCATTTCATCGCTGTCTATGATCGTAAAGTCGTACTGCAGATTTGGGCGGTCAGACACTTTTGCCAGGCGCTGGCCAACCTGGTCGACATAGGTTTCCCACTTGATATCCTTGTAAATGCCGTATTCCTTGATGATTCCTTCCTTGGCTTTCTGACCAATCTGTATCTCTGTTTTTTCACTGATCACATGGACTTCATGATGGTGGGTTACATAATTGCGGGCACAGCCTGCAAAAGTAACAGCGCTAAACAGCAGGGCCATGTAAAATGGCCGCTTTGGAATATGTAACTGAAACATGACAGCGCAGTCGTTCATCTTAGAAATCGAATCCTATTCCGACGCCAAGAAGACTTTCTTTGTCTGTGTAAAACTGCCCAAATGTGGAATGCCCGTCAAAATAGTTCAGAAAGGTACGAAACCTGCGCGGGGTGCCATTAAAACCCAGGGAAAAGCCAATTTGCGTATCGGAATTCACGTCCCAGTTGACTTCCTGTTTGCATTGCTCATCCTGAGCAAGGTAAGCGAACATGTTCCATCGGTTCTTATGCCCCCACAAGGGGGAACGGACTTCGAATCCTCCCTGAATGGTTGCTTCACCTACATCCGGCTCAGTGTGCCACAGCTGGGTTTCACCTACGTATATCCTCAATAGTTCAATGGGTTCTACCGCGAACAGGTTTTGAACACCTTCCCGGCTATACGTGATTCTCTGGCGCCCGGAAGCAGTCATGTAGTTGTCTCCGAGATGAGAACTCTTATGAAATGGGGAGATTCTTGCCGAAAAAATGCCGTGATGGAATTCCAAAGGAAGCTTTACAAGGTAATCGGCATCGTTCAGGGTCGTTGGATTCGAAAGAGTAAACTGGGGGATAATGACTCCGGAAATATCCAGTTGCAGCGGCCAACCACCAGAACCGACAGGCCATTGAGCAATCCCCCAGTTGTTCCCCACGGAAAAGTCGACCATATCCTGTCCGTTATGCCGGGAATATGTTCCGGCAGTCTGGACTTCTTCCGGGTCAGCCAAAAGTTTGGGAAACAAGGTGTCGCCAACAGGTAGCCATTCCACATCGGCGTACGCTTTCACGACCATGAAGAAACACACATAGACCATAAGCGGAACTAAATATTTAATTGACATTACTCTGTGCCGCGAGAATGAAATGCCGGTAAGTGTGCTGGAATATTTTCTCAAACGGTTGCCTCCTTGAGATGAGGCTGGATATCGATTACTGAATAAACTGCCGGTTTCTCAGCCCCGTCAGGTACTGAATAATGGTTCCCACAATGCTTTCCATCAGGGCGCGGCTGGTGTCGATGCAAAGGTCGTAATGATCCGGCCTGAACCAGTCCGTTCCCATTATTCGAGCCATGAAGGCGGCGCGGCTGCGGTCTGAGGCAGCTATCATTGCGTGGGCTTCCTGTTTGGTCTTTGCTCCGTAGTACTTCATAATTCTTTGTATACGGAACGCATCAGGTGCGTGAAGAAAAAGATGGTAAGCAGTTTGTTCATCGCGAAAAACCGCTCTCGCGCCGCGTCCGACAATTACGCAATCTACTTTTCCAGCTGCGGCGTGCATTATGTTGCTTCCCATGGCAAAGATTGCCTCATTGGGTGGAAGACGATACGGCGGCGCAACATATGTTCCGTCGCAGGCTCCCAATGCAATAATTTGCAGTAACTTTTCCCAGGAGCTGCTGATTTTTTCTTTGCGGTCTGCCACGACCGTTTCAGCAAGTTTAAGTTCTTTCGCGGCAAGTTCCAGAATCTGACGGTCCATATATTGGAAACCTAACCTGTGAGCGAGTCTAAGCCCTATATAAGAACCACCGCTTCCCAGTTGACGCGTAATGGTTATGACTGTCTTCATTTTTGATGCCTTTCTCGGAAGATCAGTTTGATTTCACACCAAACTTCCCACCGTTAAGAATCAAACATCACGCTCTGCGCGAAAACTTTGGTCATATGCCGGATCACCCGTTCGGCATCAGCTCCCTTGATGACGATTTCAACTTTCCGCCCTCTGCAGACTTCGAGGAATACAGTTGCCATGACCGTTGATTTAGCATCGATCCGTATTGCGCCGGCACAAAAATCGATGTCACCTTGAAATTGTTGTGCCGCAGTAACCGCGGCACGTGCCATCTGACGGCTTAGAAGAAGATCTCTGGGAATAAATACAGAAACCCGTGTTTCCTTCGATTCTTCCTGCATAATTACTGTAACGACCTTTCGTTTTATCTCCTCGCGATTTCATTCAAATTCCGTCTCCGGTAGTACAAATCAGCTATGTAATACATCACACCCTCCAATCCCATTCGCATCGATACTCCCTAGCTATACACCTCCATTCAAATGTTTTCCTAGCTGCTTTTTGCTTTTTGGGAAATTGACCTGCGGGACTGGTAATAAGGGCGCCATCCGATGAAGGCGGTGACCAGAAAATAGAAGCCTATGGCCAGGAACAAGAGACTTTTGAATTGCGAAAAATGCCGCTCATAAAGATAAGAAGTGGCGAACGGCAACCCGATCAGCAGGCGTACTATGCGTGAGACTTTGTCAAGATTACCCTTTATCACATCGATCCTTTCCAGTCTAATGGATCCCGACTGATGCTTCCTCGCCCGGTTTATTTTTCTTCAGAAGAACCGCTGATATAACCATCGCAATCGCCAGCGCTCCCAAGATCCGATATAGATCCACATAGGCCAGCACCGCAGCCTGCGCCTGCAGGATGCGATACAACGCGGTCAGCGCCTGTTTTTCGCCGCCCAGGCGTTCCGAAAATCCCTGCAGTAATGCCTGTACCCTGGGGTCAAATATCGTCGTGTGGGCCGTCAACTGCACCTGGTAAGTCTGAGCTCTGCGCGCCAGGAGCGTAGCGACCATGGAAGTTCCCACGCTGCTTCCGATGTTGCGCATGAAGTTCAAAAGAGAAGAGACTGCGTTGTTTTTCTCCGGAGGGATGCCGATGAACGCCAGGACCATGACCGGGATCAAAACTAAGGCGATTCCCGCCTGCTGAAACATCAACAGCCACGTGGCCCTGCTGAAACTCAATTGAAGATTCATCTGCATAGTGGAAACTATCATGGAAGCCGCCATGGCGATCCAACCCGCCGCAACGATGATCCTCCCCTGGACCTTGCCGTTAAGCCACGCCGTGAAAGGCATCAGGATAAAGAATTGACAGGCGGCGCCGGATAATACGAGCCCAGCAGTAGTCGCGTCGTAGCCCATCAGCGTCTGCAGGAACATCGGCATCAAGACGATACAGGAAAACATGATGATGCCTGCGGCGAACATCATCAGGTTTGCGGTCAGGACATTCGGATTTCTCAGCAGGCGGACCTCCACTACCGGATCCTTTTGAAACCATTCCCATACCGCCAGAGCCGTGAGGCACACCACAGAAATCGCCATCAGCGTCACGATGAAAGGTGACGCCAGCCAGTCGTTCTGCTGCCCTTTGTCTAGAAACACCTGGAGAGCGCCGACGCCAAGAGTCAGGAAAGCGATCCCCAAATAATCCACCTTGACCCCCGCAGTCTGCTGCCGGCGAAGGAAAGGAGGATCCTCCAGCACCCGCGCGAGAAGCACCAGCGTGAGCAGGCCTACCGGCAGGTTGATGAAGAAAATCCAGGGCCAGGAAAAGTTATCCGTAATCCACCCTCCAAGGGTGGGTCCAAGGGCGGGAGCGACGACCGCCGTGATGCCGAATACCGCAAAAGCCATTGCCCTCATACGGTGCGGGAAGGTGTCCGCTAAAATGGCCTGCGACAAAGGCTGCAGAGCGCCGCCGCCGATTCCCTGCAGGATGCGGAAGAAGATCAGCATGCCAAGGCTGGTCGATAAGCCGCAGAGCACGGAGCTGGCGGTGAAAAGCGCCAGGCAGAGCATGAAGAAGCGCTTGCGCCCGAACATATTTGCCAGCCAGCCGCTCATGGGGAGCACGATGGCGTTGGAAGTCAGATAGGATGTCAGTACCCAGGTGCTTTCATCGTTGGTGGCGCCGAGGCTGCCGGCGATATGCGGGAGCGCCACGTTGGCGATACTTGTGTCCAGGATTTCCATGAACGCGGCCAGCGCCACTACCACCGTAATAAACCAGGGGTTAAACGCCGGCCTCCAGTCGGAGTCGGTCTCCTCTGCCGGGTCAATTGGTTGAGTGCTCATGGAAATTCTATGGCTTTCTTACCGGATCTTGACCGAGGGGACGACCGACATGCCTGGCACCAGGCGATGGTCGTCGTCGCCGCGGTCGATCACGATTTTGACCGGAACCCGCTGCACAACTTTCACGTAGTTACCCGTTGCGTTTTCAGGAGGCAAGATGCTGAACGCCGCTCCCGTGCCCGATTGAAGGCTGTCCACATGCCCTTCAAACCTGCGGCCTGGGAAGGCATCAACTTTGAGGGTCACGGGTTGTCCAGGCGCCATCCGATCCAACTGGGTTTCCTTGAAGTTCGCGGTGACCCAGACCCGGACAGGTACTATCGCCAGGAGCGGCTGGCCCACTCTCACGAAAGCTCCGGCTTCGACGCTTTTCTTCGTGACGCGGCCTTCCTCCGTAGCCGTCAGTCTTGTGCGGGACAAGTCCAGCTCCGCCTTTTGCAGAGCGGCCTGCTGCCTGAGCGCCAGCGCCCGGGCCGATTCAGCGTCGGCTCTGGCGCTGTCCAGCTGCTGCTGGCTGATCTCGTTGACTTGGGCAAGTTTTTCATACCGCGCAAGGTCCGCGCTCGTGCGGCGCGCCAGTATCCCCGCAGAAAGAAGGTCGGCCCGCGCCTGGTCCCGTTTGATCTGATAATCCGCCGGATCGATCTCAAGGAGAAGCTCCCCCTTCTTCACCACCTGATTGTCTTCCACAAGCACGCGCGTGACTTTTCCTTCAACCTGCGCGCTGACCGGAACGATGTGACCGTCGATAAAGGCATTGTCAGTGCTTTCATAGGTGAATGCGGAGTGAATGAAGAAGGCGAGTCCCGCCAGCAGGCCGGCCCCGATTACCGTTCCGCCTGTAATCAACCAGGGGCGCGCCCGGCGCGACTGCGCTTTTCCGGATGGCGCCGGCGGCTTCTCATTGCCGTCTTTTCGTATTACTTCTTCCAATAGTTCTTCTGTTGACTCATTCATAGGTTGCCTCTCTCCTGGAGATGGAATGTCCTTATATGACCAATCGCCATGGCTAAATTCGCCTGCGCATCGGCCAGCCGAGCCCAGGCGTCCGTATGGGACCGGCGCGCTTCAGCCAGGGTCGTCTGCGCGGTTATCACTTGGATGTTGTCGCCTACGCCTGCGGCAAAGCGATCAGCGGCGAGGCGCAGTTCGCGCTCGGCCAGATTCACTTTTGTTTCCGCGGCGTTGACCTCGTCCTGCTCGGCGGAAAGCGTCTGAAGCGCCAGACGAACTTCTTCTTCCACCTGGATCCGCGTGTCTGCGTATTGACTTTCCGCGGCGCTGCGGCGGCCCCTGGCCTCTTCGATTTGCCCCAGCGTCCGTCCCCCTTCAAAGAAGGGGAGGTCGAGCCGTCCGCCGATCTGGCCTGTGCGCGCCGTACTATCCGGCGTATTACCGCTGAAACCGTAATCAGCCTCCGCCGCGAAAGTCGGAAGGAATCCCGCTTTTGCGGCGCTAAGACCAAACGCTTCCGCCTTAACCTGTTCACGAGTCAATTGGATTTCGATCCGGTCTCTCAGCGCTTGAGAAATAAGGGCTGGTTCCGGCAGGGGCTGAGGCTGTGATCGGTCCCCCGACTCCTCCAGCGTCACGGAGTCGGACAGCGGAATACCGACAACACGTTTCAGCCGGAGGTCCGCCTGCACTGCGGCAAGGCGCGCCTGGATAAGCGACTGTCGCGCCTGCACATCCGATGTTTCAGCCCGGACCACGTCTACGTCGGTGGCGAGTCCCGCTTCTTTCCGATGTCTGGCCTCGGCTGCGAGCCTTTGCGCCAGTTCCAGGTCGGACTGCGCCGCCTGTATGCCTTTTAACGCGCGCAGGCTTTCAATGTAGGACAGCGCGGCGGCGGAAGCTACCTGGTCGGCTGCCAGATCAACTCCGAGACGGGCGGCTTCCTGCGAAGCGAAGGCCGCTTTTGTCGCCCAGATAGAATTAAAATCGAGCAGCTTCTGGACAAGCTGGATTCTCACGTCAAAAACGTTATAGGGACCTATGACCGGGTTGGGAATGAGCGGGCTGCTGCCGAAACCGTCAACGGCCAGGTTGGTCTTGAAAATTCTCGACTGCCCGACCGATCCCGTGACCTGCGGCAGGAGCGAGGCTGCGGCTTGAACCGCATAACCGCGCGCTTCCTGACTTCTCGCCTGAGTCAGCCGGGTTGCGAGATTCGTTTGAATCGATCGGGCGACAGCTTCTTCCATAGTCAGCACAGGGGTTGAGACGCTGACCTCCGCTCTGGCAGGAGCGATAGCGCTTCCGCATAAAATCGCGAGCGCAATCCAGCGAACGGTTGTTGTCTTCATGAACTTTCCGTTTCCTTTCACATGTCCATATTTACTGACTTAAAAATGAAAAAAAATCAGCCGGCCAGCAAAGCGATGGCCTTAGCGTTGTAATGACGGCGTATGACATCGTCCCGAAGCCCCATCCCCCGCAGCGCGAACCAGACGACCTGTTCGATAATCTTCTCTCCGGGCACCCCATAGTCGACAGTGGCCGGCGTCGGCAAGAGGCCGAACGCAACGCCGGTGGCGAGAGCTTCCAGAAACAAGGTGCTGGTTTTGGGCGCCGGGATTCCCTTGGCGATGTCGCCTGATACGATGGCCTTTTCCAGGCACTTCTGCAATTTGGCTTCAATAACCACCATCTGCTTACGTCCGAATCGCGCGAATTCCCCATCTCCCGCCATGCTTCTCACGGCCAGCCGCATGAACGCATCGCGCTCGGGAGAATGCGACAAGAGCTGCGAAACCAGAAAGTGGGTTAAGAGAACCAGCGTCGATGTGGAGGATTCCAGCGCGATCACCTGGCGCGCTTCCGCGATGATTTCGTCCGTAAGGGACGTAAGCGCCGCCTTGTGAAGCGCTTCCTTGCTCGGGAAGTGCTTATAAAGGAGGCGTTCCGAAACGCCTGCGGCGCGGGCCAGTTCCGCGGTGCGCGCTCCCTCAAGGCCCGTTCGAGCGAAAAGCTCGCGCGCCGCCTTGAGAATCACCTGCCGCCTGTCTTCGTTCGACATTCTTGTGTGTTTGGCCATTTCCATAAGTCAGTATACGCTTACTAACTCCTTTTGTCAAGGCCTCGTTCCGTTTCCGTTTGACAGCAAGAATGGACTACGCCGTCCCCTGTATCCGCCGCCGACGGTCAGGGGTCCTATGATTTGTGGATTTCTCTCTTGTTGATGGCGGGCCTTTTGACGCTCTGCTGCGGCGCGCGGGCCTTGGCCCTGCCGCCTCTCACTGCTTTGCCCGCCGGATCATCTGTGCTGTTGGAATCTCCTGGGTCCCCCTGCTGATCCTGAGCCTGGCCCAGAATATTTTTCTGCCAGGCAGGCTGCGGATGTCCTTCCTGCACGATTTCGAAACGCATGTCCGGTTTTTGATCATTGTCCCGCTGCTGATAGCTGCGGAGCGGCCTGTTCAAGCGAATCTAAGCAGGCTTGTCCGCCAGTTCCTTGATCAGGATCTTATCCCTCCATCCAGTGAATCCCACATGAAGCATCTGCTCGCGAGCGCCCGCAGCCTGCTCGATTCATCGCTGGCTGAATTAATGATTCTTTTTGCGGTAATTTTCCTGATCAGCGCGGAAGTGCATGCGGAACTGCTCAGCCCGATGGAAATGTGGAGGTGCCGGGGCGTTTCGACGCTGGCCGATATCACCTGGGCAGGGTGGTGGTTTTATCTGATAAGCCGACCGATTTTTTCGTTTCTTGTTTTCCGCTGGCTATGGCGGCTCATTGTCTGGGCGCTGTTTCTTGGACGTGTTTCACGGATTCCGCTGCGGCTGGTCCCGACACATCCGGATGGCGCCGGAGGCATAGGTTTTCTTGGCCCGGGCCAGACCGCGGCATTCCGGACTCTGATCTTTACGCTTTCCGCGGTCGGATCCATAAAACTGATCAAAAAAATGTTCTTTGAGGGGGCGACTCTGGTTTCCCTGCGGAGCGAGATTATTGCCCTGGTCGCGTGCCTTGTCGCTGTTTTTCTGGGACCGCTTTTTTTCTTTGGCCGCCTGCTTTTCCTGGCGCGGCTGAAAGGTCTGCTGGACTACGGGATTCTTGCCTCACGCTACACTCAGTCATTCGACCGGAAATGGAACCGTGAAATACTGCCGTCTGAAGAAAAGCTCCTGGGCACTTCGGATATTCAGGCCCTTGCCGACCTGCAGAGCGCCTATGGCCGCGTGAAGGAGATGCGGTTTGTGCCTATACAGTTCATGGAAGCGCTTATGCTGGCTGCTTATGCGGCGCTTCCCATGGTTCCTTTGTTATTTCTTGCATTCCCCGTAGAACAAATTCTGAAGCACGCGATTAAACTTTTGTTTATCAGATAAAACTTCCTCGCTGCATCCCTTGCGCGGGCCAAACCGTCAAACTATCAGAAAGAAGGGGCGCATATCATGAAAACATCAAATTGTCACAAAGCATGGGGAACGATAGCAATTGTTCTGCTGGCGTTGGGATGCGCGACTACTAAGCAAGCGCGCAACACCAAGGCCAGCCCCTTTCTTGGCGATGCGGCTTCTCTGCTGAAACCAGGAAACGAAGGGCAGGCGCTGCTCGTATATATTAAACCGGATGTGCAATGGCAAAAATATCAGAAAGTCGTTATCGAACCCGTAACTTATTGGGTTGGGAAAGATGAAGACGACAGCCTGAAGGAGCCGGAGCGAAAAGCGCTCACCGACTATTGTTACGCCCAGTTGAAAAAACAATTCTCCAAGTCCTATACGGTTGTGGATACACCCGGTCCAGACACGCTTACGTATTCGGGAGCACTGATAAATGCGGAGAAATCCTGGCCGGTGATGACAACCGTTGCAAGCGTGATTCCACAGGCAGTAGCGCTTTCCACGCTGAAAAACGTCACTACAGGAAAACCTGCGGGAGTAGGGGCAGTCCATGGAGAAGTAAAGGTTACGGATTCGCTCACCGGCGATCAGCTTTTGGTCGCTTCGGATAAGCGGGTCGGGGGAATGGGCTGGCAGGGAAAGACCAATAAATGGGAAGCGGTAGAAAGCTCCGCGCGGTACTGGGCGCAGCAGTCCGTTTATCGCCTCTGCACGCTTCAGGGACGCACCGACTGTAAGGAACCTACGGAAGGCTAGCGAATTTATTTGGATCGTGCGGTATTTAAAATTCAGAAAGGTCGCTTCGCAGCACCCCGCCCGCAGTTCCCGTAAAGCTGAAGCCATTTTGATGCAGGTTTACCACCCGCTCCAGGATGCGCCTCAGCAGATCAGCCTCACCCCCGAGCGCTTCCGCGTAGCGTTTTCCCCGCTGCGCGGTTGCATGGCGAAGCGCGGGATTTTCCCAGGCCATTCTGATCGCGTCGGCCAGAGCGGCCGGATCTTCCGGAGGAACGATGATGGCCTGATCCGTCAAAACATCCGATACCCCGGGCGCGCTGGAAATAATGACGCATTTTCCAAGCAGCATGGCGTCCAGGTAAACGGAAATTCCCGCAGGGCGCACAGTATTACGGACAATTGAAAGCACAACTACCCGGGCCCGGCATAAATTCCTTATCCAGGATTCCCGCGATCCCATCGGATCAAGCAATACCAGGTTCTCAGGAAGGCTTTCCAGCTTCCAGGAAAAGCGCGAGCCATTTTCTTCCAGAGCTTTGAAATCGGGGTAAGGTATCGCTGCCGGATAAGGCAGCCGGGAGACTGCTTCAAAAAACGTGTCATAGTCCCTGACCGACAACCCCGTCATTAAGACGAACTCTTCCTTTTCCTCCGAAACAATTTCCGGGATCCGGGGATCCCCGAAAATGTTGGACTTGAACGGCATAAAAGAGGACCTGCTTTTGGAAATCCCATAAAACTCTTCATAACCACGCAGATCCCGAAATAGATTTATGAAATGATCAACGCGCCGCAGAAGAATCTTTTTAAAGCGCGCAGCCATTCTTTGAAACCTGGTACGCGGCATCGGAAGCAGCAGGTCAACGGCTACAACCGGTCTTCTTAAGTACGGGAACACCCAGAGCAGGAGCGCCAGGCGGAACAATTTGGCAGGGCTCTCATGAACAAGGATCAGATCGGATTGGCGGATCTCCGGGATCAAACGGAGCAGCTCCTTCATTGATGAAGCTCCGGCAAGGCTGGTCCAGACTTCCCCCTCAAAGCTGCCGTTGTTCTTCCATTGCGCGGGTAATTTCAGGTAGTCGGTTAAAATCAACACACCCAGTATGACACGCGGCCGGGCAAGAGGTAACCTGGAATTGGGCGCAGTCTACGCCGCGCGAGGCCGTTTGTGCGGGGTTCCTTTGGCAAGACGCTTCAGGTAAAGATACTGGCAGACGTACTCGATTACTTCCATATGCGTGCGGACCAGTCCGGGTGTCCGGCCCCAGGAGATCAAACCATGATTGTAAAGCAGCACGGCGGGCAGGACCCGTTCTTTCGTTTGACGCAGGTAATTACGCAGGTCCCGGGCTATCAGGGAAACGTCCGTCCAGTTGGGCAGGATAGTTATGGGCGCGTTTTCGTCATCTTCCGCCCCAACGCCTTTCATCATCTCGAACCAGCCCGGAAACACCTTCCGGACGCGTGAGGGATGACCGTCAAGCGCCGCGATCAGCGTGGAATATATGGGATGCGTGTGAAAAACCGCGCCGCATTCAGGGAACGCCTCGTAAATCGTTTGATGAATGATCGTGTCGGAAGAAGGCCGCAGGTTTTTCGAGGTCTTTACGCCGACTACCCTGCCGTCGCGGATTGTAAGAAGTTCTTTCGGATTTAAGCTTCCTTTATTAACACCGGAAGGAGTGATGGCATAGACCGGGCCGTCCCCCAATTTTACCGAGAGATTTCCGGCAGACCCGGCCATCCATCCCCGCTCATAAAACTGGCGGCCGCACTCTATAAGGGTCCTGATCATTTTATTGTTATCCATTGTAATCCGGTCCTGTTATACCTTGGCCCCCGTCTGGGTGTCAAATTGTTATATCCCCAACCTTAATCAAACAATCAGGAGGAAATTAACGTTATGGTGACAACAAACTGTCGGGAAATCACAGGCGCTGGAGACTGCACCGTTCCGATTTCTGGAGGCAACGCGCAGGAACTGCAAAAGAACGTGTTCAAGCATGCGCTGCAGCAGCACGCGGACAAGGTAAAAAACATGTCCAGGCAGGATCAGTCCTTCATGGCCAAGCGAATCGAGCAGGTTTACAATCAAAAATCCGGCGCAGGCGCGGTCCGGTAATCTTAAAGGCCCCCGGGATAAAGCCCGGGGGCCTTTTTTAACTCTCCATACCAGCCAAAAAATGTCAACCGATTGCCAGGCCGCCCCTTTCGCCGGTCCGGATACGGATGCATTCTTCCATGTTCACTATAAAGATCTTGCCGTCTCCAACGTGCCCGGTACGCGCGCCCGCAGTGATCGCATCGACAGCGGACTGCGCGTACGGGTCGTTCACTCCGATCTCAAGCTTCACTTTCTTCAGGAGGCTTCCCGCCTCCTTGTGGCTGCGGTACACCTCGGCAATACCTTTCTGGCGCCCGCGCCCCATGACTGTGGAAACGGTCACCAGATGAATTTCTTTTTCCTCGAGCCGCTGCAGCACTTCATCCACGCGGTCCGGCTGAATAATGGCGATAATATATTTCATGGGTGATCTCCTATCTTTCAATCGATCAGTGTGTAGCCGACTTCGCGGTGCTGAGTCAGATCAAGACCGATCTGTTCTTCCTGTTCCGTAACCCGCAGCCCGACTAACTGGTCAACAACCCACAGCAGCACGAAAGTCCCGGCGAGCGAAAAACCGACCACCAGTGCCGTGGCTTTCAACTGGATGAAGAATTGCGCCGGATTCCCATAGAAGAGGCCGTTGGCTCCGCCCGCGTTTACCAATTTGCTGGCAAAAAGGCCGGTGGCGATCGATCCCCATATCCCGCCTATGCCGTGAACGCCAAACACATCGAGGGAATCGTCATAGCCGAATCCATTTTTCAGCGCCGTGACGGCGGCATAGCAGACGATTGACACAACTACGCCGATAGCCGCCGCTCCCCAGGGGGTAACAAAACCCGAAGCCGGCGTTACTGCGGCCAGGCCGCCGACCGCGCCTGTGATCATGCCAAGCATCGTGGGACGCTTGTTGAACAGCCAGTCCACAATGGCCCAGGTCAGGCCTGCGGCGGCACCCGCGGCGTGCGTAGCCACAAAGGCGCTGCCTGCAAGCGCGCCTGAACCAAGCGCGCTGCCGGCATTAAAGCCGAACCAGCCGAACCAGAGCATTCCCGCGCCCAGAACCGCAAACGGCAGATTATGCGGCGGCGATATGCGCGAGGGATACCCTTTACGCTTGCCAAGATAAAGCGCGGTTGCAAGAGCGGCGATTCCGGCGCTGGCATGGACAACAAGGCCTCCGGCGAAGTCGAGAGTACCCGCATTGCGCAGGAACCCGCCGACGCCCCAGATCCAGTGCGCAACCGGATCATAAATGAACGTGCTCCAGAGAAGCGTGAACAGGCAGAACGCGCTGAATTTCATCCGCTCTGCGAATGCGCCCAGGATCAAAGCAGGCGTGATCACGGCAAACATCACCTGATAGATCATGAAGACCTGGTGCGGAATCGTGGGCGCGTAAGCCGCGCAGGGTTCAGCCCCGACGCCGCGAAGACCGGCCCAGGCCAGGCTTCCAATTAAGCCCTTGATATTCGGGCCAAATGCAAGGCTGTATCCGAAGAGCATCCACTGCAGGGTAACCAGGCAGATGGTGATGAAACACTGCATCAGGATTGACAGCACGTTTTTCTTGCGGACCAGCCCTCCATAGAAAAATGCCAGACCTGGCATCATGAAGAAGACAAGCGCGGCGCTGATCAATATCCAGGCGGTGTCACCGGTATCGATACGGGCGGGAACGGTTTCTGCGAAGGAAGGAACAGCGGTCAGAAATACGACAAACAGCGAAGACAGCAATAGACGACAGCGGCCATCATGGCGCATAGCTCTACCCCTTTATAGAGTCCTGTCATTACAATGACAGGCTAGAATTCAGGAACGTTCAGACAACATTGTCGAAATTCCCTTCGATAGAGCACATCACCGTGCTTAGGCAGAGGGATTTTGTCATTTTGAAACTTGGGAAGTCAAAGGCCGGAGGGGTGATACAGAAGGAACTCGCCGGGCCAAAAATCAGAGGATTCGAGAAGGAATGATGCAGGCCCGATTTGTAGGAGCGGGTTTGCGTGTGGGAGATGGGGTGGTTTATATTTGAGCTGGCTATCAGGGAGGAAGGGTTAGGCGGCGAGGGCTTTCGATTTAAATTGGATTGTGATGCCGGAGGCTTCAAGAATAGACAGAAATGTGCCGCGCTGCGGATTCTGATGCGCGGAAAGAATCTTGTACAGGCCCATGCGTGAAAGATGCGCCCTTTTGGCTGTCACAGAAAGCCCATGAGCCCTGGCAACGTTGGCCAGGGCCGCCATCAGAAGCTCCTGGTCATTTTCTTCCAAGAGGAAAATATTCGCCCCACCATCTGACCAGACGCCAAAAGATGGCGGTCGCCAGACGTCTGTCGACCGATCAGGTGGTGGGGTTCGGTTATTTTTTGGATTGGCAGGAGAGTGTCAGACGCTAGAACGCCCCATGCAAGGTGCGATGGTTCGAAAAATATAAAAAGCAGTTAAGCAGCTACGTCCCCCAACCCCTAGGCAGCACCAGCAATCGCTCGAACAATGAGATGGGAAGTTGGGGTCGCAGGCTCGCTATCGAATGGTCCGATCGTGCGGGAAGCAGGGTCCCTAATCCAAGTGGGGATAAGTGAGACGAAAGTCATGAGATGTGCAATGCCGTTCCAAATGGCGTGCATCATCATCGACGTAAAAAGGGAACCGGTCGAATAATAGACATATCCGTAGATAACTCCGGCAACCCACTGGCCCCAATTTTTTTTATTTCCATGCAGATGATAGAAAATCTCAGCGCTAATAAGGATCGCAATGAGCGCTCCCGTCTGGACGTGCACGGAGAAATGCAGCAGGGGAAGGACAAAAGTCAGTAAAGACGACAGATGGAATAGACCTGCAAACATCCACTTCAATACATTGAAGAGTATCCCTCGAAATAAAAATTCTTCAGCGGAAGGAGCCAGAATAACGGAGTGAACTCCATCCAATAATTTTGTTCGCATCTTGTATGGGGGGAGCAGCTCAAACTCTTCCTTATACCGATTAAGGTAGATGGACCCGATCATCATAATCAATACCAGCGGTAATACCTCCAACGGGACTTGGAGCCTCCAGAGGAAATGCACAGCGGCATGGAAAAGCGTACCTATTGTCGACAACGGCGTTGTAACCAGCGCAAAGATAAAACCGGCCGTTCCTAACACCACATAAGTACGTAATGATTTTATTTTATCTCCAAAATTTTGATTTAAACGCTCTTGTTTTATTTGCTCCTTGATTTCATCTAGTGAAAAGAGACAGTTGGGCCACAAACTGGCAAGACCGGCTTCCGCAGACATCGCGATGAGTATAGCTGACCATACAGCCTGGGCCGTAGTGTAATGATACGTCGGCTGCATCAGAGACCTTGATAAACAGATACTTGCGAAAACAAAAAATACCCCGCCGACTCCATCCCAAATCCGATAAGCAGTATACCAGCGTCCATAAAATTCTTTTTGCTTTTGTGTCCGATTTTTTTGGCTTGGTTCAGCATCCTCTCCAATATCGTTTCGATACGGACGAATGTCATGTAGGGCTGTTAATGCTGCAGGCTGATTGAACGTATTACGGTAAGCCTCGACCAAGCGAGCTGTAATCGCCTGTTGTTCAAAGATTTGAGCAGACGGTTTGGAGGCAGTTTGAGGACTTACACTTTGAGAAGAAATTACGGTCCAAGCGGGATCTGCAGCAACAAGAGTGGAAATCAAAATTACAACGATGGTGCGGTTAATACAGTGCCTCATAAATCTGAGTGTAGATAATGAATATTACAACCAATTACTTGGGCCATGGGACTCTAGTCTCAATTCGTGGGATTAAAGCCAGATCCAGCCAACACGCCAGAATACTTCCACACATTGTTCCCCAACTGTGTTCGGTTCCCGCGCCAGCATCCGATTAAATTGATTGTCAAAAATCGCGGTCTGCGCAATCATGCCGTGTTCGAGTCCTTGGTCAAACCATAATTTTTTCCTCATAGCTCCATCAGTCTACGCCAAACAACAAAGTTTTTAAATATGTCCAAAGGCTAAAAATGCGGGACCTTTGGGCCCTACAAAACCTGGGACCAAGTTCTCGGCTTTTCGGGAGGTAGCATCAAAGTTGGCGGCCTACAGAGAGAACCGCGAAAGGTTTAAGCCGTCGTCCCGGTAGGTCTCAGACCGGGACCCATCAATAGGAGCCTTTTCTGATGGGCCCCAGGGAGCTCCAAGCTGTGGTGAGCTGTGGTGCCTGTCATTTTTTCATCTGAGGTCCACCATTACGCTCTGGGACGGAGCGCTTTCCTCCCCCTGGGAATTAATGGCGGTAACGTAAAAAAGATAGAGCTTTTCCACACCGGGAGGCGGCGTCCAGGGAAGCCTCACCCTCCCCTCTCCCC